>Ga0101944_10007959_pt1 | contig 10338 bp, 6 predicted proteins | sample DewCreD2012metaG_FD_75245 | JGI IMG/M metagenome (GOLD analysis project Ga0101944, IMG submission 75245) | Hot spring sediment bacterial and archeal communities from British Columbia, Canada, to study Microbial Dark Matter (Phase II) - Dewar... ...
GGTGCTGGCCGGGACGGGCCTGTTGTTCCTGGTGGCGGTCGGCCTGGTGCTGCTGGGCAAGGTTCCGCTCAAAATGTTGCCGTTCGACAACAAGAACGAGTTCGCCGTGGTCGTCGATATGCCCGAGGGAACCTCCCTCGAGCGGACCGAGGCTGCCACGATGCGCCTGGCCGAGTATCTGCGCACCGTCCCCGAGGTCACCGATATCACCACATACGTCGGCACCGCCAGCCCCATGGACTTCAACAGCATGGTGCGGCACTACTACCTCCGCCAGGGGCCGCACATGGCCGACATCCGCGTGAACCTGGTGCCCAAGCACCACCGCGTGGCGCAGTCACACGACATCGTGCTGCGCATCCGCCGCCAGATCGACCGGATCGCCCAGGCCGCCGGAGCCAACGTTAAGATCGTCGAGGCCCCGCCGGGCCCGCCGGTCATCTCTACCGTCACCGTCGAGGTCTACGGCAGGGACTACCATTCCTACGAGCAGGTGCAGCAGGCCGCCACGATCGTCGAAGACCGGCTGCGCGGCAAGGCCGGCGTCGTCGATCTGGACAGTACCGTGGAGGCATCGCAGGGCAAGTGGGTCTTCATTACAGACAAGGAAAAGGCGGCCCTGGCTGGTGTGGACTTCGGTGCGGCCAACCGTGCCCTGAGTGTCGCCCTGTCGGGGTATTCGGCAGGACTGGCGCATGACGAGGGCTCACGCGAGGATGTTCCGATTAGGCTGCGGCTGCCACGCTCCGAACGGAGTGGCACCGGTGAACTGAGCCAGTTGCGGGTTACTTCGGCAACCGGCCGGCAGGTGCCGCTTAGCGAGATTGTTAGGCCGATACCGCGGACCGAGGACCAGACGATCTACCGCAAGAACCTCCGGCCGGTCGCCTACGTCTTCGCCGAGATGGCCGGCCGGGCCCCCGGCGACGCGATCCTCGAGACCTGGCTCGACCTGAGGCGAAATCCGCTGCCGGCCGGCTTCGAGGCGGTCTGGACCGGCGAGGGCGAGTGGAAGATCACCGTCGACGCGTTCCGTGACCTGGGCATCGCCTTCGGCGCTGCGTGCATCGGGATTTACATTTTGCTGGTATACGAGACCGGCAGCTACCTGATGCCGCTGATCCTCATGCTGTCGATCCCCCTGACGATCATCGGCATCATGCCGGGCTTTGCGCTGCTGAACGCGCTGACCAACCGGCCAATCGGCGGCTACGACAACCCCGTCTTCTTCACCGCCACCGCGATGATCGGCATGATCGCCCTCGCCGGCATCGTCGTCCGCAACGCGATCCTGCTGATCGACTTCATCCACGGTGCAATGGCCCGCGGCCTGTCCCTTCGCGAGTCGCTGCTCGAAAGCGGCGCGATGCGCTTCCGTGCAATTTTCCTGACCGCCGGTACCGCGATCCTGGCAGCCGTGCCGATCACCCTCGACCCGATCTTCTCCGGCCTGGCCTGGTCGTTCATCTTCGGGCTGTTCGTCTCGACGGCCTTCACCCTGGTGATCGTGCCCCTGGTGTACTGGCTGGTCTACGGCCGAAACGAACGCTCTCAGGCAGCCGAGCCACAGCCCGTTCTGGCCGGCCGGAGTGAAACGCGCTGACGGTCGCTTGCATGGCACCCGGTCGTTGGAACTCGTATGAAATGGGACAAAGTTGTGGTGGCGCAGACGGTCGTTGGCCCACGCAGGCCTGGAGGACGCGCGTCGAGCAGCACGAACTGCACCTGGCTCGCCCGGGCGGCCAGGATCGTGGGGCTGTTCCTCATCAGCCTGGCGGCAGGCTGCCAGCAGCCGGAAATCGGTCTTGCGTCGCTGCCGGATCCGACCTTCGCGCCGCAGATTACGGTTTACGAGCTCGCCAACCGCCTGGGGCTGGAAGTCCGGCAGGCGAACGCACGGTATGTGCAGCTGGCGAACCAGACCAACGTCCTTGTGCTGCCAATGGGGGCCAACAGCTGGGTATATGTCAACGGCAGACCCGTCGCCCGGTCCGGAGGGGTCAGTGTCTTCGGCGGTACCGCCTGGGTTCCTGCCAGCCTCGCGGAGATCCTGCCCGCGTACCTGGTGCCTCTGCCCAAACGCGTATTCCCGCCGGAAATCAACCGGCCACGGGCCGGAACTGGCCGGTGGCTGGAAGGCTCTCACATCGTGATCGACCCGGGCCACGGAGGCAAAGACCCTGGTGCCATCAGCGTGTACGGTCTGTCCGAGAAAACGATCAACCTGGCGGTGGCCAGGTCCCTGGAATCCCTCCTGCGCAACAGCGGGGCCCGCGTCACCCTCACGCGAAGCCAGGACAGCTTTATCGATCTCGACGAACGGGCGGCTGTGGCCAATCGTGTCGGGGCCGACCTGTTCGTCAGCCTCCACGCCGACTCCTCGCGGAACCGCCGGGCCCAAGGCTGCACGGTGTACGTTTGCCGGGATGCCGACGACAGCACGGTTCGGGCGGCCACGACGGTCGCGCGGGCGATGGCTCGCGCCGGTCTGGTCACCAGAGGCATTCGCCGGGCGGATTACCGCGTCCTGACCAGAACGCAATGCCCGGCCATCCTGGTGGAGATGGGCTACCTGTCGAATGCGGCCGAAGCGCGCGCCCTTGCCGATCGGGCGATGCAGACGCGGCTGGCGGAATCATTGGCGGAAGGGCTCATCGGCTTCCTGCACGCCGGGGGCCTGTGACCGCCGGCGGATCGGCCGAAAGTCGCAGGCTGCGGCCGCCCGGCCTTGGTGATGACGTGCTGTCGATGGTCGTTGTCGAAGCAACCGTAGCCGGCCAAGGCAAGCCGCCGGGTCAGTCCGCGTGAACGGAAGTCTGCATGCCTGCTGCCGGTGCAGCGGGCACCGACGCCGGGCAGGCGATCGTCACCGATTCCATCTTCGGACGCTTCTTTCCGCCGACGCGGATGATCTGCTGCTGGCCGCTCTTGGCTACCTTGTGCGTGACCGACTTGCTGTCGGTCCAATCTTCTAGCCACCGCCACGTGACCTCCAGCGGCGCCGTCTTGAGCGCCTCGCCGTTGGCCACCGTGACAGTGACCGTGTTGTCACCGACTTCCAGCCACGGCCGGCTGTAGAAGTTGAGCATCGTCGTGTTGGTGACCTTCAGCGACTTCAGCACCGTGGGCTTTTTCTGGTAGTCGGTCCAGAACTCGATGCGCAATTTATAGCCGTATCGGCCGGTGGTGGACCCGCCGGGGAAGGCGACGGTGTTGGGCTTGCCGATCTGGATCGGGCCGAAAGCGCCCCCGCGAGTCACCTCGCCGCCAAGAAGCCACGTCTTGCCGCCGTCGATGGAGAACGAGAAGCTCAGCAGGCCGCCCGCGTCCATCTCGGCCAGGCCTTCGATTTGCGTATCGGCGATTACGTAAGGCAGTTGGAACTCCACGTCGACTCTGCCGCCGTCCTTGTTCGCCGCCAGCCCTCCGTCCTTGAGCGGCTCTACCTTCTCGAGCCCGGCGTTCCAGTCCGCCATGCTTCTGGCCGTCAGTGGCGGCTCATGCACGAAGATGGCGTTGCCGTAGTAGCGGTAGTAGGTCTTGTTCCAGGACGAGTGCGGCCCGTCCTCGATGGTCTTGCGGTAGGGTTCCCAGAAGGGGAATGCGTCCTTGAGCGCTGCATCGTTGCCAAACTTCGTGGCCGGGCCCGAGGCGAAATGGCCGTCGAGGTACAGTCCCTCGTACGGGCCCGAGGGGTTGTACCACTTGCCGACGTTGCCCCACAGCCAGGTGACCCGTTCGCCCGGGCGCAAACACAGGTTCTCGACCGAACTCGTGTCATAGGGCTCGCCCGACGGCTTGTGGTTCTTGGCATTCATCACCGCGCCGAGGTCTTCGTTGTAGTTGACCATGAAGTTCGCGGGGACGCGTCCCTGCTCGCGGGCCTTACCGAAGCGCGTGCGGTCTGCCATGATCTCGTCGTAGGAATAGATCCGGCCGCTGCCGTCCGTAACATACGCCGGAAGCCATACGTCGAGCCAGTGCCACTGGCCGTCCCAGAAAATCTCGCTGCTGACGTGGCCGAACCCTGGATCCAGCAGGCGCGCCTTCAGGCCCGCGGCCTCGCACAGCGCGCCGAAGACCCCCGCCTGCGGGCCGCACCCGCAGTAGCCGTAGACGGCGATGTACTTCCAGGGGTCGTTGACGAACAGCACCCGGCCGTCGGGCCGCATCTCCAGCGGCCGGTGCGAGTGCCAGTCCATCCACACCGTGCGGACCATGAAGTTGTACAGGGCGATGGCCTTGTCCTGGTCGCTCTTGCAGTCCCTGCAGACGTCCCCCACGATCGAGGCCAGCGACGTGCAGTTGACGCTGCGGTCGGTGTCGATGACGATCCCTTCGAGTCCGGCTGCCGTGGCTGTGGATGCGGCGGCCAGGACAAGCAGTACCGGCAATTGTCGCTTCATAAGGGCAATCCTTTCTTCAAGGCATGCTCCGGGATGGCCGTTGCGTTCGCCTTCCCATTCGCGTTCACAAAACGATCACTCCTGGCGAGGGATATGCTTATGGTGCGGGTCCGCTGCAGGACGATTGAGACTGACATCCACTTCGTCTGCCAGACCTGCCACGTGTTCCAGGCGGTCTGCCGAGGGATGCACGTGGTCCGCCGCCAGCCCGAGGTTGCGCGACAGAAACGTCTCCCACAGCCGGTGAGAGCGTACCAGCGAGCGCGCCTCCCCTCTGCCCAGATCGGTCAGGCGGTACCTGCCGCCCTCCCGGACCACCCGGCCCGTCGCTCGCAGTCGCAGCAGCGCCAACTCCAGGGGAATCGGTGCCGCCAGTGTCGCCCGTCGCAGGTCCGCTGCCGACAAGGCCCCTTGTCCCGGCCGTTCCTCCGCCCTCACCAGCATCCCCAGAACGTCCTCGCGGATAATCCGAAGCCCCAGCATCGCCTGGTACAGCACCTTGCTGACAACGCCGTGCCGCGGCGAAAACAGGACCGCCAGGCCGAACAGCGCGCCGCACGCCACCGCCATCATGCCCGCCGTCGTCGTGCTGCCGAAGCCAAACAGCGACGGCACCCAGATGGCTCCGATATGACCCAGCACCGCCGAGGCCACGCCCAGGACCATGCTGACCAGGATCATCGCGCCCAGCCGGTCCGTCAGCAGGTGGGCTGCCGCCGGCGGCACGATCAGCATCGCCACCACCAGGATGCTGCCCACCGCCTCGAACGAGGCCACCGTCGTGATCGCCACCAGCGTCATCAGCAGGTAATGCATGAACCGCGCGTTGATGCCGACGGTCGTGGCCAGGTTCGGGTCGAACGAACTGATCTGCAGCTCCTTGTACAGGGCCATGAGCGCTGCTGCATCGATCGCCAGCACCACCGACAAGACCGCCACCGCGCGCGGGATCCGCCATCCGAACACCCGCACCGTGTCCAGCGGCGTCAGCTCGATAGCCCCGTACAGCACGCACCCCGGATCCAGGTCCACGTGATCCGCCGCCTGTACGATCAGAATCAGCCCGAGCGCGAACAAGGCCGTGAACACCACGCCCATCGATGCCCCTTCGTCCACCTTGCCATGGCTGTGTACCCACTGCGTGAACAGCGCTGTCAGCACGCCCACCGCCGCGGCCCCGATGAACATCGCGATGCTCGAGCGGCTCTCCGTCAGCAGGAACGCCAACGCCAGCCCGGGAAGCACGGCGTGACTGATCGCATCGCCCATCATGCTCATCTTTCGCAGCACGAGGAAGTTGCCCAGCAGCGCGCACGCCGCCGCGCACAGCACCCCCGCCAGTATGATCCACATGTCCAGCGCGGTCAGGTACATCGTCACGTCCTCCCTCGTGCAGACCCCGCGCGCGACACGGCCACCGGATGAGGGCTGTCAGGCACCTGGCCTGCCCGCGGCACCGCATCGAGCAGATCCTCCAGTTGCCGGATCATCTCGGGCGAGAGCACATGTTCGATCGCATCGGCGTCGCGGTCCACGTGTGACGGTGCTACGTCGGCGAAATGGATCAGGAATGTCTCCCACAGCCGGTGATTGCGTACCAGACGCTGCGCTTCACCCAGGCCCTGCGGCGTCAACCGCCATCCGTTCTCTCCCTCCGGTACAACGCACCCTTCCCGCTGCGCCGCCCGCAACTGTTGCCGCAGCTGCATCGGGGACCACGACCGTTCGGCCAGCAAGGCATCCGTCGGCATCGGCGGGTGCCGCGCCGCCTCGCTGGCTGTCACGCTCGGCCCGCTCGGTACGTGCTCCTCCGACCACTCATACAGCGCCCGCAGCAGGTTCTGCCGGGCGATTCGCCGCGCCAGCCGTCGCTGGGCAAGCCACCGCGGCAGGATGCCCCGGCGCGTGCCCAGGCACATGCTCGCCAGAAACACCGCCGTGACGGTCATCACGATCATCGCCCCGCTCGGCAGACGCGGCGCCAGCGCACTGACCGCCGCGCCCAGCATCGCCCCGGCCCCGCCCACAAGTCCCGCCGTCACGATCATCCAGTGCATCCGGTCCGTCCAGAACCGCGCCGCCGCCGGCGGAACGACCAGCAGCGCGATCACCAGGATCAGCCCCACCGCCTGCAGCCCGATCACCGTTACCGCCACCACCAGCACCATCATGACGATATCCAGCGCGATCACCGGCCAGCCCTGGCTGCCGGCGAACCCCGCATCGAAACAGACGATCTTGAACTCCTTGTACAACAGGACGCACACAAGCGTCGCCAGCAGCCCGGACACCCCGATCAGCAGGGCGTCGCTGCTGATCATCGAGGCGGTCTTGCCATAGATGAACGACTCCAGCCCCGCCGCGTGGCCTGTCTGCATCTTCTGGACCACGCCCAGCAGCGCCACCCCCGCCCCGAAGAAGACGCTTAGCACGACCCCCAACGCCGTATCCTCCTTCAGCCGCGTATAGTGCCGCAGAAACAGGATCGTCCCGACTCCCAGTACGCCTGTCGTCACCGCGCCCGCCAGCAGAATCCCCAGCGATTTCCCGGACGCACCCGCCAGAACCGCCAGCAGGAACGCCAGCGCAATGCCCGGCAGGGTCGCATGGCTGAGCGCATCGCCCAGAAGCGCCCTCTTGCGGAGCAGCAGGAAGGTCCCGACGATCCCCGCCGCCAGCCCCAGCAACCCCGTGCCCAAGACGACCACGCGCGTGTTGTAGTCCTGCAACGTCAGGACTCGAACGACACCGCCCCATCCCGACCCGCTGGCACCGGGCGCCTGTGCCGGCGATGCCGCTTGCGCCGCACTTGCCGAAAGCGCCAGCGCTGCCGCCACGATCTGCGCCAAGCCTTTGCCCGTCATTCCTTCTTCCCCTTGGCCAGCGCCTCCGACGCCTCGTCCAGCAGCGTCAGCCGGCCGCCGTAGGTCCTGCGAAGGTTCTCGTTTGTGAAGACTTCTTCGGTCGGCCCGTGCGCCACGACGCGCATGTTCATCAGGATGACGTAGTCGAAGTACTCCGGCACTGTATGCAGATCATGATGCACGACCAGCACCGTCTTGCCCGCCGAGCGAAGGTCACGCAGGATCTGCACGATCGCCTTTTCGGTCGCGGCATCGACCGCCGCGAAGGGTTCGTCCATCAGGTAGATCGAGGCATCCTGCACCAGTGCTCGCGCCAGGAACACCCGCTGCTGCTGCCCGCCCGACAACTGGCTGATCTGCCGATCGGCCAGGTCGGCCAGGCCCACACGCTCCAGCGCACGCATCCCGGCCCGCCGGTGGCTCGCTCGCACCGGCAGCAGCCAGCCGATCCTGCCGTACAGTCCCATCGTCACCACGTCCAGTGCGCTGACGGGAAAGTCCCAGTCGACGCTCTCTCGCTGAGGAACGTAGGCCACCCGGTCACGCTGCCTGCGGTACGGCTTGCCGTAGACGAGCACCCGCCCCGACGCCTTCGGAATCAGTTCCAGGATCGCCTTGAGAAGCGTGCTCTTGCCGGCGCCGTTCGGCCCGATGATGCCGACCAGCTTGCCCTCCGGTACGTCCATGTCGACATCCCACAGCACCGGCTTGCGGTGGTAGGCCACGGTCATGTCGTGGATGGAGATCGGCGCCGCCTCCGAATGCTCCGCGTCACCGACCGCCGCCGAGCCCGCCGGCCCCGGGGCCTTTGCATCATCCTGCTGCAATTCAGCGGATCCGCCCGTCTGTTCAGGACGATCGTTTGTCATCGTACACGCAGCCTTCCTTGCATCCCCTGCGCGGGAACCTCGCCGCCCAGCGCCCGCGCAACTGTGCTGATATTATGGTCCAGCATGCCGATGTACGTGCCTTCATAGGTTCCCGGCGCGCCCATGGCGTCTGAAAAGAGCGATCCCCCGATGGCCACCTCCTTGCCGCGCGCCTTGGCCCCGTCGATCAATGCCTGGATGTTCTTCGGTGATACGCTCGTTTCCACGAAGACCGCGCGGACGTCCCTGTCGACAATGATGTCCACGAGACGATTGATGTCCTGCAGCCCGGCCTCCGATTCCGTCGAGATCCCCTGCACCCCCAGTACGGTCAGGCCGTATGCCCTCCCGAAATAGTTGAACGCGTCGTGCGAGGTGATCAGTACCCGTCGCGTCTCCGGTACCGTTGCCAGGACCTTCTTGCCATACTCGTGCAGCGCCATCAGCCGATTGGCGTACGCGTCAGCGTTGGCCTGGTAGTAAGCGGCGTTGGGCGGATCGAAGTCGCGCAGCGCCTTGGCCACCGCCTGCACCGCCTGGGCCCAGGCGCTGGGATCCATCCACACGTGCGGATCCGGGTGACCTGCCGCCCCCTCCCTCGCCAGCAGGTACTCTTTGTCGAGCGCCTCCGCCACCGCGAACGCCGGTTTGTCGCGCGAGACCTTCGCCAGCGTGTCGGCCATCTTTCCCTCGAGCATCAGGCCGTTGTAGAAGATGATGTCGGCGTTCATCAGGGTGACCATGTCGTCCCGCGTGGGCTTGTACAGGTGCGGATCGACCCCTTCGCCGATGATGCCCGTGACCTGCGCCTTGTCGCCTGCCACGTTCTTGACGATGTCCGTGACCATGGCGACTGTCGTCACTGCCTTGTAGGGATACGATTTGCCTTCCGCTGCTGACCGCCAACAGCCGCCCCCCGATGCGGCAAGGCCCGCAAGGTACAACAGCATCACTCCTGTCGCCGCTTTCCTGCACATGAGATTCTCCGCCGCACACATATCGTCTTTCGGTCTCGCGAAAGGCCAGGCTGTCAAGCCCGTCACCACGTGGCCATTGTACTGACGCAAGTATATGCAGGCATTGGTCTGCCGAATAGTTCCTCGGCCTCTGGCCCAAAGAGCATCGCGCGCATTGACGAGCGGCCGGTCGCCCGTACCGTATGAGGTCGACCTGTGCCACTTGCAGATCGAACACTCGGAATAAGTGGACCCCGCGGATGGTGGCAACCACGCCGGGCTCCGCGCTGAGATGGCGAACCTGCCGCCGGCCGGATACCGGGCCGCACTGCCCGGAAAGGGGATGCCCTATGAAAATGGCCATGTTGTCCGGATTGCTGATGCTGATGGTCGCCTCGTCGCTCTGGTCCCGGCTCGCGGCGGGCCAAGGTCCAGCCCACGAACGCTTGCCGGTCACCGCCGTGGAATCCTTGCGTCTGGCGGAAAGCGGCGCCATCCTGGCAGAAGATTTCGACGGCCCGCGGCTGGACCTTTCTCGCTGGCGCGTGTGGCAGCAGGATCCGAACCAGACGGCTGTTCGCCAGGACGGTGGCCGGCTGGTGCTCACCGGCCAGGGACGCATTGGACACAATGGTCTTTGGGGCCTTACGACCGCCAGGTACAAGGATGTGGTGCTGGTTGGTCAGATGGACATTCGCTCGAAAGGTCCTGCGCCCCATCGCCTCGCCCTGCACCTCTGCGGCGGCGACGGGGCCCGCAGTCCCGATCACTGGGTCGAGATTGACCTGGTGGACCTCGGCCGGACGGCACGATTCTCCCCCATGGCCGCGCTTCCACTGGGACATGCCGGCCGGCTGGACATGTCTATCGATCTGCCCCACCCCGCCGGCCGCGGTTTTCTGTGCCGCCTCAGCCTGAACGGCCAGTCCAACCTGGTCGATCTCAGCGTCAAGACCGATAAAGGCTGGCAGGAGATCTGCCCGCCCGTGCCGCTCCCGCTGCGAACCGTCCACACCGAGGTCAAGATGCACGGCAACGTCGCGCCAGACGCTGCAAGCGATGCGCCCACCCGGAGCCAGGCGTGGTTCGACAACGTGCGGATCTACCCGCGCCCGGAATGCCATCATGTTGGTATCCGCCTCATGCGAGCCGACGGCCGGCAGGTCTGGTTCCGCGAGGACGACGGCTGGCCGCCCAAGATCATCGATGGGCAAGGGAAGGTACGTTCGATCGAGGACCTGGA
>Ga0101944_10007960_pt1 | contig 10337 bp, 9 predicted proteins | sample DewCreD2012metaG_FD_75245 | JGI IMG/M metagenome (GOLD analysis project Ga0101944, IMG submission 75245) | Hot spring sediment bacterial and archeal communities from British Columbia, Canada, to study Microbial Dark Matter (Phase II) - Dewar... ...
AAAGCGGGATTGCTCGGGCGACCGAGACGTCGTGCCGACTCCCTTCGGTCAGACACACATAGGTGGGCAGATACCCGTCGTGGTCCAGGAGCATGTGAAGCTTGACGGCTCCTTTGGTCTGGCGAAACTTGGCCCAGGGGAACAGGGAAAGACACAGAGAAAGGGTTGTCGAGTCCAGGGAAAGCAGCTTGTTCTTAAACCGGAACCGGCTGTGGGGAGCGGCCTGCCTGCACAACTGGAGCGTCTCGTAGAACAAATCCCGAAACATCTGCCAGGGCCGATGGGCATTGGCGTAGGACAGGGTGGACTTGTTTGGTCCCTGCCTCATGCCCAGATGCTTCAGCTTGCCCATGCAGCAGGCCAGGCCCCCGCAGATCTCCCGCAGACTCTTGGCCTGCGCCAGCTGGCAGAACAGCATCGCGACGAAATGGTCCCACGAATTGAACCCCTTGGCATACCGCTCGGCTCGATACTTAACGACGAGCTCGTGAAACTGCCTCCGGTAAAAAAGGCCCATCAGTTGACTGAAAAGGCTCGCGCACCGTACCATCTGAACGCCTCCTGGTCTGGGGTTTTTGATTGCCTGGTAAATGTACCCACCCAGGAGGCTTTTTTTCAATCAGACTCCCTTAGTTTCCCAAAACCGATTTTGGACAAGAGTGGCCCAGGGCATACCCCGATAGACCTCAGGAGCAAAAGTGCGAATGACTCGGGAATGGCTTCCGTCAGCTGCGATGAGGTATCGGGCTCGAACTCTTGAAACCTTCCCGTTCCTCTGCAAATGCGCTTCAATGCCAGAGTCTGCTTCTGCCAGGTGGAGAAAACGGGTCCGGTCGCGGAGTACGGCTCCGGATGACGTGGCCAAAAAGTGATCGAATTTGTCCCGCCAAACATAGAGGTTGTAACAATCCACGTTGGCGTAGATCATCCCTACGGATGGAAAATAGAATCCGATTCCTTTTGAAATATAAGGCTTGCTGAAGGCTTTCTGAGGGATGGGGCCGAAATGTTCGAGCACGTAATTTTGTGAAACGTTCGAGAGGATGCCGGAGCAGGCTTTGCGTCTTGGCAGCCTGTGTTTGTCGATCAACAGGGTTTTGAGACCTCCTGCCACACATTTCTTGGCGGCCGCCGAGCCTCCTGGGCCGGCACCCACAACGAGTACGTCAAATCTCTCCATTTTGCCTCCCACGGCACTTTCCGGAGGAAATCAACCAACGGATGGCCGTACAGTCGGAGGAAAATACCAGAATCGGAAAATACAGGATTCGAAATACAAAGAATGGATAGCAGCCACGGTTCACGATGTCAAGCGATTTGTAAGACGGATATGTCGAAAGTGCAACCTCGTGGCCGAAGGAGGAGGGAATTTTCTGGTTGACAATTTTATTACGGAATTGGTACTTTTTGAAATTAGAAGCGTTTGGGCTGAAGGACATTGGAAATCCTCAGATTGGCCGGCCCGGTTGAGTTCCGTTTCTGTGAGGATTGGGGTGCTTTCGTTCGGCAGGATGCTCGGGGTCGGCTGCAGACGGATTACCCTTGGGAATCGGCAGCTGCCGTGATGGGAGCACGCGGACAGGAAAGTTTGAGGATAGCGGATCTAGGGGAGAGGGGATCGAAGAAGAGAGGACCTTCGCAGGGCGGGAATGCATTTCCCGCACGGCCGTCGTGGGCAGAACCTCAATCCTGGTCGGGCAGGTTCAGGGTCGACAGGAACTTGTCGATCGGGGAAGGCCTTGCGCGCTGATTGGCGTCGTAGGATCGCGCGATTTTTCGGAGATTGTGCCGCAAGGAGCCCAGGTTTATTCGACTCTTAGGTGTGGGGCGTTGAGGAGGGCCGGGGATGAGACTCATCGCCGGCCCAAACAGCGGAGAGGGGAGCATGAAACTACTGGAAGATGCCGTGATAAAAAACAGTTATGACGTTGTAGTCGTTGGAGCGGGGGTGGGCGGATTGACGGCTGCGGCGCTGCTTGCGAAACGGGGATTGAGCGTCCTTGTTCTCGAGCAACACTACATCCCCGGTGGCTGCTGCACGGCGATCCGACGCAAGGACGTTGCCATCGACGTGGGAGCTGCTCTCCTGTTTGGGTGGGAGGGCGAGAACAGTGTCCACCGGTTCGTGATGAACGAACTCGAGGAAGAGATCGATATGATTCCCCACGATGCCGCATATCGGATCCACCTCGGGGGAAAAACGGTCACCTTCTGGCGAGACCTCAACCGGTATCTGGACGAGCTGACGGCTCTGTTCCCGAAGCAGGACCGGCAGATTCGTTCTCTGTACCGGGAATGCCAGGATTTGTACGACGTCATGATGGGCATGTCCCGGTATCCCGTCCCTCCCACAGAGATCCCACCTTTTGAATTTCTCAAAATGGCGCTGAAGGATCCCTTTGGCATGGCGAAGATGCGAAGGCTGATGTCCATGTCCGGTGAGGACCTCCTGAGGAAGTACATCACGGATCCGGATGTTGCGGATTTTTTCGACTTTTTGGTTGCCTCCTGTACCACGTGTACGGTCAAGGAGAGCCCAGCGAGCATGGTGGTTGCGATCTTCATGAACATCCATCTCGGTGGAACCTGCTATCCGTCGGGCTCTCCTCAGATGCTTCCCAACAAGCTCGAAAAGGCCCTGGAGAAGTTCGGCGGTCAAATTGTGTACAGAAAAATGGTGGATGAGATCCTCATAGACCGGGATAGGGCCTACGGAGTGCGATTGTCAGACGGTACCGAGATCCTTGCGGGCTGCGTGGTTTCCAATGCAGACGTTTGGAAGTTGTATGGAACGCTGATTAAGCCGAGACATATCAAGCCGGAACGGATGAAGTGGGCACAGCGATTTGAACCGACGCCGGGAATATTGGTGCTTTACCTCAGCGTGAAGGAAGAGGCGGTCCCGAAAGGCACCTTCCCAATCGAATTCTACGTTCGCAACCTCCACGATGTCCACGATGGGAACTTCATGGTCTATTTCCCCTCCCTCGAAGATCCGAGTGTCGCTCCTCCGGGCACGCATTCCATTACCGTTATGGGGTCCAGCCAGATTGAGTGGCCTCGGCCGACGGACCCGCTTTACCGGTCCCAAGAATATAGGAAGAGGAAGGACGAGGAGACTCAGAAGGTTCTCGACTGCCTTGAACAAAACTATCTTCCGAAATTGAAGGAGAATATCATCACCCTGGATGCTGGGACGCCATCGACCATCGAACGCTACACGCTCAAATACAAGGGAAACATCGGGGGTCCCAAGGTTAGCACGACGCAATTCTTTTTCAACAGGCTCAGGGCTAGAAGCGAATGGAAGAATCTCTATTGTGTCGGAGACTCGACCACCATGGGGGAGGGTGTTTTGTCTGTAACGATGTCGGGCGTGGGAGCGGCGAATCGGATTTTGAAGGACAAAGGGCTTTTGGTTTATCGTCCCCGCTCGTTTTCGAAACAGTTTGTGAACATGGTCGCTGGAAGGCCCTGGATTCCGAGCCCTGATCCTGCGGAACCGATCACCGAGAAGTCCGCTAGACGAATCAGCAGGGACTGCCAGCACTGCGAGAAGCCGGAATGTCGCGAGGCGTGTCCTGCGAACATCGAAACGAGCCAGTTCGCGCGGCGCCTCGAGTCAGGGAATTTCGTCGGCGCGGCGAGAGTGCTGCGGGAGGTAAATCCTCTTTCAGAGATTTGTGGGTACATTTGTCCTGCGGAGAGGTTGTGCGAGAAGAAGTGCAGTCGGCTTGAGTTCGATAGCCGGCCGGTGCGAATCCGAGATCTGCATCGATGGGTTTGCGGCCATGTAGGCGGATTCGAAGGCTGGGACCGGCGCATGGCTCCTCGAAACGGCCTAAAGGTGGCCGTAGTTGGTGCGGGACCGGCAGGGCTGAGCTGTGCCCATTACCTGGCGCGTCTGGGCTACCTGGTGGACATTTTCGAGAAGGCTGGGAAGCCTGGGGGAATGTTGACCCACGGAATCCCAGATTTCCGCCTCCCCAGTGAGGTTGTGGAACGGGAGTTCGGGGGGCTGTGCCTCCCGGGTATGTCTTTCGAGTATGGCAAGGCTTTGGGTCAGGATTTCTCCGTTGCGGAACTCGAAAGGAAGTATCAGGCCCTGTTCCTCGCTCCGGGACTGTGGTCGGGACGAACCCTTGCGATTCCCGGTCTGGAGAAGTTGAAGACCTCCGACGCCTTGAGCTTTCTGAAGTTCTGCCGGGAGGCGGGCCGGGGCGAGGTGGGCGAGGATGTGGTCGTGATTGGAGGGGGGAGTGTGGCCTCGGATGTGGCTCTGTCGGCGGTGCGTTCCGGAGCAAGAAGGGTGTGCCTCGTGTGTCTCGAGAAGGCGGAAGAGATGCCATGCCTGAAGAGCGAGGTCGCAGAACTGCGGAACGCTGGGATCGAGATCAAGAACGGGTGGGGTCCCAAGGAGGTACCGTCGAAGTCGAGGATGCGCTTCATACGTTGTATTTCGGTATTTGATGAAAGGGGGAATTTTCGTCCGGTGTTCGACGGTTCGTCAACGCTGGACCTCGATGTTGATCGGGTGATCTTTGCCGTGGGCCAGCAAGCAGAGGCGTCCCTTGCGAAGTACTTGGCAGAAGAATTCGGCATGGAGAGCGTGTTAAAAGTCGATCCTCGGACGATGCAGGTCATCGGGCGAAGTCGAGTGTTTGCCGGCGGCGACATTGTCCGCGGAGCGGGGACGGTGGTGGAGGCCGTAGCCGACGGCCGTCGCGCGGCCATGGCCATCGACGAGCAACTGAGGAACAAGCCGAACATCTAGGCGACCCGGTTTGGGATGTCGCGACTGGAGTCGGGCCCGTCGTTGGGAGGCCGTGGCTGATGGGTCTATGGCCGCAGTGTCCAGTCGTATGGTGATGCTGAATGGAGGGGGAGATGGGCGACAAGTTTGACGTTGTGATCATCGGTGGCGGGATAGCTGGTCTTTGCACGGGACTCTACCTGCAAAAGATGGGGAAGCGGTCCATCATCCTCGAGCATGGGGATCAGGTGGGCGGGAACATGTCGGGCATCTGGCGCAAGGGTTTCTACTTCGACTGCGGGGACCAATCCACAGAGAACGTGGGGATCCTTTTCCCCATTCTACAGGAACTGGGTCTCTACGACCCGGACGCCTGGATCCGGGCAAGGTTCCGTTATGTGACGCCTGATTGTGACGTCATGATGTACGACTATGACCAAATGAGGGAGGACTTCAAGAAGGCATTTCCGGGCTCGAAGGCCGAACTGGACAAATGGTTTGATTTTATCAAACCTCGGTGTGAGTCGATGCGGCAAATGATGGGACAAGGGCCTTTCAGCTTCCTACTCGACGGAAGGGAGAAACTCAGGGCGACGCTGAGGATGTTGATCCAATCGGCCTCTATGGGGCCGATGGGGCTGAAGATGATGACGATGACCGGAGAAGAAAAGGCCTTGGAGTGCTTCCCTGACGAGCCGCGCCTGTCGTACCTGTTCGGGGTTGGGGGGGCGCAAAACATGCTCCTCATGATGCACTTGACCTTCTGGTATACGTATGTCCAGGACTATTGGTATCCCCGGGCCGGACTTCAGGGATTCCTGAATCACCTTGCGAATGCCTACCAGGAGCAGGGGGGAGAGCTCCGGCTCCGGTCTACGGTAGACAAGGTCTTCACTTCAGGGCCCTGGGTCACGGGTGTGGAGACATCGCAGGGAGAACGTTTCCGCGCTGAGTATTACGTAAACACGGGGAATCCGAAGCGCCTGATCAACGAAATGCTCGTTTGCAACCGCATGTGGCCTTACCGGGACAGGCAGATCATAACCGATGCGCCCGTTTCCGTGTCCATTTGTTCCGTCTTTCTCGGACTCGACATGGACAGCGAGGAGCTGAAAAAACACATGAAGGATCACCACACTCTGTACTGGCGCAGCTATGAGAGTGTCGCGTCGGATCTGTACGATCCGGAGGCCCACAAGAAGGGGTGGGCCATGATGAGCGCTCCTTCTCTCCACTTGCCTCATCTGGCACCCGAAGGGAAAAGCTGTCTTAACATACAAGTGAATACGTCCTACCACTGGCAGAACGGATGGGGGACAGGTACCGCGGACCCCTTTGCCCGCACTGCCCAATACCGAAAGCTCAAGAAGAAGGTTTTGGACGACGTCATCCGTACTGCCGAATACATCATCCCGGGGCTGTCTGGAAGAATCGTATACAAAGAAATGGCCACGCCGAGGACCTTTTCTCGATGGACCCTGAATCCGGAGGGTTCGATCATGGGATGGACCTATGATTCCCTCAAGTGTCATATGGCGAGGAAGTACGCGCGGTTCCGCACTCCTTACAGGAATTTGTTCCAGGCTGGGCAGTATGCGACCTGGCCGGGTGGAGTGGTCTTTTCGGCGTTATCAGGAAGGATCGTAGCGAAAGGCATTTACGGAGGTTTCTGGCGCCAGTTGCTGTATTGACAGGGCTGCGCGGGGTGTTGACCAAAATGTTTCGACAATGGTATTGTCGGAAAATGGTAGGAAGGGAGTAGGGCAGGTTTGGAGATGGATTTTGCGCTAAGAGAAGGCATGCGGGACAGGTCCAGGGAGTAGCAGGACATGAAAGCAAGCGATCGCGTGAAGCTGATCCAAAATTATTTCAACCTCATGGGCAAGACGTACATCATTTTGTTGAGCAGTCTTGAGGAGTTTCTTGGGGCACCTCTCTCCATGAATGAGAAGGTTGTTCTGCAGGTTCTAGACGAGAATCCGATTTCCATCAAGGAGGTGTCCATGAGGACCGGCCTGGCCCTTTCGACCCTCACGAACGTCATTGACAAGATGGAGGAAAAACGGCTGGTTCGGAGGCGGCATTCGCGGACGGATCGGCGCAAGGTGAAAATTGAGCTGGACTCGGCTGGCCGGCGACTTCAGGCGAAGTTCAATGACTTGATCATGCAAATCTCCTCCACCTGGTTGGAGAGGCTTCCTGAGGAGGATCGGCGGAATTTTACCTCGGCCCTGGAGAAGACCGGGTTCTTTCTCTCGGTGGAGAGCGAGGATTTTCAGGATGGACTCAGTTCTCTTATTGAGCCTCTGCAAATCACGCTCGCCAAACAGTTCAGGAAGAAGTGACGTCCAGAAGGGGCCTTCATGTCTTCATGTCCGAGGCAGCCAAGGGACTCGATGTCGAGAGGGCCAAGGGGGTAACTCTCATGGGTGTAATCTGTACGGCCACGGTTCTGAATTGTTTGTGACGTCGAGTGCTGTCCGCGAGGCCAAAGCCGTCAGCACGTCTTCGGTGGGGAGATGCGCCTGCCCGGCAACGGAGTGGATCCTTCAAGGGAAGGAGATCGATGGCGTCAGATCCGTTTCTTTAAGCGGAGAGGAATCGAAAGGATTATGGCCAGAAAACTGATCGGTAAACCGGCGTTGTGCGTGAACTGTCGGACGTGCGAGATGGCGTGTTCTCTCGAGAAGAGCGGAATGTTTAATCCGGCCAAGGCGAGAATCTGGATTCAGAAAAGCAAGAAAGGCTTGTATACGCCGATGATCTGCCGGCACTGTCTCGAGCCTCCGTGCGAAAAAGCGTGTCCGGTCGAGGAGGGAAAGCCGGTCTGGAGAGACAAGAAGACAGGGATCGTCCACGTTCTTACGAGAAACTGCATCGGATGCTATGAGTGTGTTGCCGCATGCCCCTTTGGGACAGTGCGCATCGATCCGCACACGGGCGGGGTCTTCAAGTGCGACCTATGCCAAGGAGATCCGGTTTGCGCAAAATGGTGCCCGACGGGGGCGATCCAATACGTGGACACAAAAGCGCTTGGCACGTTGGCTTCTATCGACAAGATCTAAGGTCCCTGGTTTGGTGAGGTGAGTTCATGTACGGATGGGCTGGATCCTTGTTGCGTGTGAACTTGACAGATCGAAGCGTACGAAAGGAGGAATATCCATACTCTCTTAGGCGCGACTTTGTCGGCGGGAGGGGTGTGAACTCGCGTCTGCTCTACAATGAGGTGAAACAGGGTATCGACCCCCTGGGGCCGGAGAACAAACTGTTTTTCGGGACTTCGCCTTTGACCGGCACAGGGCTGTTAACGTCGGGGAGAATCCATGTAACGGCGAAGTCGCCTCTGACGGGCATACTGGGGGATTCGAACGCAGGAGGGCACTTCGGTCCTGAGGTGAAGTGGGCCGGATACGACCACATCATCGTTGAGGGGGCCGCCGAGAAGCCCGTGTATTTGTGGATGGATGACGACCATGTGGAAATCAGGGACGGTGGCCATCTTTGGGGCAAGGGCGTCTCCGAGACATATGCGATCTTACGGGACGAACTGGGAGACCCGCGTATACGGATCGCCTCCATTGGGCCGGGCGGTGAAAACCTTGTCCGGTTCGCGTCCCTCATGACCGATTATGGCAATGCCTGTGGGAAGACCGGGATGGGAGCGGTGATGGGAGCGAAAAAGCTCAAGGCACTGGCGGTTCGGGGGACGAGAGGATTCCGTGTAGCTGACCCGGAGCGGTTCAAGGCGATTGCCAGGGACTGGTTCATGAGGGTAACGAAATCTCCTACCTATGAAAGCTTTTCCAAAGTTGGGACTCTGATGTACCTGACGCAATACCATTCTCAGGGGAGGTCTGTTGCCAGGAACGCTCAGACGACGGCGGAGATTGAGTACATCGAGAATTACAGCGCGAAAAGCATGATGAAGCACATGACCAGGAGCGTCGCATGCTTTGGTTGCCCCATACACTGCAAGCACGAATTCAAGATCAGCAAGGGGCCCTATGCAGGCGAGGAGGGGCACGGCACCGAATTCTGCATCATGAGCGCCCATGGCCCTTCCTGCGGCAACCCGGATGAGGCCGCCCTTCTGAAGATCAACAATATCTGCAATGAGTACGGCATTTGTGGTGATACCTCTGGGATTGTTTTGGCCGCAGCGTTCGAATGGTATGAGCGGGGGATCATCACCAAGGAAGACACGGACGGCATTCCTCTGATATGGGGGAACGCGGATGCTCAGATTGAGATGCTCATGAAAATTGTCCGCCGGGAGGGATTCGGCGATCTGCTCGCAGAAGGTTCGGCGATCGCTGCCCAGAAGATCGGCAGGGGCGCTGAAAAGTACATTTGCCACGCCAAGGGGGGAGATGTCGACCAAGTGGATATTCGAACCCTCAAGGGATGTGCGTTGTCCGATGCTGTCTCGAGTCGAGGAGCGGATCCGCAGCGTGGATGGCCAGGAGTCGAGTTTTACCCGATGAAACCAGAAAAGGCACAAAGGCTGTTTGGCCATCCGGAAGCAGCGAATCCGCGCTCCTATGAGGGCAAGGGACGCCTTGTGAACTACTATGCATCGCTATGCACGATGTGCGATGCCCTTGGAATCTGTAAATTCTCAAGCGCATGGTTCGGTACGTCCATTGGTCTGAAGGAGATGGGGGAGCTCCTCACTGCAGCCACGGGCTTGGATTTTGACGAGGAGGGAATGAAGCAGATTGCGGCGAGGATCAACAACGTCGAGCGAGCCTTCCTCGTGCGAGAGGGAATTACACGAAAGGACGATACGATTCATGGCAGGGCAATGGAAGAGCCTGTTCCTTCTGGCCCTTACAAGGGGGAGCGACTGGAAAAGGAGGGAATGGACAGAATGCTCGACGATTATTACGAGGTCGTGGGGTGGGACAAGGCCACGGGTGCACCTACTCGGAAAACGCTTGAGAGTCTTGGATTGATCGATGTTGCTGAGGAGCTGGCCAGCATGGGAAAGATTTCCTAGTGTAGGTCGTCACGAGAGCAGAGTCGGGAGGCGGGATGAAGGAAACTGTGAGAGAGACCGTAGAAACGTATTTCCGGTTCATCAATGAGGAAAGGTTCGAAGAATTTTTCGAACTATTCCATTGTGACGTCGAGTTCACGGCGCCCTTCAACTTTCGGGCCAGGGGCCTGGAGCATGTCAAGCCCTTCTACCTGCGTGTGCCGGTGAATTATCCGGAGCACATAGGCACCCCGGAGGAAATCCTTGTGTCCGGGAATCGCGCGGCCGTGCTGATCGGATTCAAGGGAAGAACGAAGGAGGGGATAGCTGTGGAATTTCAAGCGACGGACTGGTTCCGTATCGAAAACGGAAAGATCAAATCCTTGAGCATTTTCCTTGACAGTCATCAGCTGGCAAAGGTCGTTTCAGGGAAGAAAAAGGTATAGAACGCGGGGAGAATGCCCAGAGAACCGACGAGATATATTTTTCCACTCTTGTCCAAAATCGGTTTTGGGAAACTAAGGGAGTCTGATTGAAAAAAAGCCTCCTGGGTGGGTACATTTACCAGGCAATCAAAAACCCCAGACCAGGAGGCGTTCAGATGGT
>Ga0101944_10007961_pt1 | contig 10335 bp, 7 predicted proteins | sample DewCreD2012metaG_FD_75245 | JGI IMG/M metagenome (GOLD analysis project Ga0101944, IMG submission 75245) | Hot spring sediment bacterial and archeal communities from British Columbia, Canada, to study Microbial Dark Matter (Phase II) - Dewar... ...
TGGTCGCGCTGGGCGAGTTGGTCCTCCGGGCGTTGCTCGCTACGGCGGAGATGCTCCAGGATTCGTTCGAACGCATCACCGGGATTGGTCTGCGGATTGATCGGTTGCGGGGGCTCACCCTTCGACTGGCCGCCCTGGGGTTCTTCGTCGCGCGTCGCTGGCGGGCCGCCCGAACTCGGGTCGTTGCCGTCGTGTCGGGTGGCCGCGTCGCCGGGTTCACCTTGCCGCGACGGAGCGCCGGCCGCGCCCTGGCCGCTGGCGGGTTCATCGCTTGGCGGGGCGGCGTCCGGCTGTCCCGGCTCCGAAGCGCGCGGGCGATCCGGCGGCGGGGCGGCGCTGGGTTCGCCGGGCGCGGCGGGTTGGTCCGGCGGCAGCGGCTGGCCGGCTGCTTCGGCCGGTTCGGAGGTCGCGCCGGCGGGAGCGCCTTGTGCTTCGCCCGACGGCGCCCCAGGCTGCCTCGTCGCCACGCCCGCCTCCTCGGTCGAGAGAATCCGAATCCAGCGCCGCTCGCTGAGCGCGCGGTTCGGCTCGGGCAGCTTGTTGTCGATGGCCTCGGCCCAGCAGGCCACGCGCTGACCGGTCTTCAGTCCCAAGGCGATCGGCTCGAAGCGGAATGTGCCGACCAGCTCGCCCGGCCGGCCCTCGCTCGGCGCCGGTCGATCCAGCAGCGCGACCGGCTTGGGCGAATCGCCCTGTTCGGCCTCGAAATGCAGCTCACCGAGGCACGGCGCCAATTGGCGGACCTCCAGCTCGAACAGGAGCGGACACGCGGGCGGCTCGAAAATCAAGCGCAGCAGATCGCCCATATCGACAAGCGGCTGTCACAGGGCGAAACCGAGGTCCAGAATTTGGAAGACCGCCTCGCCCGCCTGTCGGCGGCGTTGGAAGAGAGCGCCAAGACCGCCGCGGAATTGGAATCGCAGACCGAAGCCGCGCGGGCCGCATTGGCCGCCAAGAGCAGCGAGCGGGACAAAGTGGTGGCTGAGTTGAGCGCCCGCGAGCGGGAAATTGAGCAGGCGCGCCAGAAGGTCCTCCGGCTGATGGGAGAAGCCGCCTCCCTCCGCAACAACTTGGCCAAGATGGACGAATACCTGGCTTCCATGGGACGGGACGCGGTGCGGGCGCGCACGGAGGAAGAAACCGCCGCCGCCGACCGCGAGCGTCTCGCGGCGCTGAAAGCGGAATTGCAAGAGAAAATCGCCGCCCGCCAGATGCACCTCGAATCACTAGCCGCCAAGCGGCGCGGCATCGAGGAAGAATTGGCCGCCCGGCGCTCGGAAGCCGTTGGCGCACGCCGCAGGCTCGAAGAGGGACGGCAGGAGCTGTCCCGCTTGACGGCGCGCCGGGACTCCGTCGCCGGCATCCTTTCCCATCGCAGCTACACCACCGAAACGGTCAAGCTGCTGTTCAGCGACATCGAGAAGGGCAAGGTTCGCGACGTTAAGCCGTATGGCGTCTTGGCCGACTTCGTTGAAGTGGAGTCCGCTTATGAAAAGGCGGCCGAAGAGTTCCTGCACGATGAACTCGAATACGTGGTGGTGAAAACCTTCGAGGACGCCGAGCGCGGCTTGGAGGTGATCCGCACCAACCTCGACGGACGCGCCACGTTTCTCGTGCATCCGGAGCCGGGCGCCGAATTCGGCGGCGCGCACGTAAAGCTGCCCGCCATCGGACCGGAAACCGGCATCGTCGCGCGCTTGCAGGACGTACTCAAACTGACCAACGGCTTGAGCCAGGCGCCCGCCGAGCTGCTGCCCCGCCTTTCCCGCTGCTTCCTCGCCTCCGACCGGGCTTCGGCCCAGCGGCTGGCCATGCAGTATCCCGACTTGTACTTCCTGCTTCCGGACGGCGTCTGTTACCACGGGCACGCCGTGAGCGGCGGACGCAAGACGGGACAGGGTCCTCTGGGCTTGAAACGCGAGCTGCGCGAGGTGACCGCGCTCGCCGCCGAGAAGCAGCGCGCCGTGGAACAAACCGCCAAAGATCTTGCCGCGCTCGAGGAGCGCATGGCGCGGCTGTCGGAAGAGTTGGAGGGATTGCGCTCCCTCCAGCAGAGCGAAGAGAAGCAAGCCGTGGCGCTCGAACATGAGATGCGGAATCTTTCGGAGGAGTGGAACCGCGCCGGCCAGCGGCTTTCGGTGGCGCGGCTTGAGCTTCAGCGCATCGAGAAGGAGCAAGCGCGCGTCGAAGCCGAGCGCAGCCGCACGCTCGCCGAAGCCGACCAGCGGGAAGCCGCGCGCGAAGCCGAGGAGCGGTCCCTTGGCGCCGCGCGCGAAGCGCTTGGGGCGCTGCAAGCCAAAGCCGCGCGGCTCGGCGAGGAGCATTCCGTCATGCGGGTGCAACTCGCCGAGGCGGAAGAGCGGCGCCGGTCGGAAAAGGCCAACTGCGCGCGGCTGGAAAGCGAACTGCGCGACCTGCGTGCGCGCCGCGAAGGGCTGTCCGCCGAAATGGAGCGTCTGGGCGTCGAGCGCGCCCGCCTGCTTGCCGACAATATCGAACTGGACAGCCGCGCCTCCGCTTTGACCGAAGAAATCGCCGCGGCGGAAGCCTCCGTGGCTGAGCTCGCCTCCGCCGAGCAACAGCACAGAGAGCAGCTCTCCGTGCTCGACGAAACCTTGCGGCAGATGCGCGCCTCCTTGCAGGCCAAGCAAGAGCAGCGCGCGCAGGCCGAAGTCGAATTGGTCCGCCTCCAATCCGACCTGAGGCACCTCGACGAAACCTGCCGAAAGGAGCTTGGGCTTTCGTGCCGCGAGTTGTCCGAAGCGGAGACCGAAGAGCTCACCGACGAAGCGTTGGCGGAAGCCGAAGACCGCTATCGTGAAATCCAGGAGCGCATCGAAGCGTTGGGAGCGGTGAATCCGCAAGCGCTCGAAGAGTACCACGAAGCGCAGCAGCGCTACGACTTCCTCAACGCCCAGCGCCAGGACCTTCTGGACTCCATCCGGGACACCGAGAAAGCCATCCAGGAAATCGACACCGAATCGCGGAAGCGGTTCGCGGAGGCATTCGAAGCGATCAATGCGCACTTCCGCGAGATGTTCACTACGCTGTTCGGCGGCGGTTCGGGCGAAATGCGCCTGACGGATGAAACCAATCTGAATGAATCCGGCATTGACATTGTGGCGCAACCGCCCGGCAAACGCTTGCAAAATGTCCTGCTGCTGTCGGGAGGCGAGAAGGCGCTGACCGCCATCGCGCTGCTCATGGCGGTCTTTCGGTATCAGCCGAGCCCCTTCTGCATTCTGGACGAGGTGGACGCGCCGCTGGACGAGCCGAATATCGTCCGGCTCACCAAGCTGCTGCGGGAAATGTCCGTTCAAACCCAGTTCATACTGATCACCCATGCCAAGCGCACCATGGAGTGCGCTCAGACCCTGTATGGCGTCACCATGCAGGAGCCGGGCGTATCCAAGCTCGTCTCCGTGCGCTTCGAACCTGCGCCGGAGGAAACCGTGCCCGCCGCCGCGCAAGCTACGATGTAATTGGCGGCATGCGATTCTCCGTGGAGCGTCCTTACCTGATTGGCATCGCCGGGGCTTCGTGTTCCGGCAAGACCGAACTGGCGCGGCATCTCGCCGCCCGTCTCGATGCGCCGGTGTTGAGCATCGACAGCTATTACCGGGAGCTTAACCACCTGAGCGTGGAAGAGCGCGCCTTGACCAACTTTGACGAGCCCGCGGCGATAGACGAGCCGCTTTTCATCTCCCACATGGAGGCGCTTGCGCGGGGGGAGGAAGTGTTGTGCCCCAACTATGACTTCGCCACGCACTCGCGCACGTGCGAGGTCACCCGCATCCCCGCCGCCCCGTTCGTCATCGTCGAAGGTCTGTTCGCCCTTTATTGGCCGGAGGTGCGGGCGCTGCTCGGCACGCGGGTGTACGTGGACACGCGCGACGAAGTTTGCTTTGCGCGGCGGCTGGCGCGCGACACGCGCGAGCGAGGGCGCACGGAAGAGTCCGTGCGCCGCCAGTACGCCGCCACCGTCCGCCCCATGGCGGAACTCCACGTTTGGCCCACCCGCCGTCATGCCGACATCATCGTGAGCGGCGAATCTCCCCTCGCCCAAACCTCCGCCGCCGTCCTGGCGCATGCACAGCGCGCATTCCGGTTCGCAGTAAAGTCCTGGTAGTCCTGACAGTACCCCCGTGGCGAGCTCCGCGCGCCACCCAAAAAGGACAAGAGTACTGGAGCGCGTCAGAATCATATTGACTCCGCCGTGTTCGACGCTGTGGCCGGAAAGGCATGGCGCCGTAAGCAAAGGGGCGGGCTGCCACCCGCCCCCCTTTCGGCTATCGCCTTGCGTCTGCCTTTTGAAGCACTTGCCCTTGTTCACGTAGCTTTCTGAGCAGAGCCCGCAGGTCGACATCCTGGACCGGCTTGCCCGAGCGGATCGCCATCGCTGCCGCACCCCCCGCCGAATGGCCCAGGATCATGTACACCGGCTCCATGCGTATGGTGCAGATCGCTACGTGGGTCGCCGACAGGCACACCGGGACCAGCAGATTCCGGCATTGCTGTCTTTTCGGAATTAAACTTCGATAGGAGATCTCATACGGGCTTTGGGCGAGATTGATGGACTCGTCCAAGTGCCCTTCCACCCGCACAAATCCTTGGTCGTTTTCGAAGCGCTGCACCCAGTGGGAATCGAGCACGAATGAGCCCATGCCCACCGAGTCTTGTTTCGTCTTGTTGGTCAGGATGTCGTGTTCCGTCATGACGTACTCGCCGATCATGCGCCGCGCCTCGCGAACGTAGAGTTGAGTGGGCCAATTACCTGAGTCCGTAAACTCGTCGCGGGCCAGCCCCCAACTGTTCGCGTCGTCGCGCAAGTCTTGCGGGACGCGCGAATCGTTGGCCAAAAACCACAGGAAGCCCTTTTCGTAGTCTTCATGGTCGCGGTAGATGCGCTCGCGCGTGGCGTAATCGCCGTCCGGGTATTCGCGATTGCCGCCGATATAGTCGATCGAGAACGGTCCGCTGGCGTTCAGGTCGAACTTGCCGTTGGGGATCGGGCCGAGATGCACCAGCCGCGCGAAACAGATTCCCGGGTGGGCTTGGATGTAACGCAGAAGCAGTTCATACCGCTGCGGCTCGTAGCGGGCGGGCTTGGGCCAAGGCAGCTTCAGATCGGAGCGCTGCGTGGCGATGAGGCGGAAACAGTAAGCTTGCACGCGCTTGTCCGCCGAACCGATGGGCTGCGTTGGGCGCTCCTCGACACCCCAAAGCAGCTTGCCGTCCGCTCCGCGCGCGGGAATATCCGCTCCGAACTGCCCGTGGTGCATGTATTCAATCGTTGGCGTGCGGTACTCTTCCGGCAGGTAGCGGCGGCGGAAGTGCGGCGCTCGCATGCCCGCCAGCCTTTCGCCGTACTGGTCTGTGCTTTCCCGGCCCCAAGTGTAAGAGACCCCGGCGCGCGCCATCAGGTCGCCTTCGTAACTGGCGTCGATAAACACCTTTCCTGCGATCTCGATGCCGTTCGTCAACCGTATGGAACGGATTTCCGCTGCTCGTTTGTTGACCCTGACGACCTTCTGATTTCTGATCAGCTCGTAGCCGCGGTTTCGCACCCAGCGCTCAAACACCATGCGCGCCGTCTTCGGCTCCAGGTCCCAAGGGCGGGGGGTTCTCCAGGGCAACTCTTTCCCGTGGAATTTGAGGATCGCCGGACCCGGCTTGCCCAGCGTCCTGACCGTTTCCTGCTCCACTTCGGAGAAGAACTGCCGCGCGATGCCGCCCACAAGGTGCGGCGTGCCGGTGTCAGTGATGGCGATGCCGCCCGTGATCATGCCTCCGATGTGCGCGCCCGGTTCGACGACAATGACGGTAAGACCTTCGCGGCACACGGCCTCGGCAGCCGCCAGCCCGCCAGGAGAACCTCCGTAGATCACTACGTCGGCGCGCGTGACTCCCGCCGCGCCTTGCGCCGGCCACGCCCACAGCACAGCCGCGGCCATCACTAGTATGCGCCTTCTTTTCATCCGCCCTCCACGCCACGCCGGAACGTGATACAGATAGACTACTACCATGCTGCGCCGTGAGTTTCTCCAGTGTCTGGCCTCTTCCGCCGTTTTGGCAGAGCCTTCCGGCCGGCCCAACATCCTGGTCATGCTATGCGATGACTTGGGCTACGGCGACCTCGAATGTTACGGCCATCCGGTAATCAAGACTCCGAATCTGAACCGGCTGGCTGAGGAGGGAGTGAAGTTCACCGATTTCTATGCCGCCGCGCCGGTCTGTTCGCCCTCCCGTACGGGAATGCTCACAGGCCGTACACCGAACCGGGCGGGGGTCTACGATTGGATTCCCGCCGGTTCGCCGATGCATATGCCGCGCAGCGAAGTCACCATCGCGAGTCTCCTGCGCTCCGCCGGCTATGCTACCTGCCACGTGGGCAAATGGCACTGCAACGGAAAGTTCAACTCCCCGGAACAGCCTCAACCGAACGACCACGGCTTCGACCACTGGTTCTCGACCCAAAACAACGCCGCGCCCTCTCACCGCGATCCGACGAATTTTGTGCGCAACGGCCAGCGGGTAGGCCCGCTGAAGGGTTTTTCGAGCGACATCATCGTCGATGAGGCGATTTCCTGGCTCGATCGCTATCCCAAGGACCGCCCGTTCTGCCTGTTCGTCTGGTTCCATGAACCTCACGAAGTCGTGGATTCGCCGGAGCCGCTGGTCGAAGGGTATTCGCGAGCAACCAAGAAAGGCGAGGCGCTGTATTACGCCAATGTCGCGCAAGTGGATCAAGCCGTGGGGCGCCTGCTAAAGAAACTCGACGAAAGCAATTACCGGCAGAGTACCTTTGCCCTCTTCACGAGTGATAACGGACCCGAAACGTTGAACCGCTATCCCAACGCTTGGCGCTCTCACGGCAGTCCGGGACCGCTGCGGGGCATGAAGCTGCATCTGTACGAGGGCGGCACGCGGGTTCCCGGCATACTGCGTTGGCCCGGGAGGGTCAAACCCGGCAGCGTCATTAACACCCCCATTGGTTTCGTCGATTTATTGCCCACGTTATGCGAAGCCGCCGGCGTGGCGGCGCCGCGGGACCGCCGGCTCGACGGGGCGAGCTTTTTGCCGGCGCTTTCGGGCAAGCCTCTCAATCGCAAGCAGCCGTTGTACTGGCAGTACAACCACGCCCTCGGCGAGATGAAAGTCGCCATTCGCGACGGAGACTGGAAACTGCTGGCCGACGCCGCGCTCAACCGGTTTGAACTCTACAATCTGCGCACGGACATCTCCGAAAAGAACGACCTTTCGGCCAAGGAACCGAAGCGTCTCAACGCCATGGCCCAAGTCCTCAAAGACTTGCACGCCGACATCCAAAAACCATAATTTCGGGGACAGGCAACGCAACCCCCAAATTCACCCCTACGCGGCCCCATTCGGCCTATTTGGGTTTGCGTAGCCTGTCACCAAAACTCTAAGTCCATATTTTTTGGAGCATTGCGAATTTCGGGGACAGGCTACGCAACCCCCAAATTCAGTCCTACATCGATAGTTTTAGGCTATTTGGGGGTTGCGTAGCCTGTCCCCGAAATTCGGTAGAGTGGAGGGATGGGGTTGTCACATGAGGCCCGGTTGCGGGTGCGGTATGCGGAGACGGATCAGATGGGGGTGGTTTACCATTCCCACCACATTGTCTGGTTCGAAGTGGGGCGGGTCGAGTTGTGCCGCTCGCTCGGCGTCCGGTACCGAGACATGGAACGGGACGGAGTTCTGCTCGCGGTGGCGGAGGTGCATTGCCGTTATCTTTCCCCTGTCCAGTACGACGACGAGATCATCGTGAAAGCCACGGTGGATGAAGTCAGCAGCCGTATGATTCGGTTCGCCTATGAGATCCGCGTCGCCGAGGATGACCGCTTGGCGGCGCGCGGTTATACCAAGCACCTGTTTTGCGACCGGAACCTACGCCGGATCCAACTGCCTGAGCACTACCAGCAAGCCTTCGGACTGGTTTGCTATACTCAGAATTCACGATGAAGGTCGCCCGTCACATCCATCATCATCACCATCACCGGCACGCCATGCCGCGACGGGCCAGCCTGTAAACGGAAGAAATTAAGCATTCCAGCCAAGCCCGCCGCGAACCCGGCGGGCTTTTTGGTTTTATGAGGACGAAGACACAGCCATGGAACTCGATTTCAGCAAACTGGACGGTCTGATTACAGCGGTGATCCAAGACCACGCCTCCGGCGAAGTGCTCATGGTAGGATTCATGAACGAGGAGGCCTACCGCAAGACGGTTGAAAGCGGTTTCGCGACCTTTTACAGCCGTTCGCGGAAGAAGCTCTGGATTAAGGGCGAGAGTTCCGGCCACCGCCTCGTGGTCAAAGAGATGCGCACGGATTGCGACGCCGACGCCTTGCTCATCAAGGTAGAAGCGCTCGGTCCCGGCGTCTGCCACGAAGGCTATCGAAGTTGCTTCTTCCGCAAGCTCGACAGCGGCGAGTGGATCACTTCCGGCGAACGAGCCTTCGACCCCGCCAGCGTCTACGGAGGCAAGGCATGAACCGGCTCAAACTGGGAATCCCGAAAGGCAGTCTCGAGAACGCTACGGTGGACCTCTTCCGCCGCGCGGGCTTTAGCATCAACGTAAGCAGCCGCTCCTACTTCCCCTCCATCGACGACCCCGAAATCGAGTGCATGCTCATCCGCGCGCAGGAGATGGCGCGCTATGTCGAAGACGGCGTGCTCGACGCCGGGCTCACCGGACGCGACTGGGTCCTCGAAAACGACGCCACGGTGATCACCGTAGCCGATCTCATCTACGCCAAGCAGAGCTTCGGCAAAGTCCGATGGGTGCTCGCCGTGCCCGAAAGCTCTCCCGTCCAATCGGTGAAGGACCTCGAAGGCAAGATCATTGCCACGGAACTCGTAGGCGCAACGCGCCGGTATCTCGAACAGCACGGCGTAAAGGCCAAGGTCGAATTCAGTTGGGGCGCCACCGAAGTGAAGCCGCCGGTGCTCGCCGACGCGATCGTCGAAGTCACCGAAACCGGCTCTTCCCTGCGCGCCAACAAGCTGCGCATCGTCGAAACCGTGATGGAGTCGAACACTCAACTGATCGCCAATACCGATTCCTGGAAAGACGAGTGGAAGCGCCGCAAACTCGAAGACATCAAGATGCTGCTCGAAGGGGCGATTAACGCTCTCGGCAAGGTCGGGCTGATGTTGAACGTACAGAGAAAGGATCTGCCCCGCGTGCTGGAAGTGCTGCCGGCGCTGAAGAAACCCACCATTTCGGCGCTCAGCGACGAGGAGTGGCTGGCCGTAAACACGATCCTCGACGAGTCCACCGTGCGGCTCATCATTCCGCGGCTCAAGGAAGCCGGCGCGCAGGGCATCGTCGAGTATCCCCTCAACAAGATCGTGATGTGACCATGATACGGATTGTCAACGCCGACGCGGTCGGTCCGATACTGGCGCGCAAGGCGGCGCGCCTGGCTCAAGCGGAAGCCGTGGTTCGCCCCATCCTCGATGCCGTCCGGCGAAGAGGCGACCGCGCCCTCCTGGAGTACGCCCGCAAATTCGACGGCTTCTCGCGAAAGACGGTCGCCGTGGAGCAAGCAGCGTTGGATGAAGCCGCGCGGCGGCTTGCCCCTGCATTCCGGAGAGCCGTGCGCGAAGCCGCCCGCAACATTCGCGCCTTCGCCCGGCTTCAATTGCCTCGCGACAAGACCGCCGTGATCGCCCCGGGCGTCAAAGTGGGACAAGTCGTGCGCCCGCTCGATACCGTGGCCGCTTACGTGCCCGCCGGGCGCTTCCCCCTGCCCTCGACCGTAATGATGACCGTCATTCCGGCGCAGGTGGCCGGAGTGCCCAACATCTGCGTGGCTACGCCGCGCCCGGTGGACGCTATTTACGGGACCGCCGCTCTGCTCGGGCGCACGCGAGTCTTTGAAATGGGCGGCGCGCAAGCCATCGCCGCGTTCGCCTACGGCACCAGGACCGTTCCCAAAGCTGACCGCATCGTCGGCCCGGGCAACATCTATGTCGCCGCAGCCAAGAAACTCCTCGCCGGCGAGGTGGGCATCGACTTCCTAGCAGGCCCCACCGAAATCTTGATCCTGGCCGAACAAGGCGAGCCGGCATGGATCGCCGCCGACATGCTGGCTCAAGCGGAACATGACGCCGACGCCTCGGCCGTGTTGCTCACCACCTCCCGGCAACTCGCCGTCGCCGTGGCGCGCCAGATCGAGATTCAGCTCTCCACGCTGCCCACGGCTGCCGTAGCGCGCCGGTCGATTCGCGCCAACAGCGCCATCATCTTAGTGGACTCGATGGAGCAAGCCATCGAGCTTTCGAACCGCTTCGCTCCGGAGCACCTCA
>Ga0101944_10007963_pt1 | contig 10330 bp, 10 predicted proteins | sample DewCreD2012metaG_FD_75245 | JGI IMG/M metagenome (GOLD analysis project Ga0101944, IMG submission 75245) | Hot spring sediment bacterial and archeal communities from British Columbia, Canada, to study Microbial Dark Matter (Phase II) - Dewar... ...
CGCCAGGGGCGAAAGAAATCCGCGCGCGTTCGCCGCCAACTACCGCCGCCCCTCCGACGATCTTCTTTCGTCCCTCCGGGACTTTGGGCCTTCCTGCACCCGCATCCCACTCTTGAAAGGGTGGGCTATTTTCTACCGCCCTGCCGGGCTGGCGGCGTTATTCCACCGAAAGAGCGAAGAACCTGAAATCCCAAATCCACTCCCTCCAATTGCTAACTTTCGCTCTTTTTATGCCTCATGAGAAGACACCACCGGCGGCTTTGCGAGCGGACGTTTCCTTGGAAAAGCAGGGAGAAACGCGTTTTTTGTTGTTTTGCGCGGGCGGGAATTCTGATAAGCGTAGGGGCATGAGGCGAACGGGGGACAAACTGGATGTAATTGAGGCGGTGCTGGAGGACTTGCGCCGGGGGCGCATGGTGATCGTAGTGGACGATGAGCGGCGGGAGAACGAGGGGGATCTGATCATGGCCGCCGACAAGGTGACGCCGGCGGCGGTGAATTTCATGGCGCGCTACGGGCGCGGCTTGATCTGCGTGCCCACCACCGGGGAGCGGCTCAAACAACTGGGCATCGAGCAAATGGTGATCCAGAACCGGGACACTTTCAAAACGGATTTCCAGGTGAGCGTGGACGCGGCGCGGGGGATCACGACGGGGATCAGCGCGGCGGACCGGTGCCGGACGATCCAGGTGCTGGCCGATCCGACCGCTGTGAACAATGACCTCGTGCAGCCAGGGCATGTATTCCCGCTACGGGCGAAGCCGGGCGGGGTGCTGCAGCGGGCGGGGCACACGGAGGCGGCGGTGGACCTGGCGCGGCTGGCGGGGTGCCGGCCGATCGGGGTGATTTGCGAGATCATGGCGGACGACGGCACGATGGCGAGGCTGCCGCAGTTGCGGCGTTTTGCGCGCAAGCACGGGCTGAAAATCTGTTCGATTGCGGCGTTGATAGAATACCGGCGCACGCGGGAAAAGCTGATCGAGCGGGTGGAGTCGGTGAAGTTGCCGACGGAGCATGGGGATTTCATGCTGCATCTATACCGGTCGCGGCTGGATGAACAGCATCACTTGGCGCTGGTGAAGGGGGAGTTGCCGTGGAAGGGGCCGGTGCTGGTGCGGGTGCATAGCGAGTGTTTGACGGGGGATGTGTTCGGCTCGCGCCGCTGCGATTGCGGGCCGCAGTTGCAACAGGCAATGCAGATGATCAGCCAGGAGGGGCGGGGGGTGATTGTGTATATGCGGCAGGAGGGGCGGGGCATTGGATTGCCGGCGAAAATCCAGGCCTACAAATTGCAGGAAAGCGGCCTCGACACCGTGGAAGCCAACCTCAAACTCGGCTACGGCAGCGACTTGCGGGAATACGGCCTCGGGGCGCAAATTTTATGTGATTTGGGAGTCAAGCGCATACGGTTGTTGACGAACAATCCGCGCAAAGTGGTGGGGCTGGAGGGCTACGGTCTGGAAATCGTGGAACAAATCCCCATTCGGATCAAACCCAATCCGCACAACCTGCTCTATCTCAAAACCAAACGGGAGAAACTCGGGCATCTGCTTTGACGCGGAACTCCGCGGTCCCATCATTAGTTATGCTGCGCAAAATTCGGTCGAAAAAAATCAGGAGCGCGAACGGGCGATTTGCCATCGTGGCTGCGGAATACAACGGCGAATATGTGAACTCAATGCTGCGGGCGGCGCGGGCCACGCTGGCGGCGGGGGGAGCGGCGGCGGTGCGCGTGGTGCGGGTGCCCGGGGCGTTCGAGGTGCCGGTGGCGGCGGCGGCGCTGGCGCGGCAAAAGAATCCGCCATGGGCGGGCATCATTTGCCTGGGTGTTATATTCCGGGGTGAGACCACGCACGCCCAGCACATTGGCGAGGCGGTGACGCTGGCCTTGAGCCAATTGGCGGTGGAAACGGAGGTCCCGATGATTCACGAGGTGTTGTTGCTGGAAAACCGGGCGCAGGCGGACAAGCGATGCCTGGACCCGCGGCACAACCGGGGCGCCGAGGCGGCGCAAACCGCGCTGGCGATGAGCGGAACGATGAGCCGGTTGCGGGCTTAGCTTTTCTGGCCGTAATAGGCCGAGGGGCCGTGCTTGCGGAGGAAATGTTTGTCCAGCAGGTTCCGCGGGATGGCGGCGGCCTGCGGGTTCACCAAGAAAGTGTTGATGGCCATTTGGGCCACTTTTTCGAGCACGATGGCGTTTTCCAAGGCTTTTTCCGCCGTAGGTCCCCAAGCGAAGGGGCCGTGGCCGGCGACTAAAACGGCCGGGACCTGGTCATGATTGAGGTGGCGGGTGCGGAAGCATTCTTCGATCACCCGCCCGGTGTTCAGTTCATAATCACCCTTGATTTCCTCTTCTGTCAGGAGCCGGGTCAAGGGAACGGGGCCATAGAAGGTGTCGGCGTGGGTGGTGCCGAGGCAGGGAATTTCCTTAAGGCCCTGGGCAAAGGCGGTCGCATAAACCGAATGGGCGTGGACCACCCCGCCCAAGGAAGGAAAACTGCGGTAAAGATGCAGATGGGTAAGGGTGTCGGAGGAAGGCCGCGCCCGGCCCTCGATGACCTCGCCGGATTTGAGCGAGAGCACGACGATATCGTCCACACGCAGCTTGTTGTAAGGGACGCCACTGGGCTTGATGGCCATGGCGCCGGCCTGGCGGTCAATGCCGCTGGCGTTACCCCAGCTCAGGATGACCAAGTCGGCCTCGATGAGTCCGAGGTTGGCGCGCCAGACCCGCTCTTTGAGTTGATCAAAAGCCATGTTAAAACTCCGCTGCCCCTCTATTTGCGCGAATCATCGCGAATCTGCAACAATTCTTTCATGGCGCCGGACAGATCGGCCCGATGTCGGCGCACGCCAAAGGCATCGTGCAAGCTCCGGTAAATTTTGAAGAGGCGCTCGTAAATGGCCCGGCTATTGGGTTGGGGACTGAAGGATTGGGCTTTAACGCCGGTCATTGCCGCCGCCGCCTGGGCGAAGTCACCATGCCCGCCGGCGTTGCGGCCCGCGACCACCGCGCCCGCCATGGCCGCGCCCAAGGCGCAGGTCTGGTCGCTGCGCGAAATCTGCATCGGGCGTCCGAGCACATCCGCGTAAATCTGCATGACGAGGGGGTTCTTGGCGGCAATGCCGCCACAATTGACGACCCGCTCGACCTTGACGCCGTATTGCTCGAAACGTTCGATAATGACGCGCGCCCCAAAGGCGGTGGACTCGACAAGCGCCCGGTAAATTTCGGCCGGGCTGGAGTGCAAGGTCAGGCCGAGGATCAAGCCGGTAAGCCGCTGGTCCACCAGCACGGTGCGATTGCCGTTATGCCAGTCCAAAGCCAACAAACCGCTCTGGCCGGGCTTGAGCGCCGCCGCGCCAGCGGTGAGGGCCTCATGCGAGCCCAATCGGGAGCCGCCCGGTTGGATGACATCCACGAACCAATTGAAGATGTCGCCGACAGCGGATTGTCCGGCCTCGAGGCCGAAGGCGTTGGGCAAAACTGACTCGGGCACAATGCCGCACAGGCCCGGAATATCCGGCAACGATTGTTCCATCGGCGCCACCAGGATATCGCAGGTCGAGGTGCCAATGATCTTCACCAGCACTCCGGGCGCAATGCCCGAGCCGACCGCGCCCAAATGCGCGTCAAACGCCCCCACCGCCACCGGAAGACCGGCGCGCAAACCGAGTTTCCTGGCCCAGGCGCGGGTGAGAAAGCCGGCGGTGTCGGCGATGTTGTGGCAGCGGGCGGGCAGGGTTTTGCGGACGCGAACCAGGCGCTGGTCGAGCGTGGCCAAAAACTGGGCGTCCGGGTAGCCTTTCCAGGCGGGATTGGCCATGGCTTTGTGGCCGGCGGCGCAAATGCCGCGCTTGAGGCGGCGGGGATCATCCGTGCCCGTGAGCACGGCGGGAATCCAATCAGCGCATTCCACCCAAGTATGAGCCGCCGCGAAGACCTCGGGCGCCACGCGGGCGCAGTGAAGGATTTTCGACCAGAACCATTCCGAAGAGTAGCGTCCGCCGCACTTGGCCAGGTATTGAGGGCGCAATTGGGCCGCCGCCGCCGTGATTTCCTCGGCTTCGGCGTGGGCCGTGTGGTCCTTCCAGAGCCAGGCCATGGCGGCCGGATTATCCGCAAACTCCCGTTTCATCGCCAGCGGCACGCCATCGCGGTCCACCGGCAGCGGAGTGCTGCCGGTGGTGTCCACGCCGATGCCAATGATGCGGTCTGGTTGGAAATTTTTATTTTTGGCGGCCTTTTTGCAAGCTTCGCGCACGCAGGCTTCGGCGGCGGACAAATAATCGGCGGGATGCTGCCGGGCGACGTTGGGGTCGGCGGCATCCAGGAGGACTCCTTGTTTGCCGTGGGGATAAACCTTGACGGCGCTGGCGACCTCGAGGCCGGTGCCGGTCTCCACGATAAGCGCCCGCACCGAGTTGGTGCCGTAGTCGAGGCCGAGAGAAAAATGAGAGTTCATGGGAGCGCTCCGGCGGTTACTGGTGGTGGTAGGTCTGCCAGCCGAGATAATTGGTCAGGGCGTCGTCCACGGCCGCCGCGACCGCCGCCTTGGTGGCGGCGACATGATGCTCGAAGCCCTGGCGGCAGATAAAGGCGAGCAGCTTCTGCAATTCCGGCACTTCGAAGACACCGAAGCCGCCGAACGTTTGGAGCGCGTCCTCGGTAAAGCGGCCTTCGCCGTAATAAGCGGCGATGCGTCCGTTGAAATCATCGGTGGAGACCCGGCAATAGGTGAAAGGCCCCGGGCTGATGCGACCCACAATGGTGCCAAAAGTGTTTTCCTTGCCGACCGTGCCGGCGATGATTTCCTGGTAATCCATTTTTTGGTCGCCGAAAAAGGCTTTGGGAAGGTTGGAGCAGTGGAAGACGACGCCCTTGTTCGGATCGTCCGCATAATTGTTGTTCCAGTCGAGCAGGGCGGCCGGCTGCTGGGAGGCCGCTTGTAAAACCATCATGCCAACCAGGCCCGCGATGTCCGTCTCACACGCGCTCGGCAGCAGGTTGTTGGACATCATGCTCATCAGGGTGCAAGGCACCACGCCGTAAAATTCCTCGAGCGCGGTCCAGCATTGGATGGCGGTGGCCGACAATTGCTTGTCCTTGACCCACCGGTCAATCGCCACCCCCAGCTTGGCCATCCGCAACAGGGCCTCGGACGGGATGCCCTCGGTGCGGGTGTAGCCGCGGATGGTTTCCAGCTTCTTTTTCACGTCGCGATCGGTTTCCTTCATCTTGGCAATCCAGCCCAGCGCCTCCGAGAGGTCGAGGGTTTCCACCGAAATCCCGCTGGCCTCGAGAAGTTTTTCACTGAACCGGACCGTGTTGAACGCGGTTGGCCGGGCGCCCAGCGCGCCGATGCGCGCGTTTTTCAAGCGGCCCACGATGCGGCAAGTCGCGGCGAAGCGGCGCAGGTCCTCGCGAAAGGACGGCTCGCCGGGATTGACGGTGTGCAGGCGGGTCAGCGAGTAGCGAAGACCGTATTGCCGGAGGTTGTTGCAGACGGACATCTTGCCGCAGAAACTGTCGCGCCGGTGGCAGATGGTCATTTTTTCGCCGTCATCCTTGAAGGCCTGCACGAGCACCGGGACGTCGAGCCCCGACCACCGCAAGGCGTTGGCCACAGCCCGCTCGTCGCCGAAATTCGGCAGCGAAACCAGCACGCCGTCAATTTTCTCGCGGTTCGCCTTGAACAGCTCGGCGCATTTGCGGGCGTCCTCGAGGCTTTCCACCGCCCCGAAGCGGGTTTCCTTGAGCGGCAGGCCGACCGCCTTGATGCCTTCCTCCTCCAGCGCCTTCAAAATTTCCGCGCGGCCGGTTTCGCACAAATGGGCGGGGAAAAACCCGCGGTTGCCAATAATTACACCGAGTTTTGTCATATTGCGTATCTTTGTTGAGAGGTTGTGTTGTTCGGGTTGTTTAAGAGAGTTTCTGCCGGGCCGCCGGCAACCGGCTTCGGCGGGCGCGGCTGGCGGCGTTTTTTCGCGAATGCCCCAAGTCGCGCCCGCGCCAGCCCGGCTGGTGGCCGGACGGAACCACCAAACGATCCAGGCCGACCGCCGCCAAACCGATCGCCCGGCGCCGGGGCGCCAGCTCGCAGGTAACCTGGCCAAAACGCGCCCACAAGGCGCCGCGCTGGATGCCATCCGCCAAGCGCTGCGTCACCGCGGGCGGCAGTTCATTGAGGCATCCGGTGAGGACCACCTGCCGCAGTCCCAGCACATTAAGGGCGCCCGCAATGATGGAACTCAAGGTGTCGAGCGACTCGATCAACCACGCTTCCAAGCCCTGCGACCGGATTTGCCCGGCCAGGGCCGCGAACGTGCGCGGTTGGTCCGGGTGGGCGGCGGCGAAACTTGCCAGCATCCCAGGCCGGGAGAGCAAGGTCTCCACGCAGCCGCGCGCGCCGCAACCGCAAATCCGCTGGTTGCCGGGCACCGGCGTATGCCCCAGCTCCCCGTGCAACGGGAGGGGGCTGGAATATAGTTTGCCCCCTTCGACGATGGCGCCACCCACGCCGTAGCCGAAATCCACCAAGAGAAAGCCGTCGCATTCCGGGTGAGCCGCCAGGTGCCCAAGCGCCAGCGCCCGGATTTCCTGCACCAGCAGCACCGGCAAACCGCAAACCTCCCGAATCAGGTCCGGCAACCGGGCGCCTTCGCTCCAGTGGAGATTAGGGGAGTAAAGCACTTGCCCGTTCTTTTCATCCACGATGCCGGGCACGCTAACCAAGGCGCCCCACAGGTCCTGGTGCGGAAATTTTTTGAGCTCCTGGCGGAGGCGTTTCTGCCAGGCCTCGGGATGGCTGGGGGTGGCGAAAACGATGGACCATGATTGCTCGGCGGTTGGCGCAATGGGCAAGGCGGCCACGCGCGTTTCTTCGACATCCAATTCGATCCCCAAAAACCGGGGCTGGTCGCGGTTCAAACAGAGCATCCGCCCCGGCCGGCCCAGCGGCGCGGATTCACCCGGACGCCCATTCGGCCCGGAGACCGGCTCCTCGATTTCCTGCACAATGCCGAGCTTCATCAACTCGGCGGTGATCTTGCCGGCGGTGGGCTGGCTCATGCCGGAGGCCTTGGCCAGGTCCGAGCGCGAAGCAACCCCCAGGCGCATTAGCAATCCCAGCAGCGCCCGTTCGTTGCTTCGCCGCAGGTTGGCTGGCCTGGCGCCTTTGTTTTGCCCGATCATTTTTCGTTCATTTCCACTCGTTTCCCCGGTCCGGCGAAAATTGGCGTTCCCTCGTCTTTTCGCCCCCCTCCCCTGCCCTCTCAGCAGCCGTTTGGTCTTTTCCCGCCTGCCGCCCATGACCATTTCCCTTTTCCCCGTCCGCCATCAGTGGGCGCCTCATTAAACCCCATCCACCACCGGTAGCAAGCGCCAACATTTCATCGGGAAGGCGCGGCGGCCAGCAGCCTTTCCGGTCTGGGCGCCTCATAGTCGTTTTCCGCCTCCCAAAGGCGGCCGGCCTGGTATTTGAGCATCGCCTGCGCGCGGCACGGCACCCGCAGTTTGCCGTAAAGACGGCGCACATAAGTGCGCACCGTGTTGATGCTGATGCGCAAACAATCGGCGATTTGTTTGTAAGGATAGCCGCGCGCCAGCAAATCCATGATCTCCCGCTCACGCAGGCTCAAGCCGCCGACCCTGGCGCGGGCGGCTGTGTGTTTTTGCAAAAACGCCACCAGGCAGCGCGCCACTTCCCCGGAAACCGGCGTCGAGCCTTTGCGCACCTCCTCTAGCAACGGCAGCCAGCATCCCGGCGCGTCCGCCTTGGCCAGGTAGCCGCTGGCCCCCTTGGCCAGCGCCTCCACAATCAGCGAGGTCTCGCGGTTGTCCGGCACCACCACCACCACTTGCAAGGCGGGTGCCTGCCGTTTCAACAACGCCAAAGCCTCGTCCCAGCCCGCCTCCGCGCCGCTCAAATCCAACAGCAGCATTTCCCCGGGCACCTGGCCGCGCAACCGCAAAATATCCCGGCTGGAACCGTAGTTGCCGACGCAATGAAAGCCGCGCGCCTGGTTCAAGCGGCGCACCCAATCCGCGCGCCAGGCGGGATCGTCCGAAACGATGGTCACCGTGATGGGCATACCTTTGTCTTCCGCATCTTATTTAACTTAATTAATTAAATGATCAGCTATCGTTGGCAAGCCTTTTTTTCAAAAAAACGCGGCCCTCCCCCGTGCCGCAGGTTTCCAACCTGCTGTGTCGCCGACTTCCAGTCGGCAAGTTTTGGGGTGATCCCAAGCCGTCGGATTAAAGGGAAGTCCTGCGGATTGGAAATCCGCGATACGGCAGACTGGAAGTCTGCGGTACATGGCGTGCCGCAGGTTTCCAACCTGCTGTGTCGCCGACTTCCAGTCGGCAAGGTCTGGGGTAATCCCAAGCCGTCGGATTAAAGGTAAGTCTTGCGGATTGGAAATCCGCGACACGGCAGACTGGAAGTCTGCGGTACATGGCGTGCCGCAGGTTTCCAACCTGCTGTGTCGCCGACTTCCAGTCGGCAAGTTTTGGGTTGATCCCAGGCCGTCGGGTCAAAGGGAAGTCCTGCGGATTGGAAATCCGCGATACGGCAGACTGGAAGCCTGCGGTACATGGCGTGCCGCAGGTTTCCAACCTGCTGCCTGCCCGCCGCCAGGCAGGCGGGTATCGCCGACTTCCAGTCGGCAAGGTCTGGGGTAATCCCAAGCCGTCGGATTAAAGGTAAGTCTTGCGGATTGGAAATCCGCGACACGGCAGACTGGAAGCCTGCGGTACATGGCGTGCCGCAGGTTTCCAACCTGCTGCCTGCCCGCCGCCAGGCAGGCGGGTATCGCCGACTTCCAGTCGGCAAGGTCCTGTACAAACCCGCAACCTTCGGAAAACCCCCAAACCTCGCGGATTGGAAATCCGCGATACGGCAGACTGGAAGTCTGCGGTACATGGCGTGCCGCAGGTTTCCAACCTGCTGTGTCGCCGACTTCCAGTCGGCAGGGTCTGGGTTAGTCCCAAGCCGTCGTGTTAAAGGGAAGTCTTGCGGATTGGAAATCCGCGACATGGCAGTCAAGATGTCTGCGGTACGCCTTCGTTCATCCGAACATGCCGCTAACAAGCATTCGCAGCCATTCCAGGCTTTTCCCGCCATGCGCTGCTCCAGCGCCAGTTTTCCGGCTGGGCGCACAGCCGGGCGGTGACCGGATTATACCGGATATATTTGGCAATCCGCGCCTGTTCCTCGTCGTTGCGAACCCAATGATCATAAGTCTCCGGCTGCCAAAAACGCCCCTCGCCCAAACCCAACATCCGCTTGGCCCGCAGTGAGGTGAACTGTTTCCAGCTTTTGACAATGTTGCCGACCAGATAATTGGGCATCGGCCACAAAAGCACATGCACATGGTTGGGCATCACCACCCACTCGCGCAACAGATATCGTTGCCCATCGAAAAACTTCAGCGTTCCCGCCACCAGCCCGGCAATCTCCGGCCGCCGCAAATGACAGGCGCCAGCCCCTTGATCAAGATAGCGCTCGACCAGGCGGCGAAACTCCCGCTGCGCGTCTTCCTCGGAATCATTCAAGGGCGCTCCCCGGCGCTTGGCCTCTGCAAGGGCGCGAATTCTGGCGGCCCGTTCGCCTTCAAACTTCAGCAGCACATGTTTGGGCAGCGAATCGTCCAGGCGAAAGGTTACGAAGTAGGCCGAGCCTTCCCGCTTGACGTGCGGAAGATAACCGCGGGTATGAATGCCGCTGCGTTGGGGATCAGCGGCGGCGTCTTTGACCCCGCTGGCGCGCAGTTCATGCTTGGCGCGATCCAGTCCGGGGTTTTCCTCTGGATGCATCACGCGAGAAATCTATCCATTGTCTTTTGCGAAAACAACTCCGGGATGGCGGTGCCGCAGGTATAAGTTTCCAACCTGCTGCCTGCCTGCCGCCAGGCAGGCGGGTATCGCCGACTTCCAGTCGGCAGAACTCTGGGCAAACCCGTAACCCCGAAAAAAAACCAAACCTTGCGGATTGGAAATCTGCGACACGGCAGACAAGATGTCTGCGGTACGAGGTGTGCCGCAGGTTTCCAACCTGCTGTATCGCCGACTTCCAGTCGGCAAGGCCCTGTACAAACCCGAAACCTTCGGAAAACCCCCAAACCTCGCGGATTGGAAATCCGCGACACGGCAGACTGGAAGTCTGCGGTACATGGCGTGCCGCAGGTTTCCAACCTGCTGTGTCGCCGACTTCCAGTCGGCAAGGTCCTGTACAAACCCGCAACCTTCGGAAAACCCCCAAACCTCGCGGATTGGAAATCCGCGATACGGCAGACTGGAAGTCTGCGGTACATGGCGTGCCGC
>Ga0101944_10007964_pt1 | contig 10328 bp, 10 predicted proteins | sample DewCreD2012metaG_FD_75245 | JGI IMG/M metagenome (GOLD analysis project Ga0101944, IMG submission 75245) | Hot spring sediment bacterial and archeal communities from British Columbia, Canada, to study Microbial Dark Matter (Phase II) - Dewar... ...
GCGAGGGACATGAATACTCGGGAGCGCAGGAGATATGAAAAAAAGTAGACATAAGGAAATGACCATATTAGAGGCAAGTGACTATTTCGATGAGCATGACATCTTTGAGTTTGAGGATGTAAGAGAGGTGACAGATATCAAATTCAAATTGCAGAAAAAGAAATATGTCGGGCTCGATATGGCGCTTTTCAAAAAGATAAAGAGCAAAGCAAAGAAACTTCACAAAAGCGAAGACCTGCTCATCAAAGAATGGCTGATGGAAAAGGTCGGATAGTACAGTTTTCTTAAGACTAAACGAGCTTTCCTGTGTGATGTTCATCCTCCGATTACAGCGGCTTACATTCAGAGGAATCCCAACAGGTGGAATATCAAGCTTGGCGCAAGGTTTCATGCCTTGGATTAAGTTCAGGATACAGACAACGACAAGGGTGCCAATGCTTTGCTGTTCAGCCTTGAATTTCCTGAGAAGCCTTATCATAAAAGGAATGCGAGATCAAAATGGCCCGAGCTTTTTTGAATAATTGCCGTCTGCTTTCAGCCTTTTGAATATGTAAAGGTAGCGTCTGTCTGTCAGGACAGAGAAGGAGAAGATTGTCGAAAATATTTCATATATGCATGTAATACCTGTAAGGTGAGACATCATCACCAATAAAGAGAGTTATGTCTTGCCTGTGACTGTCCCATATTTCTCACAGCAGTGCGCGATTCTGATTTATCAGCATAGATCGTTTATTTCTTTGCATAACAAATAATCACGAGAAGCCAACTGCTCGCCCTGTTCACATAGGCATGTTGGTTGCGAGGCTTCACACAGATTTGGAAATTTCCATTTCAAATATGCATTTTGAAGGCAATGCAGGGAGTGAGAAGTTTCAACCGCTAATAAATACCTTGGACGTAATAGCTGCGCTCCACTCACATAGTAATCCCATCAGGTCTTGTGACTGAGAACCCAACCTCTTTGCGCACAGCTCTTGACCAGTCACTTACATATGATTTAGCATATGCGATATGAAACAGAAGACGACAGGCTATCCGTATCTTATGAAAGAAGTCCGGAAACAACTCGGTTTAAGTCAGGAAGACCTTGCGCGAAAGTTAGGGGTCAGCCTTGCAACGGTTAATAGGTGGGAAAATGGATTGTCGAAACCTTCCAAGCTTGCGAAAGCCCAGGTTGATGCATTTTGCGAAAAAATGACCAAACAAGGAAGCCTGAAATTACCGGTGGAGGCAACAACGGCCCTTAGACCAAAGGGCTTTACTTAGTTATTGATGGGAATCAATAGGGGCAAGAGAATAATCATTATTGCAAGGCCGAATGGCGCTGGCAAGACGACTTTTGCCCTTGAGTATTTACCGAAAGAGGCAAGCTGCCCAGTCTTTGTGAATGCGGATCTTATAGCGGCAGGCATTTCTCCATTTATGCCTGAGATTGCTGCGTTTCATGCAGGCAGACTCATGATCGAGGAGATCAAGAGGCATGTATCTAACAGCGAAAATTTTGCCTTTGAAACCACTCTCAGCGGCAAGACATATGCACAGATGATTCCTGAATGGCGGAAGATGGGCTACAAAATAAAATTGATTTTCCTTTACCTTCCAGATGTTCTAACCGCGGTTGAGCGGGTAAAGAATCGTGTGAGACAGGGTGGTCACCATGTTCCGGAGCAAACTATTAGACGAAGGTATGAAAAGGGCTGGTACAATTTCCAGCACCTTTACAAACAATTGGTGGATATCTGGGTTCTCTTCGACAATTCGGGCTTGAAACCAGTGTTTCTGGGAAAAGGAGAAAAAATACATGAGTGAAACCAAAATACCGATTCAAGACGAAGATATGGCGAAGGCTCAGAACGCGCTGCGGCGTGCGGCTGCGAGGGCAAGAAAAGTTGCTCAAGAGACCCGCACCCCATTGATTGTGTATGAAGATGGACGTGTGGTAAAGAAATACCCATGGAAAGAGAAGAGTAGAAAAACCCGTAAAACAAACTAAAGGCCCTTGAGGGAAGCCATGAGCTACAATGTGCTCGAAGAAAAGTGGATTCCTGTTCTATGGAAAGATGGAAATATCGATCGCGTTGGTATTATGCAAGGAAAACCCAGTGGAAAAGGTCATAAGGTCTCTTCCGCAAGAGAACAAGCGCGTGCGCTATGTGCTGCCCGAGGAGGCAGAGAAACTCAGGGTTACCCTTCCCGCTTGGCTCAAGCCCATTGTGATCGTTGCTTGTCAGACTGGATTGAGAAGGGGCAACCTCGCGAAGTTGACCATATCTCAGTTGAACTTTACAGTAAACCGGTTCATCGTCGGGAGAACCAAGAACGGCGATCCTATCGGTATCTCCATGACCTCAATTGTCAGGAAAACGCTCCTTGATGTTATTGGGATCAGGAAAGTTATGAGCCCTTATGTCTTTTGCGATGAGCAAGGGAAGCCGCATTCACCTAATAAGGTATCGATTGCATTCAAGAGAGCATGCAGGCGTGCCAAGGTCGAAAACCTGAGACTGCATGATCTCAGACACGATTTTGCCACGCTAATGCTCAGGAAGACGAAGAACCTTGTTGATGTTCAGCATGCAATGGGACATAAGGACAGCCGTATGACATTGCGGTATGCGCACCTTCTACCTGATGATCTGAGAGGAGCTTACGAAGCGATCGACAATCAGGGGACAGCATCGGTTTTTTCACGTTTTCTTCACGGTAAGGAAGATGAAAAGGGGTTGCAAGCTGCAACCCCTTGATTTCATTGGCGTCCCCAACGGGATTTGAACCCGTGTTACCGCCTTGAAAGGGCGATGTCCTAGGCCGACTAGACGATGGGGACGCATCTGGTGAGCCGCGTTGGATTCGAACCAACGACCCACGCCTTAAAAGGGCGTTGCTCTACCAACTGAGCTAGCGGCCCAAATCAGACTCATAATCTAAATGAAAAAAGAGGGTCTTGTCAAATTTGATGAACCTGCTTCTTTGTGTTCGGCAGGAGTCCTCCGGCGAGAATCAATTCCTTTTCCCTGTCGTTAAGATTTGTCGAGACTTCGAATGATACCTGCTTCGTCAAGTTCTGGACGGTATAAGATTGGTTCCCCCGCAGCGACTCCCGTACATGTTCGATGTGCAGTCTATCAGCCTGCTCAACCGTCTCATAGTCCGCGGCGCTCTTGAAGAGAAACGGGATAATACCGAAATTTATCAGGTTCGACCGGTGGATTCGGGCAAAAGATTTTGCAATGACTGCCTGGACGCCGAGGAACATCGGAGCGAGTGCCGCATGCTCTCTCGATGAACCCTGGCCATAATTATCACCGCCGATAATCATTCCTCCCCCGGCCGATTTCGCCTCCTTCGCCCGCTTGCTGAAGGTCGTATCAATGCCCGAAAACACGTACTCGGAAATCGCGGGGATATTGGATCTCAGGGGAAGGACGGTGGACCCCGCGGGCATAATATCATCGGTCGTTATATTGTCGCCTAATTTCAGCAGCACCACTGCCTCTAAAGTGTCACCGCAGGGTTCTTTCACGGGGACTTCCTTGATATTGGGACCTTTAATGACTCTTGCCGCGGATGCTCCCACGACTGGTTTGATGATCATGTTATCATGAACGATATATCGGGTAGGTTCTCTCGGGATGTCGATGTTTAGTCCTGCAGTCCGAGGATCAACCATTGCACCTTTGAGAGCAAAGACTGCACAGGCCGGAGCGCTCGCAAGGTAAACGAACGCATCTTTGCTTCCGCTTCTCCCCTTGAAGTTCCTGTTGTACGACCTGACGGATACCTGACCTGTGCCGGGAGCTCCTCCCAAACCGATGCAGGGTCCACATGACGATTCGAGGATTCGGGCTCCCGCGCCGATCATGTCTGCAATGCGGCCTTTGCGGGAAAGCATTTCGTAAACCTGCTTCGAACCGGGATTGACAAGCAGATTTACCCCCGCTGCCACCGATTCTCCTTTGAGAATAGAGGCTACCATGTGCATGATCTGATACGATGAATTCGTGCAGCTTCCGATACAAACCTGATCGACCTTCGTTCCGGCGAGATGTCTTACGGGGATCACGTTATCGGGGCTGTGCGGTTGCGCGATTAAGGGCTCTATCTCGTCCAACTGAATATCGATAACCTCGGCATATTCGGCATCCCGGTCAGCGAGAATTTCTATCCAATCTGATTCTCTCCCCTGAGCTTTCAGAAACCTTCTCGTGCGGGCATCGCTCGGAAAGATGGATGTCGTGGCTCCAAGCTCGGCGCCCATATTGGTAATGGTAGCCCTCTCTGGCACGCTCAAATCCTGAACGCCGGGACCGCCATACTCAAGGATTTTCCCCACTCCGCCTTTCACCGAGAGTCTTCTCAGAATTTCCAGGATCACGTCCATAGCGGTGACCCATGGCCGGGGCAATCTGCCTTTCAGTCTCATGAGAATTACCTTTGGCATGGTGAGCTCAAAAGGAGCGCCCGCCATGACCGTTGCTGCATCGAGCCCCCCGACGCCGATGGCGATCATTCCCATGCCGCCTCCAGTTGGGGTGTGGCTGTCGGTGCCGAGCGCTATCTTGCCGGGCGCCGCGAACCGTTCGAGATGCACTTGATGACTGATGCCGTTTCCGGGCCTCGAAAAGTGAGCACCGTAACGCGCCGCGACCGTCTGCAGAAAAAGATGGTCATCCGGGTTCATGTAATTGGTCTGAATCATATTGTGGTCCACGTAGGAGACGGCGAGAGGGACCTGTATCCTATCGACCCCTATGGCTTCAAACTGAAGCCAGGTCATCGTGCCGGTCGCATCCTGGGTATAGACCTGGTCAATTGATAAGCCGATCGGAGTATCAGTCTTTATGTTTCCGTATACTCTGTGGGTCTCGAATATCTTTTCTGCAATGTTTTTACCCAAATCAACCTCCTACTCATGAAATTCATTCTGGCTTGCCTGCCCGCCATCTTTTTTGAGAAGCCAAAATGGTTTTTTGCAATATCCTCGTTAATTCCTCATCGGGGAGGAGATGACAGAGATTTCCGACAAGACGGAACGGGAGTGAAAAAAGAACGATTTCGAAATCGTGCAAAACATTCCGTCCCATACCAAATACAATGTACCATAGATAGTTGCCCGAAAGCCAAGTGTCGCAATGGCATCACCTTGTGGAAAAAGGGGAATTATGGTAAAAATAGTGCACACCATCTTGAAGCAGGAGACGATGCATGCACTTTTTCCAGTATCAATCGGGGGAGCTTTTCGCTGAAGAAGTAGCCGTCAGAAAACTTGCCGAGACGTACGGCACACCTCTCTATATTTACAGTCATAAGACCCTCTTGAGACACTTCATGGCATATCAAAAGGCGTTTGATGGCTACCCTCACATTGTCTGCTACGCGGTGAAAGCAAATCCAAACACCGCTATCATCAGATTGTTCGCGAAACACGGGGGCGGTGCCGATATCGTCTCGGGTGGAGAACTGCACGTCGCGCTCGCGGCAGGCATCCCCTCCGGCAACATCGTTTACGCGGGTGTCGGAAAGACACAAGATGAGATCAGGTTTGCGTTAGAGAAAAGGATTCTGATGTTCAATGTGGAATCCGAAAGCGAGTTGAGGGAGATCGACCGGGTTGCCGGCATGATGAAGACAAAGGCGCCGATTGCATTGCGAATTAACCCTGATATTGATCCGGGGACCCATCCCTATATAACAACGGGGATGAAGAAGCATAAATTCGGTATCCCCATAGATGCCGCACTGGAATACTACCGGCTTGCCGCTGGGCTCAAGCATATCCTCATCGTCGGGGTTCATAAACATATCGGATCACAGATTACCAAGATTTCTCCATTCGTCGATGCACTGAAGCGAGTCCTTATCCTCATCGATGCATTGAAATTACAGGGGGTATCCGTGCAGTACCTCGACGTAGGTGGCGGCCTTGGCATCCCCTACAGAGATGAGTCCCCGCCCGTTCCGGGGGACCTGGCGAAACATATCATACCGTTATTGCGGGGGAGGAAGCTGACACTGATCATGGAACCGGGACGATCGATTGTCGGCAATGCCGGGATACTCATAACAAGGGTACTCTATCTGAAGAAAGGGCTCGAGAAGGAATTCATCGTTGTTGATGCCGGCATGAACGATTTGATCAGGCCTTCGCTCTATGATGCCTATCACCACATTGTGCCTGTCGCCAGGGCAAAGAGACAGAAGATCCTCTGCGACATTGTCGGCCCCATCTGCGAATCAGGCGTCTTCCTCGCGCGCGAGAGGGAAATCGCAAGACCGAAACAGGGCGAATTTCTTGCAGTTATGAGTGCCGGTGCATACGGATTCTCTATGAGCTCCAATTACAACAGCAGACCGCGCGCAGCCGAGGTGCTCGTAAAGGGGAAACAGCATTTTTTGATCAGAAGACGGGAAACATACGATGACCTTGTGAGAAATGACCGGATCCCACCTTTTTTGAAATGAAACTCTATTTCACGAAGATGCATGGACTGGGGAATGATTTTATCCTCATTGATTGCCGCGAGCAGAACTGCCCGTCAGAATCAAGTGACCTTCGGGATTTCAGCCGGCGATTGTGTGACAGGAGGTTTGGGATCGGCGCCGACCAGCTTTTGCTCCTCTGTGATTCGGCAAAAGCCGATTTCCTCATGAGGATTCTGAATGCAGACGGCAGTGAGGTGGAAATGTGCGGGAACGGAATACGCTGTCTTGCGCGCTATATCTGGGACAAAAAACTATCATCGAAGAATGTACTCGACATAGAAACGCTCGCGGGCATCATGAGGCCTCAGCGATCAGGTGATATGGTCAGGGTTGATATGGGTGAGCCGATACTCGAACCGGAGAAAATACCCGTAATTATCCCCTCAGCTCTGGAATCTCAACGTTCAAAGCCGATCATTGACTATCCTCTTCAGGTCGCTGACAGGGAATTTAAGATAACCTGTATATCCATGGGCAATCCCCATGCGGTGATTATTGTTGAAGACGTTTCTGATTTTCCGGTTGCACATTATGGCCCGATGATCGAAACCCACGAAATATTTCCAAAGCGAACCAATGTCGAATTCATACAAGTGCTCAACCGTTCAGAGGTCAAGATGAGGGTCTGGGAACGCGGTTCCGGAGAGACCATGGCATGCGGAACCGGAGCATCAGCTGCTGCGGTGGCATCTGCATTGATGGGGCATACCGGGAAAACAGTCACCGTTCACCTGATGGGTGGCGATCTTCTGATTGAACAGGCAGCTAATGAGCACATTTATATGACCGGCCCGGCCGTTCAGGTATTCGAGGGATCGATAGCTGTTTCATAAACAACGGAGTTTCGGTGAACTCCATTAAAAAGGAGGCAGAGATGTTGCAAGGATCAATAGTCGCAATAGTAACACCCTTCAAAAAAGGAAAGGTTGATGAGAAAGCTTTTGGTGATCTCATAGAGTGGCACATCGCAGAGGGGACCAATGCCATCGTGCCCTGCGGAACGACTGGTGAAGCTTCGACGCTTGACTATAAAGAACATTACCGGGTAATCGATATCGCAGTCAGAACGGTTAACGGACGGGTCCCTGTGATCGCCGGAACCGGTGCAAATTCCACCGATGAAACCATAGAGATAACCAGCCATGCAAAGAAATCAGGTGCTGATGCCGCCCTGCTCGTGACACCTTATTATAATAAGCCGACACAGGAAGGTCTTTATCGCCACTATAAAGAAGTTGCCGAAAAGATTGATATCCCGATTGTTCTCTACAATGTGCCAGGGAGGACGGCGGTCAATATGTTGCCTCCTACGGTTGCCCGGCTCGCGGAGATACGAAATATCGTTGCCATCAAGGAGGCAACCGGTGACATGAAGCAGGTCAGCGAGGTCATCAGGCTCTGCGGTGACAGAATTACGGTTATCTCGGGGGATGACTTCACCACACTTCCCCTCCTCGCTCTTGGCGGGAAAGGCGTTATTTCTGTCTCGGCGAATGTCATGCCGAAGGAAGTGTCGCGGATGTGCTCTCTGTGGATGAAAGGGCAGCACGACAAGGCGCGGGCATTGCACTACAAGCTCGAGCCGCTCAATGCAGCCATGTTCATCGAAACGAATCCGATACCGGTGAAGACTGCCCTTGCCATGATGGGCAAGATCAATGAAGAGTTCAGAATGCCGCTTTGCGAAATGGCTCCGGCGAACAGGGAGAAGCTGAAAAAGGTTCTGACGGATTTAAAACTGATTTAATCCAGATAATTCTTGATTATCTCAAGATTCAAATTTTTTAAAGCAACTTCTCGAATGGATGTGCTATTGAGAGTTCCTAAATAAGAAAATATCCCGAAAACCGGCACGGGGCAAATCTTTTCAAGGACGGATGGATTCGTGTGTTCGGCAAGTGTCATTTCCGCCGGTCGGCTATAATTAATGATAATACCCGCGACGGTCAGCCCGTTCATAAGAGCGTGCTCTACCGTCAGGAGGGTGTGATTAATCGTTCCCAGTCCGGGTCTCGTGACAACGATAACCGGCAAACCGAAATCCTTTGCCAGATCTGAGACAAAGAAGTCTCGCGTGATCGGCACCCTCATCCCCCCGACCCCTTCGACAATCAATACGTCATATTTTTCTGCAAGCTTCATATAAGCATCCATAATTTTTCGCATGTCAACAGCCACGCCTTCAATGTCAGAGGCCGGCAGGGGAGCCAGCGGGTTTTCGAAACGAACGGGTGTTATAAGATCAAGGGATTCTGGAGTTTCGGAAATATCTCTCAGAAATATCCCGTCCGCAGGAATCAGGTAGTCATTTCTGTCTACGGGATACTTAATGCTGTCTCCTGTTGTATGCTGTCTCCTGTCTACTCTTATTGTGCATCCGGTCTCGATGGGCTTCATTCCCGCCGCTTTGAGCCCGAAATGCTGAGCTGCCTTCACAAGCGCCGCCGCGATGACTGTCTTGCCGACGCCGGTATCGGTGCCGGTTATGAAAAAACCTTTTGTCATCGATCAAGCGACCTTACCATTGCATAGAGAGTTTGAGAGAAAAAAGGGATGGTGGCACGAAAAGCCTTTCGCAGCAATACCGTGTGGCATCGGAAGCCGCATCGAATATACGGGGTGCAAATATCAACGTGGGTAAAGTACTGTGTTCTCGACTCCATGCCCAGATCAGATCTCATTGCCTTGGACGGCTTTGCGTGATGCCCTCCTTTTTTTTGCAAGGATACAGGTAAGAAATGGGGTTCAGAGGACACGATCCGGTTCACATTTCCTTCAATGCTTCAATAAGCATTTCGATATCCTCATCTGTGTGCGCGGCGGTGACCGTAATTCGTATTCTCGGTTCTTTCACCGAGGGCGGCCTTATTGCAGGAGCGAAAATGCCCTGTTCGAAAAGACGATGAGCCATGCGAAGGGCGCTATCAATATCCCTGGTTCTGACGGGGAGGATTGGTGTTTCGCTTCCCGCAATGTCATACCCTGCGGCGGTAATGCCCCGCGCTGCCTTATCCCTATTTTGCCACAGCCGTCTGATCAAGTGCGAATCATGTTCGATCAGTTTGAGCGCAGCCATCGATGCGGCAATGACGCAGGCAGGTAATGCTGTCGAATACATGAAGCTCCGCGCTCTGTTCATTGCCCATTGGATGCAATCGTCGCTTCCGGCGAGAAAAGCCCCGAATGAGCCCAATGCTTTTGAAAAAGTCCCCATGCGAATGATCCAGGGTTGAGGGTCGATTCGAAAGTGTGAGAGGGCGCCTTTCCCATCCCCGATTACACCGGTTGCATGCGCCTCATCTATATAAAGATAGGCTCGATGATATCTGCAAAGCGAAACAATCTCTGAGAGAGGGGCGATGTCTCCGTCCATGCTGAAGACGGCATCCGTCACGATGACCTTCCGAGGTGCGGTCTTTTTCTGGAGACATTCTGCAAGGTGCGACACATCACGGTGCGCATAGATAATCGTCTCGGCTTTACTGAGTCTGCATCCATCTATGATGCTTGCATGATTGAGCTCATCGCTGAATATGACCGCATCACCATCGGCAAGCGAGGGGATGATGCCGCAATTCGCAGAATATCCGGAATTGAATATGAGTGCCGATTCAGTATTCTTAAATTCCGCAATTGCCTTTTCAAGCTCATGATGAAGCGGTGTCCCGCCGCCTAACAGACGTGAGGACCCAGCCCCGAATCCATATTGTTCCATCGCATCTCTTGTTTTCTGCATGAGGGATGGGTGGTTCGCAAGACCAAGATAGTCATTCGATGCGAAATTCACGTATGTGCGCCCCTGAATCATGATCCTCGGCCCCTGAGGAGATGCCCGCTCAATCAGA
>Ga0101944_10007965_pt1 | contig 10328 bp, 8 predicted proteins | sample DewCreD2012metaG_FD_75245 | JGI IMG/M metagenome (GOLD analysis project Ga0101944, IMG submission 75245) | Hot spring sediment bacterial and archeal communities from British Columbia, Canada, to study Microbial Dark Matter (Phase II) - Dewar... ...
GACCAGAAACTGGCAGCAATCATCACCCCCGACGCAAAACCCAGCATCATGTCCATCATGTTCCGGTTAATGGTCCTGAATGTAAAAACAAGTGCGGCTCCTGCACCGGTCATTGCCCATGTAAAGAGTGTGGCAAGCAGTGCCTGCAGAACGGGATTTTGTACTGATAACCAGTCCATATTCTTATTGTTTTCCGTATAGTTTTTCTGCCGTTCCGGTGCAAATATCCAAAACCGCTTCTTCCCCGAGCATATCCAGTAGCGGGTCGTAACGGCTCAGTTCAATTCCCAATCGTTCGAAGCGAGTCACCAGATCCGATCCAAGACAACAACGGCCACTGTACTTTTTAAGTAACCGGACCCAGTTCTTGTCAGGTATACCGCTTGGACAAATTACTTCATCAAGAATAATCCAGGAAATATCAATGTGCAGATTGGGATACTGGCCCAACAAACGCTCAATCATTTTGTAATAGAACGGAACATTGATCCGTCTTGAAATTCCACAATGAGCAAAAACCATAGTCGTATTGGGAAAATCACGCAGCACCTCTTCCAGTTCGAATACATAAACAGGATAATGCGGATTGGCGACAGAACTTATGTTATGGTGGACAAGTACCGGAAGTTTCTTCTCCCCCGCAAATTCGAAAATAGGATACAGTGCTTTGTGATTAATCCGCGGGGTATCGCCATAGGTAAGTGCGGTCAGGTCATCATGACGAAGCAGTATCTCACCTATCCCCCGCCAAAATCCGGGAAACATATTATATATTCTTTCCACATCCCTGATCGCAAATTTATCAACAGGGTTAAATCCACAGAATAGAGGATAAAAACGGTGGTGCTGTTTTTTAGGCAGTGTATTCACGAAACGATGAACCATAACATCTGTAAGAGAGTAATAATAACAACGGCTGTCGCTTGAAAGGTAGTAATCCGGGGCTTCCCGGTCAAATTCGGCCCATATCTTAACAACAGGTAATCCGAAAATGACTGCTTTTTCTACCCCACAGCGGTCCATGGCCCGAACGAGCGATTGTGGATCCGGCATCTCCTGCCTGAAGTTCAGCACATGCAAATGCGCATCGGTCATTCGGTATCGGCTTCCGTTGAAGCGGGTAATTTCGCTTTTACCGGCTCTGTGCTTAATCCCTGAAGGTGTCTTTTCACTAGGCATACGTTAGAGTTTTGAGATTAACAAATGATACTCTTTTGCTTCAATCATGGTGCGATAGAATTTCAATTCATTTTCATCCCGGATCACTTTTCTGATAACTTCCGGAGAGAGTTGCTTAAGGAACCCTTCACTTACTTCATTTGTCATGGCTCTTAGCAGGTATGCCAAATCTTTGACCGAACAGATCCGTTTCGAAATTTCAAGATGACCGGCTTTGTTCAAAAACTTCTTTTGCATGGGTGCGTTAAGAGACTGAAGAATCAAAGCGACTTCATACCCTGTCTTACATTTTTCCAGTATAAAATTCATACCTACAAGCTCCAATAATAATTCATCAGAGGAATCATACACCCATTCGAACAAAAGGGCAAGATCATCTGAATTGTGAATAAGGATATGCAATCCTTTGCGTCCAATCACTTTTAGAAGGGCATTTTCACTGCTTTCATCTGCCAGCAAGGCAAGAAGATGTGCAAGAGAACCAACGGTCCCTATGGTTTGGCATAGCGAATCGTCCATCTTCTTGAACAAAAGGGATCGGTTCTCATCTGACAGGAGCAAGCATAAATCAATTAACTCCCTGCAATTTGTTATCAATGTCTTCAGAGCAGGTCCTGCCTGTTCAATGACTGCCGTATCTTTTTTGTTGTCAAGAACATCAAGCAATGCCATTAATTCGGCAGCGGATGATATCTGCACTTTTTCTCTTCCAACGGCTATGATTAGTTCATTTTTTTTCATGTTTGCTGTTTTGAGCCGGCGAACCGGAAAGTTTAAGAATGATCAGAGTTGTAGCCAAACTGGTTATATATGCAATCAATGTTCCCAGTATAAAACCGGCAACTGGAAAAACGAGCATGACGGTTATATTGTATACAAAAATTGACAAGGACCCGACAGGAATCCTGCGGGCAGCTGGGTAGAGATAATGGGGTTCGTATTGTGCGTGCATCACCATAAGCGACGATGAGAATGCAACAGGGAACATGGCCATAGCTCCGCCCCACAATGGATCAAGTGTTTTGCCAAGAAATACAACGAACATGATAAACAAGCCCACGAAAAAGGCACGTAGTATTTTCTGCCGGACAGTATATACAGCAGAAGGCGGTTTGTCGGTCAACCCGCGGTTCATCAGTTCATGGGCAACCCATACCATCAGCAGATATACAGGTATGCTGATGAGCGGATCATTCACACGGTATATCACCAAGGGTATCGCAAGCAGAAGCCAGATTGAAGAAGCAGTAAGAAAACTCAGAAATATCTGCAGCCATTTCGATCCTGTTATACGAGCAAAGACAGCAGCGGAATAAATATATGCCAATGGGAAGAGGATGCAGAAACCCAGAGGTATGAGTGTTCCGGGGACAATCGTTGCAACTTCGTCAGGAGAAACCACCCATCCCATGAAGAAAAAACCCAGTGCAGCAGTCGATGGGATGGCAAGGATAATACCACTGGCCCTGCTGCCCGCCTTTTCGGCTGCAAACGTAAGAAGAGCGATCAGGGTTCCTCCCGCAAAAAAAGAGACCACGAGTTGTATAAACAATATGATGTCGGGACTCAGTTCCATCGTTGTTCTTCTGCCTTTTCTATTACAATTCACAAAAATAACTACAAAAAAGGACTTTGAGATGTATCTTGTCGGACTCCATTCATTTTTTTTATCCTTTAAGAAAAAATCAAAACGGTTTCATACTTTTACATGTAAACAAATAGTTAAAGAATATGTTTTGTACCCAATGCGGAACCTCGATGAACGATGATGCCAATTTCTGTCCCAAATGCGGAAAAGCTACAACGGCAAAAACAGATAAGTCACACACAGAAGAAATTACCAGTGAAATGCATACGGAGGGTGATTACCGGATTTCCATTCAGGGATTCAGCAAGGAACTGACAGAAATTAATGGAAGTTATGATACTGTTGAAATGGCTAATCTGAATCAGGAGAAAATAAAGGAAATTATAAAAAAACTTAAAGGGGCAAGGCAGATGCATGGGCAGAAGGAGGGAGCTGACCTATGTCCGCCTGTATTCAACATTTTCCGTGGAGAGGAAATGTCTTCCTTTGAAATTGCCGGAGGAAAAGTAATTGACTCGGGTTCGGCAAAAGAAGTTTCAGAAAAAGAACTGTTCGTAATCATTTCCGGCAAAGAGCCGGAAACGGAAGCAAAGGGGAAAAGGGCCAATAAAAAACCTTCGGGGGCACTGGAATGGGGAAGTGATCATAAGGATGTTGCAGGGCTGATACCCGTAAGAAAGAAGGACATAGCGCCCACCAACCGGATAAAAACGGAAGCCGCTACCATACAATATAAGAATTCCCCCTATATTTCTGAAAAGGTCAGAAAATCTGCTCAAAGCGGAAAGCAGCACGTTGACCTGATTCTATTCGGAGTGCTGGCAGTAATTATGATGATTGGCGGATTTGCAGCCGAAGAGCCCGGAATGGGCATCATTTCTTTTCTGGTTGCAGTTACTTTGTTTATTCTGGCAGGGTATGTAAAAGGGAAATCAAAAGGAATTCTTTTCATGGGTTTTGACTGGACAACGAATACAGTATGGACAATATTTCCGGGGCAAAAGCTGACCTGGCTTGGAAATGCAAACTGTATTACCCGTTTCAGTATCGAAAGGCAGGAGATAACCTCTACCCGATACGGGAATGTGGGTAGCAGCAGTACAAAAATATACACAACCATCCGCGACAAACATTCCATTTATCTCATTAACGCAGAAAAAACCGATGGAAGTCGCGTTCCTGTCTGCAAACTATATAAAGACAGCGAAGCCGCCGCCGTGCTGAATAAAATCAACGCACTTCTGAATCAACAGAACGATTAACAGCCGGGGATTCCATACTATTCACCTTTCGGGACACCCACACACTGGGTCAATATTACCTTCTGTTCCTTTTTCAGCGACAATGCTTTGGTGATTTTATCCCGGTCTATCCATCCCAGCACTACGGTCGCCAGTTTTTCGGAAGCCGCAAACAAATATACATTCTGACTGATATAACCCACATCAACGGCCGAATAAAAGTCCTTGTTTTCCTTGCTTAATGCTACAGACATCTTCGAATAATCGGCGACATAGACCAGCATTACCGCAGCATCGGCAGTAAATGCCTGACGCCCCATATCTCCACGAAGATCCCCTTCGGCAACAAACACAAGCGTATGCTTCGCGGCATCGTACCTGTATGCGCCCGACTTCAGCACCACATAGACATCAATTTCCCTGTCGTCCATAGCCGTTGGAGCAGTCATCTTTCCGCTTTCGGGACGGTTAACGCCGGTAGCAGCCCATAACAGATTCGCCAGCTGCTGCTCCGAAAGTTCTTTTTCTGCATCAAAATTACGCTGTGTTTTACGCTCATTCAGCGCCTGCATCAACGGCATACCTCCCGATTTATCAGCCGAAGGCAATAGCACGTCTTTGTCCTGAGAAAAACAATACCCGGCCGATATAAAAAACAAAAGGGAAAAAATAAACGCTCTCATAAAAAAATCCGATTCGTTACCATGATCATTACAAACAGAAAACAAAAATAGGTATTTATCTTGAATCCTCCACGCCCGCCTGACTGATCTCTGTTACTCTTAAACCTGCACAAACGCTATCCCATTACAGTAATCAGTAACCAGTGTTCAGTTATCAGTGGCTTTCCTGTAGAAATAAGTTCCATACCCGCCTGACTATTACGGATCACTGATTACTGATTACCGATTACTGATCACTGATCACCGATTACTGATCACTGATCACCGATACTACTCCACCAAAACAAACGCACCCCAGTAAAACGGATCATACTCCCCCCGCATCACCTTCTGCGTTTCACTGAACGCCTTTCTGATGTCGTTTGTCTTCAAAAACTTTTTGTAAAAAATCTCCATAAACTCCACCGTCTCCTTATCCGGAATCTGCCACAGTGACATGATAATATATTTCACTCCCGCCATTTTAAAGGCACGCTGAAGTCCGTACACGCCCTCGCTTCCACGTATTTCGCCCAGTCCGGTTTCACAGGCAGAAAGTACAACCAGTTCGCATTTTCTGAGATTCATTACAGCCACTTCATCTGCTGTCAGCATTCCGTCTTCGCGCCCTATGATCGCCTCATCATTCCACACTTCATTGGCTCCAGAAAAAACGATTCCCGAGCGCATAAGCGGATTGTTGTTATTTACAAACTGCCACAATCCATACCCCCGCATTCCCCTGAAGGTTACATTACCTTCTTCCGGCTGTATCTCTAAGGTATTTCCCGCCAGCATAGGATCGGGAAAGAAAAAGCCATGGGTTGAGATATGAAGCCAGTTGCTTTCTTCGGCCTTTTTCTTGAAATGGGCTTCGGTACCCGCAGTATCAGTGTACAGATATACATTACGTATCTTTTTCCGCAACATCTTTTCAATCATCATGGCCTCTGTCCGCGTACCTTCAAGATAGGTCCACATTTCTTCCCGGCTGGAAGGACTACTATATTTCAATCCGCCAAAAATCATCGCTGAAGTCTCTTTTCCAAACCGGAAATCACTGCTGCCTGTCAGCTGTGCCGTACATGTCTGCACCCGGATATCCTTCATATCACACAGATAAGTGTCCTGATCAGGAAATGAAATTTTGTGCAGCCATCCCGAAGGTGAAATATATACCGTTTTTACTCCTTCCGTTACCCTCTCAACCGGTTCCCATACCAGCTGATACAATTGCCGGGCCTTCGGACTGTTTTTTCCGTACAACACCCGGCTCTTCTTTTCCGCAGCCGTTAACAAAGCAGCCAGATCCGTTTCGTAACACAAGGGGATGAGAAGCGGATGTTCTGCCCCCGGCTTTATCACCAGCGCACAGTACAAAACGCTGTCTTTCTTTCCTGAAACATGAAAATCAATGAACTCAACAGCGGCCTCACCCGGCTGAAGCCCCTGCATCACATCCCTCCATGTTACCTGCTGCATCCTTTCGAAATCACTGAAAAGCTGTGAACTGCGAACCAGTTCCTTTTCCATCTCCCGGGCCCGTTCTTCCAGAAAAGCGGGATCCTTTTTCCGTTTACTTATTTCCGTTTTATTAAGCCGGTCAATTTCCTTTCTCAGTTCTACCCATTGTTTATACTGACCTGCAATAACCGTATCGCCACTCTCAAGTATCGCATTTCTCATGGCAGTTGATGATTTCAGCAACAGACCCTTGTTCCTGATGGCGGTATTATAGATCTTATCGGTAATGTCAGAATGACCCGAACTGTAACGAAAAGCAAAGGAATAAAAATCATCGAAAACCGGTTTCTTTGACTCAAAATACATCTCCTTTTCCTTTTCGGTAAGAAATGTAAAATTCTTGACGATGGAATAATTGGCAATATTAATGCTCTCTGTAAAATAAACGGACGCAGAATCCTCCTTGCCGGTTTCTGCATACAGCCGGGCAAGGTTATGAACCGAAACGGCATAGTCGGGATGCAGATTACCCAGTATTTCTTTTCGAATCCGGAGTGACTCCATATAGTACTTTTCTGCCTTAACCGCATCTCCCGATCTTTTGTACATCCCGCCGAGATAATTCAGAATGCGGGCATAATCAGGATGCCGGCTTCCCAGAGTAATCTTAAATCCGTTTGCTGCATCAATAAGCATGGGTTCTGCCAGATCATACCGGCCCGACAGCGTATAAATCCATCCCAGAATAGCCATAGTGGTTAAATAATCGGTATGATTCTCCCCGAGACTTTCCTTTCGTATTGCGAGCGCCTCAAGGAGCAGTTTCTCGGCCTCTTTGTACTTACCCGCCCGCTCTAACATTGATGCATAGTTATTCAGCACACTCGCATACCTGGGATGGGCCTTACCAAATAATTCCCGGTAAATATCTCTTGCCTCATTATAATACTTTTCCGCCATCGGATAATTACCCATCCGGTTGTACAGCGTTGCGATATTATTCAGGATAAGCGCATAATCCGGATGCTTTTCACCCAGCACTTCTCTGGTAATGTTATAAGCCATCGAATAATAGTGTTCCGCTGCCGGATAATTCCCCGTTGCAAAATACAGTCCGGCCATATTACTGAGTGCCATTGAATATTCGGGATGTCTCTCACCCAGCACTTTCTTTTTCAGCCGTATCGCTTCTGAATAATACTTTTCTGCTTCCTGATAATTTCCTGCAGTTTTATAAAAGACACCCAGATTATTAATCGCATTGCCCAGCCGGAAATCCGTTTCAGGAACCGCAACACGCCATATTTTAAGTGCCTTCAGAAAATAATCTTCCGCCTCGTCATATCTGCCCATATGATTGTACAACGCAGCCAGATTGTTAATGGTTCCTGCGTACTGAGTACTTAGTTCACCGTTTAATTCTTTCCGGATTCCGAGTACCTCAAGATACATTTTCTCAGCTTTGCTGTAATCTCCCCTTGTTTCTTTCAGTGAAGCCAGATTACTTAGCCCTGCCGTATATTCATTATTCATTTTCCCCATCCGTTCCTGTGCAATCTCAACAACGGTCTGATAGCATACTTCTGCAGAATCGTAACGGGATAAAAGGTTTTTATACACATACCCCATATTGGTCAGGGATTGCATTTCGTTAAATGTATCCTTCAATTCGCGTGAAAGCAGCAATGCTTTCCTGTAATATACCAGCGACTCCGAGGGTTTCTGACTCTCATATGCCATCCCGGTCTCCAGCATCAGGCGCAACCTGATGGTATCGTCCACGGATGTTTCCAGCTCCTTCCTTAAGCTATCCGGAATACTTTGCTGTGCAAAAGAATCAAATACAATAAAACTACAACAAATGAAAAAGGCAAACAGGCGATATACATCCATTGTTTTAACCATATAATCTGGTCAAAGTTAAATATTTTTTTCAGAAACAAACATTTATTTATATTGCTGATTATTAGGACACACATACCAGTCTGTTCTGTTTTGTATACAGATCATACAATGCGTATCCGGTACAGGAAAAACGAAACAGACTATAGCAATAAGCGATTCCTATTTCTGCAGATACTGCCGGTAACAATTCAGAACAGCCAGGTGAATTTCGTAGTCTTTTGCATTCAGCAGAAATGCTTCGGGAAGCTTGCAGAACTGCATAAATGCCTTTACTGAATCGGAAGCTATTATACCGGTAATCTGTGATACCATTTGCTCGTTATAACGAAGAGAAATCTTATTATATACATTCTCCTGCTCAACCAGAAAATTATACCGCTGCATCTCCTTTGCCTTTTTGCTGTATCTTTCGTATAAATAAGTAATCGGACTAAAGGTCTTCACGTAGGTATACTCATTCTTTGTCTCTGCAAAATAATCCCTGAACCAGGGTATTTCTCCTTTTTCGTATTCTTCTTTGGGTAAAGCAAGCACCGCTTCAAGAAATTCATTGTAGTCCCTGAACTTCATAATTCTCACAACAGGAAGCATGTATGTTTCCGGCTCCAGAAAAACATACAATGTATCACCGGTCATCACCGGAGTAATCACTCTTTTCTTATACTGAACCGAAGAAACCAGCAGCGAATCCCCTTCATTGCATCTTATATGAAAATATCCGTGCAGTCCCGATATCGTCCCCCTGCCTGAATTAAGATTGATGATGTGAATATTTTCGATCCCTCTTGCGGTTCCCATATCCAGCACACGACCATAATGAATCGTATCCTGACTTCTGGAATGAAGAAAAAGTATAAGACCTGACAATAATAATATCCATCCTTTCATCTTCTGCAAAGATAACGAATTGTATAACGCTTCAACTGGCAAAAAGTTATATTTCTAATTATTACCGGCATGTTAATGTTAAATAATGGTAAATGCACTTCTCTTGATATTTCCGCTATCATCCCATTGATAAAATGACTAATTTTGCCATACATTACAGACAGATGCACGAAGCTATCTTTTTTACTTCATTCATTTTGTTCATCCTGTTTGTCCTGTTTCTCGATCTGCTGGTTATAGGACGAAAAAGTCATGAACTGAGTTTCCGGGAGTCCCTGATATGGAGCATCGTATGGATTTCGCTCGGACTTCTCTTTTTTGTCTTCCTGTGGTTCTTCGGGCATATTATTCACGGCGTTGACAGCCCGGAGCAATACACACATATTACAAAGCTGCATGCGCACCCGCTGCCGCCATTCGATCCGCAGAAAGGCATGGATTATTTCGTAAACCTATACAACCACAACCTTGCCTTTGAATATCTGACCGGCTATGTGCTGGAAAAATCACTATCGGTAGATAATATATTTGTCATCATTCTCATTTTTTCTTCCTTCGGCATTGAGCTGAAATACTACAAAAAGGTGTTGTTCTGGGGAATTATCGGGGCCATTATTCTGCGTTTCCTTTTTATTTTTGTTACCGGAGCCCTGATACATCAGTTCGACTGGATCCTCTACATTTTTGGTGCTTTTCTGGTTTTCAGCGGGGCAAAAATCATGTTCTCGGGAATGAAGGAGGAAAAGATTGATACCGAAAAACACCCGGTGGTTAAATTTGCTTCCCGGTTCTTCAGAGTCAACCCCACCCATCACGGAAACTTTTTTGAACGAAACAGCGGAAAACTTTTTATCACCCCTCTCTTCATTGTCCTGCTAATGGTAGAGTTCTCGGATGTTGTGTTTGCCGTTGACTCCATTCCTGCCATTTTCTCTGTTACCATTGATCCGTATATTGTCTTCTTCTCGAATATCTTTGCCATTCTGGGATTACGTTCACTGTTCTTTCTCGTCATTAAAGTCATTAAAATTTTCCGTTTTCTCAGTTATGCCATTTCCTTCCTCCTCGTTTTTATCGGAGCTAAAATATTCCTGCATGAATTTATTTACGAATGGGGCTTTACCACCAGACATTCCCTAATGATAGTCTTCATCATAATCGCACTGGGAATTTTCTTATCTGTAATCATTCCCGATAAAAACAAAAAGCAACAGTCACAGTCATAAGGCAATTTACTCTGGCTTATCTGAATTTCGTAACTTTAACTACTTTTGCGTAAGAATCTCTACCATGAAACTCTCCTGTATCATTTGTTCATACAACCGCGAAAGATTTATCGGCGAAGCATTAAACGGACTTGCCGGTCAGGAGAATTTTGATTATTCACAACTTGAAATCATC
>Ga0101944_10007968_pt1 | contig 10328 bp, 9 predicted proteins | sample DewCreD2012metaG_FD_75245 | JGI IMG/M metagenome (GOLD analysis project Ga0101944, IMG submission 75245) | Hot spring sediment bacterial and archeal communities from British Columbia, Canada, to study Microbial Dark Matter (Phase II) - Dewar... ...
AGATTTTTTAATTTTTGGGGTTGCAAGACTGCACGAAAATCCCTTCCACTCACCCATTTCAATCGCTTTCGTATAACTCTCACGAGCGCCAACCATGCACCACAATTGACCTGCGATACGATTGGATGGCAGGTTTGGTAAATCCAAATTCAAGGAAGTTTCATCGAGATGAAATACAAGATCGTATGTTAATTTGAAAGCCTGATTTAATTTTGCCTTTAATAGTTGATTCACGTTTATCTCCATACTCGTACCGTTTTATTCGGAGGCCATAGAATTGTTGCCGCGCCTATGATTGCTAATCGGACTGATGCCAAGCACTGCTGGGGATAGTTTTGGACGGTCACTTGTGCCATAAAGGCTCTATGAGAATTTCCGTGATACTGATTTCTTGTACACGGAAAACGCGGAAAACACGGATGAACACGGACAAATCAGCATTTAAAAATCTCTTTCCGTGTGTTTCCGTCAATTCCGTGTGTCATCTGCACTGCGCGCAGGCGCAAGTGTCCGTGTCCAGGTTTTCACGAAAAATATAGGAGAACCGCTATAAAACCTTCCTTCGTCTCTTGGAATTTCGATAACTATACAGCCAAATTCTTGACAGGTCAATCATTTCGCTATAAACGGAACGCGCGTTCTGGTTTTGTGTTTACTTTGACTCGTTTGCATTACTGTAAAATGCCACCTGCTGGCGGCGCAACAACAATGTATTGTGATGGGATAAAGTAAAATTGGGCATTCCATCACCGAGAGAAACAACCATGACCATTTTCTTCGGACTGTTATCCGCCATCGTGTGGGGCGGCGGGGATTTTGCGGGCGGGCTGGCCAGCCGCCGGGTGGGGGCCTGGCGCGCTGTGTTTTATGCCGAAATCATTGGGCTGGCTTTGCTGCTGGCTGCCCTGGCAATCTACCGGGAAGGGCTGATTTCGACGCGCGGGCTGCTGTTGGGAGCCTCTGCCGGGGCGATTGGCTCGCTGGGCTTGCTGGCCCTGTATCGCGCCATGCAAGTTGGAAAGATGAGCATTGCCGCGCCAGTCTCGGCTCTGCTGGCGGCCCTACTGCCGGTGGTGGTCGGCGCGCTGACGGCCGGGCTGCCCCCGCTGACGCAGATGGCGGGCGTTGGGCTGGCGCTGCTCTCGATTTGGCTGGTCTCGCAGACCGAGGGCGATGCCAGGCTGCGCCTGGAGCGGCTCTCCGATTTGCGCCTGCCGCTGCTGGCCGGGATTGGCTTTGGAACCTACTTTATCCTGATTCACGGCGTGGCCCAGGAAGCCACCCTGTGGCCGATGATTGCCTCGCGCGCCGGCGGGACGCTGGTGCTGGTCGTCGTCTTGTTCCTGCGCCGGGAATCGGCCCACATCCCGCGCGCGGGCTGGCCGCTGGTGACATTGAGCGGTACGCTGGATGTGGGCGGCAATCTGTTTTATGTCCTGGCGGCCCAAGCGGGGCGGATGGATATTGCCGCTGTGTTGAGTTCGCTCTACCCCGGCATGACCGCCCTGCTGGCCTGGTTCGTGCTGAAAGAACACATCTCCGGCGGGCAGAGACTCGGCATCCTGGCAGCCCTGGCGGCGATTGTGCTGATGACGATTTAAGTCAGCCTGTTTTCTCCACCACCCAAAAATGCGATAGACCAAACCATTGGAGCGGGGTGCGCTCTAAAAATTGAAGGATGGCGCGCAGGAGTTTGCCAAAGATCCCAAAGCGGGCAATCAGGTTGTCGTAGGCCCCGAAAATGACCGTTCGCTCGATGAATTTGACGGGCAGGCCGTCGAACAGAGCGGCCAGGTCGCCAAAGGCATACACGCGCACATGCGGGGCCAGTTTATCGCGCAGCAGGCGCGGCAGGTAGTTGACGAGCGGGATGTTGCCGAATTTGTAGCGTCCGCGCCAGTAGATACCATGCGTCTCGAAGGGGTAGCCGATGTTGGGGACGAAAATCACGACCCTCCCGCCGGGTTTGAGGACTCTGACCATTTCCTGCGCGGCGCGGCGGTCGTTGGCGACGTGTTCGAGGACTTCGTGACTGAGAATCAGGTCGAAAACGGAGGCAGGATACGGCAGAGATTCTCCGGCGGCATTGACAATGCCAGGGTTGCGGCGGCCCGCTTCCAGCGTTCGCTCGAAGTCGAATTCCAATCCAAAAACAGAGCCACCCAGCGGGGCGAGTTTTTCGATGTACATGCCGACGCCGCAGCCGTTTTCCAGGATTTTGCCCCGAACGCGCTCCCCGGCGGCGTGTTTTATCATTTCGAGGCGGCGCTGCTGCCCAGCGCGCCAGACGTAGGATGGTTCTCCGCGCAGGGCGGCTTTTTCGAGGTTGCGTTGTTCGCTCATGAAGGCTATTATATCGAGAAGATGATGTAAAATAGGGATATTCACACGCAAATCCACGCAGGAGAGGACGCCGATGAAAGTCACCGTACTTCAAGAGAATCTGGCGCGCGGTTTGAGCATTGTCTCGCGCGCCGTATCGCCCCGCAGCACCCTGCCGGTGCTGGCCAATGTGTTGATTGCCACCGACGAGGGCCGCTTGCGCCTTTCGGCCACCAACTTGGAAATGGGTATCACCTGCTGGATTGGGGCCAAAATCGAGGAAGAAGGTTCGACCACCGTCCCGGCCCGCACCTTTGCCGACCTGGTTGGCACGATGCCCGACCCGCAGGTCAGCCTGACGCTCGACCCGCGCACCCAGACCTTGAACGTGCGCTCTGGGTCCTCCACCAATGACATCAAGGGTATCGACGCGCAGGAGTTCCCGCCCCTGCCTGTGCCGGATTTTGGCGAGGCCATCCATATCAACGTTTCCGACTTCAAGGAGATGATTCACCAGGTGGCGTTTGCGGCTTCAACCGACGAGGCCCGTCCGGTGCTGATGGGCGTGCTGCTGAAGGTGGAAGGGGATACGATTACCCTGGCCGCTGCGGATGGCTTCCGGCTCTCGGTGCGGACAGCGACCCTTTCCAGCCCGGCGGCCCAGCTGGTCAGCGCCATCATCCCGGCCCGCGCGCTTTCGGAACTGGCGCGGATTGCCAGCGACGGCGAGCAGATGATTCAGATGGTGCTGCCCAAGGGGCGCGGGCAGGTCGTCTTCCGCGTGAAGGATGCCGAACTGGTCTCGCAACTCATCGATGGCACCTTTCCCGATTACCAGCAGATTATCCCGCGCTCGTACAAGTCGCGCACCCTGGTTTCGACCGCCTCGCTGCTCAAGGCTTGCAAACAGGCCGAAATCTTTGCGCGCGAAGGCTCGAACGTGGTGCGCATGAACATCAAAAACAGCGGCGAACTCCAGCCGGGCGAGGTGGAAATCTCGGCCCACAGCGAGGAGACTGGCTCGAACGAGACGATTGTCGAGGCAACGGTGGATGGCATCCCGCTTCTGATAGCCTTCAACGTCAAATTCTTGCGCGAGGTGCTGGAAGTCATCAAGACGCCCAATGTCGCCATCGAAACCTCCGCGCCAAACGCGCCAGGCGTCGTTAAACCGGTCGGCGAAGATGGTTTTATCCATGTGATTATGCCGATGCACCTGGGATAAATGCAGAATGTAGAACAATGAATGCAGAATGCTGAATGATGCCCGTAGGTCATTCTGCATTCTGCATTTTGCATTCATTAGTGAAATTATGACCCTCCCCAGTCCCTCCTCCGACCGCGTCCTTAATATTTATCTGGCACTCAACCAATATCCCATCCTGGCCTCGCGTATCCGCGCCAAAATGCGTGAGATGCTGCTAGCGCGCGGTATTATTCATGATGAAGAATTCGAGGCCGAGGTGCGCAAAAAGGCAATTGAATCGCAAGTTCGGGAGGGATTGCACGACCCCTATGGAGAAGAATCCTTTGAACTATGGGAGTTGCGCCTGGAGCGGGTGCGCGATGCCCTGACCGATTTCTACTTTGCCTACAATCTGCTCTACGAAGATTTTGAGTCACTGGTGCGTCAGACGGTGGGGGAACGCGGCGAAGCGCCCAACATGATTTACTTCAACCCGGAACTTGCGCCGCAGGATATGCTCTTCGAGCAGGCTGAGATGATTGAACGCCTGCCGCCTGATAAACGCAAAATGCTCGATGCGCGCTTGCAGGAAATCAAGGTAGTCCTGATTCGCACCATGATTAGTGACCAATTGGCATATATCAAGATTGCAAGGCGATGGTTTACCATCGCTGATTTGGATGAAATTCGTAAGCGCAAAATAGGGTATGGCAAGATTGGCGGCAAATCGGCAGGCATGCTGCTGGCTTACCGCATCTTGCGCGAGGTTGCCTCGCCCGGCCTGCGCGCCTCGCTGCGAATCCCAGTTTCCTATTACCTGGCCTCCGACGTGTTTTATTCCTTCCTGGCGACCAACGGGTTGGTGCATTGGTCTGACCAGAAATACAAGCCTGAAGCCCAAATGCGGGCCGAGTTTCCCATCATTCAACAGGAATTCAAACAGGGCCGTTTCCCCGAAGACATTGCCGACCGCCTGCGCGCCATCATTCGAGAAGCCGATGGCCGCCCGCTGATTGTGCGCTCCTCCAGCCTGTTGGAAGACAATTTTGGCACCTCATTTGCCGGCAAATATGACAGTTTTTTCTGCCCCAACCAGGGTACGGAAAAAGAAAAACTGCGCGACCTGACGCGTGCCATCACCCAGATTTACGCCAGCGGCTTGAACCCCAATGCCCTGCTTTACCGGCATCATAAGGGACTGGCAGATTACGATGAACGTCTGGCGGTGCTGATTCAATTCGTAGAGGGTGAAAAAACCGGGCGCTATTTCTTGCCGCAGGGGGCGGGTGTTGGGTTTAGCCGCAACCTGTACCGTTGGTCGCCACAGATTCGGCGAGAAGATGGGTTCCTGCGCCTGGTATGGGGACTTGGCACCCGTGCTGTGGAAGCCGTTGCTGACGACCATCCCCGTCTGGTGGCCCTGAGCCATCCCCTGTTGCACCCTGCCTCGTCAGTGGAACTCATCAGCCGCTACTCGCAAAAATATGTCGACCTGCTCGACCTGGAAGAAAACGCCCTCAAAACCGTCCCGCTTCAGGATGTGTTAAACCCACGCTACCCGCCGTTGCGTTATATTGCCCAGATTGACGAGGGCGGTTATCTGTCCGCCATTCGCACCAGCACAGCAGATACGCGCTATATGGTAGTCACCTTCGATGAAATGTTGCGCCGTACCCCCTTCGCGGCCTACATGCGCGAAATGCTCCAACTGCTCGAAACTCATTACGCAGCTCCGGTGGATACCGAATTCACGGTGCGCGTGCCAGAGCCGCACAGCGTCCAGCCCGATATTGAAATCACCCTGTTGCAATGCCGCCCACAAAGCCACATCGACGCAGGCGAACAAACCCGTATTCCTGAAGAACTGTTGGAGCAGGATATCGTCTTCTCCACCCGGCGCATGGTGCCGCACGGGCTGATAGAGGACATCCGTTATGTCTTGTTCGTCACCCCAGAGGGTTACTTTCACCTGCCCTCTTCTGCCGACCGCGTTCGGTTGGAGCGCGCTATCGGCCAGTTGAACCTCGCGCTCAAAGGACACAATTTCATTTGCGTCGGGCCGGGACGTTGGGGAACTTCCACTCCTGATTTGGGCGTGCACGTCGCTTATGGCGATATTTACAATACCCGGGCGCTGGTGGAACTCTCCGGGCGGGATATTGGCACCTCCCCTGAACCTTCCTTCGGCACGCACTTTTTTCAGGACCTGATGGAAGCGCATATTTACCCGCTAGCAATTTACACCGATGACCCAGATGTCACCTTCAAGCGCGAATTTTTCTACTCTACCCCCAACCGGCTGGGGGAGTGGTGCCAGAATGTAGATGAAACCCTCTCGAACACCCTACGCCTGGTCGATGTACAGGATTTTCGCCCTGGTTCCCTACTCGATATTATCATGGATGATGATGAAGGTCGGGCGGTGGGTTATTTGAAGCGCGTGTAATTTTTTTATGAAGCGGCAATGTTCTTCTCTTCACACATTGCGCAAAATAATGATATGATTTGATTCAGGCTGCCCCAGGCCGTGGTTATTCAGTAGACAGTTACATCCCGAAGGACAAGTTGAATAATGTGGCAATTGGTGGTCACTTCGCCAGATAAGGAACCCAAACTGGTTGAGCTTAAACCAGGTAAATTAACCATTGGTCGCGCCTCGACCAATGGAATTGTAATTGATGATGTTTCTGCCTCGCGCAATCACGCTGAAATTTTCCTGGATGGCCTAACCAACACTGTCACCCTGACTGACCTCGGCAGTACAAACGGCACTTACGTTAACCGTCAGCGACTGATTGGTTCCTGTCACCTGCATCCCGATGACCTGATTCGTATTGGGATGATTGTCATTCAAGTTGCCCACCAGACCGGTAAAATCAGGCAGGCTTCTAGCATCAGTGGGACACATCATTTTACGCGTGAGCTGGTTCTGGAATCTGTTGAAGAACACTCCCTGCTCATTTCTGAAATTGCCCAAAAACTTAACACCATCCTAGATACTGCTACGGCGATAAAAGAAGTGACGCAAATGATGAAACGTTCGATGGGCATCGACTATTGTGAAATCATGCTGCAACGGGAGTTGAAATTCCTGGAAACATCTGATTTGACTGATCCTCTTGCCAAACAGGCTTTGCGCAACAAAGCCGCAGAAGTGGCGCCCACCACCATGTTTGTTCCCATTGTAATTAACGAACAGGTGATTGGATTAATTGCGATGCACAAGTCGCGTCCCAATGCTCTACCTTTCGACCGACGTGATTTGCAACTGGCGGTTGCTATCAGTCACCAGGCGGCGCTTACCGTTCAACGCATGGAACTGCTCGAACAGGTGCGCCAGGAGGAACTGGTGCGGCGGCTGCTCTTGCGCTTTGTCTCGCCGGCCGAAGCCGAATTTGCGCTAAAAACGTATCTTTCAACCGGCGAGCTACCGCCTCTTTCTGAGCAAAAAGTAACCGTCCTGTTTGCTGATATTGCCGACTCAACCCGCCTGGCCGAAACCCTGGGAACAAGACATTTTGCAAAAATTCTAAACAACTTCTACCAGGTTGCATCCGATATCGTTTTTCGACATAATGGCATGATTAAGTACCTGGGTGATGGTATTTTGGGCATATTTACCGAGCGGGAAGGGGATATGTGTTCTGAAGAAAAATCAATCTTGGTCGGTCGTGAACTCATCCAGCATCTCAACCGCACCGGTTCACTTGATAACAACCGCCGCCTCGTTTTTGGGGTATCCATCAACACCGGCAAAGCCATGGTTGGCTATGTTGGCGCGAAGGAACGCGTGGAATTCAATGCGCTTGGCGATGTGGTTAACGTTGCATACCGGATGCAAGAATATGCTCGCCCCTTCAAGATTATTGCCGGTCCCGCCACCGTAGCCGCCATCACTGACAAATACCACTTCAATCGCGTTGGCGGGTTCGCTTTACGCGGGCGCGAAGGGATTTTCCAGGTGTACGAAGTCCTTCCTTGAACCACATCATCATTGAATGTGACAAATTAGCCCTGATTCACAGAAGGATGTCATTTGACAGCATCCCCCAAGATTAGTATAAGAACATAAGCAATTACACTATCCAAGGAGAAAATACTATGGCCATGAAAATTCAAGATGACTGCATTGCCTGCGGCGCTTGCCTGCCGGAATGCCCCACCAACTCTATCAGCGAAGGTGACATCTACGTCATCGACCCTGAGACCTGCGTCGAATGTGTCGGCCACTTTGATGCGCCCCAGTGCGTTGCTGTTTGCCCGGTCGACTGCATCGTCAAAGCGTAAGCAAACTTGCGGCGGCAGGTAGGGGGCGACTCCTGCCTGCGCCCCTATTCGTTTACTGGAAATATCGTTATAATCCTGACAATTGAATATTCAAACCTTCGGGGCAGGGTGACACCTGCGCTGCGAAATCGCAGTGTAAGTGAATTCCCGATCGGTGGTAAAGCCCACGAGCCTTTTTAGGCGGTGCGCCTTTCTTCTTTCTGAGAAAGCAGGGCATCTGTTGAAAAAAGGCATGACCTGGTGACACCTGTATTGTGCGCGCAAGGCACAACATGGCGATGAATTCCGGGGCCGACGGTATAGTCCGGATAAAAGAAGGTCAAGGCCCGTTTGTGGGCCTGTTTTGCCGTCAATGTCCCGAAAACGTCCGCGTTTTCGGGATTTTGTTTCGCAAGGTCTCTTTACGCCCCGACAATTCGCTGCCGGGGTGTTTTTTACCGGAAGCATGATAGAGATGCTATGGATTTGAACCTTGTCCGAAAACTGGAAATCCGGCCCAATCTGAAAATCTCGAATTTGCCTTTCCTGGTTCCGATTGTGGTGATGGTATTTGCTGTTGCAGGTTGGGAGTTAACCGCGCGCCTGACCGGGCTGCCGGCTTTCATTTTGCCCTCACCGCTACTGGTGGCCGAGCGTTTCTTACGCGCGCTGAGTGATGGAAGTTTGCTGCGTCATACAGCCATTACCCTGTTGGAAGTTTTGTTGGGATTGTTTTCGGGCGCATCCGCTGCGCTTTTGTTTGGATACGCCATTGCCAAAAGCCGCCTGTTCGAGCAAATTGTTTCCCCTTTCCTGGTTGCCAGCCAGGCAATTCCGATTGTGGCGATTGCCCCGCTGCTGGTGATTTGGTTTGGGCCCGGGATTTTCTCGAAAATCCTGATTTGCGGGTTGATTGTTTTCTTCCCGGTGCTGGTGAATACGGTGGTTGGGCTGCGCGCCGTGCCGCGCTCACTCTACGAACTGATGCGCTCGCTTCACGCCAGCCGTTGGCAAATGCTGCGTCTGCTCGAAGTTCCGGCGGCGCTGCCGGTTTTCCTGGGCGGCCTGCGGATTGGGGCCACACTCTCTGTGATTGGTGCGGTGGTCGGAGAGCTGGTTGGGGCCGATGGCGGCTTGGGTTTCCTGATTAATGTCGGGCGCGGGCAATATGATACGGCGCTGGTTTTTGTTGCCATTCTGACGCTGGTGGCCCTGGCGCTGGCGCTGTATGGAATCGTAATCTTGCTCGAAAGCCGCCTGTTGGCCTGGCAGAACCAGTAAACCGTGTTCGATAAGTAGTCTTCAATCCAAATTTCATAGGAGTTTCTATGTTCAAGAAAATCGTTTTTGGGATTCTCGTTTTTGCAGTGGCGTTAAGTGCCTGTTCAACGGGAGCAACTTCCAGCCCGGCCTCTGCCCCGGTGCATATCAAACTTCCGATGGGCTACATCCCCACGGTGCAGTACGCTCCGTTCTATGTCGCCGTGCAAAAGGGTTATTTTGCCGCGGAAAATATCGAAGTCGAATTCGATTATTCTTTCGAGACCGATGGCGTGGCGCTGGTGGGCGCCAATACGCTGCAATTTGCGCTGGTTTCGGGCGAACAGGTTTTGCTGGCCCGCGCCCAGGGGCTGCCCGTGGTCTATGTGCTGGCCTGGTACCAGCAATATCCAATTTCGGTGGTTTCGCATGTCGATGAAAACATCCAGACACCGGATGAACTGGCCGGGAAACGGATTGGCCTGCCCGGGTTGTTCGGGGCCAACTATGTGGGCCTGCGCGCCTTGCTTTACGCGGCCGGGTTGAAGGAAAGCGATGTGACCTTGGATTCGATTGGTTTTAACCAGGTCGAAGCCCTGGCCGCACGCCAGGAACAGGCCGTGGTGGGCTATACCGCCAATGAGCCAATTGTGCTGCGCGCCAAAGGATACACGGTTAATGAAATTCGCGTTTCCGATTATGTGCAACTGGCTTCCAACGGCATTTTGACCAATGAAACCACCCTGGCTGAAAAACCCGAACTGGTGCGCGCCTTCAATCGCGCAGTCGTGCGCGGGTTGAAAGACACCATCGCCAATCCAGATGAAGCCTACGAAATTTGCAAATCTTTCGTCGAAAACCTGGCCCAGGCCGATGAAACCGTGCAAAAGCAGGTTTTGAACGCCTCGATCGCCATGTGGGTGACAGACAAACCCGGTTATTCGAACCCGACCGCCTGGGAAAACATGCAAACCATTCTTTTGGAAATGGGACTTTATCCTGAGCCGGTTGATTTGTCCAAAGCCTTTAGCAACAATTACCTGCCCGAGGAATGACCGCCAAACCTGCTCCCCCCGTGCTCTGGGTCCGTGAACTGAGCGTGCTCTTCCCTGATGGGAATGGCGGCCTGCATGCGCTCGGCGCTGTCACCTTTTCAGTTTGCCCGCGTGAGTTCGTCTGCGTGCTGGGGCCTTCGGGAAGCGGCAAAAGCACCCTGTTGCGCACCCAGGCCGGGCTGCTGCCCCCCACCAGCGGCGAAATCGCCTTCGAGGGTGGGCAGCGGCCCCGAATTGGG
>Ga0101944_10007970_pt1 | contig 10328 bp, 6 predicted proteins | sample DewCreD2012metaG_FD_75245 | JGI IMG/M metagenome (GOLD analysis project Ga0101944, IMG submission 75245) | Hot spring sediment bacterial and archeal communities from British Columbia, Canada, to study Microbial Dark Matter (Phase II) - Dewar... ...
TGCCATTGTTTCAAGAACGCATCATCGTGGTTGTTGGATATCAGAAAGAGCGTGTCCAACGTGAAATCGAAGAGATGGCTGCCGTCAGCTTTGCCTGGCAGAAGGAACAACTGGGAACTGCGCATGCTGTGCAATGCGCCTTGCCTGTTCTGTTCGAACGCTTTCCTACTGCAGAACATGTTCTGATCCTCTGCGGAGATGTTCCACTGTTGAAAGGAAAAACCATTCGAAAGATGGTTCAGAACCATGCACTTCGGAAGGCGGATATTTCTCTTTTGGTTGCCGAGCTGAGCAATCCCTTCGGGTATGGAAGGGTTCTGCTGGATGAAAGAGGCCATGTCGATCGCATTGTAGAAGAAGCCGACTGTTCACCTTCGGAAAAATCAATCCGGAGAATCAACACCGGTATTTATGTTGTGCGTGCAAAGTACCTGACCCAATTGCTCCAGGGTGTCCGATCGGATAATGCTCAAAAAGAATATTATTTGACGGATATTGTCAAAATCGGTAAGGCCATGGGTCTGTCCATCCATATGGATGTATGTGAAGATCCAAGGGAAATTCAAGGGATCAATTCAAGAAGCGAATTGATGCGTGTGGAGTCGGATTTGGGGGACAGTTGCCATAATTTCCTTGACATGGCCTGACAGCAACGATAATAAATGAACCAAGGAGTGTGAGGCTTTGGCAAACGAAAGGTTGACGGAACAATTTGCGGCGATTGAAAGAAAGATTGAAAGGCTTGCAGAAGTCTGCCGATCGCATGAAGCGGAAAAGCGTCAATATCGGGAAAAGATAGCGCAACTCGAAGCAGAGCTTCAGAAACGATTGGATCTCGAAAAAGCCTTTGCAGAAGAGAAGAATTTGATTCGTTCCAAGATCGAGAACTTGCTGGCCAGATTGGAAGATATTGAAGACCCCAAATAGGAAAGTACTTTGAACCTCCCTATGGTTCAACCAGAAGAATCTGTTTTTACAGTAGATCTATTCGGGCAGACATTTCGATTCAGGCAGGATGCCTCAGACGGTGATCCAAAAGAAATCTTGGAAATCCTGTATCGGGAAGTACGAAAGATCGAAAATGCGCATCGTGGTTCTGCAGTCTATGGCAATAAAATGGCATTGCTGATCATGGCTGCATTGAATGTCTGCCAAGCGGTTCTGGATCTGAGAAAGGAAAAGGAACAGATTCTGAAAGATATCGAAAAACATTCCCAACAAGTCATTCAAATGTTGGATGCGTATATTCAAGGGAATGAATGATTTCTGGTGTTCAAATTGCCTCCCCTGCCGTGTACGAGATTGGAAGAAACTCTTTGACCCAACAGTTGAAAACAACGGATGGTTTCCCTGGTTTTGGTGTGCAGGTTCTGCTCGTACAGAAAAGCCTAAAGAGACCACATACCGTCCACCTTCCAAGTATGGTTCAAAGGCCTTACAACAACGGCACAATGGTGGGGGAGGCAATCCCATTTCTGGCTGGTTTACTGTCCGTTTGATGATAGAACATTTCTGACTGTTATGATAGATCGTTCTCACGTATCATTGGAGGCTTCTTAGAAGAGCGGTTCCCCGAGGTCAAAGTTTAAGATGTAGATACTGGAAGAAGGGAATATGCACGTTCAGCTTTCAAAAACGATATGGGGAATGAGGTACATATAACGTCAGAAGGCTATCTTTTGGACAACATATCCATCTTTTCTGCGATCCTCTCAATTCGAAACGCTTTCACCGCTGTTCATTTCCCTTCTTTCCAATCGTTGTATTCCCACCCTTTGCCAACCAAGCCTCTTGACTGAAAATCTGAATCATTAACGAAAGTGTATTGCTCAAGATCTTGATCGCTTTACAAGAAGTTGGCGTATCATCGCTACGAGGCGGAAAGCGGGTGTTTTTATCGTCATTCCCAAGGGATGTGGCTCCGGTCAAACCTGAGCCAGAATTCCTAACGATGCGAAACTCATGCTGTCATCGGGGTGATAAACCAAGATGGATCTCATGTTAGGTACACATCGTACCTGTTTGTGATCAGATCTCAGATCCATCGGTTGAGGTATTGCCCATCGAATTGTCCCGTCATTTTCCCAATATAGATGTTATCTCAGCAACATGCTGTAGTCATAAGGAGAAATAGATGCCTGTTGAAACGTTTCTGTGGATTCTTCTAGGAGTTGGAATCGGTTTTGTACTTGGCACCTGGCTGAAGCTTCAAGGTGCGGAGAAAAAGATCCATGCTGCGCAGGAAGAAGCCGCTCGACTGATAGAAGATGCTCGGCATCGTTCGGAAAATATGCTCAAAGAGGCTCAAGTCGAAGCCAAGGACATCCTGTTTAAGCTGAAGAACGATTTCGAAGCCGAGACCAAGGAAACCAAAACTGAGCTGAAGAAGAGAGAAAAGTGGCTCAATCAAAAAGAAGAAAATATCGATCGAAAAATCGAATCCGTTGAAAAGAAGGAAGCTGAACTCGAACGCTTGGAAAAACACCTTCAAGAGAAGGAGAAAGCGATCGAGGAGATGAAACAGCAATACGAAGAGCTGCTTGCGAAGGAACGATCCGAACTCGAGAACATTTCGGGGCTTACCTCTGAACAGGCAAAGGAACTGCTGCTTAAGACCATCGAAAACGAAGCGCGGTATGAAGGGGCAAAGCTGATCAAACGAATCGAAAACGAGGCCATGGAAGAGGCGGACAAGCGTGCCAAGAAAATCATTTCCACAGCCATTCAGCGATATGCTGGAGAATATGTCGCAGAAAGAACCGTTACAGTGGTGGCGCTGCCGGGTGAAGAGATGAAGGGGCGGATCATCGGACGGGAAGGTCGAAACATCCGAGCGTTGGAGGCGGCCACAGGAATCGATCTGATCATTGATGATACACCAGAGGCCGTGATATTGTCCGGATTCAACCCGGTTCGTCGTGAGGTTGCACGGCTGTCCTTGATGCGGTTGATTGCCGATGGAAGAATCCATCCAGCGAGGATTGAGGATGTTGTCAAAAAGGTCAGCCTCGAGGTGGATCAAACCATCAAAGAGGCTGGAGAGCAGGCTGCCTTCGATCTGGGCGTTCATGGCATGCATCCGGAATTGATCAAGCATATCGGCAGTCTGAAATTTCGAACCAGCTACTCTCAAAACGTTTTGCAGCATTCGATCGAAGTCGGATTTCTGTGCGGCATTATGGCATCGGAGCTTGGCTTGAATTCCAAACTTGCCCGCCGCATGGGGCTTTTGCATGACATTGGAAAAGCCATCGATCATGAAGTCGATGGTCCTCACGCGCTCATTGGCTCCAAGTTGGCGAAGAAGTACGGGGAAGCGTCCAAGGTTGTTCATGCCATCGCAGCGCACCATGAAGATGTTCCTCCCAGTACGGTGTATGCGCTGCTGGTTCAGGCGGCGGACAGTCTTTCCGGCGCAAGACCAGGTGCCCGTAAGGAACTGCTCGAAAATTACGTCAAACGACTCGAAGATCTGGAACAAATCGCAAAATCCTTTTCCGGTGTAGACACGGCTTATGCCATTCAGGCGGGAAGGGAGTTGCGGGTGATCGTTGAAAGCCAGAAAGTGTCCGATGAAGAAGCCGTATTGCTGAGCCGGGATATCGCCAAGAAAATCGAAGAAACCATGAGTTTCCCTGGACAGATCAAGGTGACCGTGATTCGGGAGACCCGAGCAGTTGAAATCGCGAATAAATGAGGATACCCATGAAAACCGTATTGGATGTACTGAAGGCAAGGGGGTTTGTCGAGCAAACCACCCACGAACAGGAGCTTGAAGCATACCTCGGGCAAGAGCGGGTTTCCGCGTATATCGGTTTTGATCCCACCGCTTCGAGTCTGCATGTCGGGCACTTGTTGCCCATCATGGCTTTGGTGCATCTGCAGCAGGCTGGTCATCGGCCCATTGCCCTCGTGGGTGGGGGTACAGGAATGGTAGGGGATCCAAGCGGGAAAACGGAAACACGTCAGATGCTGACGGAAGAAATCATTGAAGCCAATGTAGAGGCGATTCGTAGCCAGTTGAAAGGATACCTCGATTTCGATGAAGGCAAAGCCTTGCTCTTGAACAATGCATTATGGCTTCGTGAATTGAAATACATTGATTTTCTGAGAACCATTGGTCGACATTTTTCCGTCAACAAAATGGTCAAATCCGAAAGTTATCGACAAAGACTCGAGTCCGAGCAGAATCTGGCATTCATCGAATTCAACTATATGCTGCTTCAATCCTACGATTTTCTTGAGCTCTATGATCGCTATGGATGCAGGCTTCAGATGGGAGGCTCCGATCAATGGGGAAATATTGTGGCCGGAATCGAATTGATCCGGAAAATGCGGCAGGACCAGGCGTTCGGGCTCACCTTTCCTCTGATCACGACCGCTTCCGGCGCCAAGATGGGGAAAACCGCAAAAGGGGCCGTCTGGTTGGATCCGTATCGAACCACTCCTTACGATTATTTTCAGTTTTGGGTAAATACGGATGACAAGGATGTGATCCGATTCTTAAAACTCTTTACCCTGCTTCCCCTCGAAGAAATCTTGGAAATCGAACATATCAGAGATGAAGCCTTAAACAGCGTGAAAATGATCTTAGCCTTCGAAGCCACGGCAATCACCCATGGCAGGGAACAGGCTCTTTCGGCCTATCAAGCTGCCATCCAATTGTTTGGGGCTCGCGATGTACCGGAAAAGCTGCTGCCCTCAAGCTCTCTTCCCCGAAGACTCGACATGATGGAAAATGCCGCTGTGCCGACCGGTGCCAAGACGATAGCCGAACTGGAAACAGGCATTCCACTTTTCAAATTGCTCTATGAGATGGGATTGGCAACATCGGGTACGGCGGCAAGAAAATTGATCGAGCAGGGAGGGGCATATGTCAATGGAGAGCGGATCTTACAGGTCGATTATGTCGTCGGCCTTTGGGATCTCGACAACGGCGAAATTCGGCTGTCTGCCGGGAAAAAGCGGATCTGCCGAATCGTAGTGAAAGCGCCGTCGAGTCTTTAACGTTCTGTATTCTTTAACTGAGGCAGAGAGGTGTCTTTCAGGGGTATTGTGAAAATGCGTTACGGATGACGGTTCTCTTTTCATCCCCAGGGGTGGTGCCACTCGTCATCCACCATGATGCGAGAATTTATCATTTTTCGCTTGACACGCGGAACTGAGAAGAATATAAAAGAAGGGTTTGACTGCAGGAAAGGGGAAACTTCGATTCCCTTGATCAGGAAACTAAAAAAAGTTCTTGACTTCTGTTGGAAAACGGATAAAATAAAGCCATCAATGAAAATTGTTGGCTGTGAATTGATCTTTGAAAATCGGATAGTGACAGCTTGTGAGGGGATCGACGTTTGATGTTCTCTTGCCTAAATTGATTTAGGTGAGGGGATGGGAAGGAAATTTTGGAGAGTTTGATCCTGGCTCAGAATGAACGCTGGCGGCGTGCTTAACACATGCAAGTCGTACGAGAAATCTTCTGCTTGCAGGGGAGAGTAAAGTGGCGTACGGGTGAGTAAAGCGTGGGTAATCTACCCTCGAATCTGGGATAACATATCGAAAGATGTGCTAATACCGGATGAAGTCGACCGGGCTGCGGCCTGGTGGATGAAAGGTAGCCTCTACATGTAAGCTACTGTTTGGGGATGAGCCTGCGTACCATTAGCTTGTTGGTGGGGTAACGGCCTACCAAGGCTACGATGGTTAGCTGGTCTGAGAGGATGATCAGCCACACTGGAACTGGAACACGGTCCAGACTCCTACGGGAGGCAGCAGTGAGGAATTTTGCGCAATGGGGGGAACCCTGACGCAGCAACGCCGCGTGAGTGAAGAAGGCTTTCGGGTCGTAAAGCTCTGTCGAAGCGGGAAGAAGGTGGGCTATTTGAATAGGGTAGTCTATTGACGGTACCGCAGAAGGAAGCACCGGCTAACTCCGTGCCAGCAGCCGCGGTAATACGGGGGGTGCGAGCGTTATTCGGAATTATTGGGCGTAAAGGGCGCGCAGGCGGTTGAATAAGTCAGATGTGAAAGCCCTTGGCTTAACCAAGGAAGTGCATTTGATACTATTTGACTTGAGTATGGGAGAGGGAAGTGGAATTCCTGGTGTAGAGGTGAAATTCGTAGATATCAGGAGGAACACCGGTGGCGAAAGCGACTTCCTGGACCAATACTGACGCTGAGGCGCGAAGGCGTGGGGAGCAAACAGGATTAGATACCCTGGTAGTCCACGCAGTAAACGGTGATCACTAGGTGTAGCGGGTATTGACCCCTGCTGTGCCGCAGTTAACACATTAAGTGATCCGCCTGGGAAGTACGATCGCAAGGTTAAAACTCAAAGGAATTGACGGGGGCCCGCACAAGCGGTGGAGCATGTGGTTTAATTCGACGCAACGCGAAGAACCTTACCTGGGTTTGACATCTCGGGGATCCTTATGAAAGTAGGGAGTGCCTCGCGAGAGGAGCCCGAAGACAGGTGCTGCATGGCTGTCGTCAGCTCGTGTCGTGAGATGTTGGGTTAAGTCCCGCAACGAGCGCAACCCTTATCTTCAGTTACCATCATTGAGTTGGGGACTCTGGAGATACTGCCCCGGTTAACGGGGAGGAAGGTGGGGATGACGTCAAGTCCTCATGGCCTTTATATCCAGGGCTACACACGTGCTACAATGGTCCGTACAAAGGGTAGCGAGCCTGCGAGGGTGAGCCAATCCCGTAAAGCGGATCTCAGTTCGGATTGGAGTCTGCAACTCGACTCCATGAAGTTGGAATCGCTAGTAATCGTGGATCAGCATGCCACGGTGAATACGTTCCCGGGCCTTGTACACACCGCCCGTCACACCATGAGAGTTGGTTGTACCAGAAGTCGTCGGACCAACCCTGTTTACAGGGGGGTAGGCGCCTAAGGTATGGCTGATGATTGGGGTGAAGTCGTAACAAGGTAGCCGTTGGGGAACCAGCGGCTGGATCACCTCCTTTCTAAGGAATGATCAACCTTCCACTGTCACTGTCCGGTTTTGAGAGATTAATTCTCTCCAATTCGTTCTTTTACAATTGAGGGAGTAAGCAAGAATAGTAAAGAGGGTAAGTTAGCGTATGCTTGAATAGTATGGAGTGGTTTGTGGCCAAGCTATGAAGGGCAAGCGGTGGATGCCTTGGCGCTAAGAGGCGAAGAAAGACGTGGTGGGCTGCGAAAAGCATCGGGGAGTTGCCTAGCGAGCGTTGATCCGGTGATATCTGAATGGGGGAACCCGTGTGGGGTCATACCTGCACATCTGTACATGAACACATAGTGTACGGAGGCCAACGAGGGGAACTGAAACATCTTAGTACCCTTAGGAAGAGAAAACAAGAGTGATTCTCTGAGTAGCGGTGAGCGAAAAGGGAGGAGCCTAAACCTGTCGTATGTGATAGGCCGTAACCGTTGTACGGCGGGGGTAGTGGGTGCATACTGGGCCTTAGTTACGGATGGGCCGGTGAGTTACCAAATCGATATATAGGCGAACGATCTGGAAGGATTGGCCATAGGGGGTGAGAGTCCCGTAGCCGAAATGTATCGATCTCACTGGGTATGTTACCCGAGTACTGCGGAGCACGTGGAATTCCGTGGGAATCTGGGAGGACCATCTTCCAAGGCTAAATACTACTTAGCGACCGATAGTGGACGAGTACCGTGAGGGAAAGGTGAAAAGTACTCCGGAGAGGAGAGTGAAATAGTACCTGAAACCGTTTGCCTACGAGCAGTGGGAGGGTCATGTATGGCCTTGGTCATACGGCCTGACTGCGTGCCTTTTGCATAATGAGTCAGCGAGTTATTCTACGTAGCGAGGTTAAGCCGAAAGAGGTGTAGCCGTAGCGAAAGCGAGTCTGAACAGGGCGAGTGAGTTACGTGGAGTAGACCCGAAACCAGGTGATCTATCCATGGGCAGAGTGAAGCGCAAGTAAAATTGCGTGGAGGCTCGAACCGGTGTATGTTGAAAAATGCTCGGATGAACTGTGGATAGGGGTGAAAGGCCAAACAAACTTGGAAATAGCTGGTTCTCCCCGAAATATATTTAGGTATAGCCTTGCAGATAATCGATGGGGGTAGAGCACTGGATGGGCTAGGGGTCCTACCAGATTACCAACCCCAACCAAACTCCGAATACCATCGAGTTGACTGCAGGAGTCAGACTACGGGAGCTAAGTTTCGTGGTCGAGAGGGAAACAGCCCGGACCGCCGGCTAAGGTCCCCAAGTACGTGCTAAGTGGGAAAGGATGTGGGAATGCCCAGACAACCAGGAGGTTGGCTTAGAAGCAGCCATCCTTTAAAGAAAGCGTAATAGCTCACTGGTCGAGTGAACCTGCGCCGAAAATGTAACGGGGCTCAAGCACGTCACCGAAGCTGCGGGATCACGCCTTTGGCGTGATCGGTAGGGGAGTATTGTGTACGGGTGGAAGTACGACCGGAAGGACGTGTGGACTGTACACAAGAGCGTATGCTGACATGAGTAACGATAAAGCGGGTGAAAAACCCGCTCGCCGAAAACCTAAGGTTTCCTGGGTAAAGCTCATCTTCCCAGGGTTAGTCGATCCCTAAGCCGAGGCCGCGAGGCGTAGGTGATGGAAAACAGGTTAATATTCCTGTACCACCGGGATATCGTTTGAGAGAAGGGGGGACGCAGGAGGGTAGGTCAGCCGTCTGGTGGAATAGGCGGTTCAAGCTGGTAGGCAGAAAGCGCAGGCAAATCCGTGCTTTTTATGAAATGCCGAGCGGTGATGAGGATTCGGGTAACCGAAGCAAACTGACTGATCCCATGCTGACGAGAAAAGCCTCTATCGAGATATTTTGGTGATCGTACCGCAAACCGACACAGGTAGGTGAGGAGAGAATCCTAAGGCGCTTGAGAGAACCCTGGTTAAGGAACTCGGCAAAATGACACCGTAACTTCGGGATAAGGTGTGCCTTTGATCGTGGAGATTGAAGCGATCCGAGCGATTGGAGGCCGCAGAGAAATGGCGGTAGCGACTGTTTACTAAAAACATAGGACTCTGCAAAGTCGAAAGACGAGGTATAGGGTCTGACGCCTGCCCGGTGCTGGAAGGTTAAGGGGATTTGTTAGGGGCAACCCAAAGCATTGAACCGAAGCCCCAGTAAACGGCGGCCGTAACTATAACGGTCCTAAGGTAGCGAAATTCCTTGTCGGGTAAGTTCCGACCTGCACGAATGGCGTAACGACTTCCGCACTGTCTCAACCAGGGACTCAGTGAAATTGAATTCTCGGTGAAGATGCCGAGTACCCGCGAAAAGACGGAAAGACCCCGGCACCTTTACTACAGCTTGACATTGGATTTTGGGGTAGCATGTGTAGGATAGGTGGGAGGCTGGGAAGTTGTGCCGCCAGGTGCGATGGAGCCGACCTTGAAATACCACCCTTGCTGCTTTAGAGTTCTAACTTTCGGCCATGAACTGGTCGGAGGACAGTGTCTGGTGGGTAGTTTGACTGGGGCGGTCGCCTCCCAAAGAGTAACGGAGGCGCGCGAAGGTTCCCTCAGGCTGATTGGAAACCAGCCGGTGAGTGTAAAGGCATAAGGGAGCTTGACTGCGAGAGAGACATTTCGAGCAGGTACGAAAGTAGGTCTTAGTGATCCGGCGGTTCTGAATGGAAGGGCCGTCGCTCAACGGATAAAAGGTACGCCGGGGATAACAGGCTAATCGCCCCCAAGAGTTCACATCGACGGGGCGGTTTGGCACCTCGATGTCGGCTCATCACATCCTGGGGCTGGAGCAGGTCCCAAGGGTTCGGCTGTTCGCCGATTAAAGTGGTACGTGAGCTGGGTTTAAAACGTCGTGAGACAGTTTGGTCCCTATCTTTCGTGGGCGTAGGATATTTGAGAGGCTCTGTTCTTAGTACGAGAGGACCGGAATGGACGAACCAATGGTGTTCCAGTTGTCGTGCCAACGGCATAGCTGGGTAGCCAAGTTCGGAACGGATAACCGCTGAAAGCATCTAAGCGGGAAGCCGACCTCAAGATGAGATATCCCTTCAGGGCGACCTGACTGAAGACACCTTGAAGACGACGAGGTTGATAGGCCGGGTGTGTACGTGTGGCGACACATTGAGCTTACCGGTACTAATCAGTCGTGAGGCTTGGCCACAAAACAGTTCATACTATACTTACCCTTTTTTCGGTGGTGATAGCGAAGAGGCCACACCCGTACCCATCCCGAACACGGAAGTTAAGCTCTTCAGCGCCGATGGTACTGCACGGGAAACTGTGTGGGAGAGTAGGACGCCGCCGAAAATCTTTATAGAGGCCCGACACGCCGATTGACGTGTCGGGCCTTTTTGTTTTCGAAG
>Ga0101944_10007971_pt1 | contig 10325 bp, 7 predicted proteins | sample DewCreD2012metaG_FD_75245 | JGI IMG/M metagenome (GOLD analysis project Ga0101944, IMG submission 75245) | Hot spring sediment bacterial and archeal communities from British Columbia, Canada, to study Microbial Dark Matter (Phase II) - Dewar... ...
AGCGGATCGAGCGTTTGCGTGGTGAACTCCGCGAAGACGCCGTGCAGCACGTCTTCGACCACGCGGAACACGTCCTCCTGAGTCACGAAGGACATCTCGATGTCCAGTTGGTAGAACTCGCCCGGCGAACGGTCCGCCCGCGCGTCCTCGTCCCGGAAGCAGGGCGCAATCTGAAAATAGCGGTCGAAACCCGCCACCATCAGCAGTTGCTTGAAGAGTTGCGGGGCCTGGGGCAGCGCGTAGAACTTGCCCGGATGCACGCGGCTGGGCACCAGGTAATCGCGGGCGCCTTCCGGCGAGCTGCAGGTCAGAATCGGCGTCTGAAACTCGTGGAACCCGTGCGCCTCCATGCGCCGCCGCAGGCTCGCGATCACGGCCGAGCGCAGCAGAATGTTGCGGTGCATGCGCTCGCGCCGCAGATCGAGAAACCGGTACTTGAGCCGCAATTCCTCCGGCCCCTCGTCGTCCCCGGCCAGGTACAGCGGCAGGGTTTCGGCCGGACTTTCCACGGCCACCGCGTCCGCCGCCACTTCCACTTCGCCCGTGGGCAGCGCCGGGTTGATCGTTTCCGGCGTGCGGCGCTCCACCGTGCCGGTCACCACCGCCACCGTTTCCAGCTTCCAGCGCTGACACTGGTCGAAAAACGGCCGGTCCGGCCGCACCACCACCTGCGTCAATCCGTAGTGGTCGCGCAAATCGATGAACAACACGCCGCCGTGATCGCGCTTGCGGAACACCCAGCCGCTCAGGCGCACGGACTGGCCGGCGTGCGCCGGCCGCAATTCGCCGCAGGTGTGCGTCCGATACTGATGCATGGCTCCTCGCTCACTCCGCGATCGTCACCGGCACGCCCAACGGCAACAGATCGAACAGTTCTTCCACGTCTCGGTTCCGCAGCCGCACGCACCCGGCACTCTCCGCCTTGCCGATGCCCGTCTCGTCCCAGGTGCCGTGAATGCCATAGCCTTTCACCGGCAACGTGCGGCCCGTCGCCCGCAACGCCAGCCAGCGCGTTCCCAGGATGTTCGCCGGATCGCCGTAGGGAATCTCCTTGCCGTCCGGATGCCACCACACCGGCTCCGGAATCTTGTCGCTGATCACAAACGTGCCGGTCGGGGTCTTGCCGTAGCGGCCCGTGCCCGCCGGATAGCGTTTGAAAAACTCGCCGTTCATGGTCAGCAGCAAATCGTTGCGCGTTTTGCTGACGGCCACCGCGAAACGCCCCTGGAACACCCGCAGATGGTCGCCGGCCTTGATCAAGGCGTTGGTCCGCCCGTTGCTCTTCTGAATCAACGCCACTGTCGTGCCAAACGTTTTGGCGATCTTTTCCAGGGAATCGCCCCGCTGCACGAGATACTCGACCTTTTCCGGCATGGCCAGAGGCGTCGTCACCAGCGCGATGTTCACCCGCCCCAGCAACTCCTCCACCGCCTGCCGCTCGGCGTCGTGCGACGTTTCCTTGAGCAGCGCCAGGGCGTTGGTGCGCGCGTCGAGCAGCCGGCCCTCGGTTTCCCACTGAGCGCAAAGCTGGAGCCGCGCTTGCGTCTCGGGTCCCGCGCCGGTGGCCGCGGCCACCGCGCCGGTGGCGGCCGGGGCCACGGCCGACGGTTCGGCCGCCGGCCCCACCGCCGCGCCGGAACGGGACGGCCCCGCTCCCAACGCGGCGCCGGCCTCCGGCGCCGCCGCTTCCCGCCCGGCCGCCGGCGGACGCGGACGCAGATACCGCAAGCCTGCCGCAACGCCAAGAACGAGAACCAAAGCCACCAGCAGCCACGGCCGCCGCGAGGGCACGTTGAAATCGTCCGCTTGCATCTCCCCCCAACCTTTCCCCCACAAACAGCGGGGCGCGGTCGCTACCTGCCGACTGCGCCCCGTCCGCACTCCGTCGTCATGCCGTCACCCGGCCGGCGCGCCGCGCGCTTCCGCGCCACGCCGACCCGCCAGGGCCCGATCCCGTGCGGGCTACGGCCCGCTGATCGGCGAGGGCGAGGCCTGTCCGTTGATCTCGCCCGTCTTGCCCTTGTACTCGACCCACGTGCCGCGCAACCGCCGGTCGGCCAGCGTGAACGAACTGCCGGAGCCTTCCACCATACCGGTAAAGGCCCCGTACATCGTCACCTGCATTCCGGCCCGGCTTGTGCCGCTGGCCTCGAAAATGGCGGTCACGATTTCGCCCGCAATCAAGGTCGTATTGTCATGCGAGCCGCCCGAACGGATCACCTCGGTGATCTGGCCGGTATAGATGGCGTGGTTGTTGTCGATAAACTGCACCTGATCGCCGAGCTGTTTGACCGTAAAAATGTTGATCGGATACTTCGTGCTGCCCGGTCCGCCGCCGCCCGCACTCTGCGTGTACTCGTAATCCGCCAGAATCAGATAGCCGTAAGGAAACACAAACGATCCCATGTCCACGACCCACGCGCCCGTGCCGTAGTTGATCGTGCCCGTCCAACCGCTGCCGGACAGCGTGCCGTCGCCCTGGTCGTACACCTGGGTGGGACCGAAGCTCAACACCAACGAACCGGCCACCACCGGATAGTGGCGCAACCGTCCCCGGTACACCGTGTTGGTCCCATCGGTAATGCCGACGCTCTCTCCCACCACGGGAATCGGCGTGTTGGTGTTGACCGTCGTGTCCGTGTACTCCGTCACCAGCAGCCCGCTGGCCGCGCGGTACACGCCGCTGAAGTTCACCCAGGCCACGCGCTCGTTCCAGGCCGTGCCACTCCCGCTGTCGCTCCCCGTCCACTCGCACCCCATCCAGGCGACCGCCGCCACAACCAACAGACCTGTCCGCGCCGCAGAGAGTTTCTTCATCGCTTGCCGCTCCCCTTCCGCACTGTTCAATCCTGCTTTGCCGGCCGGCTGCCTGATTATGCCGTCGTGCCGTCCACGGTTCGGGAACCTAGCACACCCGCGCCGGCCGTGTAAACAGATTTTCCGCCGCCACGGGTTTTGCGCGCGCAAACGGCAATCCGCCGCGGCAACCGCGCCGGTGCGGGTTCAGGATTTCCCGGCTCGCTTTTCCCCTGTCGCCCCTTATTCTTTCCCTATGCGCACAAAAGGGCCGCTCGACCGCCGCGCCGTGCCGCTGGGCGTCATCGTCGTTTTCGCCCTGGCGCTGTGGGGCGGCGAATATCTCCGCCGCGGACTCTGGGAGCCGGACGAGGCGCGTTACGCCTACATTGCCCGCGAGATGCAAGCCGCCGGCCGCTGGGCCATCCCCACCCGCCATGGCGAACTTTATCCCGACAAGCCGCCGCTGATGTTCTGGCTGATCCAGGCCGGAACGCTGCTGACCGGCGGACGGGTCAACGGCGTTTCCGCCCGCCTGCCCAGCCTGCTGGGGTCGGTCGTCAGCCTCTGGGTTCTCTGCCGTCTGGCCGCGCTCTGGACCGACCGCCGCAAAGCCTGGCGCGCACTGGTCATTCTGCCCACTTCGCTGCTCTTCTGGCATCAAGGCGGCATGGGTCAGATCGATGCGCTGCTCTGCGGTCTGCAAATGCTCGGCCTCTACGCCTTGTTCACCTTCGACCTGGCGCCTTCGCGGCCGCGCCTCGCGGCCGCTTACCTCTGCCTGGGACTCGCTGTCCTGACCAAAGGCCCCGTCGGGCTGCTCGTGCCGCTGGGCGTGTACCTCGCCGCCCACCTGGCCGCCGGCGAAGCCCGTCAGCTTGCCCGGCGCCATTGGCTCTGGGGCCTGCCGCTCGCGCTGCTCCTGCCGGCCCTGTGGCTCGCCATGGCTTGGCGGCAGGGAGCGCCGCCCGAGTACTTCCGCGCCCTGCTCGGCCAGAACGTCGTCCGCGCCACCTCGGGCACCGGCCACAACAACCCCTGGTACTTCTTCCTCTACCACTTCCCGCTGGACTTCATGCCCTGGACGCTCTTCCTGCCCGCCGCCGTCGCCGCCGCGCCCCTGACGCCCGTGCGCCGCCGACTCCTGGGCTGGGTGGCGTTCGTGCTGCTGTTTTTCAGCCTGCTGACGGATAAGCGCAATCTCTACATCCTGCTGGCCTATCCGGCCGCGGCGCTTTTCGTGGCCGACGCCTGGGATGCGATCGCCGCGCTCTCCGCCCCCTGGCGGCGCGGCGTCGCATCCGCCGCCGCGGGTTGGTTGCTGCTCCTGGCCGCCGCGCTGCTGGGCGCCTCCCTCTACCCGCGCCTGCCGTTCGCCCGCTGGCCGCTCTGGCCGCCGGCCGCGCTCGCGCTCGCCGGCGCCTGGGCCGTCTGGCGCAGCTATCGCCGGCGCGACGTTTCCCCGCATCTGCTCTACGTTTTTGCCGGCGCCATGTTCTGGGTCCAACTCGCCGTCGGCGCGCTCGTCTTTCCCGCGCTCAACCCCCTGAAAACTCCCGTCGAACTCGCGGCCGCCGCGCCCCGCCTGCTGCCGCCGGACCGGGAAATCCTGCTCTACGGCGCAAAGGCCGAAATCATGGCCCTCTATGCCCAACGCCCCGGCCGGCGCGTGGACGATCCCCGCGCCCTGGCCAAAGCCATGCGCGCGCAAGGACAAGGAATCGTGGTGTTCCCCGCCCGCGATTGGGAAGCTCTCGCGGTCCCGCTTCCCGGCCGCCTGACCCCCCACCCCTTCCGCATGGGCCGCAAGGAGTTTTTCTGGGTCGAATTCGACACGACCGCCGCGCCCCGGCCCTCCCCGCCGCCCGCCTCGCAGGCCGCGCCGCGGGCCGCGCCGGCGCCGACGCCATAAAGGAAACCCGATGTCCACCTCATCGCCATCCGCCGTTCCAGCCTCCCTGCGCCGTGTGGTTGCCGTCGCGCTCAAGACCGACGCTCCCGATCCCCAAACCGGCCGCGTCGTCGAGCTCTGCGCCCTGGCCCGTCTCGGCGACGATCCGCCCGCGCCTCTCGAACCGCACCCCCGCCCCGCCAGCCCCGCCGCCGCCTGGGAAGGCATCCTCGCCGCCGCGCCGCCTGACGCGGTCTGGATCGTTCACGACGCCGACCCGGCCAGCCGCGCCCTCCAGCGCCTGGCGCCCGGCGGCCGCGAGGTGGCCTTCGCGGATACGGCGCTCCTGGCGCGCATCTGCTTCCCCACGTTGACCGACTACGATCTGCCCGCGCTGTGCCGCGCGCTCAAGCTCGGCGCCCCGCCCGAGCCCGCTCCCGCGGCGCTCTGCGCCGCCACGCTGCGGCTCTGGTCGCGCCTGTGCCAGCGGGCGGCGCAACTGCCGCACCCGCTGCCGCAGGAACTGACGGCGCTTTTTTCGCCGACCCGCGACGGCCCGCTGCGCGCCTTCTTCCGCGCCTTCGCCGACGCCCGCCGCGCCGCTCCGGCGCTGGACGAACTCTACGGCAAAGCCGCCCTCCCGCCGCGGCGCCAGCTCGCCCTGCCGGAAGTGCACGCCCCGCTCGATCCCCAGTCGGTCGCCGCTCTGTTCGCGGCCGGCGGCGCGCTGGCCGCCGCGCTGCGCGGCTACGAGCCGCGCCCCGAGCAGTCCGCCATGGCCCACGCCGTGGCCGAGGCCTTCAACGCCGGCCGCCTGCTGCTCGTCGAGGCCGGCACCGGCGTGGGCAAGAGCCTCGCTTACCTCGCCCCCGCCGCGCTCTGGTCCGCCCACAACGAGTGGCCGGTCGTCGTCAGCACCAGCACCAAGAACCTGCAGGCCCAGCTCATCGAGAAGGATCTCCCCCTGCTGGCCCGCGCGCTGCGCGCCGAAATCAAGGCCGCCGTGCTCAAGGGCCGGCGCAATTACCTGTGCCTGCGCAAACTGCTCTTCGCCCTGCGCCACGGGCTTTCGGACTTCGACCGCGCTCAACGCCTGCGCCTGGCGGCCGTCCTGGTCTGGTCAACCGCCACCGCCACGGGCGACATCGCCGAATGCTGGGCCGCCGCGGCGGTCGCCGGCGGCGTGAACGACGACGTCACCTGCGCCGCCGGCGAATGCCACGGGCCGCGTTGCGCCCTGCGCGCGCGCTGTTTCCTGCACCGCGCCCGGCGCCGGGCCCTGGCGGCGGACATCGTGATCGCCAACCACGCCGTGGTGCTCAGCGACCTCGCGGCGGGCGAAGGCGGCGGCGTGCTGCCGGATTACCGCCACCTCATTCTCGACGAAGCGCACAATCTGGAGGCGGCCGCCACGGCCGCTTTTTCCGTCGAAGTCTCCGTCCGCCACCTGGGCTATCTGCTCCATCGCCTCTGGCGCGCCGCGGGACGCAGGGGCGGCCACGGACTGATTCCCCTGCTGGCGCGCCAGCTCGAGCGCTCCCCCGGCCCGCTGTCCGCCGAAGCCTGCGCCGCCTGTTCCCAGTTCCTCGGGCGCGCCGCCACCGACCTGCAGACCCTCTGGACCGCCGCCGACCGCTTCTTCGCCGCCCTCGCCGAGCGCTTGCCGCCGGCCGCCGACCGCGGCGCGCTGCGCATCCGCGCCGACCGCATGCTGCCGTCCGAATGGCACGCGGCGCGCGCGGCCAAGGAAACCTTCGTGGCCGCCATGGCCGCCGTCGTCCGCGGCCTCGACGGCGCGTTGCAGATTCTGAACCGCGACGAATCCGCGGCCGGCCGTTTCGAGGACTTTACCCTGCCCCTGCGCGCCATCGCCGAAGAGTTGCGCGCGTTCATGACGGATGTGGATTTCGTGCTGCGGGCCGAAGGGGAGGATTTTGTGTATTGGATCGAACGGCTCCCGCCGCGCTTCGGGCACGCGGCCGCCTGGGCGGCGCCGCTGCGCGTCGGCCCGCGCCTGTTCGACGACCTCTACGCCAAGAAGGAGGCGGTCGTGTTCACCTCCGCCACGCTCTCGGTCAACGGCTCGCTGGCCTACGTGCGCAAACGGCTGGGCGTGGATCTGGCCGCCCCCGAGCGCGTGGCGGAAGTTGTGCTCGGCTCGCCCTTCGAATACCCCCGCCAGTGCCTGGCGCTCACGCCCACCTTTCTGCCCGAACCTGACGATGGTCAGGGCGGCTACGCCGAAGCCCTCGGCTGCCTGCTGGCCGACGTCTTCCGCCGCACGCGCGGCCGCGCCATGGCCCTCTTCACGAGCTATGACATGCTCCAGCGCACGGCCGCCGTCCTGCGCCGCCGCATGGCCGACGACGGTTTCCCCATTCTCGTGCAAGGCGACTCCGGCTCGCGCGAGGCCATCCTCGAAGCCTTCAAAACCAACGGCGCCGCGATCCTGCTCGGCACCCACTCCTTCTGGGAAGGCGTCGATGTCATCGGCGAAGCCCTTTCCTGTCTCGTCGTGGCCCGCCTGCCGTTCGCCGTGTTTACCGATCCGATCATGGAAGCCCGCGCCGAACAGGTGGAAGCCGAGGGCGAAAGCGCCTTCATGGGGTTCTCCCTGCCCAACGCGGTGATCAAGCTGCGCCAGGGCTTCGGCCGGCTCATCCGCAGCCGCACCGACCGCGGCATCGTCATCATCGCCGACCGCCGCATCGTGGCCAAACGCTACGGACAGTGGTTCTGCCGCAGCCTGCCGGTCTCCGTTCGACCCATGCCCGACCGCGCGGAATTGCTCCGCTGCATCGAGACCTTTTTCGCGGAAGCCCCCGCCGCGCCGCCGCCGGCCGACGCGGCGGCGGGGTGAGTCGGACGGTCATAACGCCCGCGTTGCGCCCTGGCGTCTTGGCCAGATCCGCGGTCCGGATGGCGGAGGCGGGCCCGCCGTAAGCTCAGGTTTTCTCCGGCGCCGGAGGCGGTGTGCCGGCTTCCGCTTCGAGGCAGGAGATGACGCCTTCGAAACGGCGTCGGTTCTCCTCGGATAGCGCCGCCAGATTCCGATGCGCCTCCAGCACGCCGCGCGCCGACACGGCCTCGGTTTCCGAACCGCCGAGCGGACTCAGCGCGCTCTCCGGCAAGCCCCACGCCCCATCCGCGGCGCCGCCCTCCTCGACTTGAAGCTGGGCCAGGCGATCGATCCCCAGCAGCCGCAGCGCCGCCGCCAACCGTCCGCTGACGCCCGCCAGCCTCAAGCCGCCCTGCGGATCGTGCTGCACCTCCAGGCCAATGCCCGCCACCGTGCCCGTGAAGGTGCTGTCCATGCCCGCGCATCCCCGCAAGTCGAACAGGAACTGCCGGCCCCCGGCCGCCCGCGCCTTGGCCGCAAAGGCCTGCAGCGCCGGGGCCGACTTCAACGTCGCCCAGCCCTCCACCCGCACGTACACCCGCGGCGGCTGCAGGCCGACCCACACGCGCTCGCTTTGTCCCGTGCCCGCCATGCGGCCCTCCACAGCGCCACCATACCGCCTCGCTCCCGCTCTGTCAACACCCCCGCGACATCGTTCCGCGTTGTGCTTGACTTTGCGCCGGGGCGCGCCGTATCCTGTACGCTCAAACCTGCGGCCAGGGAACCGCCTTCCTGCGGCCAAGGGTCGAACAGCCGGAACGGGCGGCTCTGCCGCCCGCGCAACGAGGCGCTAGGTTTTGCCGCTGACGTTGCGCGCCGCGCCGGCTGCACCGACCGTGGGGGGGGCGTCCATCTGCGCCGCGGGTTTGCGCCGCGGCGCTTTCGATTTTTCGGAGCCGCGAGAAAGGACGCCATGACCAAACGGTTGGGGTTTGTCGGCATCATCGTCAACGACCGCCGCGCGGCCGCGGCCGCCGTCAACCGCGTGCTGACCGAATTCGGCGACATCATCTGCGGCCGCATGGGACTGCCCTATCCCCCCCGCGGTTGCTGCGTCATCACTCTCATCGTCGATGCCGACACCGACGAGCTGGGCCGGCTCACCGGCCGCCTGGGCATGATCCGCGGCGTCTCCGTCAAGTCGGCCCTCGGCAAACTCGCGCCGCCGCCCGCGGCTTCCGGGAGACCCGCATGACCTCGCCGTCCGCCTGGCTCGACGAAGCCCGCTTGCAGGCCGTCCTCGACCGCGCCGCCGCCACGGACGCCGCGCGGGTGCGCGCCATTCTCGACCGCGCCCGTTCCCTGGCCGGCCTGGACCTCGAGGAGGCGGCCGTCTTGACCGCCGTAAGCGACCCCGCGCTGCTGGCGGAACTCTTCGCGGCCGCGCGCGCCGTGAAACAAGAAATCTACGGCAGCCGGCTGGTGCTCTTCGCGCCGCTGTACATCTCCAACCTCTGCGCCAACGAATGCCTCTACTGCGCCTTCCGCGCCAGCAACACCGCGCTGCGGCGCCGCTGCCTGACGCCGGCGGAAATTCGCCGCGAAGTGGAAATCCTCGTGGAGCAGGGCCATAAGCGCCTCCTGCTCGTGGCCGGCGAGTCCTATCCGCCGCAAGGCTTCGACTACGTGCTCGAGGCCATCGCCACGGTCTATGCCGTGCGCCGCGGCCGCGGCGAAATCCGCCGCGTCAACGTCAACGTCGCGCCGCTCGAGATCGAAGAGTTCCGACGCCTGAAAGCGGCGCGCATCGGAACCTACCAGTTGTTTCAGGAGACCTACCGGCGCGCCGCCTACGCCCGGCTGCATCCGGCCGGCCGCAAGGCGGACTACGACTGGCGCCTGAGCGCCATGGACCGCGCCCTGGCCGCCGGCCTGGACGATGTGGGCATCGGCGTGCTCTTCGGCCTCGCGGACTGGCGTTTCGAACTCCTGGCCCTGCTGCGCCACAGCGCGCACCTGGAGCAAACCCACGGGGTCGGCCCCCACACCGTCAGCGTGCCGCGCCTGGAACCGGCCACGGGCTCCGAAGTCTCCCGGCGCCCGCCCGCCCCGGTCAGCGACGCCGACTTCCGCAAGCTCATCGCCATCCTCCGGCTGGCCGTGCCCTACACCGGCATCATCCTCTCCACCCGCGAAACGCCGGCCATGCGCCGGGAAGCCTTCGCCCTCGGCGTCTCCCAAATCTCCGCCGGCAGCCGCACCAACCCCGGCGGCTATGCCGACGCCGACCGCCAGGACGCGGCGCAGTTCTCCCTGGGCGGCTCCGTGTCCAGGAAGCGGTATGTGAGATATCTCGAGGTGGGGTTGGGATCGTCGTTGAGGACCAGCGGGCCGCAGGAGGGGTCGGGAACCAGGAACTGGGCGGACAGGAGCCCGTCGGAGCGATTCAGGGAAACCAGCTGGTCGCCCGAGATCCTCAGGCATCCGTGGGTTCCGTTCAGCGTCAGGATCCTGTCCGTGCCGGACTGGTTCACGAAGGCGGCATCGCAGAACCCCGCCACGGAGAAATCCACCTCGAGAGGGTTCTCCAGCTCGGCCTCGGCCGTGGCCTCGATGGTGAACAACATCTCGAGCGACCTGCCGTCGAGCCTGTAGAGAATCGAAACCGCGACGGGCAGCTCCTCCTGCGTGCCCAGGTCCACCATGCCGGGGGAGGAGAAGACCACCTCGCTGTCGGACAGCACCAGAACCGTGCCGTCCCGGGTGACGAACGAGCCGCACTGGACGCCGCCGAACTGG
>Ga0101944_10007972_pt1 | contig 10323 bp, 14 predicted proteins | sample DewCreD2012metaG_FD_75245 | JGI IMG/M metagenome (GOLD analysis project Ga0101944, IMG submission 75245) | Hot spring sediment bacterial and archeal communities from British Columbia, Canada, to study Microbial Dark Matter (Phase II) - Dewar... ...
CTGCACGGCACCTTCTGCCCATGGAAATCTACGCCCAAGCCGTCAAAGCCAATCCGCTCCGTGGCGAAATAACCAAACCCAACACCATAGTCATCACCAGCCGCGGTTGCCCCTTCAACTGCGTGTTTTGCACTCACAGCCTCGTCTGGGGCAAAAAGTGGCGTCCACGTAGCGCCAAAAACGTCGTAGACGAACTGGAACACGTAATCAAAACATACGGCATCAAGCAGGTTGATTTTGCTGACGACAACATGACTTGGGACCGCAAGCGTATGGAGGAGATTTGCGATTTGATTGTTGAACGTGGCTTGCGTTTTGAGTGGTTTACGCCTAACGGGGTTCGCGCAGACACCCTTGATGAGGCGTTGCTGCGGAAGATGAAGCGGGCTGGCTGCAAAAAAATCCGCGTCGCCCCCGAATCAGGCGTGCAACGGGTCGTCACCGAAATCGCCAAGAAGAGCCTTGACCTCAAAAAAGTTGAGGCGGCGGTTGTGGCTTGCAAGAAGGTCGGCATCAAAGTCGGCTGCTTCTTTGTGTTGGGGTTAATCGGTGAAACCAAAGCGGACATAGAAGAAACCATCCGCTATGCATACAAGCTCAAACGTCTCGGTGCGGAGAGTTTCATCTTTAGCATCGCGATGCCGCTGTATGGTACAGCGTTCTATGAGCAGGCAAAGGCAGGCGGCTACATCAAGGAGGAGTTCTGTGATTATGCGTTGGCTGCGACTGAGCCGCTTGTGGAGACGCCTCAGTGGACGGCGGCGGAGATCAGCGAGTTGTGTATGAAAGCTAACGCCATAAACCGCACCGTAACCCGAAAGAAAGTGTTAAAGGCGATGCGGCACCCGTACAAGACGGCGAAGATGCTGCTCAAAAAATAGCGTTATTTGCCTTTTCGTGTGGCTAAAACAGCAATCACCGCTAAGTAGACAGCTATAACGCTAACCACGGTCACATCATCGCAAGCGATGTTTGGGGTTGGGGTTCTGTTTGAGGCGGTTGCATGGTGGCTGTTGCGGTTGCGTTTGATTCGGGTGGATCTGGACATGGTGTAACAATTTCGGTGGGTGCTGGAGCGGCATCTTCTGCACCGCTGGCAACCTCAACAGCTCCCACTTCCACTAATACGACAATGAGTAAACCGACTAAGCAAACCACTGCTTTATTCATCCAGCCACCGTTGAATTATCTTGTTGAGGTTGGCTTTAGCTCTCCCTGCAGAACAAAACGTTCCACCACCAGAACACCCTTCAAAAGCAGCAAAAAAGCGGCATAAACGACAGCTAGAACCCAGAAGGACTCCTAACGATTTTTTAAGCCTTCTGCTGTTTTTCAGCTTGAACTTCCTGAAGCGTCTCCTTCATTTTTCTAGCGTCCACATCCAGAATCGGCGACTCACAAATCATCGTCGGATGCATCCCAAAATCCAAAATCACCTCCGCCAACAACCGAAACTCCGGCCCAAAAGCCCCTTCGTCGAGGGTGTGGTGCCGTTTTTCGCCTTGAGCGGTGAACTCGATTTTTGAGAAGTGACAATGCATGCTTCGCAGCGTTTGGGTGCCAAGTTGCTCTTCGATTTTAATGGCGATTTTACGCATGTCATCTGAGGTTTTGAATGCGCCTTGATGCAGCGCATGCAGATGTCCCCAATCCACGACAAGCTGGGTGTTTTCGACTTGCTGGTTTATGGCTATGATTTCATCTATGGAGCCCACTTGAAACTTGCGCCCCATCGTCTCAGGCCCCAACTTCACCTTCAAACCCTGCGCTTTCATTTCGGCGCTGACCTCTTTTAGGGCTGAGATGCAGGTTTTGAGCGCGTAGTCTTTCTCGAATTTGCCGTAGAAGCCTGTGTGGAAAACCATCACGTATGCGCCCATCCAGTCTGCGGCGGTTGCGGCGGCGATTAGGCGGCGTTTGCTGGCTTCGACTACGTCCCGTTTGCCTGAGAGGTTGATGTAGTATGAGCCGTGCATGCTGAGGCGAACGTCGTTTTTGCGTGCTTCCTCGCCGAGTCGAATTGCATCTTGCTGTTTTATCTGCGGCTTCTCCCCCCAACGAACCCCTTGATACTCAAACGCGTCCAAACCTTCTTCACGCAGCAACCTCGGCGTGTCAACTGTAGAGGCACCTAAGAGTCGGAACATGGGTGGTACGCCTGCGGGTCCAAAACGGGTATGCTCAGACATGGAAGAGACCTTTACAAGTTAGGTCGCACTTCAATCATTAAGGCTTTCTATAAAATTCAGGTAATCACTCTGACTTTCTTTTTTGAAATTATCAATAGCTTACCCGTTACTTCTTTTAGATTTATTCGCTTCTGAGCATTATCAAGGGTTTGTATAATGTTGACGGGAGTCGCGGGTTTTGCTTTGATGATAATAACGGTAAGTTGGTTACCCTTGAAAAAGCGGTAGACTTGTGAGAAATGGTTGTCTAACGTAAGAACTGCAAGTTTATTTTTTGCCGCGTAATTACCTATGGCTTGGTCTTTAGCGCCCCTAAGTTGCGTCTCAGTCACACTTGTTATGTCAAAGCCTCTCTTGACCAGCCACTCTTGGACATCTCTGGGAACATTTTCGTCCACAAGTATTCGCGGCACAGTCACTACTCTCTTAGAGGGTAATAATTACCTCGTTCTCTAGGCATTTAGAGGCATAAAGAAGCGCTGCTTTGATATCTTCTTCTTTTAGGCTCGGATATTGCCCAAGAACCTCTTTTTCTGATAAGCCATTACCAAGAAGCTCTACGATGAGGTAAATTGGAATGCGCGTCCCTTTGATTACTGGTTTACCGCCCAGAATCTCTTGGTCAACTGCAATTCTCTCCATGAACTTTTCCATATTTACTCACCTGATAATCCAATTAGGCACTAAATATATTACAGTTGCTTTTTTCCTTCAAGCTACCCCGATTAAGCTGGCGATTGTTGGAATAGAGAGGAAAAGATACGTGTAAATCGCCCCCACCAAAACCATCATGGTAAGCGCTATCAACACATAGTCGCCTCTGTGGAGCTTTAACGCGAAGAGGTTAGTGCGTTTCTTGCATGCACCCCACGCACGGGACTCCATGGCTTCTGCCAACTCGAGACTCCGCCGAATAGCACTCACAATAAGCGGAATCAGGATGGGGATGTAATTGCGTATGCGCTTCATCAAACCGCCTTTCTCAAGTTCTAAACCGCGGGCTTTTTGGGCGTCCATGATTGTTTGGGCTTCCTCCGCCAAGACGGGGACGAAGCGGACGGCTGTGGTGAAGGCGAAAGCGAATTCGTATGGGACACGGGATGTTTCCAGTGCTAAGCCTAAGTGGTCGGGTGAAGTGGTGAGGAAAAAGACCGAGAAAGACTCAACCAGCACCACAAAGCGCATGGTCATAGCAAACGCGTTTTCCACGTCTGCTACTGGTAAGGTGTAGCTTTTAGTGAAGTAGGTTGTGACGATGTTGATGATGAAGATAAATGACGCCAAAAAAGCCGCCCCACGCAGCGAACGCAGCCACTGCCGCTGAACCCGCGCCAGAAACACAAACGGCAACTGCATCACAAACAACACAATCATCGGGAGGATGTCTCGGAAGAGTATGGCGGCAACAAAGATGCATATGACATAGACGAATTTTACTCGGGGGTCAAGGTTGTGGATGGGTGAGGAGACTTTGCGGAATTTTAAGCCGTCAAAAACACTCATCTAGCCAACCTCTCCTTAGTTTTAAGCAGCAACGCTTTGGCTTCGTAGAGGTCGATGATGTCTTTAGGCAACCCCAACGCAGACAATTTGGTGAATACCTGCGCTACCTGCGGCAGCACAATAGAGGACATCTCAAGCATAGCTGGGTCGGTGAGGATTTCGCGTCCCACTCCGTCCGCGACTACTTTGCCCTCTTTCATCAACACCACGCGGGGGTTGCATTCAGCCACAAACTCCACATCATGCGTAACCGCCACCACGGTCTTCTTCTGCGTCTGCAGCTGCATGATGAATTGACGCAGCTTCTCTTTCTGTTCGTGGTCTTGTCCGATGGTGGGTTCATCCAAAATCAGCGTGTTTGGATCCCATGCCAAAACCGAAGCCAGCGCCACCCGCTTACGTTCGCCACCGCTGAGCAGAAACGGCGAAGTCTTGCGGTACTGCGTTAACGAGAGAAGGTTAAGTGCCCATGTGACGCGGTCTTCGATGACTTTTTGTTCGAAACCGAAGTTTTTGAGAGCAAACGAAATTTCTTCCTCGACGGTTTCGCTGAAGAGTTGGTGATCGGGATTTTGAAAAACAAACCCAACGTTTCGGGCCAGTGCGGCGACGCTGGATTTTGTGGTTTCCACGCCGTCGATTTTGACGGTGCCCACTGAGGGTTTGAGTAAGCCATTGAAGTGTTTAACGAAGGTGGATTTGCCTGCGCCGTTCTGCCCCATGATGGCCACGAATTCGCCGTCTTTAATGGTAAGCGAAATCCCCTTTAACGCCTCGACTTTGCTGGGGTAACTGTAGTGAACGTTTTCGGCTTCAATCACTTCTGGCCCAGTGCCTCCAAAATTTGGTCTGCCAACTCTTCAGATGAGAGGGGGGTTTTGTCGCCGAGGTTGAAGCCTTCCTTCTTTAGCATTTGGTAAAGTAGGGTGGCTTTTGGGATGCCGACGCCGATTAGGCGGGTTTCTTCTGAGTTAAGGATGTCTCGTGGGTCGCCTTCGCATCGGATGGTACCTTGATCCATGAGGATTAGGTGGTTGGTGTATTTGGCAGTTAAATCAAGTCGGTGCTCAACGAGTATAACGGTGATGCCTTGTTCTTTGTTGAGTCGATAGATAACTTCAAAGATTTTTTCAGCGCTAAGCGGATCCAGAAATGACGTGGGTTCATCTAGCACGATGATTTCGGGCTCCATCGCCAACACAGACGCAATCGCCACGCGCTGCTGCTGGCCGCCGCTGATTTCATGCGGAGATCGCTCGCGGATGTCGTAGATGCCTGTTTGGTTGAGGGCCCAATCTACTTTTTGGCGCATCACCTCTCTTGGTGTACCCAAATTTTCTAATCCGAAGGCGACGTCTTTTTCGATGGAAAGCGCGAAAAGCTGGTTTTCTGGGTTCTGAAAAACCAAACCCACATGCTTAGCCATCTCGTAAGTGTGATGTTCAAGCGCGTTTATCCCTGCGACGGTTACTTCGCCTTTGACTTCGCCCTGGTAGAAATGCGGCACTAACCCGTTAAAGCATCGGCACAATGTAGTTTTGCCGCAGCCGCTTGGACCCGTAATCAAAACGAACTCACCTTTCTCGATTTTGAGGGACACATCATGGATTGAGGGTTTTGATGCGCCTGGATAGGTGTAGGTGAGGTTTTTGATTTCAATCAGAGCCAAAGTTGTGTGCCTGCTTTACCTTAAGCGTGAGTATTTGCTCATTTAAGCGTAGCTACTCAGCTTTGGTTTTTTCTGTTCTTAACAGTTTTGGCTTAATTAAGAATTTCTATTAAACAGTTTAAACAAACCCTAAAAGTTTAAACACCAAAAAGCGGCGTCTAAGTGGGTTTAGCTATTTTTTCTTCAACGAGAGCTAAACACTTCTTGAGGGCATCTTGAATTTCGCCTTTGCCGCTGACACCTGCCGCCATTGCGTGGCCTCCTCCGACACCTTGCAAGTATTCGCCGAGGGGTGTGGCGATGTCGGTTCCAAGGTGGATGCCTGCGCCCTCGTTAAATTGTCGGACGCTACGCAGGGATATCTCAAGTTTTCCGCTCTTTTTACCTGCCACCGCCGACATGTGTGCTCCTAAATCGACCAGTGCCTTAGCGGCGGGCGCTTGAAATGCGCTTACGTGGGAGAGGGCGATAATCCAGCCTTGGACTTTGACGATTTTTGCTCTTTTGCATGCTTTGAGTTTGGCGACGCGTTCTGAGGGGTCGATGGGTATGGCATATTGAGCCAAGGTTTTTTGTGCGTCGATGCCTACAGCTACAAGGTTAGCGATTATGCTAAACGTGGGCGAGTTAGCCAACGCAAAATGGCGTGTGTCGAAAGCTATACCCACAAAGAGCGCTGTTGCCTCGTTGAGGTTGGGTTCCACTTCCGCTTCCTCGAAGAGGCGGTAGATGAGCTCACAGTTTGCAGCAGCTTTATCGTCGATTACGCAGAGCTTGCAGATTTGAAGTGTCTCTTCGCTTGGAGCGTGGTGGTCGATTATGATTTTTGGGGCAGAAGAGTTTCTGATGACGTCGGCGACTTCGTCAAGCTGCTCGATGGTATTCATGTCAAGTAAAACGATGGCTTCTGCGGATTCAATGTTGGGTTTAAGATTCACCGTTATGGGCAGGTTTTCCAGCAGTGTCTTAGACGGCTTGTTGATGCCCTGCGGACAACCAATCTCAAACACCACATCAGGCAGAAACCGCTTCAGCAACCCCTGCAAACCATAAGCGGAACAAATCGCATCTGCATCTGCACTGCGATGACAAAGCAGCAACACAAAGGACGCTTGCTGGTCTTTTAGAATCTGGATTAGCTTTTTTAGACTCATTTTAGTTTTCTCAAAAAGTTTTCAGTCGCCCTATGCGCAGCTTCAACAGCTTCCTTCACCAAAACCTCCACGTCAAAACCCTTAGTTTCCTTGGTTAAAAGAAGGTTGATTTCGACGGTTACGTTGACGGGTTTTGTGCCTTCCACTTCAACGGCTATGTCGAGGCGTTCCACGTCTTTACTTGGAACTTTGCTTAGGATGTGTTTGCGGGCTGCGTCTTCGGTTGTTTGGCATAAAAGTTCGATTTGCTCGGTGGATAGCTCTGGAAAGCCGAGCTCACCCATCAAGCATCACGGCTCCGTTTAGGAGAGAGGTTGACCTGAGACTGGGCTTAGGTCTTCTTGCAGTTTTGTTTGTGCTTCTTTAACTTGGGCTTTTATGCGTTCTTCTTGGCGTGCGATGACTGTGCTTCGGGTTTCCAGTAGGCTTTTGCGTTCGTTGAGGTCTTCAGTTACTTTGGCTTTTTCTGCTTTGACGAGCAGAGAACCGATGGCTTTGTAGATGACTGCGTCGTCTGCGGTTTTGGCGAGTTCAGCGAGGGTTTGTTCTACCTCGTTTTTCTCCATGTCAACCTGCTGCTTTTGTGCAAGGATGGATTGCAGGGTTTGCTGTAGCTGTTGAAGGCGGAGAAGCCTTTCTTGAACGTTAGGCGGTAACTTGGATAATTCATCACTCAAAGTGTATTCCTTCCACCCAGAAATTAACGCCGCTATTAATTAAGGGTTTCCAGCGTTTTTGCAGCTTGAAATGCTGCGATTTCTCTACTAGACCCATCAACAGTCTTCTTAAAAGTCGTGTGCTTGCTTGAACGAACATCTTCAGAGCCGTTTGAACGCAAAATTTCAATTACTTTTCACTGAGGCAATGGTCGAAGCTTTGGCATTCAGAACCCCTTTAGGAACCCTTAACAGCGATGTTTGTTAACGAAAGAGACAATAAATCCTCAAGCGCAGGTTTGAGCGTGTCTGGGTCTCGTTGAGGTAATCGTCGATAAGGTCAACCATATTCGCTTTAACTTCCCCCTCAGTCTTCCCTTGTGTAGCAATATCGAGAAGGGGGCAAGAAGCAACAAACCACTTCCCTTCACGAGCAATGATAATCGGAAAAGGCAACTGAACCGACATATATCAACACAAAACGTCCATCAAAGATATAATTTTCCCCAAAAAACCCAGCATACCTCGGCGGCATTGTAGAAAAATCTAAAAAACCACCCCATCATACACTCTGACGGTGCCTGTATGCTAAAAAAACTCGCGACCATACTGGTCGCCAACGCGATTCTGATAGGGTTCTTCGTCTGGACAAGCTACGCAATCGCCAACCAATTCAACAGCCACCCAAACGAACTACTCTACGTCCACTGGAACCTTCTCGGAACCAGCTTCATCACATACGCAGGTACCATAATCGACGGTACATTCATCGCCTCTGGCGCAACCACAGTCTTCGTAGACTTCCCCTTCTGGTTATTCTTCACCACAACAACCCTCAACCTCATCTACATCGTGAAACTGCTAAGAGAACAAGAAACTCAGAAAAAGAAACCTCAAAACCCGAACTAAAACCACGCGACGTCTCAGCGCTGACCTCCCCTCCCTTATTTAAAGGCACAATAGCGCGGCTTTGCTGCTCTAAGCACCCACCCCCCCTCCCACAGGACACCACATCCACAGAAACATAGCCCCTTCTAAGAAAAAGTAACACTACGAAATAAAAAGCCAAACAGTCATAATAACAAAAACAAACCAACCAGAACACTAAGAATCTGCGGGACAGCATCATTATCCGTTCTTAGCACTATTTACCTGTACAACTTTTCATAACCAATTTTAAACTAATTTGGTGAGGTCTTTTCTTAAAACAATTTTTTGATTTCCTATTCTAAAACTGCTGATTTTGCCACTACTAACTAACCTATTCACAATTTCTCGGTTTTCATTTATTTGATTAATTGGCACCAGTTCTTTTCTTACAGCTTGAAAGTTCAGTTTAGGTACCAAGTAATTATACCAACCCACATGAGGATTGACAATTGTACTAATTCCATTTTGGTAAATTAAATTAACTTTTAGCAGGTGTCTTTGCCGTGAATAATCCGTGTATTTATGATTCAATTGGTAACTTTTGATTCTTATTCTAAATTCCAAGATTACATTCTTCAGTTTTGTAAGTAGTCCATGCGTGAGCCCTTTCTTTGACTTTAGATTCTCTATTTGCATAGCACAATTAATAATATCGTTTGAGCATTGTTTTTCTGATTCTTGTAAAAGGTTCTGATGTTCATTAAAAAACTTCCAAATTGTTGAGTCTAACATGGAGTTGTTCTTGGGGCCTGCAACTGATTTAACAACTTTTGTACATGCCATTAAAGCCAAGTTCAAATCAACTTTTGGGTTTCCAGTTTGTTGAGATTGAACTTTTCCAACAAGTGTAGCTAATCTGAGTGTGTCCTGTTTTCCTTGTACCTCTTTTGAGAGTTCACAAGCAATATGGGAATAATTGTTTAGTTGATGGATATTATCATGAAAGCAATAGTGTATTGTGTTTTCTATACTGCAGACAAAATCAGAGTCCTCAATGCTCTGTTCGTAATTGTGATGCCATTCCTGATTGTTAGGGCTGTTATACGAAATAACTGAAGTATATGCATCCTGAATATAGTGCAAAGTTACCCCGAGATAGAAAAAAGCATCTTTATGGTTATCTTGCAAAAAGCATTGCCGTGCTTTAAGCAAGTTTTGCTCTATTGCATTAGTCTTACCATAGTGGTGCGGATAATCTTTCCATTGATCAGGAACTAGGTTGCCTTCTCTAAATTTAGTATGAATTTCTTTTGACAGGTTGATGTTTAATCTTCTCAGGGCTTCATTACTGATTCTGAGATGGGTTTTCCAAAGCATACAAGCGATAAGTCATTGCGATGTGCATTTAACACTTTTTCTATGTCATTAGATAAGGCGTTTGCCTTAAGATAAGGTTCAAATATTTCGGGTTAAAAATCCAATATTGATGAGTCTCAACAATTTTACAGTTAAATCTCAGGAAGCCATCCAGAAAGCCCTCGAAATCGCCTCTTCGAACCAGAACCAAGCCATCGAACCAGCCCACATACTAAAAGCCATGTTGACGGTGGATGAGAACGTTGTGCCCTACTTGCTTAAGCAGTTAGGCGTCAATATGCAGACGCTTGGGGCGTCGCTGGATCGGCTGATTGCGGGGTTGCCCAAGGTCACAGGCGGCGAACCGTACCTCTCCACAAACTCCAACAAGGCACTCCACAAGGCACAAGAGCTAGCCGCCCAAAGCCAAGACAAATTCGTCTCCATCGAACAACTCCTCTTGGCAATCCTCTCACTAAACGACCCTGCTTCTCGCTTGCTTCAGAGCAGCGGGGTAAGGGAAAACGAACTTAAAGAAGCAATCAAAAAATTGAGGAAGGGATCAACTGTGAATTCTCAAACAGCAGATGAAACCTACAACGCGCTGAACCGTTTCGCGATTAACCTCAACGAGCGGGCAAAAACAGGCAAACTCGACCCAGTCATCGGCAGAGATGAAGAAATCCGTCGCGTGCTGCAAATCCTTTCCAGGCGCACCAAGAACAACCCAATTTTGATCGGCGAGCCAGGCGTGGGTAAAACCGCCATAGCGGAGGGCATAGCGCACCGCATAGTCAACGGCGACGTCCCCGAGAATTTGAAGTCGAAGCTGATTTACTCGCTTGACATGGGCGCACTCATTGCAGGAGCCAAATACAAAGGCGAATTCGAAGAACGCCTAAAAAGCGTCATAAAAGAAGTCGTCT
>Ga0101944_10007973_pt1 | contig 10323 bp, 8 predicted proteins | sample DewCreD2012metaG_FD_75245 | JGI IMG/M metagenome (GOLD analysis project Ga0101944, IMG submission 75245) | Hot spring sediment bacterial and archeal communities from British Columbia, Canada, to study Microbial Dark Matter (Phase II) - Dewar... ...
GAATCATATGAGGACACGCACGAATCATTTAAGGGAAATCATTTGAGGACTTGTTTGAGGACATGCACCAACTCACGATCGATCAATTCGGGGACACGTCAATTCCGGGACACGCACCGATTAAGTGGAACGATCAATCGCCAGCCTATCGATTGCAATTCCTCGGGCTTCGAGCGTCGAAAGGCCCGTCGAAGCTCCGGCGCCACCAGCTGCGCCCCCTAAGACGACGCGGATTGTACGGGAAGCAACGCTTCGGTCCCGCCGGGGTCTACGAGCCTTTGCTCTCCGTGCCTACGTGGGAGGCTGGCAGCGATCGAGGTGCACGATGGGCAACTTTGCGCGAATCTTTTCATGCATGTCGCCAAAGCGATTTAAAGTTCCAGGGGGTGCGACCGCGTAGCAGGCAGTTTTTGGCCCACAGTGCAGGGTCGCTGAGTGTTCGCGCACGGTCCTGTGCCTCCCTACTACTCCGATCGCCTGGATTGATCGCGTAATGAAGTTGTCAAGTTTGGGCAGACCAGCACCGGTTTGTGTGTGTCCAGAAAGAGACCGCGAAGAGCGCCCGGGCCCGGGCGAATGATGCGTGTTCTCAGTTTGAACCTCATTTCGCGGTGCCTCGTGGGGCTAAGCATTCGAATGTGCGTGTCCTGAATGGGCTCTCCTAACTAGGGGCCTGAACTGGGTCCCTGCTTAGAATTTGTGTGTCCTGAATTAGGTGGGGCCAGTTTGTGGATCGACAACTGCGGGTCCCGAATCATCCCAGCAGTTGGACGGGCCCCCAGGCGTCGCGAGGTGCAAAACAGGAAACGGCCTGGCGCTCAGGCTGGGCGACTCGGCTCGATTCACCCATACCGTGTCTCAGAGTGAACAACACATTTCTGTTATCGCGCCTCCATTCGGAGGGCCCGCACGACTCCGCGTCGACGGCTTCAATCCCAAAGGAGGTGCCACCGTGCCTGTCGAGGTACTCATCAAGAGGAGCCCCTGGGCGTATCAGAGCGAGTACCGGCACGCTGTCCCCTCACTCAAAGTGAGTGCTGCAACGGGCGCGACCCTTTTCTTGTTAGGCGCCGGTGTCAACGATGGGAGTCCTCACCCGCCTGTAGAAACGACCGAAAATTCATTACTTGCCCGCTCAAGCTCATCGAGAGTTACCTCGAGCCGGCTCTACTTGAGCCCGCTGGCCTGCAGAGGTGTAGCCTCTCTGGGGAACCAGCAAACAGAACAGAGGCTGGCGCGAAGATTGCAGGTTACACGGCGCATGCACTGCGCGAAAGGAGGGCGCATTCTATGCAGGCAGACGGAACAGGAACTCCAAAGGACGGTGTGGCGCCGCAAAGCGAACGTGATCAGTTTGGAATTTCGCTGGATGCTTGGTTGGGCCATCTGGAGCGGCTCTTCGGGGGTCCCGGCGGAGATGCTCACCACTTTCCCCTGGCGCACTTCGTGCGCCCGGATCACGAACACTCAGCGGTGTTCGGAACGTCGGGGGCAGCTTGCTTCATTTCCGGGTTGGCACGTATTCTCAGACAGCCGCCCCTGGATCTTCCGTGGGTCGGGTTTTACGTGCGAGAAGGTTCCGTTCTCGTTCTCCACGAACAAGGGTGTTTACCCGAGGGGTTGGCTCCTCTGCCCCAGAATTTACCGGCCGAGTGGCCCGAGTCGAACAGCGAATCCCGAACATCACCAGAGGGTGAGGAACTTCTCTGGCTTCCCCTCGGAGACTTTGCACAGCAAAGCGCAGTGGGTTCGGTTAGCGATACGATAAGAGCCCTGCCCCTGGTGATCCTTGGGGAGTTGTTCGGGTTCGTGTGCGTCCTCGCGAGCGACGCACGTCGCATTGGCGAACTGGGGCTCTTGCCGACGATCGTCTCCCTGAGCTTGCCCCTTGCGACCTCGCTCTACACGCGCCACCAGGTGCTGGCGCGCGAATTACATTGGGTTGCGGAGGGAGCGACGCGCCACTTACACAAGGGCGTGCGATCGCTGACGCCTCAAGGCGTGTTAGCCGCCAACCCAATGTTTCCCGATCTCGTTGGGCAAAGTGCACCCTTTTTACACGCTTTGGCCCTCGCACAGCGGTGGGCAGCGGGCCGTGCCCCGGTGCTCATCACGGGCGAGACGGGCACGGGAAAAGAGCTGCTGGCGCGTGCAATCCACGCGTTGAGCGAGCGTCGCAACGGACCGTGGGTGGCAGTAAACTGCCCTGCAATTCCGCGGGAGCTAGCCGAGAGTGAACTGTTTGGTCATGAAAAGGGGGCTTTCACGGGTGCCACTGAAACCCGCCAGGGGCGCTTCGAACGGGCTGATGGCGGAGTACTGTTTCTCGATGAAGTGGGGGATCTGCCTCATTCCATCCAGGCAAAACTGCTCCGCGTCCTTCAGGAGGGCGAAATTGAGCGCGTCGGCTCGGCACGGAGCCGGAAGGTGGACGTACGCATTATCGCAGCAACAAACCGCGACCTTCAGGATGCTGTGCGCAATGGGGATTTTCGACAAGACTTGTACCACCGCTTAGCAGCCCTTCCGATTCACCTTCCACCACTACGCGACCGCACAGGCGACGTCGAGCTGCTAGCCTGGCATTTCCTGCGCAAGAGCTCCGAGCGCTACCACAAGCAGATCGACCTCATTACTCCAAGTGCCATGGAACGATTGCGGGCGTACGATTGGCCGGGAAATGTTCGGGAACTGGAGTACATGATCGAGCGAGCAGTATTATTGGCCGAAGGTCCTGCGGTCGGGCTGGAAGATCTGTCCGAGCTTTCACCCGAGCCGAGCCTCCGGTGCACGACCTTACACGCACAACTGCGTGCCGAAAAACGCCGGCGCGTCGAGAACACGCTCCGGGAAACCCTTGGGAATTGCGCTGAAGCTGCACGGTTGCTCGGTATGTCACGCGGCAACTTCTCACGGCTGCTGCGCGCCCTGCGCGTCGACCCCAACAAGTTCCGCCCGAAATGAGCATCGATCGCGATGCCAGCACATCGCTCTACGACCTCCAAGGTAGGCAGGAGTTCTCAAATCGTCCTCAGTCTTCTCATGTGATTGGCCCGTATTAAGAGAAGGCACAGACTAGGGATAAAGCAGCGGAGCGTGTGGGTAACTTGAGCGAGTCCCGGGGTTTTGTAGTGACCTCACGGAGACTTGGCAGCGATCCGTTGGCAAGAAGAATCGGTGGGTTTGCGCAAAGCGTGCTGACCGGAAGGCGCCCTTGAGACAGTGAGGAACGCTTAAAAACCCGTGCTCCAACCCATCGACCTGGGGTTTTGGGACAGTATGCCAAACAAGTGCCGGGTTAGGGGCCGGTAACGAGTCGGCTGAGAATCGAGCGAGGCTGCGCAGTCCGGCGAGGGAACGAACATTCTACCCATTATTGCTAGATCTATTGCGTCACCTACCTACCCGGCTTTGCTATGGAGCCGTCGTCCGCTTACTCCCATGACCACAACGCTTCGTGCGGGCTTACTTAGGTTCCTTCAGCCTTCATAACTAGATCCAGCTCCCCCAACCCGCCGCTCGAGAGCGGCGACGGCTCGGAAGCCAGGTGGCAGTCCCGTCAGTACACCCGCCGATCCCTCCCTAAGAACGCTGCAGCCGCAGGTAATTGCGTAGCCCTTTTAACAGCGCAGCGATCGCTGTGCGCCGAACCGAGCCACGAACCCAACCTGGACTCCTGATATCCTGAGCGTGTCCGGTCCGCTGCGTTCGTACCGCTCTTCCTCTGCGGGGCGTCAGGGGTATCCGTTGCATTCAGAACGGGTAGCCCCAGATCGAGGGCCCAGGGTGAAATCCCTCGTTTTGCGCACGCTTTCTAAGCCGGTGCGCAAACCTGCATCCATTGGGATACTCGCCCCATCGTCAACTTCGTGCGTGTCCTCAATTTGCTCAATTTAGAAATTGGCCCTCAATTCGACCGAGTTCCGGATTTGGATTTGGCCAGCTAGCTACGTGCCTGTCCTAAATTTCCAGGAGCGGGCTGGGCGGGCCGAATTGTGCTGTCCGCCGTGTTCGGAAGGATGCCCGCACAGATTCGTGCGTGTCCACAAATTCCTCCACAAATCCTCCGAATTCTGCCTGTCGTCGAATTCGTGTCGTCGAATTCGTGCTCAAATTGGGGCCTGTCCCCAAATAGAAAGGTGTCCAGAACCGACCTCGAATTGGTGCGTGTCCAGGATTTGATGTGTCCAGGATTGATCCCGTCCAGGATTGATCACGCGAGAATCCTGCCTGTCCTGAATTACTCTGAATTACTTCCTTGAATTACTTCCTGAATTACGTCCGGTTCGGATTGGTGCGTGTCCAAAATCGGCCGTTCCGATTGGGGTCCGGTTCCGATTGGGGTCCGATTGGTGTGTGTCCAGAATCGCTGTCCGTCCAGAATCGCTGTCCATGATTGGATTCGTGCGTGTCCAGAATCGCTGTTCCAGAATCGGCCTGTCCAGAATCGGCCGCGTTCCGATTGGTGCGTGTCCAGAATCGGCCGCGTTCGTGTGCTGTCCTCACGGGTACACCTGTCAAGGGGGAGGAGGCTCTCATGCCTACTCGCCGAAACTGGACTCGTGTAGCGGCTTGAAGACGCCCGGCGGAAGAGGGCGACGCCGCCTAGCCAACCAGGTTTTCGCTCCCGGGGAGCGAAGCCTGGTCCGCCCGGACGCGCTGCCTTCTTGTACGGACCACCGCGCTGGCGTGGCGCTCGATCACTTGGTCCGGACACATCCGGAGAAAACTCCGCCCAACGATACCCAGAAGCACAGCGTCGTCAAGCAAGCCAATCACTGGTCGCACATCCGCGATCACATCGCGCGAGGCGGCCGTGTACACCAAGGCAGCGACGACTAGCACCTTTCCAACCCCTGGCGCCCCCGGGTATCGGAGAAGCCGAACATACACCGCTGCGCCTCTTCCCAATTCCTTTGCCGCTCCCCGGATACCCCTGCCCCGCAGCTGCCCCCACACCGCCCGGTCCCATGCTCCGACAAGCACGAGCCAGCCAAAGCCCACCAGTAGCGACGGCAGCCACAACACCCAGCTTCGTAGCGCGTGCGCCACCACCCTGCGGAACCTACGTAACCCTTGCCGCAAATCCTTCCGAACTTCGCGTAGGCGCTCGGGCGAATCCTCTTCCACCGCGTATGCCTGCACCGCCTCTAAACTGGCGAGCGCAACACACTGCGCGCTTGACGAGTCCGTGGCAGCCCCCGCCCATCCTACGGCCAGAAACAGGATGGCCCAAAAGAACGCTAGCGACGAGTGCGTCCGGCCGCGGCACTCAGCCGTTCTCACTTAAGCAAACCTCGCTAGCGCTGGGGTCTTCCGTGCTCCAACAGCCGTTCGAGCTTCTGCCGAACTACCTCTGCATCCGTAATCGGCTTGGCAACGTAATCGTCGCACCCTGCAGCCAGTGCGCGTTGCTCGTCCCCAGCCATGGCCTGCGCGGTCAACGCGATAATCGGAATACTCCGCCCTATTTCGGTTTGGCGAAGACGCCTCGTTGCTTCCCAGCCATCGAGGACGGGCATTTTGAGGTCCATGAAAATCAAGTCGGGAGGTTTTTCCGCCACCAACCGCAACGCCTCTTCCCCGTTGTTGGCCTCGATAATCTCGTAATCGCCGAAGCGCTTCAGCCGATAAACCAAGATGCGCCGGTTGTCGATATTGTCCTCGGCAACCAGAATTCTCTTCCTGCTCATGGGCCCAAGCTTACTAAGATTCCGTGCCGCATGCCAACCAAAAAAGGCCGCTGCCCTCGAACAGGCAGCGGCCCCTTGCAACCCAGCGTCAGCGAAGCCGCCTCAGTAAGCGACCGTATCCGCCTGACTCTTGTCACCGCGCAAATGGATGTTGAACGCGGCGGAACGAACAGCGTTGTTGCGCGGGTTCCGATGAAATTCCTCCACGATCGCGAGGATTCCGTTTCCGGGGTTCCCGTCTCCACTCAGCACCGGCCGGATCACCGTCTGTCCGGCTAGTGTTCCCTGCACACCAACATTGAACACCGAGAACGCCTCTTGTCCCGGCCGGCGGTCCAGCTGCGACAACTGGACCTCTCGGAAACACCGGAACCGTGTGCTCGCGGACATCCTTTGCTCGAACTCGTTAAACACTACGAATTGAAGCGTGTGCACGGCGGGGTTGTCGTCCACCTCTAGCCGCTCGCTGCATGGCACCAGCGTAATTTCGCTCGTCACCTCTCGCGCCCCGCTCAAGCGCGCATTGTCGAAGAAGTGATCTACGATGACCTGGGCGGAACATCCCGCATACTCACGATCTTCTCCCCCGAGTACCAGCGTTGTGTCATTTTGCGTGCTCTTGTCACTCTTCACAGCCTGCACACCCACGGCATTGTACGTTTGCACGTCCACTAGTGCGTTGTTCACACGGTAGATTGACGCATTCCCAACAAGGTCGTTGCGATTCACCGGAATGTTTGGATCAATGTTTGGATCGTCCCCGCTACCTACAACCTGCACACACTTCAGCTCTCCTTGGAAAATTCCCGGTGACAAAGGCGGTACACGCCCAATGTCCTGATCTTGGCACTCCCCACCACCCGCACAGTCGTTATCGGCGCTGCAGGGAAACCCGGGCGAGGTTCCACCCACGCAAAATCCGGTAGTCACCACACCCTCGCTCGCCCGCCATCCAACCGGCTGATTCGCGGTCAGATTCAAATCGAAGTTGATCGCCTGGCAACTACTGAGCGTACAAATCCCACCTTCAGCGCAATCACCATTTGTCCGGCAAGCTCCGGCTCCGTCCAAGCCTCTCCCAATCGTACACCGCGGCGTCCCATCTACGTAGAAGCAATGAACAGAGGTGGGGTCGCCGCTGGTGTTTGTAATCCGGATTACGGTGTCCATCGGTACCCCGTTGAGAGCACCGCTCAGATCCACCACGACCTTTGGAAACACCAAGTAGCCGGCCGCCTCTTCCGTCGATACCTTCTGCCCAACAGCCGTGCTAGCCAGTAGCCCGCACGCAAGCAACGCAACCGGTAATCGAATGGCCATTCTCGTGTTCTTCATATCACCCTCGCTTCGTTTGCACCGCCACATGGCACTCCCTCCCTAAGGCAAGCGAATCCTGGCGGACTTAGCCCCGCCCGTATGGAGGTTACTCGCTGCGCTGCCTGTCACTCCGGCTTGGTCAATGTGGAAGGACTCCGCCACGCCCACCAACCCGGTCGGTAGCGTTAGTTTCGCCTGAGCAAAGATGGTCGCGATCGCTCCACCCAGCAGCAACGTCGACCGAAACTGCCCGGTTGTTTCCCCCGTATTCCCGAGGTCGATTGTCGTCCAGCACTGATGGGGAAATGATCCACTAAAGGGGGATTCAAATTCGTCGTACACGATGTACGACACCGTTCCTTTGCTCCGCACTCCAGCGGCAAGGTCCAGATTGCACGACAACAGCGTCAGGTTCGTCGCGATGAACGAATCCAGATTCGCGTTGCCCAGGCCCTCGATGACCGGATCCAGCGAGCCACGCGGACTGAAATTTAGGGTCAGCGAGCCCGGGCAGGTCTCGTATTCGATGTCATCTAAATCCAGCGGGTTGTCGACGCTCGACGACCGTGCAGCCACGGCGAACGCATTGTATTTGCTCACGTCGCCGGTGCTGTCATCCATGATGGTCACTTCGCCCTTGAGCCGGTTTTGACCAAGCGGAGCGCCATTGGCTTCAACTTCTACACACACAAGCGCCCCTTGGAATCCGGGTGGAACAGGCGGAATCAACCCAGGGTCGAAGCCCGCGCCGTCGCTACCAAACGAATCTGTCGGGTCCACCCGGCGGCCTTGCGACACCCTCCATTGCGTAGGCTGCTGCCGAGTGAGCACAAGCTCGAAATCCACCGCGCCACAGTACCCACTGCCGTCTGGGGCCGACAGGTAAAAGCAGTGAACCCAGTTGATGGAGTTCCCGGTATTCGTGATTTGCACGATCGTATCGCGCTGGGCCGTGCGGACGACCTTCGGGAACATCAAGATCGAGCCCGGCCGATCCGTTCCAGCTCTCGTCTGCTGCGCCTGGGAGCCGGCAGCGCCCGCGAAGACGCACAGCATTCCGATCCCCAAAAGCCAGCTCCTGTACAGTGCCCTCATGGCTATCCTCCTTGCGGTCCGTCCCCGCATTGTCGACTCCTTTTTAAGTTCGCCTGGCTACTCATCGGCGCTGGCCTACGGCAAGATCATCAAGTCGCGCCGGCCATTCCCCTGCTGATGCAGGTCGTACGCCGCGCTGCTGGGTATTATTAGAGGACCCAGGCTTGCCCTCGCCACCCCGAGCAATCCAGAACCCAGAGGCGCTTTGCCCCCGACGCCACGAATGCGAGTTTGCCCGGCAAGGCTTCCCGCCACGCCGGCATTGAAGATGGATCTCGCCGGGTTGCGGGTGTCGATGCGGGAGAGCTGCGAGTCGAAGAGGCAATCCACCGTACGGCTGGTCGAGAACCTCTGTTCGAACTCGTTGAACACGAGGAACTGCGCGACAGCTCGTCCCGGCGTTTGCGACCTAAAGTCGTTCGAGCAGGGCAGCAGAGTGAGCTCCGTGCCGTACTGCACCGCGGGAATGATCGGGTCCACCGCGCCGTCGAACAAGTGACTCAGGATGAGAACCCCGGGACACGATTGGTACTTGCCCTCATCGCCGTCCAAAACCAGTCGCCCGTCGGACACTTCTTTTCCGGTTGCCTCCAGTCCGATCGCGTTGTATCGGGCTGGGTCCACGAAGCGCAGGGGAGCAGCTGACTGTACGATCGTCGCATCGCCGTACAGTTTGTCTCTCGTAGTCGTCTGGTCCGGCTTCGTGTCACTCCCCCCTGTATACTGGATGCACACCAGCGCACCAATGAACGGATCTTCTGGAACCGGGGGAATCGCGCTGCCCAGGTTGCTTTGACCGATGTTGCAGCCCACGCCCGGTGGGCATTGCGCATCAGAGAAGCACTGGAGGCCGGCAAACACGCCATTGCAACGAAACGGGCCTTCGAGCGGAAACTGCCCGCGCGCAAGCCCGTCGCTCGCGTACCATGCCAGCGGCTGCTCTTGCGTGAGTACGACATCGAAGTCGGTTTCGTTCCAGCTCGGCACGCACTCCCCGCCGCCACAGTCCGTCGCATCGCGGCAACCAGCTCCATCGTTCGAACAGTGGCCGGTAGCGTTGATGTAAAAACAGTGCGCCTGTTTAATACCGCTCGCGTTTGTGCTGCTCAGCATCAGGCGCGTATCCGTCGGCGCTACCAACCAACGAGCGCTTGTGTCTACCACTATTTTGGGCCAAACCACGATGGACGCCGGTCGGTTCGTCGTGCTTCGGGCATTTGCAATACCAGCCATGGCCACCAATGCCACGCCCGCGCCTACTCCCATGCGGGCAGCCGCTTGCCACATCTTCTTCATCGCCGTACTCCTTTCGCTGCTCAACCGAGCTCGCTGCGATCTCGTCCGAATCGTCACCATTTGCGCACCTCCGCCGCTTTTATGGCAACGTGATAATGTCGCCGAATCCCGAACGGCTACCCTCGTGGCGCAAGTTAAAGGCAGCGGTGCCAACCGAACCACCCAAGCTGTAGAATTCTTCCGCCACGCCCAAAACGCCCGAGGCAGGCAGGCAGCCTAGCACAGTGCCCCCAGGGCCGGTCTGCACGTTGGTGCCGCAGTCACTATGCTGGGTACAGGAACTGCCCCTGTTCGAACCGGAATAACAAACGTTGATGGGACGAGGCGAAATGCGGATCTTCCAGAGGTCCTGGTTGCCGTTCACGAAGACCCCGCCGCCCGAAACCGGGAGGTCGGCGAGTCGGCGATTGAGGAAACAATCGAACGAGAAGGCCTCGATACTGAGCGGCTGCTCGAACTCGTTGTATCCCACGAAACGAACACGCACAGGTGCGGGAAGGTCCTCTTCGATCAGTTCGCTACAGGGAACCAACGTGAGCTCCGTGCTAATGGTGGCACCCGTAAACGCGTCTGTGACACCCTCTGCGTTTGCCGTAAATACCAAGCTTGCTGGACAATAATTCAACTCTCCGGCACCCGTGCCGGTCCAGTTGAGCCGCAGCTCTTTATCCGTATTGAGGCCACCGCCTCCTACATCCGCATTCGCGGCTACGGTCAGGGCATTGTACTCGCTAATCTGCGCCGAACTAAGGTCCTCGATTGTCGCAGTGCCCTTCAGAGCATTCCCCGGAAACGGATCACCATCAGAGTTCATTTGGTAGCACTTGAGCTCGCCTACGAACTGGCTCCCCACCGGCGGAACGAAGGACGCCTGGTTCTGCCCAATCAACAACCCAGGACACACGAGCTGTCCGGACGTGTC
>Ga0101944_10007974_pt1 | contig 10320 bp, 4 predicted proteins | sample DewCreD2012metaG_FD_75245 | JGI IMG/M metagenome (GOLD analysis project Ga0101944, IMG submission 75245) | Hot spring sediment bacterial and archeal communities from British Columbia, Canada, to study Microbial Dark Matter (Phase II) - Dewar... ...
CTGGAGCAGACGAGGGAAGGCCGGGTCGCCGGCCAACCCCCACGATTCGTATAATGATTGGACATCTCCAGCCCGGTTTTGCTTCAGGAGGTACATTAGCCGGTGCAGCCTGTCTATCAGCGGCGCGGGGTGGTTTGGTCGGGTCTCGCCCAGCTTGTCATCCTTTACACGCTCATTCCACAGAACCAGACGGTACTTGTCCGCCTTGGCACTCGCATTAAGCATCTCACCGCCTTCTTCATCCTCCTGCGCATCACTACCTCTCCGCGCCTTCTTTTTCCCTCCTTGCTCCAGGATGTTCCAGACCATCTGCAACTCCCGGTCCGTCTTGCCGCAGGCGTTCGCATAAAGGATACATACTCCTGCCAGCACAGGATCGAATCCAAAGGTCTTTCGGTGGAGCAGGTAATACTGGGTCACTGCATCCAGAACAACCGCTTCGCCAGCCAACTCCTGCAGGTCCTCGAAACCCCTGAGGGAGCCCATGGCAAATCGCAGGACCAGTTTTCGTACCTCGTCCAGGAACTCCCTGACCTCAAGGTTCCCCCCGGCAGTCTTCTTCACATAAGGATGAGCGCTATAGGCCATCAGCGCCGGACCCAATGCGGCCCACTGGAAATCCGCTCCCCTGACGTTTACGTCAAAGAAATACCGCAGGATATTCTTGCCCCCCAGTTCCTCACGCGGGTCCAAAAGAATGGACCGCATCTTGGTGAGCACATCATCTTCCCATCCGGGTAGAGCGTTCGGGTCGCGCTTCCGGCATACGATCCAAACCGAGCTCGAGAGGTTGGCCCTCTTCTGGGTGACCTTGTTCACCATCTCCGTCTGAATCGGCCAACTGGCCGTCACCACCGCCCCTGACCGGATCAGCGCGCCTATGAGGCTCTGCCAAGCATCCACTTCCTTGTTGGCGAAGACCACAACCATGCGCCCATCATCTTTCAGAGCATCCAGACTGCGTCGAAACGCCTTGGTCATGCCATCCTCATACGTTTTCCGAGACTTTTCCCCATCCCCGCCATGCCTGGAATCGTCGTCGATCAACTCGCCGTCACCCTGGCTTGAGTCCCAGGTAGGCGAGGGCCTCTCAAACACTTCCTGAAACTCCGGGCTGAAGTCGCCGATAATACGCTTCTGCCAGATGCGGAAAAAATTCATCAGGTCCGAATAGGGAATCGCATCGTAGTAAGGAGGATCAGTGAAGCAGAGATCCTGCTGTTTTAGCTCAGTCGCCAGACTGCTGACACACCGCATCGTGGGCGCGTCCGGCGATTTGGAACAAGCTCGCATGAAGGCAGTGACCGCATCGGAAACGGCGCGGATACCTCCGGCGTAGTAACGATCCCGTTCCGAGAGCGGGTTCGCTTCAGCAAAGTCCCATACCATTGGCAACTTGTAGCCACTCATGGTGCTCTTCACTTCCCCGTCCTGGGGCTCCCAGCGACATTGCTGGCTGCAGTAGTCAATGAACCGCCCGAACACGACCGTGAGATAAACAGCCAGGGCTTCCGCGTTCTCCGAGTCGATCTCAAGGATACGATCGATTGCCTGGCGCGTATGCCTCAGGAACACCCCGGCGGCCAGGAGTTGGCGGGGGGTGAACAGGTCTCGCCACTTCATTAGCCCATAATTTTGAACCGAGAAGGCTCGCGAGGCCCTTTTGCCACCACCCTTTGGTGTCGGTTCATCAGGGATACCATCAGGGACATTAGCAAACACGGCCTCGATATCCTCGACCTCCACCCGGGCCATATCGATTTCATCCTGGATTGGTGCTCGATAGGTTTTGACGGCTTTCTTCTTCCCAGGAGGTATCGTCTCAACACATACCGCCGTCATTTGGATACCCATAAGCCCACGTCGGCCCTGTTCGCGTATCTCCTCCATCGTAAGCGCCAGCATATCCGGCCGGCCTTTTTCGAAGGGACTCCAAACGCCGGCATCGCTCTTTGTGCCTTTCCTGAGAAAATCTTCCAGGGTGGCTTCCGTAACCCCCCAGGTTTTGAGAAAGGGATGATCCTCGATCACCCGCATCCGCCGCTCAGGGTTTGAAAGGTGCTCTTCAGTCAGCAGTTTGAATGTGACCACCTTCTTTGTGTTATCGGGGATAGGCAGTAGAGCGACTCGTTTGCCCCTTTTTCTGGAGAGCAGGAAGGTCTTAAGGATAGGAATCCGCCCCTCGGTCTGGATGTCCCGCACTGTCCGCGCCCAAAGGTAAGCGACTGTTGGTTCGCCATTTACGACAGGGTAGTACTTGGCCAGTTCCTGCTGGGCTCTCTCTAATACCCATCTTCCCCACGCGCGAATATGGAACGGCAGGTCGGCTGAAAGGCCTGAAGAAAGATCAATTTGGAACTCAGGAACGCCGGAAAAAGAAGATGAATTGTCAGGGTTTTCACTTCCTGATTTCCTGAGTTCCTGATTCACATACTCTTTCTTGGCCTCATGGATGTACAACTGCCGCTCATCAGAAAAGTGGTAACGCTGTCGGCGCTTCTTCTTGCCACCGTACAATTCCTCCACCAAATCCGGCCACTCGTTCACGAAGTCAGGCAAGGGCCACTTCTTGTCCGCATACTTCTGAGGGTATTCCAATGTGCCTTTGAGCAGGAGCCATGCCACAGGGTTGATATCCGAAGCTGATGCGTGGCAGCCCAGCCACATCGCTTCCAGAGGGATGGCTCCACCGCCAGCGAAAGGGTCAAAAACCTGCGGCGGTTTGCCGCCGTTTGCTTCGAGGATTGCCCGCCTGAGGCTCTCCATAAACTCGCTGTCTTCCGCATTCCAGGCCAGCACACCGCCATCGACCTTTGGCTTTTCTTCAATTATGAGATTCCCGTCCTCATCCTTGGATTCGCTTTGCTCAACCTTTACCTCGCCGCCTATGGCTTTGAGCAACTCCGCGCGTTTCTTTGGATCGCCCGGATCGAGTAGGAGAGTAGCCAGGAGGGCTGCACGGCATGCGGCAAGGGGCCGACGCGCGGGCCAGACGTGGAAGGTCGAAATATACCCGCCGGAGCGAACGTTCTTCTCTCGTGGCGATAGGATGGAGGCCTGCTCCAAAGGCATCAATATTTCGATGAGGCGGGGTTTGTCTGCTTGGCTCATGACGCTCCTAAGAAGTCAATTTGGAACTCATCAAATCAGGGTAAAAGACTATTTCAATTTGGAACTCAGGAAATCAGGGAAAGAAGGGTATGAGTTCTTGAGTTCCTAATTCACAGCTTTTCTTCTTGTCCTTTGGTTCTTACTTTGTTTTGTTAATTTCACCGGTTCATACAGAATAAAATCTCATCATTCCAATAGGTTAATGATCATTGTTTTGTTTAGAGCCTTTGTTTGACATTGTCTTTGAAGGGCTTTTTAACAAAAGACTCTCCGTGAGGACCCACTGCGAAGCTTTCCTCGACCCAATGTTCCGTATGACCTCATCACGAGAAAGTTCAGATAACATATTGTGAATCTTAGCTTTTTTCTGCTTCTCTGTCAGCACATCAGGCAGTTTGTCCGAGAGGAGCGTATCGATGTCTTCTCGGCTTACCGGCTGGTGCTGTTTGATGAGTTCAGTAATGATATCAAGGTAATATTTCTTGTTGAGCCCGCGGTATTTGATGTGCCGGGCTTTGTCGCCCGCTGCGGCAGCGATCCTCCCTGACACAAACAGGCTTGGATAGCGTCCTTCGACCAGGTGCATGGCCTTGAGTTTCCTGTGGTCATCCTTGGATATGGGAAGGTGTTTCTGGATCTTATCCAGCAAGATCACGGTCCATAAGTCCAGGTCCGCACGCTCCATCAGAAGTCGCGAATAACGTTCGTCCAGAATTCTTCCATCGATACGCACAGCCACTCCATCGCTGGCACTCAGGTCATAGTGGGGCAGCGGGAAAAAGCGTCTCGCTTGGGTCAGGTACATCCGTTTGATGCCGCCGCCCTGTGTATCGATCATATTCAGATTCACCATAGCTTCGCAGAGAAATGGGTTGCGGTAAATCTCAAGAGGTGCGTCTCGGCGAATGACCTTTTCCACGTTGCCGGGCAGAAAAGTCCCAACGTTTGTCAGAAGAAGGGCGTCCGGGGTCTCGATCACATTGATCCGTCCACTGAGGGCATAATCTTGATGCGCGATACAATTGTGAAGCGCCTCCCGTAGAACCCATGAGTCGTACTGTTTTATCTCAATAGGAAAAAGCGTCCCGCTAGGCATGGCGCGAAAGGTGAGATTCCGTATCTTTGCCAAGACATGATCAACGCTGAGTAGGAACGGCGGGCCGAAATGCTCATAATCCTTTTCCATCCCGCGATCATCTCGCAGAATCCATGAAATGCGAGCAACGGCCGGGCTCAGTAATGCTGCTGCCTCGGGTTCCCCGAGCAGAAGCATCGCAGCATTGGTGATGGCACCCTGAACGGTGACCCGTGCCTTGTTCAGAAACGTTGCGTCATCCCATCTACTGACATCCTCTTGCTTGGAGGGGAACTTGGCAGAAAACTCCATCCGTGCTTTCTTCACAGCATCTGGATTCAAATCCTTGAACGATGCCCGTTCACAAACCTGCGCTGACCAATCCACACGGCGCTGCCAGATCATTCGTTCTTTTTCTGGGTACTTTGCCAGCTCTGTCTTGCTCGATCCGATGCGGACATAGGCCGTCCCGTAGAATTTCACGGGGCGATCGAATGCCGCCCTGATGTCAAAGAGAACTACCCTTTGTCCTTGGTACACAAAAGGGTGAACCTCAAAGCCTACATTCGGATTGAGCCCAGAAGAGAGCCATAGCAACAAAGGCTGATTTCCCGCCCCCTTTTCCGCTTCAGGATCGAAATTTGTTCCGACGACGGCATGCGTTTCATCCTCAATGCCAAACACCAAATAACCGTAAGTCTTTCCTTGAAGACATGCGGAATTCGAGATAGCCGAGAGGTACTCACCTAAGACTTGCGGATCCCACCGACGAGCCTTGAACTCCAGCCATTCCGTCTCATGCGGTTCAGCGCGCAAACGATCAAGAAGCGCTTTCAGTTCACTGGTATCCATGGTGGGGTTTCTCCGATGCGGGATTGTGCATGCAGTGCGTGCAGGAATTAGGAACTGCGAGAATCAGAAGACAAAACCAATTCAATTTGGAACTCAGGAAATCACGAAGAAATCCTGTTGAAAACCCATTCATGAGTTCCTGAGTTCCTGATCCAGCTTTCTTTTTCATTATCAACCCAACAGATCAGACACTGTCTGATTAATTCATTGGCCTTCTCTTCCCAGAACATCAAGAATATCCTGTTTTTCTTGCTTTATTATTTTCCTGATTTCCTGAGTTCCTGATCCTTCCCCTTTCTTACCCTGAGTTCCTAATTCGCCTCTTCAATCAGCTTCTGCCTCCCGGAGTATGTCCCCAAAATTGATCGTGAAACTCTGCCTGGTCTTCACCGCCAGCTTGAATGCCGGGTCCTGGACCCGGTAAAGAAGGGGATTGGTGGCACAGTCAACCACCACATAGAGCCAGTATCGGTCCCGCACATTGACCGCTGTGGGCCACTCGTTTTCCGTCAATTGGACCGGACCGCGGCCGGCCCGGCCTTTGACCTCAATGGCGACGATCTGGCCGTTCGCCCTGTGGCTTTCAAGATCATATCCCTTGGCCAGATGTGGCGAGGACACATCCACCACGCGTGCGTTGAACCGATCCACCTCGAAGTTCCTGGCCACGCGGATGGCGATTGCCTCGATGTTCCGGTCATAGGCATCCTGGGCTTCAGGGCTGTCATCGGGCACCACGAGGGCAACCACCACCCGCTCAAAGGTGACAATCTCCAGGAGATCAGCCCGGCGATGCTCCCGCAGGAGCATGGCGGCCCTTTCTTCCTGTAGCTCTGCTTGCCGTGCCCTGATTTCCGCCAACCGGGCCTGCGCAGTGATGTCTCCTGCACGGACCTTGCGCGAATAATGCCCACGCTCCGCGGCAAGTTCAGCGGCCTGGAGGTCGAACCCCCGTGCCAGGTCCTCCAGACGCATGTCTGCCTCGGCCCGAACCACCGTTCGCACCTGTTGAAGGAAATCGGATTCGGCAATCGCACGAGCATAGCTATCGCACTTCTGTACCTGCTCGTCAGGCATCCGCAGCAGACGATTGGCTTTCCACAGACTCGCCTTCGGTGCGGGTTGGAGCGCCAGAAGGTGGTTAGGCGCACAGGTAGAGAACTCACCGTCTTCATTCCATTTCACTGCCAGGATGCGGCGGTCCATGAGGTTATGCCTGCGATTCTTGCCATCCATCTCCTTGAGGTCGGCAAGCTCTCCAATCTGGCAGACGTAGAAGGCGACCCCGTAAGGTCTATCTACTGTAGGGTCAAGGAAAAGCGCCCCCCGTTGTGTATCGGACCGAAACCGCGAAATGACTTCATCGCAGATCCCGTCGAAGAACGGTTCGCCGGGTCGAAGAAAATGTACCCTAGCGCCGGCAAGTTCGCCGGGAGGAGGTTCGCGCCGGACAGAGAGATACTCGGGAAGCCCATCCACAAGTCGGGACGAAACTTGTTGCAACCAGGGACTGAGATCCCTTTCGAAGCTAACACGCGCGGCCAGGCTAAGGTCCCCTGACAGGGTAAAGCCCAGCGGAGGTGCACATTTCTCGACGAAGTTCTGCACATAGGCAGGGAGCAGACGTGCAAAGTTTTCCACATCCATTTCGGACTGGAGTTGACCAATGCGCCGGCCCACGTCGCCGAATCGAGATGCCTGCCGCCTCAACTTCTCCATCGCCTCCCGCTGCTTTTGAGTGGCAAGCCATGCATTCATTTCCCGCTTCCACTTGTCCGAATGCGGATGCATCAACCTGTCCAGAAGGAGATCCCGTATCGATGTCTCCGGAAGCAACTGCCCGACGACGTCAAACACCTTGTCGGTACTCAGCGCCCTGCGAGCCTCATCCAGCTTCTCGAGGAGGACGGTAAGCACATCTCCTTCCCTGGTCTTCTCTGCCACGAGGTTGAAGATTCGGACTTCAGGGTTCCGCTGACCGAACCGGTGTAGTCTCCCCATTCGTTGTTCAAGACGAGCCGGGTTCCAGGGGATGTCATAATTGACCATGATCCAGGCAAACTGGAGGTTGATCCCTTCACCGGCCGCATCCGTTGCCACCATTATGCTTGCGCTGTTTTGCGGGGGATTCAAACGCACAAGGTCCTCGGGCCGCATCAACTGGCTCCGAATGTCCACGGGCATGAAAAACACCCTTTGGCGCTCGCGCTCTGCCGCGTCCATGCCGCCGTGAATCACCGCGACGCGGTCCGTGTATCCCATTGCTGCAAACTGATTCTGCAAGTATACAAGAGTGTCCCTGTGCTCCGTAAAGATGAGGACTTTCTCCCGGTGGTACTCAGGCGAATCGATCAGTTCACGGAGCTTCGTGAACTTCGCATCTTCCCTTACCTTGCGGCCGAGATCCAGGATCCCGTCAATTAGCATCAACTCCTGTTCCTTCTGACTCGGGGTTTTAGGACGGAGGGCCGCAAGAACCTGTTCCTCCAATCGCTCACCGCTTTCCGTGCCTTCGTCGGTCGGTTCGCTATCATCTGCCGTGGCAGCATCGATCTGAGCGACCATGCGGTCCAGATCGGATGGAAGCGCCGGTTCGCCAGCTTCCTGCAAGGCGAGGCGCTTCTCCTTGATCCGTCGGAGGGATTCCATGAGGGAAAAGGTGGAGCTTGCAAGTCGCCTCTGGAGCACTGCAACAACCATCGCAGCCGCATTTCTGTTTAACGCATGGTTGTTCTCGTAGCTCCACTTTAGATAAGCCGTGGCAGCATCGTAGAACTGCTCTTCTTCCGCCGTAAGCGTCACCGGAACAGTCTGGGCCAACCTCGGTTTGTAGATAGGCTGACCATCATAGGTGATCATCTCTTCCTTCAAGCGCCGGAGAAAATGGCGGTTGCGCTTTTCCTCAGAGAGGGTCAGGACGGCTTCGGGTGTCGAGAATACCGCGCGGTCCAGTAATCGCCACAAGGCAAAATATGGGAACTCCTTGCCCATGTGGGGGGTTGCCGTGAGGAGCAATAGGTTTCGCGAATGCCGGGAAGCCGTCTCAGCGAGTTGATAACGGAGGGTCTTGCTGTCGATCCGGTTGGGATCGCTCCAGGAGAGTTTATGCGCCTCGTCGAACACGATAAGGTCGAAGGCCGATCCTGTGCGACTGAACAAACGCGCTTTCACCTGGGGAGTAGCAGCTGTGTCTACACTCATGATGATCAAGGCAGGATCTTCGTCGGTCAGTTGTTCACGATCCCGGAAATCAGCACCACGAAAGATCGTGAAGTTGAGTTCAAAGAAGAACCGAAGTTCCCTTTGCCAGTTGTAGACCAGCCCGGCTGGGCAACAAATGAGCACCCGCTTGATTCGCCCACGGTTGAGCATCTCCAGGATGTACAGGCCTGCCATGATTGTCTTTCCGGCGCCGGCATCATCGGCGAGCAGGAATCTTAGGGGAGAGAGAGGGAGGAGGTTTTCGTAGACCGCGATTCGTTGGTGAGGCAGAGGGACAACGCGGGACAATTCAAGGCCATATGCTTTATTGAAGAGATGCCCGTTCCGTAACCGGAAGGCATCGACTACCAGTTTGACGGCATCCGGGTCACCCTCAAAATCCAGTCGCACCGGATGCTTCTGAGCAGTGGAGGGCTGCTCGCTCGATCCTGCAGTCGTCAGATATTCTGCCTGGAGTTCCTGAATCCTTAGAAGTCTGTCAGGCTGTGGGTTGTTTCGACCCTTTTCCCAGCGGTTTACAGCAGCGAAAGAGACCCCAAGTTTCGCCGCAAACTGATGCTGCGTCAGTCCCATTGCCTTTCGCAACTCTTTGATTCTTTCACCATTCATAAAAAATATTATAGCACAAATTGGGATCTTATGCAAGAAAAATATAACATATGCTATATAGCACTGAAAAGTTTTTTAAGCGGTTTTCTGAGATTGCATTTATTTCTGGGGCTTTGAGGAATAAAACTGGGGCGAAAAGCAGGTTTGAGAAGGGTGATCTGGAGAACGATTCCTTGCTATGATTGTCTCTTTATATAATGATAACAGCATAATAAATAACAATCACTATCCTTGCCAGAATGAAGAAGGGGACTTGGGCCTAAAGGCACAGTTCCGCCATCTTTCTTTTATATTCGTTCTCATACCGCTCGATTTCCCATACCGGAATTCTCAAACAGCCCCGGATCTTGGTGCGCTTCAGGTCTCCTTCATCGATGAGCCGATAGACGGTCCTCACCGAAATGGCGAAGTATTCGGCCACTTCGTCTACCCGAAAGTACTGTTTGAAGTTCAAAAAGAGTCAGTCCCCCGCTGATATCCTCCGCGCTCTGTTGTGAGGATGTGTCAATCTCTCCAAGCTCTGAGACCGGTTCCATTGAAACAACCGTGCAAGGTTCGTCTGTGCGTGGTGGATCACTTGAGTAACTACTGAGCTAAGCCCCCGGCTAGGCCGGGGAGAGTTGAAAAAGCTTTGCTGTAGTATTTAACAAAAAAAGCTCCTTTACGTAGGATAGCGTGGGACTGTTCCCATGACTGATCGTACGAAAGGAGCAAGAGGTGAAACAAAACCTATCACACACAGTCTGGGAATGCAAATACCATATCGTTTGGGTACCGAAGAAGCGTCGCAAGGTAGTATACGGGAAACTGCGCAAGGAGTTGGGTACCATTCTACGCCGGTTATGCGAGTACAAAGGCGTAGAAGTTGTTGAAGGGACATTATGCGCGGAGCACATCCACATGTGTCTTGCGATACCTCCCAAGTATTCGGTATCCACGATTGTGGGATACGTCAAAGGCAAGAGTGCTATGATATTGTTTGAGAAATACAGCCGTCTGAAGAAAAACTTTAGAGGGCATCGGTTTTGGGCCCGTGGGTACTACGTCAGTACCGTGGGCTTGGACGAGGGGAAGATCAGGGCGTATATCCGCAATCAGGAGACCAGTGAGGCGATTGAGGACGAGTACGATACTGATCTGAGTGACCCTTTCTAGGGACGCCCGTGTCGATTGCGATAGGGGCCTAGTATAACGCATGAATAGCCTGATCATGGGAGCAGTCCCTTAATCCATAGGGGTGATCCTGAGTGTAAGATAACCCTTTAGGGTCGCAAGTAACGCTGCCCTTTTAGGGCTAATCAAGCCACCGGCTTTGCCGGTGGTACTGACTGGCTGGCAATGGAGCGCAGCGGAATTGCCAGTCCGAGTTAGATGCTCTCTTCAAAATAATCACTATCAACCTTCTTGACCGGATACAATGAAACCGTGGATACGCCAACATCATGCTCGAT
>Ga0101944_10007975_pt1 | contig 10319 bp, 19 predicted proteins | sample DewCreD2012metaG_FD_75245 | JGI IMG/M metagenome (GOLD analysis project Ga0101944, IMG submission 75245) | Hot spring sediment bacterial and archeal communities from British Columbia, Canada, to study Microbial Dark Matter (Phase II) - Dewar... ...
CAAACAGCAGGACGGCAAAGGCGTGCTGGCGGTGTACTTCGGCGTTGTGGCGTTCCGCAAGAATGTTCCACTCGGAGGGCTTTACTGCAATGCCAAACTCCCGCATAGCGAAATCATTGCCCACTGCTGTAAGATAAACGACACCGTAGGTAAAGCGATTCATGGGGATAAGTCGCTGTTCAATAAAACCTTCTGCAAGAAGCGTATCGAATAAGCGTTTTGAGGCTCCTCCATTGATTCCCATGCGGTATTCCACTTCGACCCGTAAGGCAACCCCCTCTGCCAGAATTTGGAGAGCCAGTTCCACCCGTTTCCACAAGTCACTGCGAATAGTCCTCAATCGTTGCATAAACGGAATGTTATTAGGGTGTCACAAGCGTACCCTTGTGCCCGGCACCCCCCCTTACTTAATCCAGGTACAAGGGTACGGATAATTTCTTTCCCCTGCCCCGCCTCGTCCCGCCGAAAAACGGCTTTTTCCACCGCGCGGCGCCCTTCAGCGATTATACAGCAGGGTGACCGCCAGCGGCACCACCTCCCATCAACAGCCGCCTTGAGTTCACCTTTCTGCTTCAAGCAAATGGACAAAATGCGCGCCAATCTCCTGACAGCGGTTGAACAGTTTTTTGTCGGCGGTATAGAAATCTGCGTTCAGACGCTCGGCCAGGGCAAGATACTGGGCATCGTAGGCAACCATCTGCCCCAAGCGTTGAGACCAGATGAGAGAGCTGCGGTTCAACTCACCATCTGGAATATAAACCTGGACATCCCAGGTCTCGACAGCCGAAACCAGTTTCAAAGCGTCATCCTGATCGAGCTGACCCTGATAAATTGCCTTGCGTAGCGCGGACATGACCTCACTTGGCCACAGCGCAGGAACACAAAGGCGGACCCTGCGGCTTTTCCAGTCCAGCATCTGCTGTTCGGCAAGAGCAGACCAGGGACGCTCGACCAGCAAGGCAACGGCAAGGTTTGCATCTATGACCACTGTTTCCATACATCCTCGATCTGCCGCTGGCGTTCTTCACGTGCTTCGTTGACGAGATCGCCTTGATAAACGCCGTGACGGGCAGCATTCTGCTGGCGGATTCGGCGTATTTCTTCAAGAGCCTGCAGGAACTGCTCCTGTTTCAACTGTTCTTGTTCAGCCAGGTAGCGATTTACTGCCTCACGAATCATCTCAGACAGGCTTTTTCCCTGGGCTTCTGCCAGAGATTTCAGCTGCTGATAATCTTCTGGTGTCAGCATTACCTGCGCGCGGAGTAACGGTTCGGTCATCTTTCACCTCCACCTCGATTATACAGTAGAACGAGTAATCAATCAATATTATTGATTAATTATTGATTACTACTTCACCAGCCATAACCGACTCAAGCTGCCTGGCTTTACCCGCTGGATCACCTTCACCGCACCCTCACGGCTCGTACTTGCGGATTTCGGCATCGAACAGCAGGTACAGCAGGATTTGCAGGTCGAGGTAGAGCAGAAAGCCGGGGTCATCGTCCACTTCCGTCCCCGGCGGCAGCAGTTCGGCAGCAAACGATTCGCTCGTCTCGCTGCGCAGGTAGAGGATGTCACTCACCTCCCAACCGCACACGCTTTCGTTGACCTCCCCCTTGCGTCCGCTGGCGGTGTCCACCGCTGCCCGAATGGGCAGCAGAAAGCCGCTGTCCAGAATCACGGCGGGCAGATCGTACTCCCCCTCCCCGCGCAGGATGACATCCCGCACCGTGCGCCCGCTGGCGTTTTCGTTCAGCCAGTCCAGCAGGCAGACCGGTTCGGCGTCTGCGGTGACCTTCATCACCACGCAGCCGTGTTCTGCACAGCGGTCAAAGCGGTTCAGGTCGAAATCGTGCTTGCTGAAGGCAAAACTCATCATGATTGCTCACCTCGTTCCTGTTTCCGTTTGAGGATTTCGTTCCAGTAGGCCAGGTACTCGCGGCGGATTTGCAGCGCCCGGCGGCAGTTCCTGACCAGCGCGTACACCTTTGCCCTGCCCGGGAACCTGCCGAAGGCAGCCTCGCCGATCCGCTCTACCCAGCCCGGCTCGTGCTGTTCGGCCTGTTCCACCACCCAGGCGGTCGGGTCGGCAATCCCTTTTTCCAGGTACATCCGCCACCACCAGGCCGCGCTCTCGAATTCACGCTGTAGCTCCCACGGGCGCAGGTCGAGCGCCGCATAGCGCACCTCCCAGGCTTCCACGCTGTGCGGCTGGACGGGCAGGTGCGGCAGCAGCATGCCCCAGCGAATGCGTCCGTTGTGCACCCAGCCGCTGCGGACTGCCGTCAGAATCAGCCGTTTGAGCGTCTCCGGCGGCAGCACCTTCTCCGCCAGGACGCGCATCCGATCTTCCATCCCGCTCGAATCGGGGCGGGAATGCAGTACCTGCGTGCGGGTCATGCGGATCAGTTCCAGTTCGTCTTGTTCGTTCATTCCCGCACCTCCACCCGCAAAATTTCCAAATCTTCCACGCCCGCCTCGACTTCACTGCCTCTCGGCGCAGTGCCGGGCTTCAAGCGTACCACCAGGTACACATCCCCAACCTTTGGGGTGTAAAATCCGTCATTCGGCTCTTTACCCAGCAGTTTCGCCGTACCGCCGTGCCGCACAAAGTGCGGCGTCCCCACCTCAACTGCGGCGGTGACATCCCCCCACGCCGCCCGTTCGATCCACAGCCTGGCCGGTAGTTCCACCGGCGGCACCAGCGCATTCACAATCGCCGCAATCATCTCAACCTCCACGAAAAATTTGCATTCCAGAAAAGCGGGCGGCTACGCCCGCCGAGGCACGCTTGCGCCGGAGCGCCCCCGAACGCCGGTCGCTAGACCCAGAGCGCCGCAGGGCGTTAGCCCAAAGGCGCGGTGACGGGGCGCAAGGCGCTTTGTGCCGCACGCCCCGGTCGCTAGACCGGCCCGCCGTCCAGCTCCACATCCGCCAGCACCTCCCGCAGCCGCACCTTCCAGCCGTTGACCGCCACCTGCTCCGGCACTCCGCCCGCCTTGCGCAGCTGGCGCAGGACGCTGACCGCCTGCTCCCGCACCGGCGGCGGGACATGAAAGACCACCTCACGGGCAACCACATGCGCCCGTTCGTCCCAAGACCACAGCCAGCCGTGGACGGTTGCCAGCAGCGGCACTTTGTGCGCACCGGCAGCAACCGCAAACGCCAGCACTTCCAGCGCCAGTTCGCTTTCGCACACCACCCGGTGGCTGCCGCCCAGCACCGTCAGGTCGGTGGTCAGGCTGGCCTGTAGCGCCGGGCTTCCCCGCAGGTTGTACACCCGCTTCAGGCTCATCTGCCCGTCCAGAATCACCTGATTACAACGCTTCATGCAACCTCCTGATGTTCACGATTGGGTTTTTGCCTGTCTTTCCAGCATCACCCGCCGAAATTCCAACCGCTGCCCGCCGAAGCCCAGCAGCAGCCCTACCGCTTCACCGTCATACGCCCGCAGGTAGCGGCGCACCTGGTCGAAATCCGCCTGCTCGAAACGCTCCGCCGCTTTGCATTCTACCAGCACCGCACACCCGTACCAGCGCACCAGCAGGTCGGGGACGACCTCGCCCACGGCATGCCCGGCATAGCGCACTTTCAGGCGCGGCTGGTACAAAACCTCGTAACCGCTCTGCCGCAGTTCGTGCAGCAGCGCACGGTGATAGACCAGCTCGCTGTGACCGCTGCCCAACGCCCGCTGTACCCGCCGGGCATGGCGGATCACCTTGTCGGAAATTTGCGCCAGCTGCTTTTCGCTCACGGCTCACCTCTCCGCCGCACGAGTTCCCGCTCCAGCGCCGCGGTCACGATCTGCCGCGCCAGATTGCGCCCGGCATCCACCGCCGCCTGTACCGCCGTGTGCAGGTCGCGCGCCAGCGGGTCGTTCTCGTCCAGCAGGGCCGCTTCCAGGTCGGCATCCGGCAGCGCCCGCACCAGTTCGCCCACCAGTTCGCCGCCCAACTGCTCTTGCAGTCTGCGCAGGTTAGTGCTGGATGATGTCGGCATACGGCCCCTCGATGTAGCGGCGGCGGTTATCTGTTTGCAATTTCTCCACCGGCGGTAATATCCCAGAGCGCAGACCGGTCAAAAAGCGGGCAGCGGCATACTCCGGCGGCTGCCTCTTTGCCCAATCCAGCCAGGCCTTGAACGTTTTGCGCTCGCTGTGGTAATGCTCGACCAGCTCTGTCGTACTGCCGTTCCAGCCAATTTTTTGCAGGTCTGCCAGAACACCCCTGGGCAGCCCGCTGCCGGTTTGTTTACCCTTCCCGCTCGGTCTGTCAACCGCCTGGCTCTGTGCCGCGAGTCGTTCTTCCAGGTCGGCCCGCTCAACATCCAAATCCCAACTCGGATCGCTGATTGCCCTGACCAGCCAACCCGGACCGTCCGCCCGTCCCACCCGCCGGGCAAGCGGATACAGCGCCAGGCATTTCTCGATCCGTTCTGCCGGGAAATTTTCCAGTAGAAATTTTCCCGTCTTTGTGTAAATTCCAACCTTGTGCAAACGCTCAAAAAGTGCATTTTTTTGCGCATTTTCGGGCGTTTTTTGCGAAAAATTTTCGTCCGCGCTTAAGTTAAGCAAAGTTAAGTTTGTTGCTGTAAACATTGAATCAGTCCCATTAACTGAATCTTTCTTGTTAACAACAACATCTTTACTTTGCTTTGCTTTAACGGGCGTAATCGGTGGAAAATTTCCACCGATAAAACGCGGTTTCAATTCGTACACGTGCATCGTGTGACCGCGGTAACCGGTCATCTCGAAACGCATCAGCAGACCTCGCTTCATCGCCCGTTCGATACCCACAAGCACCGATTTGCGATCCAGACCGGTCATGGTTTCAAACTCCGACAGGGTGATCGGCTCCGCACCCCCAACCTGCATCAGGCGGGCTACTGCGGCAATCACCACTTTCAACTCCGCCAGGCTCATCCACGGCAGAAGCATCACCACTTCCGGCGGCAGGACAACCGTATCCGGCAGGGTGATCCCGTCCAGGATCGGACCAAACGCCTCGTCTTTGCTGTTACCGCTCATCCCTCACCTCCCAACGGTGTAAACCTCGTTCGGCTTCTTCCCGGCTCAATCCCGCTGTGATGACCAGCCGATTGCCGCGGCGGATGATTTCACCCTCTCGCTCCAATCGTGTCAGAATTTCGCGCAGCTCGACCAGACTGACCCGGCAGCGGGACGCCAAAAGCTCATCCCGGAAGTGCGCCACGCCCCACTCGTCTGCCCCATCCGCCAACGCCAACAGAACCAGCAGCTCGTTGCCTCTGGTACGACTGAATTGCCATACCCTTTCGGTTGTTTGAATGCTCACTTATCACCTCCTCGAACTGGATTTCAATGATTTTAGAAACAATCGAAATTAGCCTCTAAAACGGCTTGTTTTTGCAGGGGGATACTGACATAGCCACCCCCTTCAAAAAGACGCCTTGCAGGGCGTTTTGTGAATGGATACGCAACCGTTTACGGTGTCCCAAAACGACACCGTTGACGACACCATTGACGATGCCGTAAGCGACACCGTTGACGACACCGTTCATCTTTTATCCTTTGTTTTTTCTGAACTCATTCAATCTCGTTAGATAAACATCGGGAATTGCAGGTAGATTAACATTAAATTCAAACCGCATACTTCGAGTGGGTGTCTTCAACCAATTAAAGTTGTTGTTTTTCTCAAAAGCAGATAGACCCAACAGAAGCAGGTATGAGGCAAATTGACTTTTAGAGACCCTTTCCTCTTGAGATAACATTTCTAGCAAATCGTCCAGGTCGGGAGGAAGATCAAGCATTACGCGGTTTCGTTCTTTATCGCGTTGCGCTTTCCGCCTTTGCGCAGGGGTCATTTCTTTTGCGCGCCTCATTCGTTCGTATATACTCCCCCGTCCTGGCGGTTTTCCCAATGCGGTCTCAACCGCGGGGTCCATTTCTTCTATAGGGTCAATCGGGATCGGTTGCCTGTCTTTTTGTACAGTCATTCTTTACCTCACAATACCGTCCAGAATTTCGGCGGTGTGCAGGTATCCCCCAATTTTCCCTGCACTGTTTTGCTGCTTTCCCCCATTACTTGAATAACCAACCGCTCCCTGGCACACAGGCGCGTATTCCCAAATGCTTTGTCCGTGAGAACTTGCCTCACGCAATTTTGTGTCGCGAGGTATCGGGGGTAAGATGTAGTTTTCTCCCAAGGACTGCTGCAGCGATTGCAAGTTATTCAGCGTCTCGTTGGTTGTCTTGTCAAATAATGTCGGCAATACCCCCACCAAAACGGGCGGGGTAACGCTCGGATAACGTCCCAACGAGCGCACGGTCTTCAGGATGTATCCCACCCCATCTAAGGCATAGAAATCCATATTTGCCGGGATGATCAGATAATCACTGGCAACCAGCGCCAGAACATGCAGTACGTCTGTACTCGGTGGTGTGTCCAGAAATATCAAGTCATAGGCGTCCCTCGCCTCGTCCAGTGCGGTATCCAACAAATACTCACGGAAGTTCGCCTGCTTGACATGCTCTTTGACCAGTTCACAGGTGTGGTCATTGGTTATGATGTCCAGCCCTTCCCGTGCATGTTCCACCACTTGCTGAATCGACCTTTCCAAAACCAGCATGCGGTACAACCCATCCGATTTATTCAAACGTAAGCCCGGCGCTACATGCCCCTGACTGTCTAAATCCAAAATCAAGACGCGTTTCCCGCGCAGCGCAAACCAGTGTGCCAGATTGATCGTGGTGGTGGTCTTCCCCACCCCACCTTTCTGGTTGGCTATGGAAATCACAACCGCCTTCATTGCTCCTCCAGTTTTTTCACAAAACTCCGTACTGCTGAGCCGTATTCCGAGTTAGACTTGATTCTCATCTTTTGCCCAGGCCTGAACACTTTGTACCCAACCTCAAGCAGATCGTAGCGATCAAGTGGAATTTCTACCGGGTTGTCCTCCTCGAACTGCTCCTGGTCCCAGCGAAGATGTTTCAAAACCAGATTTTTTCGCCCAAATTGCTCATAATCTTCATCCTCTAATGATGTACCCTCTACCATCGTCAGCAATATGGTGACGCTTTGAGGGGTGATCGGATTTTCCACTTCTCGCATCAAGTCTAGCGTTCGCTCCACCGTTTTGAACGCTTGAAAGTCCTTGGTGCTTGGAATGAGCAAATGATCACAGGCAAATACGGCTTGTCGGGTTAGCGAAAATGGCAAAAAACATGTGTCGATCAGCACCCAGTCAAAACCGCTCGCTTTCAGCACGTTTCTCAATTTCTGGAAGTCATCTCCAATTTCTTGCTCAATCGAATCGTGACTGTTCTGATCCCTTCCGTCCATGAACCACAATGCTCCGTGTTCTGGCAGTTTGACCGCATAATCAATCCCGCCTGAGAGCAGTCGGGAAATGTCGCAGAGAGGTGAGGTGTATTCGATGTCGAAAAATTTACGAATTGCCCCTCGCTGCCCCCCGATATCCAAATCAAGCAACAATACTCGTTGTTTCTGACAAAGGTGGTAGGCAAACTGTACAGCCGTGATCGTTTTGCCTACATCTTCACGCAGATGTGCTACTGTGACTACTTTCGTCATCCTTCCACCTCGCCGAACAAACTCAACTGCGGCTCGCGCTGGTGCGTCAGCCAGACATCCCGCGGCAGCTGCGTCTTGGCCCGCTCGATCTCCAGCCCCGGCACTTCCTGAAGCAGAAAAAGCAAATCTTCCGGCGCACGCTCACTGACCCGCGCCCGAATCGGCGCAGTCCCAAAGCGTTTGCGGTACAGCTCCACCGCCGACACCAGGTCGTCTTTGTCCTCGATCATGTACATCCGCCATTCCACCTGTTCTGCCATCGTTACCTCCGTCAAGCCATTCGATGAAACTCGCTCCGCCGTGTCCGTGTACGGCGAGTAAGTCCTCTACGCAAAGATAAATATTCAGCCCAAAGGGTTCTCTGCGCCAGTGCAGGACGGTTATTCCGTCCGAAAACTGCACGCCTTCCGCCACAATCCCCGTGCCGCTCACGCCGCTGGGGTCGCAGTCCCGCACCAGCAAGAAACGCCGCATAGTTCATTTCCCCTCCAGCAGTACCCGCAGTTTGCTTTTGCCCGCTTCGGTCAAATGCCACATCCCGTCGATCCGCTCAATCAGTCCCATCCGTTCCAGATTCTCGCTCACTTTGGGGAAACTCTGCTGTATGCGCGCTTCCAGCGGGGTGTGCAGGCGGACGTAGTTCAGGCAGCGCGCCTCGACTTCCGTCAGTCCCACCGCCCTGCAGCGGTAGGGGTTGAATTTGACCAGTTCGCTTTCTGTGTTCATCTGTTCGCTCCTGTTCTGCTCTGTTCTGCCCTGTTCTGTCCTGTTCGCGGTTCTGTTCGGAGAACAATCAGGCACGCTCCACTGGGGCAGGGGAGAGGACTGCCCGCCGTTCACCCACCGCAAAGTACAGTTCTTGCAGGCTGGCGTACTCCCCGGTCAGGTAAGTCCCCCTGCCCGGCTGGGTTTCGATGTAGCGTCCCAGCAGGCGGACGGCCTGCGTCCACACCTCGGCGCTCCAGCCCAACTCGCGCCAGCCGGGGATGCGGCTGGACTGCGCTCCCACCGCCTGAATGCTCTCGCGCAGCAGCCTCAGCACCAGCCGTCTGGATGGGTCTGCGCCGGGACGCTGGATGAAGCCGACCAGTTCGCCGTTCACCGAGTAGGGGATCGGCTCGGTATCAGTCGGGATGTCCTCGTCCGTGTCGGCAGTCGGCAGGCGGGCGGGCAGTGCCGGTTGGATGACCTGCACCCGCACCGGCGGGGCGTTTTCTGCCACCAGCAGAAGCGTCCCGGCGCGGCTTTCGATGAGCTGCCTGCGGCGGGACTGCCACTCGATCCACTGGTTGCCCGCTTTCCACACCAGGGCGACCAGCACGCTGCCCAACGCCAGCAGGATGAGCAGCAGAAAGACCAAAAGGACGGTTCGAGTCAATTCGTCTGCGCGGCGGGCCTGTTCTTCCTGTGCGGCAAGCCGCTCGACCGCCTGGGCGGTAGCGGTCAGCTGGTAGGTGTGTTCCTGGACGGCGAGTGCCTGGCGGGTGCTTTCAAATTGAACTGCCTGGCGAGTACTTTCAAAAATGAGGGCTTCGGCGGTCTGGCGCAGGGCACTTTCCTGTGCCGATTGGGTTGCCCTTGCCTGCTGCTCCACCTGTCCGGCAAGTGCTTCGGCGGCCTGGGCGGTAGCCCGCAGGGCATACGGGTCAGGCGGGGCTGGCGGCGCAGATGGGGCTGACGCGCAGCTGGTGAGCGCAAAAACAAAAATAATGACAAATAATCTCCAAATTACCAAAGCAGCACTCCAAACACCCCAAGCACGATCACGAATACCCCGACCAGCGGCAGGCAGCCGTCCGCTTCTCTGCGCCGCCATTCGGCGCGGCGGACAACGCCGCTGCGGGCGTACTCCACCCTGTCCCAAATCACCCGGCGGATCGGTTCTTCACCTTCGTAGTGCAGGATGACATCCGTATCCCCGGCTTCTTTTTCCAGCCAGCGCAGGTTGCCGCGCAGATCGCTGTCGTGTCTTTGGATTTCCGCACGATTGGGCAGGCGGAGATAGACGATTTCGTCCGCGTGTCTGCCCTCGTACCAGCGGCCGTGCACCTCGTCCACCGCCCGCATGACCGTGCGGCAGGTCTCGCCGGGGTCAACACTGCGGGCGTCCACCACTCGCACTGGCGGCGGGTCATAAGTTGGCTTTTCTTTCCGCAGGGAGAGAACGAACGCCAGAAACAGCGCAAACAGAATCAGTCCGCCGACACAGCCGTCCATTTTTGCACCACCTGAAGGTCTTTTCCGTCCAGTTTGACCACCCGGCCGCGCCGGATGACCACCCGCTCGCCGGTCTTGATGTGCTCGAAGACCGTCCCGCTCGGCCAGGGACACGGGATTTGGCGGGCTTCCTCATCCAGACAGCCCGGCAGGACGATGTCGCTCCAGCGGAAATGTCCGCCGTAGAACATGCCCGGGTCGTCCCCGCTGCGGGTCGGGTCGTGTACCACTTTCCAGTAGTAGCCGGGAGATGGCTGCCAGATGCGCCCGTTCATGCTTCCCCGGTTTCCTCCCGTGCTTCCAGCAGCAGTTTGCCGGTTACAACTACCAGCAGCCAGTCCCACAAGGGGCTGTCGGCGGGCAGCCCTTCCAGCAGCGCCAGCAGATGGCGTTTGCTGCGTTCCGCCTCGATTCGCCGGGCTTCCCGTTCCACCGCTTCGTCCAGTTCGTCCGGGGTCAGTTCGTCCATGTTCCACGCTCCGCCCTTCTGACATGCCGTCAGTTTGGGGTGAGAAGTTGTGCGCCGGTTAC
>Ga0101944_10007977_pt1 | contig 10317 bp, 7 predicted proteins | sample DewCreD2012metaG_FD_75245 | JGI IMG/M metagenome (GOLD analysis project Ga0101944, IMG submission 75245) | Hot spring sediment bacterial and archeal communities from British Columbia, Canada, to study Microbial Dark Matter (Phase II) - Dewar... ...
ACACGCCGAACGTCAGCGCGCCGGGCACGAACATGTCGCAGGCGGCCACCTTCGGCGTCATCAGCTCGGCGGGTGGAAGCCGCGCCGTGCAGGGTTCCGCGCGGCTCGTGTTTTAGCCGCGGCAGGCCCGCAGCCGCTACAATGATTCCTGTTGAGAGACCGGCTGGAACAGGTAGAAGAGCGGATAGCCCGCGCCTGCGCCCGCGCAGGCCGGCGGCGCGCAGAGATCACCCTTGTGGCTGTTACAAAGGTGTTTCCTCCGGAGGTCATCCGTGAGGCTTACGAATTAGGACTGCGGGATTTCGGCGAGAATTACGTTCAGGAGTTCGAGGGCAAGAAGCCCTACCTCGCCGGGTTAGCCGGAGCGCGATTTCATCTCATTGGCCACTTGCAGTCGAATAAGTCCCGGCGCGCGGCTGAGCTGTTTGACGTCATTCAGACCGTGGATTCGCCAAAACTGGCGCGGCGGCTGAACGAAGCCGGCAGACCTCTGGAAGTGATGGTCGAGGTGAAGCTCTCCGAAGAGGAAAGCAAGAGCGGGGCGGGCGAAGAGGAAACGCCCGCCTTGGTGGAAGCCGTCCGCGCTTGCGCCAACCTGAATCTGACTGGCCTCATGACCATGCCGCCTTGGTCGGAAGATGCGGAAGCGTCGAGGCCATACTTCCGCCGTCTGCGCGCCCTGGCTGAGCGATGCGGAGTGCGAGGGCTTTCCATGGGAATGAGCCACGATTTTGAGGCGGCGATTGAAGAGGGGGCCACCCACATCCGGGTCGGTACGGCCCTTTTCGGACCGCGAAGGCGCCCGTGACGCTGGGGTATTTCGCGCCGCCGCCCTGCGCTCGCACCGGAGTGGCCCACTATGCTTCGGTCTTGCTCGGCGCGCTGCGGTCCCACGTGGACGTCAGAGTCGGACAGCCGGGCGATGTCAACCTCTACCACATGGGGAACAACCCTCTGCACAAGGACATCTATCGCCGGGCATTGGCGAACCCCGGCGTGGTGATTCTCCACGACGCGGTGCTCCATCACTTCTTGCTCGGGCAGCTCACCGCGGAGGAATACGTTGCGGAATTTGTTTACAATTACGGCGCATGGCCGGAAGATACAGCCCGGCGGCTGTGGCAGGATCGCGCCCGCGCAGCCGCGGATCCCCGCTATTTCGAGCGTCCCATGGTCCGCCGCATCGCCGAACGCTCGCTATCGGTGCTGGTGCACAATCGTGCAGCGCTCGAGATCGTTCGGCTTCACGCTCCCCAGGCGCGAGTTCGGGAAATCCCCCATCTGCAAGCGCCCTCCCCTCTCCCACCGTTGAGCGCCGTCTTCGAGTGGCGGCGGAGATTTGGCGTCAGCCCGCACGAGTATCTGTTCGGCGTCTTCGGACATCTGCGGGAGTCCAAGCGTTTATGGAGCGTGCTCGAAGCCCTGAACCGGGTTCGTCAGGCAGCGCTGATCCTGGCGGGCGACTTCGCTTCATCCGATCTTCGCCGGGCCGTCGGGCAGGCGTTGGCGCCGGGAGGACGGATTCGATGGACAGGATATCTCCCGGAAGAAGAGTTCGACCTCTGCGTTCACGCCGTGGACGCCTGCGTCAACCTGAAGTACCCTACCGCAGGCGAAAGTTCGGGCGTTTCGATTCGCCTGATGGGAGCGGGCAAGCCGGTCATACTCACCGACTCGTTAGAGAACGCAGGCTTCCCGGAAGACGTATGCCTTCGCGTGGATGCAGGACCGGCGGAAACCGAAATGCTGGCGTATTTCATGGCGTGGCTGGTTGAGAATCCCGCCCGCGGCAGGGAAATGGGACGCCGCGCCCGGGAACACATCGAGCGCGAGCACAACGTCCGCTCGGTGGCGGAAAAAGTCTTTGAGGCGGTTTGCGCCGCCGCCGGCTTTGAGGCAAGATGGTGAATTTCGACCGATAGCTTATGAGGCTATTCAGCCTGGCCGTTTTTGCAGCCCTGGGGGCTTCCGCCGCGGCGCCGGGCGCAGGGGGACTCCACGTTAAGACTCCCATGCGCGATGGCGTGAAGCTCTGCGCCAATGTTTTCGTACCGCCGGGCGGCGGGCGGTTTCCTACCATCCTGGTGCGCACGCCTTACGGCAAAGGGCAGTCCATCGGCGGCTACCAGGCGTTCGTGGACCGGGGTTTCGCAGTGATGATTCAGGACGTGCGCGGGCGGCGGCACTCCGAAGGAGTCTTCGATCCCCTCAAACAGGAGGGACCTGACGGCAGCGACACGCTGGATTGGATCGCCCGGCAACCGTGGTCGAACGGCGAGGTAGGCATGGTCGGCGGGTCGTACCTGGGAATCGTCCAGTGGCAGGTTGCGCTCCTAAACAACCCCCACCTGAAGGCCATCTTCCCGGTGGTCTCGGGCGGCGACGACTACCGGGACCGCTTCTATTCCCATGGCGGCGCTTTCAAGCTTGGCCACCGGCTGCTATGGATCGCCGACAACCTCAGCGTGACAGGATACCAACCGCCGGAGTTCATCAAGCTGGTTCGCCACCTTCCGCTGCGCACCGCCGACCGGGCAGCCACGGGGCGAACGCTGGAGTTCTACCAGCAAGTAATGGATCATCCATCGCACGACGAGTTTTGGGACGCATTGAGCGTGCTGGACCGTATCAAGCAGGTCCAGATTCCGGTGTTCAGCGTAGGCGGCTGGTACGACAACTTCGTGGAAAGCGACTTGGAAGCCTTTTCCAGACTGCGCCGGCAAGGAACCCCAAGCTGGACCTTGGTGGGTCCTTGGCCGCACAACATGTCAGTCCCGATAACAACCATCGACTACGGACCGCATTCCAGCGTTCCTCTCCGTACGTATCAGCTCGAGTGGTTCGAGTACTGGCTGAAAACCCCTCCCGCTGAGCGCGCCAAACGCCCGTTCGGGCGAGCCCCGGCGCGGATTTTCGTCATGGGCGCAAACGAATGGCGGGACGAGAAAGAATGGCCTCTGGCGCGCGCCCGCGAGGTGCGGTTTTTCTTGACCAGCCGCCGCGGCGCAAACTCGCTCGAAGGCGACGGCCAACTCGTCCGCCACGCTCCGCACCATATGGCGAGCGACCGGTATGTGTACGATCCCAAGAATCCGGCTCCCACCATGGGCGGCGCGGTGTGCTGCAACCCGATGGTCTTTCCGTGGGGACCGATGGATCAGCGCCCGGTCGAGAAGCGCCGGGACGTCCTCGTTTATACGAGCCATCCTTTGCGGGCGGACATGGAGGTGACCGGCAAGGTGCAGGTTGCGCTTTATGTGTCGACGTCGGCGCCGGACACCGACTTCACCGCCAAGCTTGTGGATGTGCATCCGGACGGACGAGCCATGAACCTCACGGACGGCATTTTGCGCCTGCGGTACAGGAGAGGGCTGGACCAGCCCGTGGCCTCGAAACCAGGTGAGATCTATGGCATCACCATCGATGCAGGAGTGACGAGCAACGTCTTCAAAGCCGGGCACCGCATACGGCTCGAAATCTCCAGCAGCAATTTTCCGCGCTTCGACCGGAACATGAACACCGGGCGTCCTCAAGCCGGGGAGACCGAAATGCGCACGGCGGATCAAGCCGTCTGGCATGGCGGCGCGCGCGCGTCTTACTTGTCGTTGCCCGTCGTCCCGCGCGGCGGGCGCAAATAAGCGGCAGGCAGCTCTCCGGTGAGGGTGCGCAGCCAGACGATCATGGATTCGATCTCGCCGTCCGTGAAGGCTTTCCCGAGCTGGTGGATGCCCATTTTTCGGATCGCCTCCTGGAGGGTGGCGGTCTTGCCGTTGTGGAAGTACGGCGCCGTCTCGGTAATATTCCGCAGCGACGGCACCTTAAACACCATCTTGTCGGCTTCCTTGCCGCTTACCATGAACACGCCCATGTCGGTGTCGTCCGGCCAAGGCGCCACCGTCCCAAGCTTCTGGAAGATGTTGCCCCCAAGCAGCGGCCCGGAATGGCAGGAGGCGCATCCCGCCTTCAAATAGACCTGAAATCCCGCCTTCTCCTCCGGCGTGAGAGCGTTGCGGTCGCCTTCGAGATACCGGTCCCAACGCGAGGGCGTGCGCAATTGCCGCTCAAACGCGCCGATGGCTTTCGCCATATTGTCGAAGGTCACCGGGTCTTTCTCTCCGGGAAATGCGAGGGCGAACATGGCCGGATACTCGGGAATGGACTTGAGAACTTTCACCGTCTCGGCTTCGCCCGGCATCGCCATCTCGACGGGATTCAACACCGGACCTTTCGATTGTTCTTCGACGTCCGGCGCGCGCCCGTCCCAAAACTGCGCGATGTGGCCCGCGGCGTTGTAAACGGTGGGCGAATTGCGCGTGCCTTTCAGTCCGCGGTGCCCGGTCGAAACCGGCTTTCCGTCCGCGCCAAAGCGGTCCAGCGGATGGCAAGTGTTGCAGGACACCGTCCCGTCCGCCGACAAGCGAGTGTCAAAGTACAACGCATGCCCCAAGCGGATCTTCGCTTCGCTGGACGGATTCTTGCGGGATTCGAAATTCCGCGGCAGCGGCGCGAAGGGCTTCAAATCTCCACGCTCCACGGCGCAACCCGCCAGCGCCGCGGCGGCGGCGCTAAAAAGGAGATATTTCGAGCGGCTCACTTCTTTTCGTTGAATGTTACGGTGACCGAAGTCCCCTCGTCGGAAGATCCCGCGACCACGGTGACCGTCCTTTTGCCGTCCGGCGCCTGTCCGTTCGCCATGCCGCCGGTGGTCCTGCCGTCCTGTTGCACCGCGTTGCTGGTGGTCTTCATTCCGGCTTTCTTCAGTTCCGCGTCATACCAGCTAAGCACGCGTTCCGGCGGCTCCTTGGTCACGAAGTGGAAGCTTCCGGCTTCGCCCTCCTGACTCTTATTGTAGAACGTTCCCTCCGGACTCACGCCTGCGAACAACGGAACCCACGCAGGCGGTTTCGAACCGGCTCCAATTTGCATTGTGCCTTCTTTGGACCGAATGTTGATGCCGGTTTCCGTAGTCTCCAGCGTGACCGCGTCCTTGCCCTCCTCCCGGAAAACGATTCGCCCCTTCTTCGCTTCCTCGAGGTTGATGGTGAGGACCTTGTTCTGCTTCTTGTCGCGGACGGTGATCGTGCCTCGCGCGTCGTCGACCTGGATTACCTCGAGGTCGGGGTTTACAGCGGCAATCAGCTTGCTGAACGCCAGAGCCGGATTCTTTTGCATGAGCTGGGGGTCAAGCCCGGCTTGCTGGATCTTCTGCTTCACAAACCAGCCGCCGGCCAAAAGCATGACTCCGACGACGATGATCAGCCCGCCGCAACCGATCAACACCCATAGCAGCCAGTTTGGCTTCTTTCCGGGCGGCAACTGGCCCGGCTGAGGATTGGGAGGCGTCATGGTAGACATGACGCCATGATAGACCAATCAGCGGAGCGCGGGTGCGGTCCAGGACGTGTCCGGATACAGCCCTGAAGCTTCCTGGGCGTCCACCACGGCGATGGCCGCGACATTGACGATGTCGTTGACCTCCGCTGCGCGGTGCAGAACGTGCACGGGTTTGGAAAGCCCCATCAGGATCGGACCGATGGCCTCGCATCCGCCCAAGCGCATCAGCAGGCGATAGGCGATGTTGCCGGCTTCGAGACTCGGGCAGATGAGTACGTTGGCGCCGCCGGTGAGCGTGGTGAACGGATACGTCTCGTGCAACAGTTCCGGCATCACCGCCACATCCGCTTCAATCTCCCCGTCCACAATCAGGTCCGGGCGCCGGCGCTTGACGATTTCCGTGGCCCTGCGAACCTTTTCGGCCAGCGGGTGCCGCGTGCTGCCGAAGCTTGAGAACGAAAGCATGGCGACGCGCGGATCGCAATCAAACCTCCTCGCCGTGTGGGCCGCTTCGATGGCGATTTCGGCGAGGTCCTCGACAGTCGGTTCGATGTTCACGGTGGCGTCCGCAAGGAAGTAGATCTGCCCCTGCGTGGTGATCAGCATGTACATGCCCGCGGCTTTGTTCATCCCTTGCCGCGGCGGAATGATCTGGAGAGCCGGGCGCATCGTCGCGGAATAGACCTTGTTGAGACCCGCCACCACCGCGTCGGCTTCCCCCATGTGCAGCATCATGACGCCAAACACGGTGGTCGAATTGCGCAGCGTCTTCACCGCTTCGGTACGGGTCACCCCCTTGCGCTGCCGGAGGCGGAAGTACTCCTCCACATATGCCGGCATGTGCTCGAAGCGCGCCGGATCCACGATCTTGACGTCCTGAATGTGCAACCGGTGCTCCTCGATGCTGGCGCGTATGCGCTGTTCGTTGCCCACCAGAACCGGCACGGCTATCTTCTCGTCGCTCAGAATCTGGACGGCTCGCTGGACCTTGAGTTCTTCGCCTTCCGGGAACACCACGCGCTGCGGCGCGCGCTGCGCTTTGTGGATCATGATCCGCATGACTTCGTGCGCCTTCCCCAAGCGCCGTTCGAGTTGCTCCTTGTACTCGTCGATGTCCACGTGAATCTGAGCTACGCCGCTCTCCATGGCCGCCTTGGCGACGGCTGCGGTCACCCAGATGAGCACGCGGTGGTCGAATGGCTTGGGGATGATGTATTCGCGGCCGAACTCCATGTGCTCGACTCCGTATGCGCGGCGCACCGAGTCGGGCACGTCCTGCTTGGCAAGCGCCGCCAGGGCGTGAGTCGCCGCCAGCTTCATCTCATCGTTAATGGCCGTGGCTCTTACGTCTAAAGCGCCCCGGAAGATGAACGGAAAACCCAGCACGTTGTTCACCTGATTCGGGTAGTCCGAACGCCCGGTGGCCATGATGACGTCCTTCCGGGTGGCCACGGCGACGTCGTAGGGAATCTCAGGATCGGGATTCGCCATCGCGAAGACGATTGGATCCTCCGCCATGCTGAGCAGCATTTCCGGGGTCACGCAATTCGCCGCGGAAAGTCCGAAGAACACGTCCGCCCCCACCATCGCTTCGGCGAGCGTCCGCAGATCCGTCTCCCTGGCGAACCGTTCTTTATAGGGGTTCATGCCTTTGGTGCGGCCCTTGTAGATCACGCCGCTGGTGTCGCACATGGTGATGTTTTCCCGGAGCACGCCGAGCCTCACGTAATGCTCGGCGCAGGCGATTCCGCTCGCTCCGGCGCCATTGATCACCACCTTCACCTTGGGGATGTCTTTGCCTGCAATTTCAAGAGCGTTGACGAGCGCGGCGCCCGAAATGATCGCCGTGCCGTGCTGGTCATCGTGAAAAACTGGGATCTTCAGCGTGCGTTTGAGTTCTTCCTCGATTTCAAAACACTCTGGCGCCTTGATGTCCTCAAGATTGATGCCGCCAAAGGTCGGCTCCAGAATCTGGCAGACGCGGATGATTTCTCTCGGATCTTCCGTATTCAACTCGATGTCGAACACGTCAATGTCGGCGAAGCGCTTGAACAAGACGCCTTTGCCTTCCATGACGGGCTTCCCCGCCGCCGGTCCGATGTTGCCGAGACCGAGAACGGCGGTGCCGTTGCTGACCACCGCCACCAGATTCCCCTTGGAAGTGTACTGGTAGACAAGGCTGGGGTCGCGCGCGATTTCCAAGCAAGGAACCGCAACGCCGGGAGTGTAGGCGAGGCTCAGATCTCTTTGGGTTCGGCAAGGTTTCGTCGGAACCATGGAGATCTTTCCGCGGGGCGGCGAAGAGTGGTACTCTAACGCATCCTCATTTCGAATGGCCATATAAGATGATTCCTTTCCTCCACTTGTTGTACATCTAATCGGAGAAAAGGTCCAGCCGAAACAACGGATAAGGCCGGCTATGGCTGTCTGGCGGCGCCTGAAGAGATGCCCAGTTCTTCTAAAATGTTGCCGGTGGCGCGAAGGAGCGCAGCGCGGGCTTTGGCGTTCACCGCGCGCGCCACAACTTCCGCCGAGCGGGCCTGAGCCACCATGTTCTGGTACTGCATAAGGAAAAAGCCCGTGGAGATGCCCTCTTCAAACCGGGCTTGCTCGGCGGCGAGCGATTCCTCTTGCAACTTCAGGGTCTCCACCGCCGCCTGATAAGCGGCGCGGGTGCGCCGGACAGCGATGAGCGCCGCTTCGATCTCCAGCCGGACCTGATTCCTCAACTGCGCCAGGCGCGCCTGCGCCTGTCTCGCCTGAACTTCATCGCGCGCCGCGTCCGCTTGCGCCACCCGGTTGCGCAACGGGAGGCTCAATTGGATTCCGATTCCATATGAGGGATAGTTCCGAGCCAGAAGCTGCTCAATGGCCGATCCATAGCCGCCGATGAAAGCCGCATCGGGCGCCGAAGCAAGGGGGTTTCTTTGTCCGGCCAAGCCGCTGTTCTGCATCGTTCCCACCAGATCCAGTTGCGGGCGAAGCGCATTACGGGCGCCTTCCAAGCCGATTTGAGCGTTTTCCAACTGAAGGCCGGCTTGCAGCACGTCCGGCCGGCGGGCCAGAGCGGCGCCGAGCAGAGCAGCGGCGTCGGGCCAATCGTCGTCTTTCGGGGGCTCCAAAGCGTCAAGGACCTCAATGCGCGCCGCCGCGACGTCCGGACTGTTGAGCCCCTTGCGGGTGATCACGTTCTTTAGAATGGCCTCCTGTTCTTCCAGCAGTCCTTGAGCGCCGATGAGATCCTGCCGGGCGGCTGCAATCTGCGCACTGGCGCGCGTCAACTCCACCTGCGGCAAGGTGCCTTCTTCCACTTGCGCCTTCGTGTCGGCGTAAAGCTTCTCAGCCAGCTTCAAAGTGGCTTGCTTGACGCGAAGGTCTTCGTTCAGCGCCGCAAGGTCAATGTACAACCGCACGACTCCGTAAACCGTGGCCACTAGCTGCTGCTGAAAAAGAAGGCTGCTGATGCGCTGCTCATTTCCGGCTATGCGCAGGAAACGCTGATTGACCTTGCGGCCGAAACCTCGCAGCAGAGGCTGAGTCACGTTCAGGGCGAGAGCGGAACTGGTAAAAGGGCTGTAGTTCGACCGCACGGAATTCCAGGTCTGGCGGGAGTTATTGAACACCAGGCCGACTTGCGTTCCCGCGCTGAAGGCTTTCTGAAAGCCGTGGTTGGCGGTAAGCAGGTTAGCCACGAGCGCATTCGTTCCGTACGTGAAAGTGCTCGTCTGCGGCGTTGTCTGGTGGTTCCAATTCCAGACCGAAGAAAGCGTCGGCTCAATCAGAGGAAGGGGCGAGCCGTTTGACAGCGGAAGCGTGCCCAGCATCGAGAGGTTCGCCTGTTGCCCGCTGAGCACGCCAAGTTCGGCCAGATTGGCCGGAACAGCCGCACTGACGCTGAAACGTGAACCTGGACTGGTGAGCAACGGGCTGGCGGGTCCCCCCACGCCGGGCGCAACTTCGCCGATCCCGTAAGCCAGTCCACGCACGGCGCCGCCGCCGCGGGCGCGGAGCCAGTCGGCGTCGGCCAGCAGAAGCCCGAATCTCTGAACCTCCACATCCAGGTTGTTCGCTACCGCCAGCGCCACCGCGTCCCTCAGCGACAGCCGCAGCTTCGATCCCACGATCAAACGGCGCGCGTCGGAAACATCGTCGGCCTGAAATACGGGCACGCGAAGCGGAGTGTAAGGCGCTTGGATTCGGCGGAACCCGGGCGCGGCTTCCGCTTCGATGGCGAACTTACGCTCCGGTTCGGCTGCGTGGGCGCTGGCCGCTGCTACGGCCAACATCATCAGCCGGCGCAGAACCCTCGCCCCAGTCACCGCTTGCCTCCTTTGCCACCTTCTCCGGGGCGCACAGGCTTGACGGGAACTCCCTCGCGGATGGCGTCATTCGGATTGACGATCAACAAGGCGCCTTCCTCGACGCCTCCGAGAATTTCGATCTGCTTGCCAAAATCCGTTCCTACCTCTACTTTCCGCTGATGAGCCTTCTGGTCGTCTCCTACCACCGCAACATAGATTCCTTCCGCCCGGACCTGAATCGCTTCCGAATCCACCAGCAAGGGAGGCTCCGAACGGGGAGCTGTCACCGTCACATACACAAACATACCGGGCAGTAGAGCGCCGCCACGGTTGGGAACGTGCACCTCCGCCAGCATGGTCCGTGTGGCGGGATCCAAAGCTTCCGCCACCCGCGCAACGCGGCCGGGGTATCGCGCCGGCGGACGTTCGGCCATAGTAAGCTCGGCCGCCATGCCCGGCTTCAACGCAACAGCCCAGGCCTGCGGCACGTTCATGAACACGCGAAGGGCTTGGGTCTCGGCCATGCGGAACAGCAGCGTGTTGCCGGCGGTGACCAGCGCTCCGGTGTCGACATTGCGCAGCGTCACTACGCCGCTGAAGGGGGCGTGAACTTTGAGATAGCTGCGCAGTTGCTCTATGCGGGCCAAGCTGGCTTCCGCCGCAGCGACGTTACTGCGCTCGG
>Ga0101944_10007979_pt1 | contig 10316 bp, 7 predicted proteins | sample DewCreD2012metaG_FD_75245 | JGI IMG/M metagenome (GOLD analysis project Ga0101944, IMG submission 75245) | Hot spring sediment bacterial and archeal communities from British Columbia, Canada, to study Microbial Dark Matter (Phase II) - Dewar... ...
CCAAGAACCCCTTGAAGGAGATTTCCGTCGAGCAGCTCAGCGAGATCTTTCGGGAGGGCGGCAAGATCAACAAGTGGAGCGACCTGGGCGTGACCATTCCCGGCGCGCCCGACGAGATCGTGCGCGTCAGCCGGCAGAACAACTCCGGCACCTACCATTACTTCCGGGAAGCCGTGCTGGGCAAGAAGTCCGACTTCAAGCCCGGGTCCCGCGACATGTCCGGCTCCAAGGACGTGGTGGAACTGGTGGCCAACACCCCGGGCGCGATTGGCTACAGCGGCCTGGGCTACCGCACGGACAAGGTGAAGATCGTCAATGTGTCGAAGAAGACCGGCGAACCGGGCGTCGTGCCCAGCATCGAGACCACGCTCAACCACACCTACCCGATTGCCCGCCCCATGTATATGTACACCCCGCCGGTCGAGCCGGAATATGTCGTCAAATACTTAAACTGGATCCGCTCGGCGGCCGGCCAGAAAGTGGTGGTCGCCTCGGGCTACGTGCCGTTGCCCGAATCCGAGCAGACGAAGTAAGCCCGGCGCCCGAGTTTTCCACCCTGGGCAAGTGCCGCACGGCACGCCCTGGGTCACGCCACTGCTGACCGCGCTTGATGAACCCGTCTTCCGCCACGGCCCCCGCCAGTTCGCCTGCCGGCCGCCGGCCACGCTCGTTGGTCGGTGAGAAGATCATCGAAACCTTCATCCGGCTCTGCGGCATCAGTGCGATCGTGTTCATCTTTTCCATCTTCTTTTTCGTCTTCCGGGAGGCGCTGCCGATTCCCGAGCGGGTGACACTGCAAAAATTCCTCCTCAGCACCGAGTGGTATCCCACCTCGCTGGGGAACGTGCGCTTCGGCATCGGCGCGCTCATCCTGGGCACGCTGGCTGTCACCATCACGGCCATGCTCGTGGCGGTGCCCTTCGGGTTGGGGGCGGCGATATTTGTGTCCGAATTCTGCACGGGCAAGCTCAAGGAGACGCTCAAGGTGGTGATCGAACTGCTGGCCGCGATTCCCAGTGTGGTCTGGGGCTTCATCGGCTTGACGGTGATGAACCAATTCATCATCTGGGCCTTTGGCGTGCCGGTCGGCCTGAACGTGCTCAACGCCGCGCTGCTGCTGGCCCTGATGAGCATCCCGATCATTGTGAGCATCGGCGAGGACTCGCTCAAGGCGGTGCCGGACAGCTACCGCGAGGCCGCGTTTGCCGCGGGCGCGACCCGCTGGCAGACGGTGTACCGGGTGCTGATTCCGGCCGCCAAGAATGGGCTGCTGGCGGCCGTGCTGCTGCCAGCGGTCTCCGTGGTGCGGAATGCCGCGCGCAAGACCGTATGCGCCTCGGGAATGCGCCAGATCGGCATCGGCCTGGTGGCCTACGTCGGGGAGAACGATGGCCTCGTACCGCCGATGGTGGCGCAAGGCGCCAGTCCGGACAATGCCATCGGGTTGATCCTGACGGTCATGGATCCGGGCAACGCGAAGGCCTTCACCTGCCCGGCCTACCCGAAGGGCATGTCGGCCAACTACCAAGGCGTGAACGGCATATCGATGCGCGGTACCGTCGCCGGGAACAGCCGTCTCGGCTGGAACGACAATCCTGCGCATTGGACTTCGTTCCGCAGGATCAGCAGCATCGGCAGGGCATCGGATCCGAATGTGAGTCGGACCATCGAGGTAGACTCCGCGCACGTCGACTGTGACTTCCTCCCCGCGCCCGATTCCGATTGGAGTGAAACTGGTGACCACCGGAACTCGGCCGAGGTGCAGCCGATAGCCGAACTCGGTTCCCCCTCGGTACTCACGATCGCGAACTGTCAGCAGATACTCTCCTGCTTCGGTCGCTTGGAATCCGAGGCTGCCACGATCGCTTTCGACACGCTTTTGACCTCGTCTGTCGGGCCAGACCAGAACCGGCTCCAGTTTGCCACCATCCACCGGCTGAATCTGAACTCCAAGCGACTGACCAGCATCAAGGCGAACGCGGAAATGATCCATTTCGCCGGCACGCGCCGCGACGTCCCGTCGGCCGCACGCTCGAGCACCTCGAGTTCGGCGAGTTCCGGCAGGTAGCCGACGAGGCCGCTCCCGACGAGCCGCAGCGGCCGGACGACGAACTCGAGCAGGCGCGGGGCGAGCGCCTCGGTCCACGGGAAGAGGCCCAGGATGGTGGCCAGCCACACGTAGACCACCACCACGGCCGCGGCGGCGCGCACGATGCGCACCGCCATGTCGAGCACGGCGATGATGCGGTCCTCGGAGAGCAGCTCCAGCTTCTGGAAGCCGACGCGGCGGATCCACTTCCCGCGGGCCGCGTGGATCGCGGCCGTGGCCTTCCGGGCGAGCCAGCCGACGGCCCGCAGCGCCAGCAGGAGGAGGAGGGTGAGGAGCGCCGCGACCCCCGCCCGCCGCGCCAGGTGCAGCAGGGTGAACGGCTCGTGCGCCTCGGCGAGGCCGGCGCGCACGGCCGCGGCCCACGCGCCGGCGAGCGAGTCGAGCGGCACGGCGGCGCTGTCGGCGTCGGCGGGGAAGAGGGTGAGCACCGGCTCGGACGCCACCACCAGGAGGCGGAACGACTCGACGGTGTCGACCCGCACCGGGATCGCGTCGGGACCGACGTGGCGGCTGATCCGCTCGAGCCGCTCGCTGGCGATGGCCGCGCGCTCCGCCGCCGACAGGCGCCCGAGCGGCGCGCGCAGCTCGAGGAGCGCGCGCCCGCCGAGCCGCACCGCCGCGCCGCGCGCCGAGTCCGCGGGCGGCGCGGCAGGGGCCGGGGTCGGCTGCGCCCCCGCACCCCGCGCCACGAGCAGCGCGAGCGCCGCCAGCATCACCACCCGGCGCGCGCGCATCGCCGCTACCCGACCACCAGGTTCAGCAGCCGGCCGCGGACGTAGATTCGCTTCCGCACCTCGACCCCCTCGGTGAACCGCCGCACCGCCGGCTCGGCCAGCGCGGCCCGCACCACCGTCTCCTCGTCGGCCTCGCGCGCCACGGTGACCTTGCCGCGCGTCCGCCCGTTGACCTGCACGACGACCTCCGCCTCGTCCTCCACCAGCAGCGCCGCCTCCCACGCCGGCCAGCGGGCCGCGAAGACCGTCCCCTCGTGGCCGAGCTGCTCCCAGCACTCCTCCGCGAAGTGCGGCGCGAACGGCGCCAGCATCACCACGAGCGGCTCGATCGCCAGCCGGCCGCAGCAGTTCGCCTCGCGCAGCGCGTTGGTGAGCTCCATCAGCGCCGCGATGGCGGTGTTGTAGTGCAGCGCCTCGATGTCCTCGGTCACCTTCCGGATCGTGCGGTGCAGGCGCGCCATGAGGTCGTGCCGGATCTCCGACGGCTCCTCCGCCCGCGCCGCCTCCTGCACGAGCGCCCAGACCTTGTCGAGGAAGCGCCGCGGCCCGCTGATCCCCTCGTCGCGGAAGTCGCCGCCGTCCTCGAACGGTCCGAGGAACATGAGGAACAGCCGGAAGCTGTCCGCCCCGAAGCGGCCGATGAACTCGTCGGGGATCACCACGTTCCCGCGCGACTTCGACATCTTCGCGCCGTCCTTGATGATCAGCCCGTGCGCCCGGAAGACGCGGAACGGCTCCTCGAACTCGAGGTGGCCGAGGTCGTGCAGCACCATGGCGATGTAGCGCGCGTAGAGCAGGTGCAGCACCGCGTGCTCGTTGCCGCCGATGTAGCGCGCCACCGGGAGCCAGCGCCGCGTGCGCGCCGGGTCGAAGGGACGGTCGGCGAACTCCGTGCTCGGGTAGCGCAGGTAGTACCAGGCGCTGTCGAGGAAGGTGTCGGAGACGTCGGTCTCGCGCCGCCCCTGCCGCCCGCACGCCGGGCAGGGCGCGTAGTACCACTCCGCGTGCCGCGCGAGCGGCGAGACGCCGGAGTCGTCGGGGCGGAAGTCCTGGATCTCGGGGAGGAGCACCGGCAGGTCGGCCTCGGGGACCGCGACCGGCCCGCAGGCGTCGCAATGGATGATCGGGATCGGCGGCCCCCAGTAGCGCTGGCGCGAGATGCACCAGTCGTGCAGCCGGAAGCTCACCGTGGCCCGCCCGTGGCCCGCGGACTCGAGCCACCGCGTGATCGCCGCGCGGCCCTCGGCCGCCGGGAGGCCGGTGAACTCGCCCGAGTCGACCAGCCGCCCGTCGTCGTCGAGCACCGTGACGATCGGCAGCGCGAACCTCCGGGCGAACTCGAGGTCGCGCTCGTCGTGCGCCGGCACCGCCATGATCGCCCCGGTGCCGTACTCCATGAGCACGTAGTCGGCCACCCACACCGGCACCATGCGCCCGGTGGCGGGGTTCCGGGCGAAGCCGCCGGTGAAGACCCCGGTCTTCTCGCGGTCGCCCACCTTGCGGCTCACGAGGTCCTTCCGCGCCGCCTGCGCGAGGTACTCCGCCACCGCCTCGCGCTGCGCCGCCGAGGTGAGCGCGCCCACCAGCGGGTGCTCGGGGGCGAGCACCAGGAAGGTGGCGCCGAAGAGCGTGTCGGCCCGCGTGGTGAAGACCGGGATCTCGTGCCCCTTGTCGCTCCGGAACACGATCTCCGCGCCCTCCGACCGCCCGATCCAGTTGCGCTGCGCGGTGGTGGTGGTCGCCGACCAGTCCATCTTCGAGCGGTCGTCGAGGTTGGCGAGGAGCCGCGGCGCGTACTCGGTGATCCGGAAGAACCACTGCTCGAGCAGGCGCTGCTCGACGGCGGTGCCGCAGCGCTCGCAGCGCCCCGCCTCGACCTGCTCGTTCGCCACGACGGTCTTGCAGCTCGGGCACCAGTTCACCGGCGCCTGCCTCCGGTAGGCCTTGCCCGCCCTGAAGAGCTGCAGGAAGAGCCACTGCGTCCACTTGTAGTAGGCCGGGTCGGTGGTCGAGAGCTCGTGGCGCCAGTCGAACATCCCGCCGAGGCGCTCGAGCTGGCGGCGGAAGTTGGCGATGTTGCGCGGGATCAGCTCGCCGGGGTGCGTGCCGACCTTGAGCGCGAAGTTCTCGCTGTGGATGCCGAAGGCGTCGAAACCCATCGGCTCGAAGACGTCGTGGCCCTGCAGGCGCCGGAACCGCCCGAAGACGTCGCTCCCCGTGAACGCGTAGAAGTTCCCGACGTGCAGCCCCTCCGCGGAGGGGTACGGGAACATCATCAGGTTGTAGAAGGGCCGCGCGGCGCCGTCGAGGTCGGGCTCGTTCGTGCGCCGCTCGGCCCACCGTGCCTGCCACTTCGCTTCCACCGCCGCCGGGTCGTAGGCCCGGCCGCGCGCCATCGGGTCGCTCATCGGTGCCTGGGACTGGGGGAGCCCGCGTCGGCCGGCGCCTGCCGGGCGACGACGGGAAGCTAAGGCCCTCTCCCGCCCGCTTGCCACGCCGACCGCGGCATCCCTAGCTTCCCGGCGCCTTCCCTCACCCCGGGGCCGCTCGCGACCGCATGGCCATGGACAACCGCCTCCAGCGCGCGCTCTCGCTCGCCACGGTGATCCCGTGGCTCGCGACGGCGATCGCCGCGGCGGTGACGCTGGTGGTCGTCGGCCAGCGGCTCGCCGACGTCCCCGCGCCGGCGCTCGCCCTCGGGATCGGCGCGGTGGCCATCACCGGGCTCGTCGCCACCGCGCTCACGCTCGGCTGGCTTCGCCGCGAGGTCGCCGAGCCGCTGCAGCAGGCGGAGGCGATCGCGATGCAGGTCGCCCGCGGCGAGCTCCCCGACGGGAGTGGCGCCGGCCGGCTCGCCGACCGCGAGGGCGGGCGCCTGGTCGTCGCGGTGCAGGGGATGGTGCAGTCGCTGCGCGACCTCGTCCGCACCATCCAGCTCGCCGCCTCCGAGGCGGCGGGGATGGCCCAGCAGATCGCCGCCGCGACCGAGCAGATGACCGCCTCCACCCAGGAGGTCGCCGGCACGACGAGCGAGCTCACCGAGCGCGCGAACCAGCAGGCGGCGCTCGTGCGCGAGGCGGCCGACGACGCCGCCCGCATCCTCGCCATCGCCCGCCAGCTCGCCGACGGCGCGGTCGAGGCGGCGCAGCGCAACGCCGACCTCGCGGCGCTGGCGCGCCGCCACGAGGCGAGCCTCGACGCGAGCGCCGCCGCCCTCGCCCGCCTCACCGCCGAGGTGGAACTCGGCGCCGCCGAGGCGGACGCGCTCGCCGCCGCCTCGACCGAGATCGAGGGGTTCGTGACCCAGACGAAGGCGATCGCCAAGCGCACGCAGATGCTCGCCCTCAACGCCGCGATCGAGGCGGCGCGCGCCGGCGAGGAGGGGAAGGGGTTCAGCGTCGTCGCCGACGAGGTGCGCAAGCTCGCGGTGCAGGCGGCGCAGTCGGCCACGCAGACGAGCGAGACGGTGCAGGTCATCCAGGGCCGCGTGCAGCAGGCCCGGGAGCGGCTCCTGCGCCTCGGCGAGGGCGGGATCGCCGCGCGCGACGCCGCGCACGCGGCCGCCGCCGGCCTGCAGGGCGTCGCCCGCGAGGCGGAGGCCAACGACGCGTGGACCCGCCGCATCTCGACCTCGGCGGGCGACGTGCGCGAGCTGGTGGACGGCATCGCCGGCCGCATGCGCGAGATCTCGGCCGGCACCGAGGACTACGCCGCCGCCGCCCAGCAGATCTCCGCCGCCGCCGAGGAGCTGAACGCCTCCACGGAGGAGATCTCCGCTGCCGCCGCCCAGCTCGCGACCGCCGCCGAGCGCCTCACCGCGACCACCGGGAACCTGCGGCTCGCGTAACCGCCCAGTCCGGTGCCACGGCGTGACCGGGTATCCGGACCCCGTGACACGATTCTGACGCCGCCAGTACGGGTCCGTGACCCGGCGGCCCGATCCTCTCGCACGACCTGCGCGGGAGGTCGGGGATGCGACGACGACTGTTGCCGGTGGACTGGTGGGTGGCGGCGTGCAATGCCGCCATCATGCTGGTCTGGATGCCGCGAGCGGCGAGCGAGCCGCTCGCCCGCTGGTTCATCGCCGTCCACGGCGTCGCGCTCACCCTGCCGTGGCTCCTCCGGCGTCTCCCCGCCCGTCCCCGCCCCGCCGTCCGCGCCCTCCGCGCCATCTACCCGCTCCTGCTGCTGGTGGGCTGCTGGCTCGAGCTGGGCATGCGCCACGGCGTGGTGGACACGGCGCCGAACGACGCCGCCATCGCCGCCCTCGACCTGGCCATCTTCGGATCGCACCTGAACCTCGCGTGGATGCCGGCGATGCCCGCGCCGTGGTTCCGCGAGCTGATGTTCGGCTTCTACTGGTCGTACTACCCGCTCATGGTGGGCGTGCCGCTGCTGCTGCTGGCGCGCCGCTGCCATCGCACGACCCGCGAGGTGGTGCTCCGGCTCGCCGTGACCTACCTCGCCTGCTTCATCGTCTACTTCACCTTTCCCGTGGTGGGGCCGCTGGACCTGTTCCCCGCCTGGCACCCGCCGGACGGTGACGGGCTGTTCGCGCGGCTGACGTGGGCGATGCACGCCGGGGGCAATTCCCTCGGCACCGCCTTCCCGAGCTCGCACGCGGCCGGGGCGGTGACGTTCGCGGTGCTCGCCTGGCGGCGCGGCGGTCCGGGGCTCGCGGCGCTCGCGACCCTCTGCGCCGCGGGCGTGGTGCTGGCCACCGTCTACACCCAGAACCACTTCGCCGTCGATGCCGCCGCCGGGGTGCTGCTCGCGCTCCTGCTCCAGGCGCGCGTGGTGCCGGTCCTCGAGCCCCGGCTCGCGGTCCGCAGCGCCCCCGACACCGCCGCGCGCCGCCTCGACCTGCGACCGCTCCGTCCCCTGACCCGGCCAAGCGCCGCCTGAGGAGTCCTGCCCATGCGCATCGCGATCTTCTCCGAGGTGTACTGGCCGATGGTGAGCGGCGTGTCGCTCAGCCTGATGCGCCTGACCGACCAGCTCCACCGCCGCGGACACGAGGTTCGCGTCTTCAGCCCGACCTACGCCCTGCCCGAGGGAATGGCCGATCGGCCCGAGGTGCACCGCAGCCCGAGCCGCCCCCTCTTCCTCGACCCGAAGGTGCAGTGGGCCTCTCCCGACCGCGACCTCATCCGCCGCCAGGTCGCCGCCTTCGCCCCCGACGTGGTGCACATCGCCACCGAGGCCGTGATGGGGCACGCCGGCCTGCGCACCGCCAAGGCGCTCGGCCTCCCGATCGTGATGTCGGCGCACACGCACTACGAGCTCTACGCGCCAAGCTACGGACTCGGCTGGGCGATGCCGGCCATCTGGTCCTACCTGCGCTGGTTCTACTCGCAGGCGGCGCGGGTCCTGGCCCCGTCCGCCGAGTACGAGCGATTCCTGAACGCGCGCGGCATCAGGCACACGGGCGTCTGGAGCCGCGGGGTGGACACGGCGCTCTTCTGCCCCTCCCGTCGCTCGCCGGCGTGGCGGGAGGCGCTCGGCATTCCTGGCGACGCGCCCGTGGTCGCCTACATCGGCCGGGTGGCCCCGGAGAAGGAGATCGGCATCCTGCTCGATGCCTGGGAGCGGCTCGGCGTGCGGCGCCGGGACGCGCACCTCGTGCTCGTCGGCGAGGGGCTGATGCTGGACGAGATCCGCGCGCGGGCGCTCCCGAACGCGCACTTCCTGCCGTTCCAGCACGGGACGGCACTCGCGACGGCCTACGCCTCGGCCGACATCTTCGCGTTCCCCTCGTCCACGGAGACGTTCGGGAACGTCCTCCTCGAGGCGATGGCGGCGGGCACCGCCTGCCTCGCCGTGGACGCCGGTGGGGTGCGCGAGTTCGCGCACGGAGGCAACGCGCTGCTCGTCACCCCGCGCGACGCGGTGGCCTTCGCCGATGGCCTGAGCCGGCTGCTGCACGACGCGGCGCTGCGCGCCCGGCTGGCGGCCGAGGGACGGGCGACGGCGCTCAGCCGGAGCTGGGACCGGGTGCTCGACCTGCTGCTCGACGACTACGCGGAGGCCGCCGACCGCCGGCGCATCGCCGTCGCGGCCTGACCGGAGGGGTGGGCCAGCGCCGGGTTGGCCCACTCGGCGCGTGGCGGGGTATCCTTCAGGGCTATGCCGTCTCGCCGTCTCGCCCGCTTCGCCTGGGCCGTCCTGGGCTGGAACCTGCTCGTCGTGCTCTGGGGCGCCTACGTGCGCGCCAGCGGCTCGGGGGCCGGCTGCGGCGCGCACTGGCCGCTCTGCAACGGCGTGGTGGTGCCCCGGGCGCCGGAGCTGGCGACCCTGATCGAGTTCACGCACCGCCTCACGAGCGGCGTCGCGGGGCTCCTCGTGCTCGGGCTGGCGGCCTGGGCATGGCGGATCACGCGGCCCGGCGCCGCGCTGCGCCGCGCCGCGCTCGCGAGCCTCGTCTTCATGGTGACCGAGGCGCTCCTCGGCGCGGCGCTCGTGAAGTTCGAGCTGGTCGCGAGCGACGACTCGCTGACCCGCGCGTTCTCGCTCGGCGCGCACCTCGTGAACACCTTCCTGCTCCTTGCCGCGCTCGCCGTGACCGGCTGGCTCGCCGCGGGCGGTGCCGCGCCGCGCCCGGCGCTCGCGCCACGCCGGGCGCGCGCCATCGGCCTGCTGCTCGCGGGCGTCCTGCTCGTCGGCGTCACCGGCGCGATCACCGCGCTTGGCGACACGCTCTTCCCCGCGACCTCGGTGGCGGAGGGGCTCCGCCAGGACCTCTCGCCGACCTCGCACCTGCTGCTGCGGCTGCGCGTGTGGCACCCGGCGCTGGCGCTGGCAGTCGGCGCGGGGGTGATCGCGCTGCCGGCGCTGCTCGGGCCGGGCGTCGGGCTGGCGGCCGGCCGGCTCGCCCGCGGCGCGGCGGCGCTCGTGGGCGTGCAGTGGCTCGTGGGGGCGGTCAACATCGTCCTGCTCGCGCCCACCGCGCTGCAGCTCGTGCACCTGCTGCTCGCGGACCTCGTCTGGATCGCGCTGGTGCTCGCCGGGTGCGCCGCCCTCGCCGCGGCACCGGCGGTCGAGCCGGCGGCCCCGCGCGAGCCCGCGGCCGCGGCCGCGCTCGCGGGCCGCTGAGCCCGCCGCCGCGCCCGACCCGGCCCCGTGCGTCGTCCCGAGTATCACGCGTGGCAGCCGCCGCGGCGGGGTCGCCGGTGGCCGCTGGCGCTGGCCAGCGTGCTCGCCCACCTGCTGCTCGTGCTGCCGATCGTGGTGAAGCCCGCGCTGCCCCGGCAGGTCGAGGTCGAGGAGCCGGCGCGTCCGCCCGAGCCCGACCGCGCGGTCGAGATGCTCTACCTGCCGCCCCCGCCGCAGGCGCCTTCCCCGACGCCGCCCGCGCCGGCACCGCAGGCGCCACCGGCCCCCGAGCCGCCGCAGGTCGCCACCACCCTGCCCGCGACCCCGGCGCAGGAGCCGAGGGAGGAGGAGCGGCCCAACGCACCCCCCGAGGCGGAGCG
>Ga0101944_10007980_pt1 | contig 10315 bp, 7 predicted proteins | sample DewCreD2012metaG_FD_75245 | JGI IMG/M metagenome (GOLD analysis project Ga0101944, IMG submission 75245) | Hot spring sediment bacterial and archeal communities from British Columbia, Canada, to study Microbial Dark Matter (Phase II) - Dewar... ...
CTTTCGCGTTTTCGCCTTTTCGCGCTTTCGCGATTACTTCTTCCCCTTTCGTTCTTTCGCGTTTTCGCGTTCTTAAGAATACAAGAAGCGCGACACGCCCGCCGCGGCCTTGTTTGCGGGCCGCGACGGGCGGTGCTGGGCATGGCTCGTGTTTCGACGCCGCGGTTCGGCCGCGACGTGCCGCACTCAGGCCGCGGGGCGGGCTACCAGTGCCGGCTCAACCGGCAGCAGCCCGCAGCCGCCGCTCACCCGGTGCCGACGTTGAACTCGCGCACCAACTCGCGCAGCGCCGTGGCCTGCGCCCCAAGCTCTTCGCTGCTGCTGGCCATCTCTTCGCTGCCGGCGGCCGACTGCTCGGTAACCTGGGCGATCGTTTGAATCGCCTTGCTCACCTCTTGCGCGTTGGCCGCCTGCTGCACCGTGGCGCTGGCGATCTCGGCGATCCTCGCGGCCGTCGTCTCCGCCGTTTGGATGATCTTCTTCAGCGATTCGCCCGTCTGGTCGCTGAGCTGCGCCCCTTCTTCCACGCGCTGCGTCGATTCCTTGATCAGCGAGCTGATTTCGCGGGCCGCCTGGTTGCTTCGCTCGGCCAGCTTGCGCACCTCGTCGGCCACCACGGCGAAGCCCATCCCGTGCTCGCCCGCCCGGGCCGCTTCGATCGCCGCGTTCAGCGCCAGCAGGTTCGTTTGGCTGGCAATCTCCGAAATCACCTGGATGATCTCGGCGATCTTCTGCGAGCTTTGCCGAATCCGCTCCATTGACTCGATCGACTGCGACACCGCCCGGCCGCCGGCGTTGGCCAACTCGTTCGCCTCGCGGGCCACCGCGTTGGCCGCCGTGGCGCTCTCCTTCACCGTCTCGACGCTGCGGGCCAGCTCTTCGATGGCCGCGGTCATCTCTTCCACGCTGCTGCTCTGCGACTGCGCCCCTTGGGCCAGCGTTTGCGAGCTCTCGGCGATGACCCGCGCGCCCTCGGCGAATTGGTTGGCGCTCTCGACGATCTGCTCGATCGCTCCGCGCACCGCCACCACCACCGCGTTGACGTTGTTGCACAACTCGCCGTAGAGGCCGGGGTAGTGCTTCTCGATCTTCTGCGTGAAGTCCTTCTCGCCCAGGCGGCTCATCACCGCGGCGATGTCGCGCATCGGCGCGGCAAAGCCTTCGAGCATGGCGTTCATGCCCGCGATGATCTCGCGGTACTTGCCTTGGAACTTCGCCGCGTCGGCGCGAACGTCGAGCCGTCCCTCGGCGGCGGCCTGGGAAAGCGTAGTGCTCTCGGCGATCAGGCCGTTGATCGCGTCGATGCAGCGGTTCAGGTTCGTCTTGATCAGGTCGAAGTCGCCGTGGTATTCGTCGGTGATCTTCTCGGGGATGTCGCCCTTGCTGATCCGATCGACGTAGCCGGCCGCCACGTTCAACGGGCCGATCACCGCGTCGAGCGTCGAGTTGACGCCTTCGACGATCTTGCGGAAATCGCCTTGGTGCTTGCCGGCGTCGGCGCGGGTTTGCAGCTTGCCGGCCACGGCGGCCTCGGTGAGCATTTCCGCGTCGCCGGCCATGGCGTTGATCGCGTCGATGCAGCGATTGAGGTTGTTCTTGATCTCGTTGAAGTCGCCGCGGTACTCGTCGGTGATCTTCTCGGGGATGTCGCCCTTGCTGATCCGATCGACGTAGCCGGCCGCGACGTTCAACGGACCGATCACCGCGTCGAGCGTGGCGTTGATGCCGGTGATGATCGGGCGGAACTCCGGCGGCACGCTCTCGGGATTGCCGCGGGTTTGCAGCTTGCCCTCGACGGCTGCGGCTGCCAACTGTTCGGCCTGGCTGATCGTGTTCCGCAACGACCGATTGATATTCCGCCCGAGAACCAAGGCGAAGCCAACGGACAAGGCCGTGCCGACTAGCAGGGCGATGATCGCCAAAAGCTTCGCCCATCCCGCCTCCGACATGGCCAATGCGGTTTCGGTTTCGTTCCCTTTGTCGTTGAGCGTCCGCAGCTTGGTCAGTAGGGTTTCGAATTGAAGTTGGCTATCGCGGGCGGGGCCGAAGACGATTCCCTCGAAGTCGGCCATGAGTTTTTGGACCCGCACCACTTCCTCCGTCATGCCGGCGATGACAGCCTGCGTTGCTTGCGAGGCCGGTTCGAGCTTCTCCCGCAATACGACTTGTGCCTCCTCGGTCTTGCCGTCGCGGACGAGCTGTTTGATCTCTTTGATCGCCGCATGGAACTGCCGGTGCGGCTCGTCGCACTCCTTCAATAGTCTGTTGAGGGTTGGGTTGGTGGTCTTCGTCGCGGCCATCAATCGCCCGAAGGCGCAAGCGGTGTGATCCTCGGCGCCTTCGAACAACTCCCCGTGGGCCACGCAACGAGCAATGCGAGCCAACGCTTGCCAGTGATCGCCGCGGAATTGCTCGCAAAGGTGCCGCAGCGTGTCGGTGTCGCCCAGGTCGGCCTCTTCGAGTTGCTTGTAGAGGGCCAAGGCCTGCTGGTTGGCTTCGCGCCATTTGGCCAGGTGGTCGCTGCACTGCTTCCACATCTCGGCCTCGTCGGCTTGCTTTGCGATCGATTCGTACAACTCGCGGCCCTCTTGATAGATCTTCCGTCCGTTGGCGATCTGCTCGTGCTGCCGCTTGCGTACCCAGGGCGATTGCGCGAAGATGGGGGATATGCTATGAATGGGCAATTCTGATTTCCCGCTCTTGCCGACGGACGGCAAGCGCGCGGAAGTCGCGGCAACCACGGAGGCCCAATCATGGCAACGCAGGACAACATTACAGCGCAGGACAACACGGCAACGCATGGCACCATCACCGCGAACACAAGTGTGAAGAAGTCGGCAAAGATCGAAGTTCACTTCCGCCATCTGACCGATCCCCGTCGCCGCCGGCCGGTCTATCCGCTGATCAACATCGTCGTCATCGCCATCTGCGCGGTGATCTGCGGGGCCGACGACTTTGTGGCCATCGCCGCCTTCGGCCGAAAGAAACGCCAGTGGCTCTCGCGGTTCCTCGATCTCAGTGCCGGCATCCCCTCGCATGATCGCTTCAACGCGATTCTGGCGGCGATCAGGCCGGAAGAGTTCGAGAAGTGCCTGTTGAGTTGGATCACGGCCCTGCACGAACTGACCGGCGGGCAGGTGATTGCTATTGATGGCAAAACCCTGCGCCGCAGTTTCGACAAAGCGACGGGCAAGGCGGCGATCCAGATGGTCAGCGCGTGGGCCACGGCCAACCAGATCAGCTTGGGCCAAGTCGTTGTCGATGCCGAGAGCAACGAGATCACGGCGATCCCGAAATTGCTGGAAATCCTCGAGCTTTCCGGGGCCTTGGTGACGATCGACGCGGCCGGCTGCCAAACGGAGATCGCGCAGAAGATTCTCGACGGCGGCGGCGATTACATTCTGACGGTGAAGGGCAATCAGCCGAAGCTGCGCGAGGGCATCAAGAGATATTTCGACGATCATCTCGCCGACGACTTCGCGCGTGTGAAGGCGAGTCGTCATGAGACGCATGAGAAGGGCCATGGGCGGGAAGAGACGCGGTGGTATTACGTCTGCCCGGTGCCGAAAGACTTGCCCGACCGCGCTCGCTGGCCGGGTGTGAAAGCGATCGGTGTGGCGATCAGCAGCGTCGATCGCGACGGGAAGAACTGCTGCGAGACGCGGTATTACATCCTCAGCCGCTATTTGCCGGCGAGGGAGTTTGCCGGCGCGGTGCGCGGCCATTGGGGGATCGAGAACCGGTTGCATTGGCAGCTCGATGTGACGTTTCGCGAGGACCAATGTCGGGTGCGAAAGGGCCATGCCGATGTGAACCTGAGCATCCTTCGGCGGGCGGCGTTGAGCATGCTCCGCAACGAGAAGACAGAGAAGGTCGGGGTAAAGAACAAACGCCTCACCGCCGGCTGGGACGACGACTACCTGGAGCAAGTCCTTGTTGGGCAATGAGTATTGGTGCAATCGCCCTGGCGGTCAACCGACCGAATAACGAGTATAGCTTGATGGTGTTTCCGCACAAAGCAGGATCATGTTAGCATTGCGCATCGAAACGTGAGGCATCCGCGTCTCTTTTCAAGGTTTTGTTAGCGTTCAGTGCAGCGGTGTGGCAATTCCACTAGGCCCCGTTGACGCGATAGCTGTTCACCAAGATAATGCTTGCTCCTGAAGCACGCTGGCACCGGCGTGAGGCAGCTCGTTCTCATTGAATCGAGTATTGCTAGGATGACATCGCTGAACGAGAAGCGTTGCGCCTATTGCGGATCGGATGAGGCTCGACCGTGGCTTAGCGGTATACGGGATCGGCTGGAGTGCGCGCCGGGAGAGTGGAGCTTTGTGCGTTGCACGAGGTGCGGGTCGGGCCTGCTTCGCCCGGTCCCTTCGCAAGAGGCGCTTGTCTCTTACTACCCGGAGGTCTACAGTTTCTCGCCGGTAACCGAAAAAGCGGGGTGGTTGCGGAGGTGGTGGTCCAGGCTTGAATCCGTGCTGATTTACGGCCGCATGTACCGTCGCGACGCCTGCCGAGTTGCGGCGCGCACGGCAGGAAAGGAAGCAAGAGGCAAGGTTCTGCTCGATGTGGGTTGCGGACGGGGTCTGAGGCTTTTGGCCTTCCACCGACTCGGATACGAAGTGCACGGATGGGACGTTCAACCCCACGTCGTGGAGTATGTGCGGCGCGAACTAGGGCTTCGGGCGGATCACGGCGACCTGGAACAATTGGGCAGTTTCTTCCCGGCAGAGAGCTTTCACACCGTCACGGCTTTTTACGTGCTTGAACACGTGCTGGATGTCGAGAGACTGCTTCGCGCGTGCGCGCGATTGCTGAAGCCCGGCGGCTGGTTCGTGGGTGCAGTGCCGTTGGCCGATAGTTCGCAAGCCTTGCTGTTTGGCTCGCGGTGGTCGCAAGCGACTGAGGCCCCGCGTCACGTGACCTTGCCCACGCAAAACGGGTTGACTTGTCTCTTGCGGCGCGTCGGCTTTCAGAATGTTACTTGGATTCCCGACACGTCGAGCAATTGTAGCGGGGCGTTTGCTTTATCAGTGATTCCTAGCAGCAGCACCCCGGCTCTCTATGGAGCGCGTCGCGTCAGGGCGTTTGTCTCGAGGCTGCTCGGCATAGGTGTCGCGATGCTGGCCGCGCCGTGGGCCTGGGTCGAGAACAGGGTTCTTGCAAGGCCGTGCTTGGGTGTTGTCTTTGCACAGAAGCCTCTAGCCCCCGCCCGCGAGATTGAGGAGACCATAGCGCCATGACTTGCGCGGGCGAGACTGCGATCCCTGTCCCTCCGCCAGCGAGCGTGCTCTTTGTGCTCGACTACTTCTACCCTCATCTTGGCGGCGGCGAAACCTTGTTCTGGGAGCTTTCGCGCGCTGCGGCTAAAGCGGGTAGTCGGGTAAGCGTCGTAACCCCGCGTTTGCGAGGAATGAAGGCTCGCGAAGTTGTGGACGGAGTAGAAATCGTACGCGTTTGGACGCCGCGTTTCGCGCCGCACGTGTGGTTCATGCTGCTTGCGATTCCGATCGCCTGGCGGCTCGCTAAGCGCGTCAGCCTAATTCACGCAGCGGTCTATTTCGCTGCGGTTCCGGCTTGCCTGGCTGCAACGCTTCGAGGCAAGCCGTTGGTGATTACGGTACATGAGGTGTTCGGCGACCAATGGCAGCAGCTCAAGGCGATCGGCCGGCTAACGGGATGGGCAGCCAGAGTGTTCGAGCGAATAGTGGTTGGCCTTCCCGCAGCCAGGTATATCTGTGTCTCCGACTTCACGAAGCGTCGACTGATGCGATTTGCGCGCATTCCTGAGACGAAGATTTCCGTCGTCTACAACGCAGTGGACTACGGGTTCTGGAAGCGCGATCGTCACTGTGCACGGCCATTGCGAAAAGAACACGGCTGGCCGGATACAACCTTCGTCTATCTGTTCTTCGGGCGGCCTGGCGTCTCCAAAGGAGTTGACACGCTGGTCGCCGCCGCCGCCGAAGTCCGTCAGCGTCTCCCCGAAAGCCGGTTGGTGCTGCTCTTAGGGCGTGAACCCGCCGCCGGGCGGCGAAGCATTGAAAGCACCGTGCGGAGACATGCATTAGGGAACCACGTGCTTGTTCTTGATTCGGTCCCTCGCGACGAACTACCCGGCTACCTTCTAGCGGCTGATTGCGTGGTAGTCCCCTCGGTGTCCGAAGGATTCGGGTATTCCGCCGTCGAGGCGCGAGCGATTGGTTGTCGGGTACTCGCCACAGCAGGACATGCAGTGGAGGAGGTGCTCTGGGGCGAGGTCGAGTTGTGTCCTTCTGGGGACAGCAAAGCGATGGCAGATCGGATCGTCGAGATCGCCCGAGTGCCGTGCAATGTCCCGCCTCATACCCCGAAGTACGACCTGGCGACACACCTGCAAAATACACTCCAGGTTTACCAGTTGGTCTCATCGGCGACGTCCGCGCTGGGGCCGATCCGGCGATAAGCTATCGCATCTGCCTTTGCGGGGGGCCTGCTTGGTCGATCGCATGCCGCCGCGCAAGCTCGGTGAGTTGCAGCCTGATCTCGCGGATGCGCGACAGCAGCACCAGGTTCATCAAGCCGAGCGCGATGATCGATACATAGAGCGTCAGGTCGGCGCCGCGGCCCACGCCTACGATCTGCGCCGCTCTGGTGGTCCAGTCGGGCATAAGGACGCACGCGCAGGCCAGAACGCTGACGAACAATACAACGAGCCGGTCCCGTTTTCGCGAGCGAAGACGCGCGAAATACAGCGCCGCCGAGAAGCCGATCGCCCCAATGAGCAGGTACTGGATGGGTGTCATCGCAGCAGCCTCCCCAAACAGAGATCAAGCAGGATATGCACGGCGTTGAACGTGCTTTGTCCCTTCGCCCGGGCGTAGTCGGTATAGAGGATGCAGGCGGGGCGTTCGACAACCCGCAGCTTCGCCCGGGCCAATTGGATCAAGATCTCGGTCGCATGGCCGTAGCCATTCTCTTGAAAGTGGACGGCCTCTGCGGCGCGGCGCGCCAGGGCGCGCAGCCCGTTGTGCGCATCGGTGAGCCACAGGCCGCTCAGCAGGTAGTTCACCACTCGGGCCGCCTGTAGCACACAGCGGCGCATGGGCGGCACGCGCTGCCGATGCTCCGCCACGAGGAAACGCGACCCCAAGACCGCGTCGGCCTCGTCGGCGAAGAGCGGTTCCAACAAACGCTCGATGTCGGCCGCTCGGTGCTGGCCGTCGGCGTCGAAGTGAACAATGTAGCCCGCCCCTTGCTCCAAGGCGTACGTCATGCCTGTCTGGAGTGCGGCTCCCTGCCCCAAATTTATCGGGTGCCGCAACCGGTGGATCTGTGTGAACCTGCTCAGGATCGAAGGGGTGGCATCGGTCGAACCGTCGTCCACCACCACGATCTGGTGCCCTGTGGTGGAAAGCTGATTCAACGTCGCCCCGATCGAGGCTGCTTCGTTGAACGCTGGAACGACAATGAACACGGCGGAGTCTTGATTCATCGGCAGGAACCGCCTAGACAGGCAACACCGGGCTCGTCGCAAAATCGACAACGAAACACTCCGGTTATCCTACCCGCCGATCAATCCCTTTCAATCGTCCGACCGACCAAAACCCTAAGACTAACGAAAAAGTCACTTCCTGTTATCGCTTCTCTAACAGCCCGTTGAAAAACGCCCCAAGGAATCGCTTGCGCGCATCGAAACCCTCGGAAAAACCGCTTTGGCAGCGCCCAAGCCCGAGTCTTTCAACGGGCCGCCAACCGACGGATGCCCTCTCTGCCGACGTCGGCTCGCCTACCACGCAGAGCGGCCGACTGAGGAGGCATTTCGCTCGCTTGCCGGCGGCGAGCGCTGCCTTCAGCGGGCTACGGTTCTGCGCCGCGACCGACCGAATCCATGCTGCTGGTTGCGAAGAGAAGACTCGCAAATCGGGCGGCCTTGCCGACAGCCCCTTGCAAAAGCCCGGCAGGCGCAATCCGACCATCGACATCCGCGGAAAAGGCGCGGCGGGCAGTTTGCAAAACCGACTTTTTCAACGGGCCGCTAAGCAGTAGTTTCTAGGACGTTTCGTGCCGGCAATGCTTCTTTTTCCGGCGGTTTCCAAGGTTTTCGCAACTCTGCCGAAGAGACACACGACCTTGAGAAACCCGAAGAACCCCGGAAAGCTCGAGAAAGCTGGGCGCAAAGTGCTAGAAAAGACTGGCTAAGCCGTTCAGCCGCCGAGCCATGCGGGCAGCTCGCCGGCTTTCGGCAGTTTGACGACGCTGGCGCGGGCGATCTCGGGGATGGCCAAAACGTCGGCCAACGCCTCGGCGGGCGGTGCTGAGTCAAGAGCGAGTACGCCGACGGCCTCGCCGCCCGGTTGATTCGACTCGCGGCCCACGGCCATTTGCGCGATGTTCACGCGATACTTGCCGAAGATGCTGCCCACCTTGCCGATCACGCCCGGGGCATCGCGGTGATAGAAGATCATCAACACACCGTCCAAGTAGCTCTCCAGCCGGCATCGGCCCTTTTGCACCAACCGCGGCATGTGATTGCCGAAGAGGGTGCCGGCGGCCAACGACGATCGTTTCTCGCTTACGACCTCGGCCGAGATCAACGAAGTGAAGTCGCCGATGTCCGTATTCCGCTGCTCGACCAGCTCGATGCCTCGTTCGCGGAGCAGCACTTCGGCGTTCACGATATTTACGCCGCCCTCGAGAGCCTGTTCGAGCAATCCGGCCGCGAACGCCGCCGAGAGAAGCCGCGTATCTTTCTTGGCGACCTCGCCCTTGTAGCTCAGCCGGCAGGTATGCGGCGGGGCGTGATCGACTTGGGCAAGCAGCAGCCCGAGCCGATAGGCCACATTCAAGTAGCCGCGCAGGTCGGCCAGCGTTTTCGGATCGAGCGGCGACATATTCACCGACTGCTTGATCGCCCCGGTCGTGAAAAAGTCGATCAGCAATTCGGCCGCTTCGAGCGCCACGTTCGATTGAGCCTCTTCCGTGCTGGCGCCCAAGTGGGGAGTGCAGAGCACATTCGGCATGCCGAAAAGCGGATTCGACGTGCACGGCTCTTCCGGATACACATCGAGGGCGACGCCGCCGAGTTGACCGCTTTTGAGCCCTTCCACCAATGCCGCCTCGTCGTAGATTCCACCGCGGGCGCAGTTGATCAGACGAACGCCTTTCTTCATTCGGGCGATGCGGTCGGCGCCGATCAGATTCCGCGTTTCGTCGTTGAGCGGCGTATGCACGGTCAGATAGTCCACCACGGGAAGCATGTCGTCGATCGAATCGACCAACTCGATTCCCAGTTCTTTTGCGCGCGCGGCCGTCACGAACGGATCGTACCCGATGATTCTCATTTCCAGCCCCCGGGCACGCGACGCGACCGCTTGCCCGATCCGGCCCAGCCCGATGATGCCCAATGTCTTTCCCGCCAATTGGGTGCCCGTGAACTTCTTTCGGTCCCAGCGGCCTTCGATCAGGCTCTGATAGGCGGGGTGAACATTGCGCGACAGGGCGAGCATCAGGCAGATCGTATGTTCCGCCGTGGATACGGTGTTTCCGCCGGGGGTGTTCATCACAACGATTCCCTGCCGAGTGGCGGCCTCGACATCGATGTTGTCGACGCCCACTCCCGCCCGGGCGATCGCACGAAGACGGTTATTTCCCTCCAGCGCGGCCGCAGTAATCTGGACGCCGCTGCGGCAAATGGCGCCGTCGAACTCGTTGAGCGCTTTGCGGAGTTCGTCGCCTTTCAAGCCGGTGCGCACCTCGACTTCGAGATTCCCGGCCGACTGCAAAAGATTCAGTCCGTCTTGCGACAACGGGTCGAGCACGATGATTCTGGGCATTGTCGGCACCATCCGTTCACTACGTTTTTTCGATGACCAAACACCGAGCACTCTTTCATCGCCAGGCCGACCACCGGGCGCCCCGGGACCAAATCAATCCGGCAGTCGGGCTGCCCGGGCCGAAAGCAATCGCTGCGCTTCGGCCACGGCCGAACCTAGCTTAACCTTTTGCCCGAGTTCCACAAGTACCAGCTCCATCGAGGCCAGCAGACCGAGAATGTCGAACTCGTCGATCTGCCCGAAGTGGGCGATTCGCACGATACGGTCTTTCAGGGGGCCTTGGCCCCCGGCCAGTTTGACCCCGAATCGAGCTTCGAGCCTTCGAAGAAAGAGCTTGGCGTCAACTTCCGCCGGCGGGAAAGCGGCCGTCATGCCTTCGGCGGGCCGCTCCGCCACCAAGCGGAAACCGAGAGCCGATACACCGGCACGAACCGCTTGCGCCAAGAGCCTGCCCCGCGTCCAAAGGTTTTCGATGCCCGCCTGCCGGATCAGCCGGA
>Ga0101944_10007981_pt1 | contig 10314 bp, 7 predicted proteins | sample DewCreD2012metaG_FD_75245 | JGI IMG/M metagenome (GOLD analysis project Ga0101944, IMG submission 75245) | Hot spring sediment bacterial and archeal communities from British Columbia, Canada, to study Microbial Dark Matter (Phase II) - Dewar... ...
AATGTAGGACAGCGTCATGTGCTGTTCCTATGTAGTCAATCATTCCATTTGACAAGACCACGCCTTTGTTGCACAGCTGACTTACCGCTGCCATATTATGGCTTACAAAAAGCACCGTACGCCCGCTTTTAGATGCTTCATCCATTTTGCCTAAGCATTTGGCTTGAAAACTTGTGTCGCCAACGGATAGGATTTCATCTACGATCAATATTTCTGAATCCAGATGCGCGGCTACCGCGAAAGCTAACCGTACATACATTCCACTGGAATATCTCTTTACTGGGGTGTCAAGAAATCGGCTTATTTCGGCAAATGAGACTATGTCGTCGAATCTTTGGGTTATTTGTTTTTTGCTCATGCCGAGTATTGATCCATTCATATAGATATTTTCTCTGCCTGTAAGTTCTGGATGAAAACCAGTTCCAACTTCAAGCAAGCTTGCCAAGCGTCCGCGAATAATCGCTTTTCCTTCTGTAGGCGGTGTAACTCTAGAAAGTATTTTTAATAAGGTGCTTTTGCCGGCACCATTTCTGCCGATTATGCCTACTACATCTCCTTGTTCTACATCGAAAAAGATGTTTTTAAGCGCCCAAAGTTCAGTATTGGCTTTGTCTGATGACGCTTTGCCTCTTTTTAGCCAATGCAGCTTTCCACTTGATTTGCAGGCTACTTTGTAAAGCTTGCCTATTCCTTCTATAGATATAGCAGGTTTTGATTTCATCGTTTTACACCAGATCGGCAAAGTAGCGTTCGGCTTTGCGAAAGTAAAATAATCCAAGCGCGAAAAAAACTACGCTCATAAATATTGAAATGCATAGTATATCCCAGGATATTGGTGATTTACCCAGCACAACAGCACGCATGTTTGAGATGATTCCGGAGATTGGGTTAAGCCATATCATCAGAGTTTTGGCTGTTGGATGTGAATCTAACATGCTTACTGGGTACATTACGGGTGTAACGAACATCATCACTTGTATAATAAATGGCACTGCATGTTTAACATCTCTATACTTTACGTTCACGGCTGCTGCCAGAAGTCCAAATCCAAGTGATACTAGTACTGCCGCCAGTATGAGCAATGGTATGAGTGCTATTGATAGCGCTTTTGGTGTTAACTTGTAATAAACCATCATGCCTGCTAAAACTAGTGATGCTATGAATAGATCAATTAGTGCCCCAGCCGCCGAGGATGTAGGGATTATTAGTCTTGGAAAATAAACTTTTTGAATAAGGCCAGCATTTGAAACTACAGAGTTTGCAGCGTTGGTGAATGTGTTAGCAAAGTACTGCCAAACTAGCAGTCCGGTATATAAGAAGATTGGGTATGGGGTGCCGTCGCCGCTTTGGATACCTCCTAGTTTGTTAAAAACAAAGGTAAATACCAACATTACCATAAGCGGCTGGATTATTGCCCACGCGCAGCCTAAAGCGGCTTGTTTGTATCTTACCGCTATGTCCCGCCATGTCAGCGCCGCAAATAGCTCTCTGTATCTCCAAAGCTCTTTTAGGTCAAATGATGGTACTTTGGGCGGCGGTGTTATGATTACTTCGGGTTCAGATTTCATTTTACGTACACTCCATTATCAAGTCGCGGGTAATGGAAAGCTGGTTTGTAAGGTCGAGATGATGATTGCCTATATAAAATCCATCCCTGTCGAGTTTTTGAGCATTGGGCAGCTCGCCGCATATATCGCAGTTAAAAAATCGAATGACAGGGTTTTTAGTGAAGTTGCCTGCAACGATAGGTCTGCATTCTACTCCAGCTTCGAGAAGGTTTTTGACTACTTCTTGTCGTTTTCCGGCTAATTTCCCATCAAGAACCATGGCAAATGCAAACCATGAACTGTTTCCGATGGGGTGTTGTATTTTTATGAAATCGAGATTGCCGAATTTTTCAACAAAGTAGTTCGCGTTTTGCCTTCGTCCTACAAGCAAAGTATCTAATTTTTCAAGCTGTTTTATTCCAATTGCGCCCGATATTTCCAGTGGACGCAGGTTGTAGCCTGGAAGAACAAACCTGTACATCTCGTGAAAAGGATCTGAGGTTTTGTTGCAGACTAAGTTTTTATCAGGAAGCTCTCTTGTCCATCCATGAGCGCGCATCGAGAGCATGATATGGTAAAGCTCCTCATTGTCGGTTAGCACAACCCCTCCTTCCATTGTGCATATATGGTGTGAGAAGAATAAACTGAATGTCCCGCATATGCCAAAGGTTCCACAGAATTTTCCGTTGATCTCTGCCCCCATAGACTCGCAGTTATCTTCTATTAGCAGCAGACTGTGCTCTTCGCACACTTGGTTTAGTTCCTCAAAATTGTTTGGTGCTCCAAGTAGGTTAACAGCGAGTACCGCTTTGGTTTGGGGTGTTAATGCTTTTTGTACTTCGGCAATGTTCAGGTTGAATGTTTCTGGATCTATATCCACGAACTTCAGTCTTAGATTATGCTGATACAGGGGACTGTAAGTAGTGCTCCATGACACAGCGGGTACTATTATTTCATCGCCAGGTTTGAGTTTAGGCGGGGAAGTATGCATAAGCGCAGATATCGCAAGTAAGTTTGCTGAGCTTCCGGAGTTTACCATAACTGCATACTTGGCGCCGAATCGCTTGGCAAACAGTTTCTCAAACTCGCGCACATTTTTGCCCATTGTCAGCTGTCCGCTTTTGAGTACTTCAATTGCGGCTTCAAGTTCTTCATTGTCCCAAGTTGAGCAGGCAAGTGGGTATGTGATCATCCGCTGCGCCTCATTGTATCTAAGTAGTATGAGTAAGTAGCTGCAATGCCATCTTTGTGGTTGGTGGTAGGGTGCCAGCCGAATTTTTCAGCGCGGCTTGAATCAAGTAGTTTTCTTGCCATACCAACAGGGCGACTTTTATCAAATTCAAATTTCCCTTTGTATCCAATAACTTCAGCAGCTGTCTGATAGTATTCGCTTACGCTAAAGTCTTTCCCGTAGCCGATATTTAGATAGTGCGGCAGTTCATCTATGAAATCCAATGAGCGATGTATAAAGCCGGCGATATCTTCTACAAACAAGAATTCTCGCCTGGCGCTGCCGTCACCCCATATCGCCACCGAATCGCTGCCGTTAATTTTAGCTTCATGGAGTTTTCTGATTATCGCAGCAATAAGGTGAGAAGACTCTGGGTCAAATTTGTCATTCGGTCCGTAAAGGTTGCAGGGAATCAAAACCCGGTAGTTAACGGAATATTGTCTGCTGCAGTACTCGCACAACTTTGCGCCTGATATTTTAGCTAATGCATATCCTTCATTTGTGGGTTCGAGAGGAGCTGCGAGCAGATATTCCTCTTTGAGCGGTGTCTTATAATCTTTTGGATACATACATGAGCTGCCAATGTAGATCAACTCTTTTACTCCAGCTTTTAGAGAGCTGTAAATGACGTTGCTGCTGATAATTTGGTTTTCGTAGAGAAAATGAACCGGATCATTGATGTTAGCCTGTATACCGCCAACTTTGGCTGCTGCAAGTATGACGCAATCTGGCGCTTCCTTTTGCATGAATTCGAACACACTGGATTGATCGAGCAAATTCAGAGCTTTTCTAGTTCTGAGTATAAGATCGAATCGCTCATCGTTTGAGATTGTCCTGACTAATGCAGAGCCAAGAAGTCCTGTATGTCCTGCTATGTATATTTTTTTCTTGCTATGCAGCGGCATTGAGCCAATCCCTTTCTATTCGAGCTTCGCGCGATTCTGATGCAAAATCGGCTTCAACCATCAGCTTGACCAGGTCTTTAAATCTAACGGTGGGTTCCCAGCCTAGATCTTCTTTTGCCTTTGAATAGTCGCCTATCAGCAAGTCTACCTCTGCAGGTCTGAAATACTTGGGATCTATTGAAATCAGGATTTTACCTGTATTTGTGTCGTATCCTTCTTCTTCAAGCCCTTTGCCGCGCCATTTTATGTTGTATCCAAGACAGCGTCCTGCTTCTTCGACGAATTCTCTTACTGAGTGGGTTTCTCCGGTGGCAATAACATAGTCGTCAGGCTTTGGCTGCTGTAGAATAAGCCACATTGCGCGCACATAGTCCTTTGCATATCCCCAATCACGCCGAGCATCAAGGTTTCCCAGGTAAAGGCGGTCTTCCAGCCCCAATTTTATTCTTGATAGACCACGGGTGATTTTTCGCGTGACGAATGTCCTCCCTCGCCGCGGAGACTCATGGTTAAATAGGATTCCGTTTGCTGCGAAGATTCCATAGCTTTCTCTATAGTTTCTAGCTATCCAGTAGGCGAAAACCTTTGAACACCCATAGGGGCTGCGAGGATGGAACGGTGTTGTTTCTTTTTGCGGTATCTCTTGAACCATTCCAAACATTTCGGAAGATGAAGCCTGATAGAATTTTGCGTCAACGCCGGTTTCTTTTAGCGCATCGAGCAGCCGCAGTGTTCCCAAAGCCGTAACATCTGCTGTGTATTCTGGTATATCGAAGCTGACTCGGACGTGGCTTTGCGCTCCGAGATGGTATATCTCGTTTGGTTTAATATTTTCAATCAGTCTGCTTATACAGCTTGAGTCAGACAAGTCTCCGTAATGAAGAAACAGCCGCGCGCCGGATTCATGGGGATCTTCATAGATATGTTCTATTCTACTCGTGTTGAAAGTAGATGCGCGGCGTATAATTCCGTGCACTTGGTATCCTTTTTCAAGCAGTAATTCTGCAAGATACGAACCGTCTTGTCCCGTTATTCCTGTGACTAACGCTTTTTTCATCGTATGCAAACCTAATTCACGCCTGATTTGTTTTGTCCGCAATAGCAGGTAATATTACCAGTATCAACATGTGAATCGGAATTGGTTAAAACATGTAATATAGCCCTGCTGGAGTGAAAGAAGGTGTATATTTTTAGAATGAATTAATCCCTTATGCGGCCTCGCCCAAAATTTCGCCGGTTATTGAAGCAGAAGGCACTGCGGCGCTTTTATTCTTTTCCGTTATTAGTTCCGATAGATACCTGCGCACCTCTTCGTTTTTGGCAAATGAAGATATGTGTTCTAGCCTGTTTATGATGTCTATTATTTCGGCTGTGTCAAAGTAGTTGGGTCTGTCTACTACAAAGATGGAATCCATATCCGAAGGCCTTATGCTTTCATTTTCAGAAATCAGTTTTTCATGAAGTCTTTCTCCGGGGCGGATGCCGCTGAACTTTATGTCTATGTCAACCCATGGCTCTAATCCATACATTCTTATGAGGTCTTCTGCTAAATCGGTTAATCTAATCGGACGCCCCATATCAAGCAAATAGAGTTCGCCAGATTTCCCCATTCCTCCTACTTGAATTACTAGATGTACTGCTTCTGGTATGGTCATAAAATATCTGGTCATTTCTGGATGGGTAACAGTTACTGGTCCGCCTTTTTTTATTTGTTCTTGGAATATCTTTAGCACGCTGCCGCGGCTGCCGAGCACATTCCCAAATCGCACCGTAATATAGCTTGTGCTGCACCAAATTTTGTCCATACCGCGAATAACTTCTTCGCACAGCCATTTTGTAGATCCCATTATGCTGCATGGCTCTGCGGCTTTGTCGGTGGAAATTAATACGAACCTTTCTACTCCAAATTGTCCGCAAGCGTCAGCCAGATATGCTGTTCCTATGATATTGTTGTGCACGGCTTCGGCTTCGTTGGATTCCATAAGCGGCACATGTTTGTGAGCTGCGGTGTGGAAGACCACATTTGGCCGGTAATCCTCTATTACAGAATTGATTCTATTTTGGTCGGCTACTGAGCATATTACACATTCAAGTGATGTTGCTTTATCAGGAAATTCGGACGAAAGCTCCTGCCAGATTTGATGTATAGAATTTTCTCCGTGTCCCAATAGAATTAGTTGCATTGGGTTGCCTGTAATTATTTGCCTGCACAGCTCTGATCCTATAGATCCGCCAGCACCGGTAACCAGCACTTTTTTCCCTACCATATAATCAACAGTGGAGTGCTGAGAGTTCTTTAGAACTGGACGTTTTAAAAAGTAGTCTTCGGGAATTTTGGGCGTGCTTGCGCCATAAGGGCTGTATTGAAGATCAGCCAACCCGGGAACAACTTTGATCGGCACATTTTGACGTCTGCATTCTCTAACATATTCAAAAACAGTTTTGCCAGTACCATGTGGAATAGCGACTATGACTTCCTCGACATTTTTCTTTGAAATCAATTCTTTAAGAAGTTCTACGCTTCCGAGTACTCTCACTCCATCTACGATTGTTCCTTTTCTCTCAGTGTTGTCTTCTAGTATTCCAACTATTTCGTAAACTGGTTCGTGCTGTTCTCGGATCATTTTTACCGCTGGGGCTGTGGTTGTTTCGCTGCCTATGATAATTGTTCGCCTTATCGAACCTGTTCTATGTGCGTTTAGTTTCTTCAGAGCATTTATGCATATGCGAAGTCCAACGCGCATACCTCCGGTTGAGATTATGCTGAGCATCCAAAATATTAATATTACTGAACGTGGAAGTAGAATCTCTTTCGTAAGTTGCTGCAGTGTGATCAGGGCAGTAATGCCTAAAGTATTTGCATAGATTATGCTTCGCACTGCGTCTAGTCCAACCGTCCTCCAAGAGCGGTTATAAAGTCTGAACCAGTTATAAAGTAGAATGTAGATCATCAGCAATGCAGCGAAGCTTATAAAGTCATATGCTAAATAGTGCTGATATAAAATCAGAATGGGCATTCCTTCGAACCTGAGCGCCAGCGCCGAAAGCATAGATCCTACCAGCATTGCTATATCTGCTGTCATAATTACAGTGTTCTTCGCGTAGTGCATTAGTTTTCGTTTAAATGTTGGTCTCATGAACTGGCATCACCTTCTGCCGTTTCGATTGATTAAGATGTTTCCACCTGTAATTATTGCCGGGCAGCAGTATTATGCAGATAGCGCAAATAGGATGTAAAAACGGGTGATATAATAAGGGTGAATTAATTCTAATCGAAGAATATTATTCGATTATTTTGCTGTCTAGACTCTTTTGCTCTCTTATTCGCTTGATAAGTTCCCTGCGAGACGAAACTCCAAGCCGCGTAAACATTCTGCGCAGATGGGTCTTTACTGTGTTTATGCTTGTGAACGTAAGTGCGGCTATTTCTTTGTTGGTCATTCCCTGAGCAACCAGTGATGCTATGCGTTTTTCTTTTGGCGATAGATCTTGTATATCTGCATCTTCCAGTGTTGTTTTGCTGGATGTGTACATTTCGCTGAATCGCCTCACTATAGAAGCGACTGCGCTAGAGTCATAGACGTGGTCTCCACAGGCAACAGCGCGTATGGCATTTATCAGTCTTTCGAAAGAATTGCTTTTAACCAAGTAAGCTTCTGCGCCTGTGCTGATGGCGGCAGCGGCTGTGCTCTCATTGTCATAGCCTGTGAGAAAGATTATTTTCAATCGAGGATGTTTGGCTTTTAAGAGATTGGCAAGCTCAATTCCCGATCCGTCTGGCAGAACAATATCAAGAATTATCGCATCAGGACAAGCATTTTCTATAAATTTTTTTGTTTCTTCTATGCTACCTGTTCCGCCTACGACTTCAATATCCGGCTGTTCGTTAAGTATAGCTGACAGCGCTTCGCGTACTAGCCTATGGTCTTCCGCTATTAGAAGCTTGATATTAACGGCGGTTTTCTCCATATACCATTCCCATCTTGTGTGTGATTTTTGTCCGGCGGCGCACGAATATATGTTGTGCAGTGCTTTTTATTATACATTACAGTATGCAATTTACAAGTTGTGTGATATACTGACCAATATCTGGTTGGTGTGAGCATGCAGACGGAGTGTGTGTTTTGCCAAATCTGGTCTGCCTGTCTAGCGTCTAGTCGGCTTTCTTTGTTGGGCTGGATAGATGGGTGAGGCGCAAAAAATGGAGTATTATATTGACAGAACATTTTTCGAAGGAATCCGCTCTCCAAGAACTGCTCGAGAAGATTCACAATCTGGCTCAGCTTCTTACAGGTATTTCTGTAAGTGTGTCTTGCTGTTTGTCCGCCGATACTTTGGAAACATCAAAAATGCTTCTATCCAACTTGTCGTCCTTGGTGGGTGATGCGCAGACTGAGTTAAAAGTCATTCGCGATAAAGTGCGGCGGTTGGATGTAGATATCACCCCAATTTAGCAATGTTCTTTGGTTGAGAATTTATTAAGAAGTGCCAGCAGAGCACTTTGGTCTGCGGTTGGATGGTGGTTTAGCTTTAATCATACTGAAGCAATTGCTGTCTGCCCGAGTCCTTGCCGTCAATTACTTGTCTTATTGCCGATGCCAAATCAGGGAAGTTAAAAGGTTTTTCAAGAATCGGGAGCTCTTTTTTTACTGCCGCCCATTCTTCTCCCAATAGCGCCGCGTATCCGCTTATAATCAGCGCCTTCACATTTGGTCGAATTATTTTTATCTCATTCCAAACAGCTATGCCGTTTTTGTTTGGCATTATTGCATCAAGTATAACCAGGTCTATTTCTCGTGGGTTTTCTCTGAATAACTCAACTGCCTTCTGCCCATCCTCTGCGCAGATTACTTTATACCCAATTCGTTCGAGCAGCATAGCAGTAGGTACTCGCACTACGTTATCATCTTCCGCCAGCAGGATGGTTTCTGTGCCGCCAACAGTGGTTGGTTTTATTGCATCAGTCTCGCATGACAGCGTTTTTTCTATAGCGGGAAGATATATCATTATGTCGGTTCCTTTGCCCAGAACGCTCTTTACATCTATGAATCCTTTGTGTGATGTTATTATTCCGTGGACAACTGAAAGACCTAAACCTGTGTTGCCCTTGCCCTTGGTTGTGTAAAATGGCTCAAAGAGCCTGCTTATTGTGTCCGGATGTATTCCTTCTCCGGTATCTGATACTGTAATCATTACCCAGTTCTCAGAGCTTTTTAGTTTCCATATATCTGACGTCTGCGGTATGTTCTTCGTATTTTTCACAGTGATTGTCATACTGCCGCCATTTGGCATCGCGTCTCGCGCGTTTATAGCAAGGTTCATTATTACCTGCTGGATTTGGTCTGGGTCTCCATTTATAAACGGATGGTCTGCATTGAGATCTATGCTAAGTGAAATGTGCTCGCCGAGAATTTGTTTGAGCAATTTTCCGCAGTCGAAGACTAGGGCGTTTATATCAATTATCCCCATTTGCATAGGCTGCTGTCGGCTAAATGTAAGCAGTTGCCCAGTTAGTTTAGAGCCTCTTTCTATGCATGCAATTACATCTTCCGTCATCTGCCGAATTGGGTCGGTTTCGGGGAGTTTCATTTGTATCAATTCTGTGTAAGCAGATATGCCCATCAGTATGTTTCGGAATTCGTGCGCGACGCCGCCAGCTAACGTTCCTATGGCTTCCATTTTTTGCGCATGTCGCAGCGACGCTTCCAACTTTTTTTCTCCGTAATGTCATTGGCAAAAATTACAGTTCCTTTTGAATTTCCTATTTCGTCATGTATTAGTGCAGTGCTTATGCTGACACACAAAATCTCGCCGTTTTTGTGAACGAATTCGTATTCTATTCTTTCTGAAACGCTGCTCGCCTGCGGCCAGTTGGCTTTTTTTGCTTTTGTTGAAGATGCTTCGTTCATAAGTGTGTAGATAGGTCTACCTACTATCTGTTCAATGGTGTATCCGAACGTCTCCACAGCTTTGGGGTTTGCAAATGATATAACCCCATTGTTATCTAATATAAAGATGCTTTCGTCAGCGTTTTCTACGATTGTGCGATACAGCTCTTCACTGGCTTTTAATGCAAGTTCAGTTTCCTTTTGCTCGGTTACGTCATCGAAGATTGCTACTATTTGTCCTGATGACAGTTTGAATACATAGTTTTCTGCCCAGAGCACTTTTTTTGCGTCTGAATAAAGTGAGGCAGGTTTGCGTTCTGGGTTGCCAGTAATCCAAACACGCCTGAAGACGTCCAGCAGTCCAAATTCCTTGATGCCCGGGAACATATCTGTTACAAGGCGTCCTAGAACTTCGGCTCTTTTGTATTTCGTTGATCTTTCTGCTGCAGGGTTGAATTCTCTGATTACGAAATCGCTGCCGTCTTCTACCGCTTCGTATATTGCAACTCCACTGCTTATGTTGGCAAACATCTCATGCAGCCATTCTTCTCTTACGCTTGGCAGCTTGACGGCTTCGTCTTCGCCTGTTATGTCTCTTATTGTTTCAATTGCTCCGATTACATAGCCTTTGTCGTTGCGAAGCGTTTTTACTCTTATCCAGAACCTTCTAAAACGTCCCCGCCTTTGATATGCCAATATGGCAGTTGCGCTGTCCTCTGTGCGTACAAAATATTCATATCGGC
>Ga0101944_10007982_pt1 | contig 10313 bp, 8 predicted proteins | sample DewCreD2012metaG_FD_75245 | JGI IMG/M metagenome (GOLD analysis project Ga0101944, IMG submission 75245) | Hot spring sediment bacterial and archeal communities from British Columbia, Canada, to study Microbial Dark Matter (Phase II) - Dewar... ...
GAAATAAAAAAGGACAAAGATTCCTGCCAATAAGATGGATGATGGAATAATTTTATCTTCTTTAAGATAATCAAGAAAATTTAATTCACTCCGGCGGTTGATAAATGTCTTTAATACCTTCCCGATAAAAATAATTTCAATAAATATTACAATGATAAATACATAATAAACCTTAAGATAAACAAAAAGGTAGTTCAAACCCTGACTGTAGTATGGAATATCTATGGACTTTGCATAAAATGTGTTTGGGAAGAAATATCCGTAATAATTATATCTCCAGATCCAGTATGGTAAGAAAAGCAAAATTGTCGGAAGGGAAAATAATATCAGAGGTATCGATGGTTTTTTATATTTTATGAGAATAAAAATACAGGCAGATATAAAGAAAAGAAATCCATCTGGTCGGGTAAGCATTGTCAATACCATCAATAGCCCCGACAATAACAGACCTCTCTCAGATTTATGAGTAATGAGAAGTAAAAATGTGCATGATACAAAAAATGTAAACATTGATGTTTCGAGTCCGCTTGTCGCATAAGCACAAAAATCTCTATGCAGGGCAAGTGCGATACTTGTGAGAGGCAGTAAGTAGACAAAATTATTTTTTTCGTTCTGGAATTTCAGATTTGTAACAATAAAAAGAATTAATGTTGCTGAAAAGAAAATAATTCCTAGAATTTTTGATAGCAACACTGGATCGGCATTAGCATACAGGTTGGAGCATAGAGCCAGGAGGGTGAGCCAGAAAAAATTTGTATAACCCTCTACACGCTCACCTGCATTGTAAACAGGTCCATTTCCCCTGACAAGATTATCAACATATCTGAATGTAATAAAGGCGTCATCATTTATGAAGATTAAAGATATAGCGTGATATATTCCTGCAATTATGATAAATACCGCAACAATTATAAAAAGTAATTTAATATTTCGCGGCATTCTATTGGTGAATATTTGTTCAGATTCTATTTCCACTTTTTAAAAATTCGTCGTATATTTTTGATGTATTTTTGTTTTTGAAATGATAAAGTATTTTTAGTACAATTCCAAAATGTTTTATTTGCTTGAAAATAAATAATTCTTTTCGCTTATTGTAGGATTATGAAAATACTTGGTATTGAAACCTCCTGCGATGAAACATCTGCGGCTGTTCTGGATGATGGACGGATATTATCAAATATTATTTCATCTCAGATAATTCATCAACAATATGGAGGCATTGTCCCGGAACTTGCATCGCGTGCACATCAGAAAATGATTGTTCCGGTGGTAAATCAAGCACTTCAGAATGCAAAAATAGAACTTAAGGATTTAAACGGGATAGCAGTTACATATGGACCTGGTCTGATGGGTTCGCTTTTAGTTGGCGTTGGATTTGCTAAATCGCTTGCCTATGGGTTACAAATCCCTATAATCGGTGTAAACCATATGGAGGCACATATTTATTCCAATTTTATTGATGAACCAAAACCTGAATATCCTTTTTTATGCCTTACAGTCTCAGGTGGTCATACGCAGTTAATTTATGTATCAGCACCTTTAATTCATAAATTGCTCGGGGAAACTTTAGATGACGCTGCAGGTGAAGCATTTGACAAGGTCGGAAAGATGCTCGGTTTGGGGTTCCCTGGTGGACCTAAAATTGATAAACTTGCGAAGAAAGGTAATCCAGAATTTGTAAAATTTCCACGATCCTACCTTGGCGAAAATGTTTTTGATTTCAGTTTCAGCGGAATAAAAACTTCAGTAATGTACTGGCTGAGAGATAATGGATATAAACAGTCAGAGACTTCACCATCATTACCTGAAAAATTACTCTCCGATCTGTGTGCAAGTTTTCAGGACGCGGTTGTAGAAGTTCTTGTCGAAAAAGCAGTTCGAGCAGTGAAGGAATTAAAAGTTAAAAATGTCGCGATCTCGGGAGGCGTTTCAGCGAATTCAGAGTTACGCAAACAAATGAGTGACGCTTCCCGTAAAAATAATTTTCAATTGTTCATACCCGATTTTCAATATTGTACGGATAATGGGGCAATGATAGCATATGTGGGATGGATGAAATTGCAGGCGGGAATTAGATCGGGTTATGAATTGAGCGCAGTACCGAATTTAAACTTAACTTAGGTTATGCCGGGAATTTCAGCAAAAATTGAAAATTTAATTGCTGTACTTGCTATATTAATAATAGTACTTTCAGCATTCTGGCAGTTGACATTTATGAAGGGATTCATCATTACTGATGATATCTTTACCAGTGATATCATGAATGAGGGATTTCCGTACAGATATTCGCTTGGTGAAGCATTGAGAAATGGAGAATCACCTCTATGGGTATCAGAAATTTACGGAGGATTTCCACTATTAGCACGCGCTGAGGCAGGTATCTGCTATCCGATTAATCTGATTCTTTTTTACCTTTTATCGCCATATACTGCATTAAATATTGTAATACTTCTGACAATTTTCACAGCAGGAATATCGACATATTTTTACCTCCGCGAGATTAACTTAAGCACAATTGTGGCTCTGACAGGAGGGATCGCTTTTAGTTTTAGCGGTTATTTACTTTCACATTTGAAACATCTGAGTAATGTTAATAGTGCATGCTGGCTGCCACTTGGATTATTTTTCCTTGAACGTGCAATTACACATAAAGACAGGAGGTCGTATGTCTGGTTTGGATTTATTTTCGGTATTCAACAATTATCCGGTCATACACAGGTTACATACTACTCCGGTTTGTTGTATATTTTCTATTTCATATTTCGGACATTAAATCGTTATAAAGAACAACCCGGTAAAACCGAAAACGGCAAGATGATTGGCAGCAGGTGGTTGAGACTACTTAAGGATAATAGACTTTACCTCTTCGCAGGCATGCTCATATTAGGATCACTCCTCGGCGCGGTTCAACTACTTCCTACTTATGAATTGGTATCCCTTTCACAGAGATCTGGCGGGGTCACTTTTGACTATGCTTCAAATTACGCTTATGATCCAAAAAATCTTTTAATGTTTATTTACCCTTACATCAATGGTGACATAAGTAATGCAACCTATACAGGAAACAGCATCTTCTGGGAAGATTACGGATATGTTGGGATGATAATATTTATAATGGCGATATATTCAATTTTCCGAAACTGGAAAAAATGGTTTGTAAAATTCTTTACTGTTACGTTCATTGTGTCGATAATATTTGTGCTTGGACCGGCCACTCCCGTTTATAAGTGGGCTTTTGATTTAATTCCTGGAATGAATTATTTTCGGTTCCCAACTAGGTTTCTGATGATAACAGACATCTCTATCATTGTTCTTGCAGCAATCGGGATAACCTCTATTACTGAAAATCTGAAGAAGAAGAGTAATCAATATGTATTAAGACTTGAATATTTTTTTCTCATAATAACAGTCATAGATTTACTTTATTTTCAATTAAGACAAAATCCAATAGTGGATGCCGATAAATGGCTCAGAGCTCCGGAGTCTGTGGAATTCATAAAAAAAGATACGACTCAATATAGAATATTCTGTGTGGGAGGAAATCAGGCGCATATACTCACTTTTCAGAGGGCAGGAGGATGGGCTGGTAATCTACAGCCTTTTATAGACCAGCGTGAGTATATTCAACCGAGCAGTAATGTCCTTTATGGATTACATTCTCCAAACGGCTATGCCAATCTGACGCCGAATTATATTGTTGATTTATGGGGGGATCAGAACAGGGCTGGTATTCTTAACCAGACTGCAGGCATACAGGGGGATAATTTTATTCCAACCGGATATTTCTGGCGGTTGATGGATATGTATAATGTGAAATATATTACCTCTTTATGGCGAATAAAAACAGCACCAGGGGTGGATAGTGTCGGACGCTTTAAGGATGCCTATATGTACAAAAATAATAACCTGATGCCTCGTGCCTATCTGGTTGGCAAACTTGTGAAAGCAATAAATCAAAATAGTGCCCTCAAAATACTCTTTTCGAATGATTTTAATCCTGAACGTGAAGCGATTGTTTTTGATGTTCCGAAAGATTTTATTTCATCAGAAATTAGGAAGGGTGAGGTTAAAATATTAGAATATAAACGAAACAGAGTGGTAATAAAGGTTGATACTGAAAATGCCGGCTTTCTCGTTTTTTCAGATTCATATTATCCAGGGTGGGTAGCAGAAATCGATGGCGCTGAAGTTGAGATATTTCGTACCAATGTAACCCAGCGCGGGGTTCTCATGCCTGCCGGTTCGCATAGAGTGGAATTCAAATTCAGACCAATTTTGGTTAATTACGGCTTATGGATATCGGTATTTTCCTTCGGAATATTTCTGGTCCTTATTATTTTATATCGAAACAGGAAGGATGAGAAATGAAACGTAAGTACAGGATTGCTATATTCATTGCAATTATATTATTATCCCTTTTTGTTTATGAATTATTTTTTTCGCCCAATTATTTTGAAGGTGATCGGTTCATCATTGTTTCCCGTGGAGAAACATTTGAAGATGTCATAGATTCACTTGTCAGTGCGGGTGTTATATCAAATCGGTTTTATATTGAAGCAGCAGGTAGAATACTTGGCTGGACAACATTAATGCAGGTGGGTAAGTACCGTTTTAAAAGCGGCATATCAAATTATCAGATTCTTGATAATCTTCGCCATGGTAAAACGATCGAAACTATTATGGTTACAATACCTGAAGGTTATCGTACAACCACAATTGCTAAAATATTTGCGCAGAAATTAGGAATTGATTCATCCCGATTTATGAAATTTGTGAATGATTCAATCTTTGCGCGAAAATTAGGTGTGGAGGCTGGTAATCTGAACGGATATCTCATGCCGAAGTCGTATGAATTCTACTGGCAGACGGATGAAGAAAATATTATCACTACCATGGTGAATGAATTCTGGAAAGATGTTGACAGCAGTATGCTTACACAGGCAAAAATGAGAGGCAAAAGTATTCATGAAATTGTTACCCTCGCTTCCATAATAGAATTAGAAACCGCTATAGATTCGGAGAGAACGATTATTTCAGGGGTGTATTATAATCGACTTAAACGCAAAATGCGGCTTCAGGCAGATCCTACAGTACAATACGCTCTGGGGGGTGAACCCCGCCGACTTAAATTCAGTGACCTAAAAATTGAATCTCCATATAATACATATATTAACTATGGCCTTCCCCCCGGTCCTATTAACAATCCGGGGTTAGCGTCAATAAAGGCGGCACTTTTTCCGGCAAAGCATCGCTATTTATATTTTGTGGCGACAGGCGAAGGTGGACACCGATTTTCGCTGACCTTCGACGAACATGGAAAAGCAAAGAAAAAATATATACAGATACGAGAACAACAAAAGAAATTAATGGATCAACAATAAAATATTTCAGGCATATTTTTTCAAGGCAAAATATATTTCACTATTCGCAGGCGTGGGGATATTTAATTTTCTACCAAATCGCACTACCGCACCATTAAGTGCCTCGATCTCAATCCGCTTGCCGTGAGTTAAATCATAATACATGGAAGAAGTGCTGGTTGATGGAAGCCTTTCGCAGTGTGCCATAGTTTTTTCTTCACTCCTGGTGAATGGATCATTATACATAGTGCGTGCGACTACCGATGCTTCCCTGATCACGTCTTCCAGCATTTTACGTGAATTAGAATTGTTAAGAATTTCTCCAATCGATTTTCGACAGAAAGCGGTCATACCTCCAAGTCCACATATAAATATCCACTTTTGCCATGAATATTTTCCGATATTAACTGTCGCTTCTCCATCGATACCAGATGATTGGAATATATTTTCGAGCGTGCGGCATCTTTCGCTTATGGTCCCATCCATTTCACCAAACCTGAATTTACCGGCTCCTCCTTCATGACGAATAACACCAGGGGAATGAATTGTGCTGAAAATGTATGCAATACCTGTAATTACATATTTCCTGCCTAATATTTGTGTAAGTGTTTCTTCATTTTCAACACCATTCTGAATACTCATAACCATTGTATCGTCTTTTAATACATTCCGTGCAATTTCTCCAGCAGAAATAGTATCAAACGATTTTACACTGATGATTATTAAATCAAATGGTCTCATGCCTGTCAGGTTATCTGTGAAGATTGTTTTAACCACAAAAATGCCTTCAGGACTTTCGACTTTTAATCCATTATTTTCCATAGCACGGAGATGGGCGCCGCGTGCAACAAAAACAACTTCATGATTTGCATTGTGCAGTTTTACGCCCAGGTACCCTCCAACACCACCGGAACCGATAATTGCAATTCGCATAGTAATTTAAATATAATGATTCAGCGTTGTTTTATCCAATTTTAAAATTATGCAAAAATCGAAAAAAGTTTTCCGATTTCTTAAAAAAATGATATATTGCACGTTCAGGAAAGGGTTATTTAAATATATAGAATATCAAATGATTTACAATCAAATGAAATTATCGTGGATTATATTTATTGCATTTATCTGTTTAAGCTGTGCAGGACAGGTCCCTCCGTCGGGGGGTCCACCTGATAAATCACCTCCAAAAATAATTGAGACGTCCCCTTTGCCAGGGTCCATTCATTATAATAAAAATAAATTCAACTTCTCATTTAATAAATACATTGATAGAAGAACTTTCCAGGAATCTTTTTTTATTTCACCTTCTATCAGCGGATTGTCTTATAAATGGAGTGGAAAGGAGGTCGAAGTTGTTTTTGAGGATTCATTACGACCTCTGACCACTTATATAATAACTATAGGCACTGATTTGATGGATACGCGTGGCAATCGTCTGGATAAAGCATTCTCACTCCCATTTTCCACCGGTGATGTCATAGATTCATTCGCAATCAGTGGTACTGTTGTAGGTGATAAATCAGAAGGGGTCATGATCTTCGCCTATAAACTTTCAGGCAGAAATCCTGATACTCTGAATCCAGCACAGGTCAAACCCGATTTTTTAACACAGACTGGCAAGGATGGAACGTTTTTACTGCCTTATTTGCCTGCGGACAATTTCCGGCTTATAGCAGTACGTGATGAATATAAAAATTTTTTGTATGACGTTCAGACCGATCAATTTGGTATTTATTATTCTGATATCTCGTTAAGTCCCGAAAGACCAAATTTAAATGGGGTGCAATTTAGACTTGCTCTTGAAGATACTTCACCACCGTTCCTTTCAAGTGCAAGAGCAATTGATCAGTCTCATGTCCTCCTCCGCTTCAGTGAAGGGATTGATGAGGGTTCATTAATTAAGGAGACAATAAAAATAGTTGATACTCTGAACAAGAAACCACTGGATATTGAGGACATTTCTTTTGCTAAGAAACCGGTTATGGATGTCCATCTTGTGACATATCCGCAGAATTTTGGTTCTACGTATCGTGTAACTGTTTCGGGTGTTAAGGATCTTGCAGGTAACTACATTAATGAAGCCCAGAACAGTGCCGAGTTCGAAGGCAGTCCTGCTTATGATACTTCGCGCCCTTCTTTTGAATTAATTTATCCTCCTTCGGATATAGCAGAGATCTTTACAACTGATACTTTTCGGATAACATTTAGTGAAGCGGTCCAGAAAATCAAATTTACAGATGGCATCTCATTAAAGGATTCCTCGCACAATAATATTCCATTAATAAAATATTGGCCTGATTCGCGCGAAATCTGGTTAACTCCAGAAAATAAATTAAATGGCGGTGTTCAATATACATTATCAATCAGGATGGATTCACTCGCAGATCTGGTGGGTAATTCCTATCCTGATAGTGTGGTAAGTTTTTCGTACCAAACAATTGACGAGCAAAATTTAAGCAGTATCAGCGGTGATGTAAAAGATAATTTACAAAATGCGTCCGGCAGAATATTCATTTCTTTGAATAAAATAACTGATAGAAAGATAAATCGGGTACTACAGCTGGATAGCACAACATCTTTCAGGTTTGATAATCTATTAGAGGGTCGATATACTATCAATGCTTTTCGTGATGATGATGGAAACGGTATCTTTACCAACGGAAAACCTTTTCCATTCAGGAGTGCCGAAAGATTTGTTGTTTATCCGGATACTTTAAAAGTCAGAGCCCGCTGGCCTCTTGAAGGTATTTTAATCGAGTTTAAATAATTAAATGTGTTTAATTATCTGGCGGTTCGGTTATTGTTGGTCGGGGAGGTGGATTTTTGATAATCCTGTCGGGAACAATCCATGCTTCATTATAACCAGATGAAGTAAGTTTTTTTAGTAATTTCTGTGCTTCATACCGGTCAACGAAATTACCTACTCTTACCTTATAATATGGAGTATCGAAGATGATATAAACCCATTCATCGGGAAGGGTATTGTTTAAACTATCGCGGATTCTATTTGCTTCTTCTATTTCTGTGGTAAAAAGGACCTGTATCCTGAAACCGGGTAAAGTTTCAGGAAGTGCAATTTCAGTATTGTTTGCTGATTCCAATTCTATGAATATTTTTTTCTCTTCAGTTTTTATACTTTCCACATCAGGATTGTATGATGAAGGGTCGAAAGTTTTTTCATATTTTGCAAGAAATTCTTTCAATTCTTCATCTCTGGATGCTTTATCGGTTCGTTTGGCAGTACCGCAGCCTGTAATAAACGTTATAAAAAGAAATATAACAGAAAATATTATTTTATTGTAGAGGATGTTCTGAAACCCATGCATCGTTGTATTCCCCTGGATATTGGCGTACTAGGTTATCACGGAAATTTCTTGCTTCATCCTTTGTTGAAAAATCACCCAGAAAAACTTTGTAAAGATTATCTGTTTTATCGTGAAAAATATAAATCAGTAAATTAAATCTTTCTTTCGTAATGGTTTCTATTTTTTGGGCATTATTTTCAGTTGTATATGCACCAATCTGAACTGCATATTTGCCGGTTATGTTTGGGCGCGGTTGTATTCTTGATTCTATTTCCGATCTTACCGAAACACTATCCGACCGATTTTTAGTTGTGATGGGGATCTGTTTTGTGCCGGATACCTTATTTTCGGTCATATTATCATCGGTCGACTTTTCCGATGTTGCACATGCTCCTATAAATACTAACAGTGAAAATATTATTATAATTTGCCCGCATTTAATAATAGGAGTTAGCATAACTATTCACTCCATTAGTATTATTTAGATTTTCTTGATGATTTATTCTTAATTCTTTTCTCAACAATCTTTACCCCTGAACTTGTACCGATTCTCGTTGCGCCGCTTTTTATTAATGCTATCGCATCTTTTTTTGTTCTAATACCACCCGATGCTTTAATGCCCACATCAGGACCTACAATTTTTCTCATCAGCGCGACATCACTGGTGGTTGCTCCGCTTTTTGAAAAACCTGTTGATGTTTTAACAAAATCTGCACCCGCACGTTTAGCAATCTGGCATGCAATGATTTTTTCATTTTTATTCAGAAGTGCAGTTTCGATAATTACTTTTACAATTGCATTATATTTATGTGCGGTGGAAACGACCGATCTGATATCGTTCTCGACATATTTTATATTTCCTGATTTTAACATACCGATATTTATCACCATGTCAATTTCCTGCGCACCTGCTTGTAATGATTGCTCGGTTTCGAATTTCTTAACTGCGGTTGTTGTAGCGCCGAGTGGGAATCCGACGGTAGTTCCGACTTTAATTCGCCCGTGAAGTTCTTGCACGCATCGTTTTACATAGCAGGGATTAACGAAAACTGTGGCAAATTTGTATTTTTTTGCTTCTCTGCATAAATGAATAATCTCTTTTGTAGTTGCATCAGGTTTAAGCAAAGAATGATCAATCATCCCCGCGAGGTTGATGATGTTTTTATTGTTGCTGTTTTTCATAATATTTGTCAATAATATACAATTTTTACGGGGGGAATCAAATTGTTTTGAGCGTAGAGGGTGCGGCAGGAGGTGCAGGAGGGGAGGGATATTGAATAATAATAAGAGTGGACGGGGATCTGATGTTTTGATCAGCCCAAAATCTCTCAGCGGCAAGCGATGGGAGTGATTTTTTGTTCAAGCTATAAGCAGAGGGGCAGCGAGTGGTGGATTTATATTCTCAGCGCTTCATGTTCACCTCTCAGGGCTAATTTCCAAGCATATTCCTTCAATCTTTTTTTATACCATTAGTTAACTCTGTCTGCACTCTCAATTTTCCAATCCATGCTCTCCGCTGTTCGCTTTATGTTTTTTTCAGTTTGTATCTTTATTTCCTGTTCCGTATATTGTGAAGGTTTTTTCACATTTAAAGGGTTTAAAGCAAGGAGCAATCAATGAAAAAATATGCATTTTTAACAATTTTTTTTGT
>Ga0101944_10007983_pt1 | contig 10312 bp, 7 predicted proteins | sample DewCreD2012metaG_FD_75245 | JGI IMG/M metagenome (GOLD analysis project Ga0101944, IMG submission 75245) | Hot spring sediment bacterial and archeal communities from British Columbia, Canada, to study Microbial Dark Matter (Phase II) - Dewar... ...
TTTTTACTTGTGAAACAGGCATTATTTGCTTTGCATCCTCTGGCGTAATGCCTGGCGCTGCGTTAAGCAGTCCAATAATCGCCATTATTATCAGTATTGAGAATAGAACAACAAGAAACCGTTTAGCCATTACTGTTTGTCTCCTATGCTTTGTATTGATTTGGTTAGATATATATCGATTTATTTGTCTTAGCGTTTTAATGTGCCAACAGCTACCCTTCTCGAAATAGACTTGCGAAGAGTAGTCTGTTCGACAACTTCTTTTCCAACAAGTCTGCCGTTTTCCCATGTTTCTATTACCGCTGTTCGTCTTAGCCCGCTGCGTCCTGGAGAGATTTCAAATTGCTTGCCTTCAAAAAACCGAGTGTCTGGAACGAAGATGGTTCGAAATGGGATAAGCTCGGTCTGCTCGCGTTTGTTTCGGACAATGACGGTAAGCTTGGGTGATTCTTCGCTGGATGGTTTGTCAGATACGTTCAACTTGTCTCCTATGTTCAACCTGTCTAAGTTGCGGCCTGGGTTTAATCTGGACAGCTCCTCCAATGTCATATGGTATCTTTCCGCTATCTTTGAAGCAATATCTCCTGCCTGCACAGTATATTCTGATGCGCTTCCACCTGCAAGTAGAAATTTGATGGCTTCTTCTTCATTCTTGTATATTTTCGGGTCAACAGCTGTCTTTCGTATAGATACTTTTTCTTTGAAAGATGGCTCTTCAAGCAGGTTTTTGGCCATTTTGCCATAATTCATCTTCACCTGCGCCAGCACGTAGGCGGCAGATTCTTCCGAATCTAACGCCACAGCGGGCTTTTCGTCTATTAATATTGCGTATTTTTGCACCTTAACAGGAACCGACGCGATTATCGCCCGAGCAGCTTCGTTTTTGCTTATAGGCACACATTCGTGTTTGGCTCGTTTTATTTTGATGTCATGTACAAACTGAACTTCGCCTGCTTTCACTCCTGGGATCAAGGTTTTAGCTAATTGAATGGCTTGTTGCGCTTCAGCTTTCGATTTTACGCAGGCTATCTCTTTTTCGTCTACAGCCAAAATGTAGCAGCGACCGAAAAATAGGCTGTATCCCCACCAACAGGCATGTCCTAAGACGATGAGAAGTATTAGAATTCTATAGAAGAATAACTTTCTCTCAAGCCGACGTATAATATCATCAGTCATCTAAGCGCTCCGCTTCCTGCAGTAAGGTTCTTTCCTTGATTTTTTTGTTATTATAGCACGGCGCGATGTCCGGATATTTCATTTTTAAATGCATTTTCCTGTTAGTATTTTTGAAACATGTTTTGCATCGGGTAAGTCATTACAGGTGGTGTGATGGTCGCATTTGAGTTGATTTGTTTGTTAAAATATATTGTGTTCCATTTCTTTTACAGATGATGCAGCTCCAACTATTTGGTGATTAGCTCAGTATAGACAAGGAGGGAATTAGTAGTGAAGAAGATTTGGGTTTTGCTTATTACTGTACTTTTGGTGCAATCGGCTGTCGTATTTGCGCAGAATACGTCTGGATCACAAACTCAGGTTCAGCGCGGTCTTTTCCAGCCTCCGGCATTAAAGCTTTCGTCGCCTTCTCTGTCTCTTTTAGTCGCTCCGCCTAACATTCAACTCTTGCTCAATAACCAAGACAAACTCCAGTTGTCAGATGATCAGAAGGGCAAGGTTACAGAGCTGCTGACTGCCGCAGGCAAAACCAGACGAACTTTGGTTGAGAAGCTTTCTAAAGCTGCTAACGAGTTGAAGCCGGCGCTTCTTGATGACAAATTCGATTTGAACCGCATGCTCGAGCTTGCAGAGACTGCGCGGAAAGCGGAGGCAGAGCTTATGAGTGCTGATATAGAAACGTGGTCTAAGCTGCGGGAGATTTTGACGGCTGACCAGATTAAACAGCTCAGAGATATACTTATGCCGCCGCAGGGTGTAGGTGCAAAGCCCAGGCCTATAATTCCTCGCGCGGTTATCCCGCCGAAAGCCGAAGATTCAAGCTCAAGCTCTGCGTCAGACAGCACTGGCGCTAAATAGGATACATAATATCAATCTAGGATCATGATTGGTATGCTGAACTGTCGGCATACCAATTTTATATTTTTGGTGCATCGCAGTTGCGTTTGGTATCTAATGCGTTCTCAACACATCAGGTTATTTTCATAATAGGTTTTGGCTGGAAGCCTATATGGTCTGCCGCCACCAGATGGTATTCTATACCGTCTATGTCTCCTTCCAGGTAACTTCCAATCCCTTTGTGCACATGTCCATACACAAGAATATTTGCGCCGAATTCCTCAAGCACTTCTCTGAATTCGTTTGATTCTAGGTTCAGGTTGAATGGGGGATAGTGGAGCATTACAATTTTTGTGCTTACGCTGTCAGGCATATTCTCAAGCGCTCTTCGCAGATATGCTATTTCCCTGTTGAATATTCTAATATCTCCGTGCTCAGGACCTTCAAGCCCAATATCGTCCAATCTCCACCCTCTAGTTCCTGCAATTCCGATCCCGTTTATTGTTGTGCTGGTTCCATTAAGTAGCGTGATGCCATCCCCAAGCATTCGTTGGATTTTGTTCGTAGATTCTCTTCCCCACCAGTAGTCATGGTTGCCTCGTATCATAATCTTCCTTCCAGGTCGCGATATAATATAGTCAATATCTGGCAGGGCTTCATTTAGCTTCATCGCCCAAGAAGTATCGCCGGCTATCAAAACAATATCACTGGTTTTGACTTTTGCATCCCAAGCTTCGGCAATCCTTTTGGCATGATTTTCCCAATGCGCACCAAATATGTCCATCGGTTTGGGGGTTGATATTGATAAATGCAAGTCGGATATGCCATAGATAGTTATGGTTTGTTCTGCAGCAATATTCTCAGAAAAATCTTTCATATTTTTATCACAGAAGCACTTGTTTTCCTCAATTTGGTTGGCTATAATAAGAGTAAGGCAGAAATCACAAGTTTCTAGCCTCTGGGCTGGGAAGTAGGCCAGGCTTCCCAGCCCATTGCTATTTTTGGATGCCTGCTGCTATTTGTTTGACTATTTCGATTTTCTGCGCTGCAGTAATCCATTACTCTTCCGAAAATGGGTTATAATCTTCTTCAATCAAGTCTTCTGTCGAGTTTGCCGCTGGCGGTACGCTTTCGCCGGGTATTCCGCGGAACAAACTTCGCTCGAATAGAAAGTGTTTCTCTGTCCACAGTCCCATATCACTTTCGTTAGTTTGTGTGATTGCGTCTCTAACGATATTCACCTTCGCATCCATATCTTCGAGATAGTGCAAAACGAATGCTTCCAAACACTGAGGCAGCCTTGCCGCGCCAAATTCCGGTACTCCATGGTGTGAAAGGATAAGGTGCTCCATAACCATCTTCAACAGCGGGTCAAAGGCTTCAATTGTATCTATTGCGTCGCTCACCATTCTTGCTCCGCCAACTATATGTCCTATAAATCGCCCCTTATCTGTATATTTGATAATGCCATTCCAACTGAATTCTTCGATTTTGCCTATGTCGTGTAGTATGGCGCCGGTGATCAGAATGTCGCGATCAATAAATCTATAGTGTTCAGCTGCAGTGCAGCAGAGTTTGGCTACCGAAAGAGTATGTTCTAAAAGTCCACCGATATAAGCATGGTGTATCTTTTGCGCTGCTGGCGCAGCAGCGAAGCGCGAAACAAAGTCTTGATTATTGAAAAATACATCTAATAGGGCGCGCAGATGATGGTTTTGAATAGTAGATATTATTGCGCGAAGTTCGGCCAGCATTTCTTCTGAGCTTCGAGCGCTGCGCGGCAGAAAATCCGCGGGGTCGGTTTCATAGGCTGGTTTTAGAATCTGTTCTACAATTATTTGCATGTTGCCATCATGCTTGCAGACATTTCCTACAACCCGTATTACCGTTTGATCAGGTACTTTCTCATAAAATTCGCCTCCTGCGTCCCATTTGACTGCTGTAACGCTGCCGGTGCGGTCGCGCAGCTCAATACGCACAAAAGGTGCGCCTGTTCTTGTTGTTCTAAGCGATTTACTTGCCACGAGAAACACCTCGTCTATTCGTGTTCCATCGCGCAAGTCTTTGACAAAGGTTTTTTTCAATCTCTTATCCCCCCAAGAGGCATTATAAACTCGACTTTTAGCCTTGGTCAAACCAGTTACCATGCGTAAAATGGGGCTGTCTGCAGATAGACAGCCCCATTTGCTATTTATGAGAGTAATGTTTCTATTTTCGCTTCGGCAGCTCGTAATAGCCGTTGCGATTTTCTACCGGCAGCACCGGTTTGTATGGATCGGCTTGCCTTGCAGCCTGGTACCAGAAAGCTGTGCAGGCGTAGATCGTGGGATGATCGTTAGGCCAATATTTCTCAATACAGCCTTCGAACGATTTCTGGAACGGCACGTTGTCAGTTATATGCCATCTCGCCACGCTTATATTCCCAGCGTTACCTTCTGAGATGCTCTGGTTATGATACGCATTTTGGAAAAGTGTCGGGTTGCCCCAAGCGTAGCCAAAGTAATCCTCGCTGCCTGTGCCAAATGTTGAAGGGAACTTCTCGCCGTCCACAAAGAACTTTTCGTCGCCTTCGCCCCACCATCCACCTTTAGGGTTCCAAATATGAAGCATAGCCCCGCAGAATCTTCCTTTCCCATTGGTTTTGAGCATAGGCCAATCAATCCATCTCTCAGGTTCAGTAGGCAGAAAAGCATCCCTATGCCATTTAGCATGGAATCGCATCAACTCTTTTATCGGTTTGGTTACGGGCGCGTGTACTATAGTTATTGTCAATGGGAAAGACTGCGCGCCGTCGTTGATAAGTTTTATAGAAGCTTTTTTCGTAAATGGCATATACCAAAGCGAATAACATTCCCCATTTTCGTTCATTCCAACCGGCAGCGAAGCTATGTTATTTATGCCAGGCGCAGTGCCGAAGAAATCTCCCAAAGGTGCCCAAACGCTGGGTTCTTTCTCGCCGTCCCAGTTTATTTGTATAGCAACTTCGCGAAGAGATCTGTCAGGATTTGGTATTGCCTTCGGATCTATTGATACTCTTATTGCTGTAATAGCTCTTGATCCTGTTATATCTGCGACAGAAGTCGTCTGTCCTGGTTTTAGCTCGAGAGATTTTGTTATAGTCTTTTCGCCCTTTCGTTTTCCTGCCGGATCAGTGCCAAGTTTCTTTGACAGATATTCATCAGCTTTCGCCAGCGCTGCTTTTTCTTCGTCGCTCAGTCTGCGTGTGAATGTCGGCAGCGTTGTATCTTTCGGATAAGTGGTGTAGGTAAAATGATAATAAGCGCCCCATTCTGGGTCAGCAACTATTTTGCAGGATTTCTGGAAAGGTATTGGCACATAGCAGTTCTGACCACTGGCAGCGTTATGAACAAGCGATGGATAGGTAAAAGGTTCATTTTGTCTGTCGAAATAACCAGAGAATGGTAGATCCACTGCGGGTCTTGCGGATCCATCTAGATATATCTTCACGCGACCTTTCCCTGGAGCAGCCGACCATATCCGCCATATAACCCCCGGACCTTCGATTTCAGCCCAAACTTGCTTTCCATCTTCTTCGCGTATAAATCCTCCGCCGTCTCCATTAGCATCCCATGCCACATACTTGCCTGTTTTTTCGTCATATTTGCTTGCCCTATCGTAGCTTGACGCCTGCTGACATTTTTCTCCAGGCATCGGCATTACCGCAAGTCCTTCCAAGTCAGTTAATTTGTTGATCAAATCAACGTATGTGTAAGTTGTCTCGGCGACTGCCGATTGAGTCGCGGCGCCGAATAAAACAGCGGCGACTGCAAAGCATAGGATTAAGTTTCTGTTGATCATTTTGCTGCCTCCAATTTTATGTAGTCTATCCCTATAACATATGCTGCAGATGCTTCGTTTTTTCCTACCACTTCGAATGTTATTTTGTGCTGTCCCGCAGATAGGTTTACTTTGCCGAGTGATATTTCACCCGTAGGCACCACACCTGGGTTGTATAGATCAATTGGACTGCCAATCTTTTTGTCATCCAGCCATATCTGAACAATCCCGTAGTCTCCCGCCTTTGTCATCTGGACTTTTAGTTCATATTTCCCGTTCTTTTTAACTGGCAGTGCGAATGAGAGCTTATCTCCCAGTTTTGGCCAAGCCCACCATATTTGAGCTTCTCCGCTCCAAAGATTGCCTTCCGCGTCCCATTCGTACATCTGCTGAACTGCGGGTGTTGTTCCTTGCGCGGCGCTCAGCACTTTTGCAGTCTCCGCTTCGATTGCGTTAGGCACTCGCTTTATTGTTCTGAGTTTGTAGTATGACGTTCTTTCTTCTACTGATGGTGTTGTCGAGTACGGATCGGTTTGGCCAGGGGCTAAGTAAAAGAACGCTGTTGCCGCATATTTGCATGGGTTGTCTACGCCGACTGCATATTTTTCAATATCGCATTCTATTGATTTTTGGAATGGTATGTTATCGGTTATATGCCATCTGTTTACTGACACGCAGCCTTTGTTGCCTTCTGATATAGTCTGGTTGTGAAACGCATTTTGGAAAAGCGCTGGACTGCACCAAGCATAGCCGAAATAATCCTCGCTGCCTGTGCCGAAGGTTGAAGGGAATTTCTCGCCATCCACAAAGAACTTTTCGTCGCCTTCGCCCCACCATCCGCCCTGTGGGTTCCAGACGCTCAGCATTACCCCGCAGTAGCGGCCTCTTCCGTCTGTTTTCAACATCGGCCAGTCAATTTCTCGGCCTGGTTCGGTGTGTAAAAATGCGTCTCTGTGCCATTTACAGTGAAATCTACCAAGCTCTGACACCTGTTTAGTCAATGGTGCATGCGTGATATTTATTTCAAGTGGAAAGTCTTTCTTTCCATCGTTAATTAGCTCCACTACAGCGCTCTTGGAGAATGGCATGTACCAGAACGAATAACATTCCCCGTTCTTTGACATTCCGCATGTCAGTGATTTATGTTCGTTTATACCAGGCGCGGTGCCAAAGAAGTCCCCGAGCGGAGTTCTAACACTTGGTTCTTTCTCGCCGTCCCAACTGATTTGAAGTATTACCTCTCTCAACGTTTTCGATGCGTCGCCTATCGCTTTGGGGTTAAGTTTCACGCGTATTGCAGTAATCGCGCCAGAGCCTTCGATTTTCGCGGCTGTTATCCGCCGTCCGGCTGGTACGGATATACGTTTTGCGATTGTCTTCTCGCCCTCTCTTTTACCAGCCGGATCAGTGCCTAATTTTGTTGATAAGAATTTGTCAACCGCTGCCAATGCTGTTTTTTCTTCAGTAGATAGGCTGCGAGTAAAAGTAGGCAGTTTTGTGTCTTTTGGATATGTAGTGTAGGTGAAATGATAATACTGTCCCCAGTTTGGTTCCGCGACTATTTTACAAGACTTCTGAAATGGGATCGGCACATAGCAATTCTGTCCGCCGGAAGCGTTGTGTACAAGTGATGGGTAAATAAAAGGTTCATTGTTGCGGTCGAAATAGCCGATGAAAGGGAGGTCTATTGTCGGCTCTGAGGCTCCGTCGAGATATATTTGCACTCGTCCCATATCTGCCCATGCCGACCATATCCGCCATATAACCCCCGGACCTTCTATTTCCGCCCACACCTGTTTCCCGTTTTCTTCTCGAATGAATCCGCAGCAGTCGTTGTTTGCTCCCCATTCTGTATATTTGTCTGTCTGTGGATCGTATTTGCTTGCTCTATCGTAGCTGGACGCCTGCTGACATTTTTCACCGATCGGCGGCAGTACTGCGAGTCCTTCCAAGTCGGTTAGTTTCTTGACCAGATCAACGTATGTGTATGCTGCCGCTCCTGCCGATACTGTTGTTGCTGCGAGCAGTAGTATCCCAATAAGAAACCGTCTCATTTTACTTGCCCACCTTGTTATGTGTTGGTTTGTTCAGTTGTGACAATTTTCTGATCGAAGCTCTCGATTATTGATGTGTTAGGAGGCACGATTAGGAAATCCTCCTCTGACCAATCGCCTTTTACCATTTGTTCAAAAAGAGATATATCCCCATCCATCTCTTCATAACTCCAGCCTCTTGACATTGCTATGTTTTGAGTAAAAGCTCGATATATTTCTGTTGGACCGACATTTGTTTTAATGAATGCCGCTCGGTTGTAATTCTCAAGCCACAGGCTTTCCTGCTCAATCAAGAACTTGGCGTTATCTTCGCCATATTTCCGCACATATTCTTCATAATGTTCTTTCAATGCTTCCTCGTGCTTGTCGGTTATAGTTCCTTGTTGAACATCACCTTCGCTTCGTTCAATCCATCCTGATGTGTAATAGTAAGTTCCAGGATGCGCCGTGAATTCTTCGTTGTAGCGACTTCTTGAGCCTAAAAAGAGTGTTATGCAGTCGTGCGCGCGAGGAATAACTAACGGTGTTGAGCGGGAAGTTATTTCTGCAGTGCCTCTACTACAAAGTCCATAACCAAGGAGTATGTAGTCAAATCGTTCTGGATCAGTTGAATCTATTTCGCTCTGCAGTCTAATTCTCAGCTCATTTGGGTAACTATGAAGTCCAAAAGGGAGAAAGACAGCATCAATTATGTGAGTGCTGTTCGCCAGCGCTAAGCTAAGCTCGCGCGTGAATACTTCGCATGCAATAAGTTTGAGTCTTATTTGTTTTGTAATCATTTGAAACATTCTAACTGTGTAAAATTGACTCGTCAATTCACAATTCACATTGACAATGTTTGTTTTTGTAGAGTATAATTAGTCACGCCGCCGGCTTGCAGGTTGGGGTAGTAGAAGGACTCCTGCGGCGCGTTGACGCCGGCTGAGCGCGGCTGGTATAATCCTAACTGATCCGGGGTTTGCGTTGGGTCGTTAGCTCAGTTGGTAGAGCAGCTGACTCTTAATCAGCGGGCCACAGGTTCGAGTCCTGTACGACCCACCAGTTTGTCCGGGGGCGAGTGGTGGAATGGCAGACACGCCAGACTTAGGATCTGGTGCCGAAAGGCGTAGGAGTTCAACTCTCCTCTCGCCCACCATTCTGCGATAAATTGCGATATAATATATATTAGATGTGCGGGAGTGGTTCAGTGGTAGAACGCCACCTTGCCAAGGTGGATGTCGCGGGTTCGAGTCCCGTCTCCCGCTCCATTTCCAGGTAGGCTCGAAGAGGTGTATACCTCTTCGGCTTCCCATCTTAGACCGCAGGGTATGGGATGGAGGATAGGTTCTGCAAGCGTCGGGAAGCTATCTGGTGTCCCGTATCCTGTTTGTTTTTTGAACAGGAGAATTTACCGTGCCAGTAATCCAGCAAGAACAGACAAAGCCTTGTGAAGTCTCTTTAGAGATAGAAGTTGGCGAAGAAGAGGTTGAAAAAGCTTTTGATCAAGCTTATCGCGAAATAGGCAGTGAGATTGTTGTCCCAGGTTTTCGTAAAGGCAAAGCTCCGAGAGCAGTGCTTAAAAAGCATGTGTCTCAGGCGCGGGTAAGATCCGTTGCTGCCGAGATATTGGTTGAATCAGCCATATATGATGCCATAGACGAAGCCGGCATTGAGCCTTTTGGTACCCCAGGTTTTGAAGTTCTGCACATTGAAGAAGGCGGGCCTTTTAGGTTCAAAGCCATAGTTCCACTCCCGCCGAAGGTTGAGCTTGGCGAGTATGTTGGGCTTGAAGTAGAAAGGCTGCAGCCTGTTGTGGATGATAAGGATGTTGAGAACGCAATTGAGAAACTGCGTTATGAATATGTGAAGATTTCGGATGCGGTAGATCGTCCTGTGCAAAAAGGTGATCTTGTGCATCTTAGCATAGCCGACACAGAAGGCAGTGTGGAGAGGATGCTGATTGTTGGCGAGCAGGTGCAGGGTTTTGACGATGGAATCGTTGGAATGATGCCAGGTGAATCAAAGACCGTTGAGTTTGAGTATCCTGCTGACTATGAAGATAAAGAATCTGCTGGAAAGAAAGTTTCATTGACGGTTGTTGTTCACAGCATAAGGTCAAGAGAAGTGCCGGAGCTTACGGACGATTGGGTTCGAGAAACTCTTTCTAGTATTAATTCGGACATTAGCGACGTAGAGAGTCTGCGCAGTTACATTCGAAACGATCTTGAGAAATACGCATCGGCTATGGCTGATCGCGCTGTCGAGATGTCGCTAATTAAAAAGATAGTCGAGTCATCTAAGATAGATTACCCCGATGCTCTGCTTGATGCTGAGGTTGATCTGCGTATAAAATCGCTTGTTTCTGATCTTGAGAAAAACGGATATACGCTCGAAGAATATCTTCGAGCCACCAACAAAACAGAGGAACAGTTAGTTGCTGAGACTAAGGAAGAAGCAGAAGGCGATCT
>Ga0101944_10007985_pt1 | contig 10311 bp, 7 predicted proteins | sample DewCreD2012metaG_FD_75245 | JGI IMG/M metagenome (GOLD analysis project Ga0101944, IMG submission 75245) | Hot spring sediment bacterial and archeal communities from British Columbia, Canada, to study Microbial Dark Matter (Phase II) - Dewar... ...
GCCCCGGTCCGCCGGCAACCCCGCACGGGCTGGCGCACCCCGCCCGGCTTACGCCAGGGCCGCGACCACCTGCTCGAGGGCGGCCAGCCCCGCCTCGGCCTCGGCCCGGCTCAGGTTCAGGGGCGGCAGCAACCGCACCACCTGCGTCCCGGCCGGCACGGTGAGCACCCCGGCTTCATGGAGGCGCAGCACGACCTGCAACGCCGCCGGCTTGTCGCTGGCGGCCAGGGCGGGGATTTGCTCACGCGGGGCCAGCTCGACCCCGAGCATCAGGCCCAGGCCGCGCACCCGTCGGATCACGCCGGGATACCGGGCCGCGAGCGTTTCCAGGCCGGCCTTGAGGAAGGCGCCCTGGGCGCGGGCGTTGTCGGCCAGATGCTCCCGTTCGATCACCTCGAGCACGCGCAGCGCCACCGCGCAGGCCAGCGGGGTGCCGCCGAACGTGGTCGCGTGCGTGCCCGGCCCGAGCAGGTCTTGGTAGGGCGCGCGCACCCAGAAGGCGCCGATGGGGAAACCGCCGCCCAGTGACTTGGCCATGGACACCGCGTCCGGCAAAAACGCTTCACCGCCGGGCACGCCTTCGAGGAGGCGCTGGAAGCTCTGGAACCGGCCGGTCCGGTAATGTCCGCATTGCACGCCGTCCATCAGGAGCAAGAGCCGGTGCTCATCGCAGAGCGCGCGCAGGCCCAGCAGGTACTCCGGCGTGGCGGGTGTGACGCCGCCCTCGCCCTGCACGCCCTCGATGAGGATGGCCACCGTGGCGGGCGAGAGCGCGGCGCGCGCTGCCGCCAGGTCGTTGAAGGGGATGTGCCGGAACCCGGCCACCATCGGCTCGAAGCCCTTTTTGACCTTGTCCTGCCCCGTGGCGGCGATGCCGGCCAGCGTGCGGCCATGGAAGGAGTGGAGCGCGGTGAGAATCTCGAACCGGCCTTCGTCGTGGCCGAAGCGGCGGGCCAGCTTGTACAGGCCCTCGTTGGCCTCGGCGCCGCTGTTGGCGAAGAACACCTTGCCCGGCCCCAGGCGCCGCACCAGCGCCTCGGCCAGCCGGCCCTGGGGCTCGTGGTAGTAGAGGTTCGAGACGTGGATCAGGCGACGCGACTGCTCGAGCAGCGCCTCGGTCAGCGCCGGGTGAGCGTGGCCCAGGCAGTTGACCGCGATACCGCCGCCCAGGTCCAGATAGCGGCGACCGCGCACGTCCCACACGTAACTGCCCGCGCCGTGGGTGAGGGCCAGCTCGAAGCGCCCGTAGCTGGGCACCACGTAGTCCTGAAACAGTTGCTGGACGGTCGCAAAACCGTCCGCTGCCGCCGGGCCGGCCGGCGAGGTTGGCTCATTCATGTGGCGGGCAGCTTAACCACCACAACTGCCCTGGAACGCAAGCGGATTTTTCCCGCGCCACCGCCCGCGCCTTGACGCGCGGGAGCGGGCAGGCGAAAACCCCCGAACGATGATTCGCCGCGCCCTCCTCTCCGTGTACGACAAGACCGGCATCGTGGACCTCGCCCGGGTCGTGGCCGAGTTGGGCGCGGAGTTGCTCTCGACCGGCGGGACGGCCCGCGCGCTGCGCCTGGCCGGGCTGCCCGTCACCGAGTTGAGCGAGTTCACCGGGTTTCCCGAAATCCTCGACGGCCGGGTCAAGACCCTTCATCCCCGGGTGCACGGCGGGTTGCTGTACCTGCGCGACCACCCCGAGCACGAGGCCGCCGCCGCCCGTCACGACCTGCGCCCGATTGACTTGGTGGTGGTGAACCTGTACCCCTTCGAGGCCACCGTGGCCAAACCCGGCGTCAGCCTCGCCGAGGTCTTCGAGAATATTGACATTGGCGGCCCGGCCATGCTCCGCAGCGCGGCCAAGAACCACGTCTCGGTGACCGTCGTGACCGACCCGGCCGATTATGCCGAGGTGATCGCCCAAATCCGGGCCCACGGCGACACCACGCTCGAGCTGCGCCGCCGCCTGGCCGCCAAGGTCTATGCCCGCACCGCGGCCTACGATGCCGCCATCGCCGCGCACCTGCCGCGGTTTTTCGCCGCCGCCGAGGGCCGCCCCGCGCCGACGCGCGCGCCCGTCGCATTGCGCCTCGAGGCCCCCTTGGTGCAAACCCTCCGCTATGGGGAAAACCCGCACCAAGCCGCCGCGCTTTACGGCCGCTTCCCGGAGTTTTTCCGCCAGCTCCACGGCAAGGAACTTTCCTACAACAACATCCTCGACCTCACCGCCGCCGCGGCGCTCCTGGCGGAATTCGCCGGCGACCCGCCCACACTGGCCATCCTCAAGCACACCAATCCCTGCGGCGTGGGCCAGGGCGCCAGCCTGCGCGAGGCGTGGGACAAGGCCTTCGCCACCGACCGTCAGGCGCCCTTTGGCGGGATCATCGCCGTGAACCAGCCGCTGGACGCGCCCTGCGCCGAGGCCATCGCCGAGATTTTCAGCGAGGTCATCGTGGCCCCGAACTTCACCCCCGAAGCCCTGGCCGTGCTGCAGAGGAAAAAGCACCTCCGCCTGCTGCGCCTGTTGCAGGACCCCCAGCGGGCGGCGGATTGGGAAGTGCGCAGCGTGGGGGCCGATTCGTACCTCTGGCAGGAGAGCGACCGCCCGCCGCTCGCGGACGCCGACCTCAAAGTGGTCACCCGCCGCGCGCCCACCGAGGCCGAGCGGCGCGCGCTGCTCTTCGGCTGGCGCGTGGTCAAGCACGTCAAGTCCAACGCCATCGTCTATGCCGCCGCCGACCGCACCCTGGGCATCGGCGCCGGCCAGATGAGCCGCGTGGACGCCAGCCGCATCGCCGTTTGGAAAGGCCGCGAGGCGGGCACCCTGCCGCCGCCGGGCCAGAAACCGGATAGGGAATGCGTCGTGTGCAGCGACGCCTTTTTCCCGTTCCCGGACGGCCTGATTGCCGCGGCCGAGGCGGGCGCCACGGCGGCCATTCAACCCGGCGGCTCCGTGCGCGACGCCGAGGTCATCGCCGCCGCGGATGCGCGCGGTCTGGCAATGGTCTTCACCGGCCGGCGGCACTTCCGGCATTGAGGCGCGCGCCGCGGGACCCGCAGTTCCGCGCAGAACGTGATCCCGCTTGGGCCTTGCGCCAAGCGGCCTCGATTCGGTGGAGCCAGAAGGGCCGTGGTATCATGCAGCCGTACTTTTCATTTGGCCGGACCATTTGTAAAGTACGCTTGCATTTGGAAGCTGCGCCCGAAACCGCCGCCCCGCAGCTCCGGGCGGCCAAGGCCGGCCGCTCGTTGGCCTTTGCGCCCAAGGTCTGCCCGGCCTTAAACTCCGGTCCGCGTGGCACCCCCGCGAAAAACCTCACCGCCGCCCGGCGGCCGGCGCAAATCGGCGACCCCGTGGTCGCTCCTGGCCTCCGGCTTGGCGGCCGTGGCGTTGCTGGCCCTCCGGTTGTGCGGGCCGCGGCCCGCCGACCCCCCGGCTCCGAAACCAGCCGGGGCCGCCACCATCATACCCGCCCAGGCTGTCACCTACGCCGAATACGCCGGCTCGGCCAGTTGCCGCGAGTGCCACGAGGCGGCTTACGCGGCGTGGGAAACCTCCCATCACGCCCTGGCGGAACGGCCAACGGACTTGGCCCGGGACCGTGAGGCCTTTGACCCGCCCCGCCAGTTTGCGCATGGCTCTCAGCACACCGCGGTCGGCACCACGGCGGGCGGCTTCCAGGTCAGCACCCGCGGCCTGAGCGGCAACCAGGAAACCTTCACGGTCGAGCGCGTCATTGGCCACGACCCGCTGCGGCAGTTCTTGGTGCCCTTCCCGGGCGGCCGCTGGCAGGCACTCGAGGCGGCCTGGGACCCGCACCGCCGCGAGTGGTTCAACGTCTTCGGCACCGAGGACCGCCAGCCCGGCGAATGGGGACATTGGACCGGCCGGGGCATGACTTGGAACGCGATGTGCGCCGGCTGTCACAACGTGCGCGTCCGCAAAAATTACGACCTCGCTACGGACGCCTACCGCACCGCGTGGGTCGAGCACGGCGTGGGTTGCGAGTCTTGTCACGGCCCCCTGCGGCGGCACGTGGACTGGCGCCGCCGCTTCCCGGACAAGACCGTGCCGGACCCGACGCTACCCGCACTCTCGACCAACCAGATGTTCGCCACCTGCGCCACCTGTCACGCCCGACGCGGCGAACTGACCGGCGATTTCGCGCCGGGCGAAGACTTCTTCGATCACTTCAGCCTGAGCATCGTGGACGAATCGGACCTGTTTTACCCCGACGGCCAGGTGCGGGAAGAAGACTTCGAGTACGCGGTGTTTCTGGGCAGCCGCATGGGCGCGGCCGGTGTGACCTGTCAGGACTGCCATGAACCGCACTCGGCGAAGACGCGGCTGCCGGGCAACTGGCTCTGCCAGCGTTGCCACAACGGCAGTTACCCTAACGCGCCGGTCATCGAACCGGTCGCCCACAGCCGGCACCGCGTCTTTGGCTACGACACCAACGGCGTGCCGCAAGCGGTGGACCTGGCGGCTTACGACCCGCGGCGAATCACCGAGACCGGCGGCGAATGTGTGGCCTGCCACATGCCGGTCACCACCTACATGCAGCGGCATCCCCGGCACGACCACGGCTTCACCATTCCCGCCCCCCGGCTCACCCGTGAACTGGGTATCCCCAACGCCTGCAACCGCTGTCACTCTGACAAATCGGTGGACTGGGCCCTCGAACACACCGAGCGCTGGTACGGCGAAAAAATGGAACGGCCTTCCCGGCAGCGTACCCGGGTCATCGCCGCCGCCCGCGCCGGCGACCCCGGTGCGCGCGGGCCGTTGCTCGCGCTGCTCCACACCGAGACCAACGCTTACTGGCAAGCGGTCGCCGCCGGTCTGCTGGGGCAGTGGGTGGACGACTCCACCGTGGCGACCGCACTGCGCGCTTGCTTGGCCCACCCGCACCCGCTGGTGCGCGAACGCGCCGCCCGCGCCCTCGAACCGCGCGCCCCCGCCGAGAGGGACACCGCCGCCGCCCTGGCTGCACGGCTCGAGGACCCGGTCCGCGCCGTGCGCTTGGCCGCGGCCTGGGCCTTGCGCGACCGGCTGGACCTGGATTCCCGCGCCGGCCGCGAGTTGCGGCACCTGCTGGACCTCCACGCCGACCAACCCACCGGCCAAATGCAACGCGGCGCCCTGGCCCTGGAACGCGAGGACTTGGACACCGCCCTCGCCGCCTATGCCCGCGCCGTGGCTTGGGACCCGAATTCGGCGCCCATCCGACATGATTACGCAGTGGCCTTGAGCCGGGCCGGCCGTGCGCGCGAGGCCCTCGAACAGTTACAGGCCGCCTGCCGCTTGGCGCCGCGCGAGGCCGAGTACGCTTTCAAGCTGGGCCTGGCGTGGAACGAACTGGGTCAATTGTCCGAAGCCGCCGCCGCCCTCGAGCGCGCCGTCCAACTCGACCCCCGCCACGCCCGGGCTGGATACAACCTGGGGCTGGCCCGCGACGCCCTGGGCCGCCCGGCCGAAGCCGAGTCGGCCCTGGCCGCCGCGGAAACCGCCAACCCCGCCGACCCGCACATCCCGTATGCCCGGGCCACCGTCTTGGCCCGGCTGGGTCGGTTTGAGGAAGCCCGTGCCGCCGCCGCCCGCGCGCTGGCCCTGGGACATGAGCCTGAGCCGGTGCGCGCACTGCTGCGCGCTCTTGAGCGTTGAAATGGCGGCACGGTGGAGGGTTGCGGTGAGCGCCCGCGCGAGGCTGTGCGTTGCCGTGGGCCGCGCCGGCCGCGATTTATCGGGCCGCGCCGCGCAGCGTCAGGATGCTCAGCAGGCTGCACAGCAGCACCGCCAGAAACAGCAGGGCGTGGGTTTGGAAGACAAAATCGAACCGGGCGTGCAGCAGCGTGCCGCCCAGGGCGATCAACAGGCAGAGCGTGAAATACCGCGGCGCGCGGAACCCCCCGGGCGCCAGCACGGGCGCCATCGCCGCCGCCAGCAACAGATACACCAGTGTCGCGCCGAGCCAGCCGAACGTGAGCCGGGTTTCCAAGTGGTCGTTGTGGACGTACCAGGCGTCCGTGGCCTGGGGGTCGCGCAAGTGCACCTTGTACAAGTTGGCGAAGGTGCCCGGCCCCGACCCGAACGCCGCCGGGTATTGCGCCATCATCTGGCGCGCATCCTCGTAAATGGACGTGCGCCCGCCCAGCCCGGCTGCCTTCCAGCGCGCGGGCGAGAGCGTGCCCCAATCGAGATTGAGCAACGGCGCCGGACGCAGTTGTCCCCAGGGAGCGTTGTCAACCGGGCCGGGCGACGCCGCACCGCCCTCCTCCGGTCGGCGGGCGAACCCGGCGATTTCCTCCGCGCTCAACGCTCGGTCCAGCAGCGTCACCGCGCGGATGCGCCCGCGGATGATGTCCGCGCCGTCGCCCCGGCCCACCCAGGCGTAGCGCGAGGCGAAACGTTCCGGCCAGGCGAAGCCGCCCTTGCCGGCGCGGCTGACCAGCGGCACCGGCGCGCCGTCCAGGTACAACCGGGTCTCCGCGCCCGCCTGGGCGAGGATCAACTCGAGCGTGCGCCCGGCCTGTGCCAGGGCGGCGTTGGTGCCGGTCAACTCCAGCACGCGGTCGCGGGCATCGAGCAAAAACCGCACGGCCACGCGCCCCTCGCCCTGGAAGCGGAGCATGACGAGGTTCGAACTTTGGTCGTAGGACCGGCCGCTGTCCGAGAGCACCACCAAATTGGCGGGCCGGCGGCCCAGGTTCGGCGGCACGGTGACCACGCAGCGGACGGTGAATGCTTCAAACCCCGCCTTGGCCCCCGTGCTTAGAATCCGGAATTCGTTCAAAAACCGGTCGGCCAGCGGTGCCCAGGCCAGCAGCAGCCCTGCGCCCGCGCCGGCGGGCACCAGCATCAGGGGCAGAGCCCAACGCCAGCCGCGCCGCCAAGCGCTCGGCAAGAGCACCGCCAGGCAGGCCAGCATCACCAGCAGGCTGATGAGCGTGCCGCCGCGGCTGGTGGTAACAAACGGCGCGGCGGTCATGAAACCCACGCAGGGCAGCAGGGCCAGCGCGGGCGAGTTGGTCAACCGCCGCAGAAAATGTCCCGAGGTCGCCGCCCGCAGGTAGAATGCGTGCCACAGGGCCAGCGCCGCCGGCCAGAGCAGATTCAGGTATTGCGCGCCGTTGTTGCGGTACCAGAAGGGCCCGAAGAATCCGCCCTGCCGGGTGGGGTGCGGAAACAGGCCCAGAATGTTCTGCGAAGGCCGCAGCGTGCCGGCCACGCCCACCAGCGCCACCAGGGCGCCGTTCACGCAAAGCACCCAGAGCAGGCGCTTGAGCCGGCGGGGCAGGAAGTGCGGGCCGCGCTGCGCCAAAACTTCCTCGCCGGGCGGGTCGTTGGGGGTGCCCGCCGATTCCCCGGCCTGGCGGGACAGGTACCTCTCGCGGCGCGTGAGCTGGGTCAACCAATCCCGCGTCGCCCAAAACACCCCGGCCAGGCCCAGGGCGGTCCAGAACGTGAACCACGTGGACGGCGCGTCGAAGCTGTGCGGCAGCCAGGGCAGATAGTCGGTGCGTTCGCGCAGCCGCAGCGCGGCCACGTCCACCATCGCCCGGGCATTCAGGGCACTGACCAGGCACCAGAGCAGCACCAGCACGGTCAGCGCCGCCAACACGCGGCCCGTCCAAGCCGGTTGGGCGGCGGTCCATCGCAGGGGCTGATAGCCGGTGCGGCGGCGGATGATTGCCTTGACCGCCAGCAACAGCCACAACAGGTACCCGCCCACGTTCAGGGTCCAGACCGACCACGCCGGCCAGCCGGCCAGGGCCCAAGGGGAAAAAACCACCATGCCCAGTAACAACCATTCGCTCAAGCGGTCCGCCTGCCGGTGCGCGGAAGGCTCGTGCCGGGAAGCGGGGCGTCGGCCCGGAAGCGCCGCGGTCCCGGCGGCCGGCGCCCCGGGCGCGTTCCGGTCGTGGGCGGCGTCAGGCACGGCAGCGGATTAAACCGGCCCGGACGGGCTCGGACAAGCCCGGACGCCCGGGCCGGGCATCTTCGCGCGGGGATCTGGGTGCCGGCGAAGTGGACACGGGTCGGGCGCTGACTGCAAACGTGCCGTGCGCTCCTGGCGCAAGAACTGGGAAGCTGGAACTTCACCATCGGGGGCACAATCCACCCGGGCTGCCCCGGATTCCCGGAGCGTTCCGGTTGACTTTCTCCAGCCTGAACGCTAACCAATCCGGCGCGGTTGGCGCGTTCGTCTATCGGCTAGGACACGGCCCTCTCAAGGCCGGAAGATGGGTTCGATTCCCATACGCGCTACCAAACCCGGCCCGGGGGCGGTTGCCGACGCCACGCCATGCACATCTTCCAAATCATTTTCAACCCGACCAGCGCGGCGGAACTGGCCCGCATGCCCAAGGAATTGCAGTTGCAGATTCTGGGAGAATTCCGCGGCGTGCCCACCGAGTTGATGAGCCACGACCCCGAGCGCTTCGGCAAGCTGCGCCGCGGGGGCAAGCTCTTGCACCGCTTCCGCATCGGCGATTTTCGCGTGTATTTCGAGCGGCACGACCTGGGACTGGTGGTCCACCGCATCCTGCACAAAAACACGCTCAAGGATTTTCAGTTCCGCTCGAACTTGCCCGTGGCCGAAGACGAGGCGTTGCAAGACAACCCCAAGTTTTGGGAGATGATCGAAGACGCCGCACGGGGCCGCGCACGCACCTAAAAAGCCCGCCCGGGAGCACGCCCGACGCTCGCGAACGCCGGTTCAAGCCACGTCCTGACCCAGCTCGACGTTCCAGTACGCCAGGTCAATGAAGTGCTTCCAACTGTCCGGGTAGGGCGTCTCGATGGACACCTGCACAAACGGCCGCCACTTGGGTCGCTTGGGCTTGCGGATGAGCCGCATCCCCGCCTCTTGGGGCGTCCGATTGGCCTTGCGCGTGTTGCAGCTGACGCACGAGCACACGATGTTTTCCCACGAGGTCGGCCCGCCCCGGTCTCGCGGGATCACGTGGTCGAGGTTCAGGTCCTTCCGGTCAAACACCTGCCCGCAGTACTGGCAGGTGTTCTTATCCCGGGCAAAGATGTTGTGCCGCGTGAACTTGACCTCCTGCTTGGGCAAGCGGTCGAAGAACAGCAGCAAAATCACCCGCGGCACCCGGATGCGAAAGGAAATCGTGGCGATGGATTCGGGGTGCGGCCGGCGTACCGAGAAGTCCCGCCACTCCTGGAATCCGAACGTGCGAAACGACCCGTCCCCGTCGCTGAACACCACCTGCGCGTGGCCCTCGAAGACCAGTGTCAGAGCCCGCCGCACCGAGCAGACGTTCACCGCCTGCCACAGCCGGTTCAACACCAGGACCTGCTGACTCAAGAAGCTGCTCATCTTGGCCACCCGGATGGTGCGAGGCTACCCAACCCCGCCTCCAGTGTCAATCGGCCCTGCCAAACGCATTTGCCAAGCCCCCGCCGCCGCCCGTACCATCCCTCGCATGAAGCGAGTGGTCTGGTGTCTTCTTCTCGGCCTGTCCCTGCTGGGCCCCGGTCGCTTGGCCGGCGCCGGGCCGGATGACGACTTCATCCGCATTTACGCCCTGATCCAGCAGGGCGACACCAGCATCACGGTCGGCAAGCTGGTGGCGTTCTCCGGCCTGCAGATCCGACTGTTCTTCCCGCTGAGCGGGCTTTCCAGCGCGCAGGTGGAGATCATGTCCAGCTTCGCGCTGTTCGAGCGGATCTTGCGGCACAAGGGCCACCAGACGTTTCGTTCCTCCAGTGTTTTTCATGCCGATTGTTTCGCCGTTTTTCGGGCGGAAGGCCTGCTGATTGCGGACGACTGGCCGATGGTTCCCGAGAACGATTTCTCGCCCGGCGAAATGGGTTTTCGACCATCGCCACAAGAAGATTTGCCTTGGCTCGAAGATGAGTTTCGTGTACGCATCGAAGCGGACCCCGGTGCCTTTGGACACCCAGCGATCGAGGGGGTTAAGCCGTTTGCTTCCCGTTTGCACCGGGGACAGATTGCCCATTTTCCCAAGGAGAATGTCGCGTCCCGGTTGTGTATTGCCCATACTGCTTGGGGGTCGTTCCCCGTTGCTTGGGCGCGAAGCGATGGGAGGAAATGTTTTTACACCACCTTGGGCAACGCCGAAGATTTTTTCCGGCCGGAGTTCATCCGAATCATTCTCAACGTACTCGACTGGCTTGGAAGTTCATCTACGTTGCACGATTCATAGGGATACAATCTTCCCCGATGGGCAGGTTTGTTTCACTTTCTAGCGTTTTCGGGATACTTCGCATGGTTTGAATGGATATGATATGTTATTCTCTACCGGGAAAAACGTATCGCTATGGACCGCGCAAGG
>Ga0101944_10007986_pt1 | contig 10310 bp, 9 predicted proteins | sample DewCreD2012metaG_FD_75245 | JGI IMG/M metagenome (GOLD analysis project Ga0101944, IMG submission 75245) | Hot spring sediment bacterial and archeal communities from British Columbia, Canada, to study Microbial Dark Matter (Phase II) - Dewar... ...
TAAGGGTGCTCACGGTGACCCTGGGCACCGGCACCGACGGGATCGGCGCGGCGCCCGGGCGCGCCCACGGCCAGCGGCCGGTGAACGCGAGGACGACGGCGGCGCCGACGACCGCGAGCGGGAGCAGGCGGAGCACCCGCATCAGTCCATCTGCCGACGGATGAAGGTCGGGATCTCCATGTCGGAGACGTCGCTCAGCGGGTTCGCCGCCGGCGGCTGCCGGCGCGGGCGCAGCGGCACCGCCGGCGCCTCGTCGGCGGCCGGCTTCGGCGCGGCGGGGCGAGGCTCGGCGGCGGGCGCCTCCGGGCGGCGCGCCGCCGGGAAGTTGAGCACGCTCGGCCGCGCGCCGGGGCGCGGGCCCGGCCCCGCGTCCGTCGCGCTCACCGCCCGGTCGAAGCCGGTCGCGATCGCCGTCACCCGGATCTCGTCGTCCATCGCCTCCTCGAAGACCGCGCCGAAGATGATCTCGGCCTCGTCGCCCACCGCGTCCTTCACGATCTCGCTCACCTGCGTCACGTCGCCCATCGTCAGGTCGGCGCCGCCGGTGATGTTGAGCAGCACCCCGGTCGCCCCGGTGATCGAGATGTTGTCGAGCAGCGGGCTCGAGATCGCCTGCTGCGCCGCCTCGAGCGCCCGGTTGTCGCCGCGGCCGATCCCGGTCCCCATGAGCGCGGTGCCGCCGTCCTTCATGACCGTCCGCACGTCGGCGAAGTCCACGTTGATGAGGCCGGTCGAGGTGATCACCGTGGCGATCCCCTGCACGGCGTGGAGCAGCACCTCGTCCGCCTTCTTCAGCGCCTCCTGGAACGGGATCCCCTTGCCGACCACCGCGAGCAGCCGCTCGTTCGGCACCACGATCATCGTGTCCACGTTCCGGCGCAGCTCGGCGATCCCCTCCTCCGCCTGCCGCATCCGCCGCTTCCCCTCGAACAGGAACGGCTTCGTCACGATCCCGACCGTGAGCGCCCCCGTCTCCCGGGCCATCTGTGCCACGATCGGGGCAGCCCCCGTGCCAGTGCCGCCTCCCATGCCGCAGGTCACGAAGATCATGTCCGCCCCGGCGATCTGGGCCTGCACGTCCTCCCGGCTTTCCTCGATCGCCTGCCGCCCGATCTCGGGCCGCGCCCCCGCCCCGAGCCCCTTGGTCAGCGCCCGGCCGATCTGGATCTTCAGGTCGGCCTTCGAGCGCAACAGCGCCTGCGCATCCGTGTTGACGGATATGAACTCGACGCCCCGCAGGTGCTCGTCGATCATGCGGTTCACGGCGTTCCCGCCGCCGCCGCCGATCCCGATCACCTTCATCCGGGCGTGCTGCGCGTCGCCTTCCTCGAGCTCGAACGTCATGGCATCGCCTCCCGCCGCCGGATCAGAAGAAGTCCTGCAGCCAGCGCTTGACCGGACCCCACACCCTCTCGACCGTCGGTGACAGCCGTCCGCCCGTCCCGAACCCCTGGTGCGCTTCCTGGCGCGCCCCGTAGAGGGTCAGGCCGGCCGCCACCGCCATCCGCGGCGAAGACAGGCTGTCTGCAAGACCGGACAGGCGCTCCCCCGGGGTCCCGATCCGGGCCGGAAGGGCGAAGACCTCGCGCGCCAGCTCGGTCATCCCCGGGGTCACCGCGCCGCCGCCGGTAAGGATAACTCCTGCGGGCAGGCGCTGGTGATAGCCCGCCCGGGAGATCTCGTCGGCCGCGAACTCGAGGATCTCCTGCATCCGCATCTGCATGATGTGGGCGACGAGGCGCCGGGGGACGGTGCGCGGCCCCTGGCCCGGGGTCGAGGGCAGTTCCAGCGCATCGGTGTCGGCCACCAGCGGCTCCCAGGCGCAGCCGTGGCGCTCCTTGAGCCGCTCGGCGTCCTGCTGCGTGACCTGGAGCCCGTGCACGAGGTCGTTGGTCACGTGCCCCCCCGCGCAGAGGAGCGACGCCGTGTGGCGGATGCGGCCGCCCTGGAAGATCGCCACGTTGGTGGACCCGCCGCCCAGCTCGACGAGGGCGCAGCCGAGCTCGCGCTCGTCGGGGGTGAGCACGGCGACCGACGCGGCCAGCGGCTCGAGGACGAACTCCGCGACGTGGAAGCCGGCGCGCTCGACGCAGCGCCGCAGGTTCTGCAGCACGCTCGAGAGCACGGTGACGAGGTAGACCTCCGCCTCGAGGCGCGACCCGGTCATCCCGAGCGGCTCGCTGATCCCGGCCTGCTGGTCCACGATGTAGTCCTGCGGGATGGCGTGCAGGAGCTCGTGCTGGTCGTGGCCGAACGACACGTTGCACGCCATGTCGTTGACGCGGGCCACGTCGGAGGTGCGGATCTCGCTCCCGGTGACCGACACCATGCCGTGGGAGCTGCGGCCGCCGACGTGCTCGCCGGCGACGCCGACGTACACGCTGCCGACCTCGTGCCCCGCCATCCGCTGCGCGTCGCGCAGCGCCTTGCCGATCGCGCGCGTGGTCTCCTCGATGTCGCGCACCACCCCGCGCCGCACGCCGGCGTGGCGCTCGGTGCCGACGCCGAGGATGCGCGCCGCCGGGGCGCGGCCGTCGCCGAGCGCCTCGGCGACCACCGCGGTCACGCGCGTGGTCCCGACGTCGAGCGCCGCCACCAGGCGGAGCGTGGGCTGGGTCATCCGCGAGTCCTCCTCACCACCACCTGCCCGGCGAACCGGACGTCGAGTTCCTCGTAGGCCCGGCCGCGACGGCCGAGGTCCCGCTCCACGTACTGCAGCTGCCGGAACGCCTCGGCCGCGGTGCCCGGGCGGGCCAGCACGCGCACGCGCTCGAGGTCGAGCGCCACGTCGTCGCCCACGCGCCGCGCCCCCTGCACGCGCGCGAAGAAATCCGGGGCGGCGTCGCGCAGCCGCGCGAGCAGCCGGCCCACCGCCGCGTCGCCCGCCGGCACGACCGGGAGGTCGGCGGGCGCGCGCGCCGGGTCGTACGGCAGCAGGCGCCCGCGCGCGTCCATCATCGCGAGCGCCGTCGGGCCCGCGACGAGCGCCACCGGCGGCACCTCGTCCACGGTGACGACGAGCGTCCCCGGGAGCCGGCGACCGACGCGCGCCCCGCGCACGCCCGTCAGCCGCTCCACGCGGGCCACGAGCGGGGCCGCCGGATCGAAGATGCTCGCGTCGCGCCGGAGCGCGAGGGCCCGGACCACGGGCGATGCGCCGAGGAACGCGGCGCCACGCACCTCCACCTGCCGCACCCGGAAGAGCGGCAGCCGGCGCGCCCCGGCCGGCCCCCCCCACCAGAGCAGCGCGCCCACGCCGAGCACGCCCACGGCGGCGAGGAGCCGCCTCAGCGCCGGGCGAGCCATGCCGCCAGTTCGCGGCCGACGTGCGTGATGTCGCCCGCGCCGAGGGTGAGCAGCACGTCCCCGGGCCGCAGCAGCGCCTGCACCCGCGCGGGGACCGCGTCGCGCGCCGGCTCGAACTCGGTCGCGACGCCGGTGCGCGCGGCGGCGTCCGCCACCTGGCGGCCCGACACCCCGGGGATCGGCGCCTCGCGCGCGCCATAGATCTCGGTCACCACCGCCACGTCGGCGCCGCCGAGCGCGGCGCCGAGCGCCGCGCCGTGCTCCGCCGTGCGCGAGTAGAGGTGGGGCTGGAAGACCGCCACGAGCCGCCGGCCGGGGAACGCCTGGCGCGCCGCCGCGAGGGTGGCGACCACCTCGGTGGGATGGTGCGCGTAGTCGTCCACGAGCGCCACGCCGCCGACCTCGCCGAGCCGCTCGAAGCGGCGGCCCACGCCGCCGAACGCCGCGAGCGCGCCGAGCACCGCGTCGAGGTCGGCGCCGAGCGCCTCGGCGGCGGCGAGGGCCATCGCCGCGTTGCGCACGTTGTGCGTGCCGGGCACCGCGAGGTGCAGGGTGCGCGGTCCCGAGCGCAGGTGCACCGTCGCCGTCGTGCCGGCGGGGGAGGCCGCCTGCACCTCGATGCGCACCCCGGCGTCCGCGGCGAGGCCGACCGTGGTGGCGCCCGTCGCGGCACCGACCCGGCGCGCCCCCGCGTCGTCGGCCCCGGCGAAGACGTGGCGCGCGCGGCCCGCGAAGGTCGCGAAGGCCGCCTCGAGCGCGGCCACGGAGCCGTAGCACTCGAGGTGGTCGGCCTCGACGTTGGTGACCACGGCGATCGTGGGCTGCAGGGCCAGGAAGGCCTGGTCGTACTCGTCGGCCTCGACGACGAAGAGGTCGTCGCCGCCGACGCGCGCGTTGCCCCCCCACTCGGCCACGCGGCCGCCGACGAGCCCGGTCGGGTCGAGCCCGGCCGCGGCGAGCGCCGCGGTCGTCATCGCCGTCGTGGTCGTCTTGCCGTGCGTTCCCGCGATCGCGACGACGGTGCGCCCGTTCACGAGCTCGCCGAGCGCGACCTTGCGCGGCACCAGCGGGATGCCGGCCTCGCGCGCGGCGACGAGCTCCGGGTCGTCCGCGCGGATCGCCGCGCTCACCACGAGCGCGCGCGCCCCCGCCACGTGCGCCGGCGCGTGACCGGCGGCGACCTCGATCCCGAGCGCCGCGAGATCGGCGGCCCCGCGCGGCTCGCTGTCGCACCCGCTGACGCGGATGCCGCGCCGATGCGCCAGCAGGGCGAGCGCCCCCATCCCGGCGCCGCCGATGCCGACGAAGTGAACGGGACGGTCGTCCGTCGCGGAGAAGAGGCCGTGCATGTCCGGGGTGCGAGGCGCCGGAATGTACGCCCCGGCCGACACTCAGGTAAGGTTGCCGAGCCCCGCGAGCGCCAGGAACCGCGTGGCGATCTCGCGGGCCGCCGCCGGACGCCCGCGGGCCCGCGCCCGGGCGGCCAGCGCCTCGCGCCGGGCCGCGTCGGCGAGCAGCCCGGTCACCTCCCGCGCGAGGCGGTCGGCGTCGAGCTCGGCCTGCGGCAGCAGCACCGCCGCCCCGTCGGCCGCGAGGGCGCGGGCATTGTGGGCCTGGTGGTCGGCGGCGGCGGTGGGCAGCGGGACGAGGATCGCGGGGAGCCCCCACGCGCACAGTTCGGCGACGGTGAGCATGCCGGCGCGGCTCACCACGAGGTCGGCGACGGCGTACGCGTCGGCCATCGGGTCGAGGTAGGGGATCACCTGCACCCTCGGCGGCCGGTGCCGCGGCGCGAACTCCGCGTGCGTGCCGTGCCCCGTCACCCAGAGCACGTCGAGGTCGTCGGGCACCGGCCCCCGGTCGAGCCACGCAGCGACCGCGCGGTTGATGGGGAGGGCGCCCTGGCTCCCGCCGGTCACGAGCAGCACCCGGCGGCCTGCCTCGAGACCGAACGCGCGCCGCGCCGCGTCGCGCCGCGCCGGGTCCGGCGGGCGGATCGGGTTGCCGGTGTAGATCGCCGTCGTGCGGGCGCCAAGGGCGAGCCGGGCCTCCGCCTCCGGGGCCCCGAGGTACACCTCGCGCACCCGCCGCGCGAGAAAGCGGTTGGCGAGCCCGGGCCACGCGTTCTGCTCCTGGATCGCCGCCGGCAGCCCGCGCCGCAGCGCGGCCCACACCACCGGGGCGGAGGCGTAGCCCCCGGTGCCGAGCACCGCGCGCGGACGCTCCGCGCGGAACACCGCGTCGAGTGCGCGCAGGAGCCGCGGCACCACGAACGGCCAGCGCACGTTGCGCCACCACTGCCGGCGGTAGATCGGCTCGAGCGGCAGCAGGTGGAACCGGAACTCCTTCCTTGGGAGGAGCCGCGCCTCGAGCCCGCGGGTGGCGCCGACCAGCACCGGCTCCACCGCCGGTGCCAGCTCGCGGATCGTGGCCGCGACCACCAGCGCGGGCGTCAGGTGCCCGCCCGTGCCGCCCCCGGCGATGAGCACCCGGGCGCGGCCGTCGCTCACGCGTCCCCGCCCGGGCCGCGCGCGGGGCGCGGGCGGCCGCGCCGCCGCCCGATGCTGAGCAGCACGCCGGTCGCGCTCAGCATGATCACGAGACTCGAGCGGCCGGCCGACATGAACGGGAGCACCTGTCCCGTCGTCGGCATCAGCCCCACGTTCACGAACATGTGGATCAGCGCCGTGAGCCCCACCATCGCCGTGATCCCCGCGGCGAGGAACTGCCCGAACGGGTCGGCCGCCGTCTTGGCGATGCGGAAGCCGAGCCAGCAGAACAGCGCGAAGAGGGACACGGTGACGCAGACGCCGACGAACCCCCACTCCTCGCCGATGACCGAGAACAGGAAGTCGGAGTAGGCGTACGGCAGGAAGCCGAACTTCGCCTGCCCCTCGCCGAAGCCGCGCCCGACGAGCCCCCCCGAGCCGAAGCCCACGAGCGACTCAAAGAGCTGCAGCCCCGCGCCCCGGCGCGTCGCCTCGGGGTCCTGGAAGGCCAGGATGCGCTCCACGCGGTACGCGGCGTCGTCGAGCTGCGGGAACAGGACGAGCGCGCCGAGGCCGCCGAGCAGCAGGAAGTGCCCGATGCGCGCCCCCGCGCTGAAGACCACCGTGCCGGCCACGAGCCCCACCAGCACCGCCGTGGACGCGTTCGGCTCCAGGAAGATGAGCCCGCAGACCACGCCGATCATCACGAGGAACGGCACGACGCCCGTCCTGAACGCCCGCACCTGCGGCCCCTTCTTGGCCGCGAGCATCGCGCACCAGACCACCAGCGCGAACTTCGCCGCCTCCGACGGCTGCAGGTTGAGCGGGCCGATGTCGATCCAGCGCCGGGCGCCGTTCACGCGCGGGGCGATCGCCGTCGTGAAGGGCAGCAGCGGCACCACCAGCAGCGCGATCGCCACGAGCAGCATCGGCCACGCGAGCCGCTGCAGCAGGGCGTAGTCGCTGCGGGCGATCGCGAGCATCAGGATCCCGCCCAGGAGCGCGCCGCTCATCTGCTTCAGCTCGAAGTCGAGCCCCAGCGACTCGCCCCCGGGGCCGATCACCGGGCTCGCGCCGTAGGAGACGGCGAGCCCGAAGGTGACCAGCGTCGCCGCGACCACCGCGAGGAGGCGCGTCTCCCAGCGCAGCTCGCCGGGGTGCCGCGGCGGCGGGGTCACGGCAGCGCCGCCACCGCCGCGCGGAACGCCTCGCCGCGCTGCTCGTAGTTGTCGAACATGTCGTAGCTCGAGCAGGCGGGCGACAGCAGCACCGCGTCGCCCGGGCGGGCGAGCCCGCGCGCCGTCGCGAGCACCTCCGCGAAGTCGCCGGCGCGCACCACCGGCACCTGCCCGGCGAGGTCGGCCTCGACGAGCGGGCCGGCCTCGCCGTAGGCCACCACCGCGCGGCAGCGCGGCGCGAGCAGCGGCCCGAGGCGGGTGTACGGCTCGCCCTTGTGCCGCCCCCCGAGCAGCAGCACGAACGGCCGCTCGAGCGAGGCGATCGCCACCACGGTGGAGGTGACGTTGGTGGACTTGCTGTCGTTGATCCACAGCACGCCACCCGCCTCGCGGATCGGCTCCACGCGGTGCGCGATGGGGGTGACGGTGCGCAGCGCGGCCGCGATCGCGGCGGGCGCGCCGCCCAGCTCCGCGCCCACGAGCACGGCGGCGAGCGCGTTCGCCACGTTGTGGTCGCCGAGCAGCGGGAACTCGTCGCGCGGCATCACCGGGACGTCGCCCAGCATGAGGCGCCGCCCCGCGCGGTCGTACCACCCCTCCGCGCGCCCCTCCGTGCTGAAGCGCCGGTGGCGGCCGGCGACCTCGCGCACCATCGCGACCACGTCGGCGTTGTCCGCGTTCGTCACCCACGTCGAGCCCGGGCGCGCGTGGCGGAAGAGCAGCGCCTTGTCGGCGTAGTACGACGCGAGGGTCGGGTAGCGGTCGAGGTGGTTCGGCGCGAGGTTCGTGAGGACGCCGATCGCCGGATCGAGGTGCGGCGCGTCGTGCAGCTGGAAGCTGGAGACCTCGAGCGCGAGCCACGCCGGCGGTGCCGCGCGGCGCGCCACCTCGCACACCGGCAGGCCGATGTTGCCCGCCGCCTCCGCGTCCAGCCCGAGGCCGCGCAGCACGTGCGCCACGATCGTCGTGGTGGTCGTCTTGCCGTTCGTGCCGGTGATCGCGACGGCGCGGGTCCGCGGCAGCTCCGCGATCCCCAGGTCGAGCTCGCCCACCACCTCGCGCCCCGCCAGGGCGGCGGCCGCACGCGGCGCCGCGTCCGGCGGCACGCCGGGCGAGCAGACCACGGCGGTCGCGGCGCGGATCCGCGCCAGGTCGTGCCCGCCCACGTCCACCGCGGCCCCGCGCGCCCGCAGCTCGGCGGCCTGCGCCTCCAGCCGCTCCCCACGCCCCCCGTCGGAGGCGTACACCGCGAGCCCGCGGTCGCGCAGCAGGTGCGTCGCGGCGAGCCCGCTCCGCCCGAGCCCCACCACCGCCACCTCGCCCCCGCGCGCCCGCCAGCGCTCGACGAGCATCAGCGCAGCTTCAGCGTGCCGAGCCCGAGCAGGGCGCAGCAGAGCCCGAGGATGTAGAAGCGCGTCACCACCGTCGTCTCGTGCCAGCCGAGCTTCTCGAAATGGTGGTGCAGCGGCGCCATCCGGAAGACCTTGTGCGCGTCCGCGTACTCCTTCCCCCGCGTGCGCTTGCGCCACTTGTACACGCCCGTCTGCAGCAGCACCGACACCGTCTCCGCCACGAACACCCCGCCCACGAGCACGAGCAGGAACTCCGCCTTGAGCAGGATCGCCACCGTGCCGAGCGCGCCGCCGATGGCGAGGCTCCCGGTGTCCCCCATGAACACCTGCGCGGGGTGCGCGTTGAACCAGAGGAACCCGATGCACGCGCCCATGAGCGCCGCGCAGAAGATCGCGAGCTCCCCCGCCCCGTTCAGGTAGAACATGTTGAGGTAGGCCGTCGCGTCCACGCGCCCGAGGAGGTACGCGAAGAGCGCGAAGGCGCCCGCCGCGATCGCGGTGAGCCCGGTGGCGAGCCCGTCGAGCCCGTCGGTGAGGTTGACCGCGTTGCTGAACCCCGCCGTCACGCCGGTCACGAACACCACGTACAGCCACGGCGCGAAGACGACGACGACGTACTTGAAGAAGGGCACCGTCGTGGCCGTGGCCGGGATCACCTCCGGCGACACCACCGGCCGCCACAGGAGGCCGCCCGCGAGCAGCAGCCCGAACGCGCACTGCCCCACCAGCTTGTACCGCGCGATGAGCCCGCGGGACTTCCCCTGCACGATCTTGAGCCAGTCGTCCACGAAGCCGATCCCGCCCATCCACAGGGTGGAGAGCACGGCGAAGATCACGAACCGGTTGTCGGGCTGCGCCCAGAGCAGCGTGGCCACGAGGCACGAGACGAGGATGATCACCCCGCCCATCGTCGGCGTCCCGCGCTTCCCCTGGTGGCTCGCGGGGCCCTCGGCGCGGATCACCTGGCCGAGCTTCCTCGCGCGCAGCCGCGCGATGACCGGCGGCCCGATCACGAAGGCGAGCAGGAGCGACGTGATGATCGCGCCGGCTGCCCGGAAGCTGATGTAGTTGAAGAGGTTGAAGAGGATGTACTTCTTGCCCAGCGGAGCGAGCAGGTAGTACAGCATCAGGCCTCGGGCATTCGGGACGCGCGCGCGACGAGAGCCGGAATGATACGCTCCAGCGCAACGCCCCGCGACGCCTTCAGCACGACCACCTCGTCGCCCCGCAGCCGCTCGGCCAGGAGCGGCGCGAGCGCCGGCGCGTCGGCCGCGGTCACGAGCCGGTCGCCCAGCCGCTCGCGCCAGGGCGCGAGCGCCGGGACGAACTCCCCCACCGCCGCCAGCAGCTCCGGCTGGAGCGCCACCAGCGCCTCGGCCACCTCCCGGTGGAGCCACGCCGCGTCGTCGCCCAGCTCGAGCATCGTGCCGGCCACGAAGACGAGCCGCCGCCCCGGGCGCAGGGTCGCCGCCGTGGCGATCGCCGCCCGGAAGGAGTGCGGGTTGGCGTTGTAGCAGTCGTTCAGGATCGTGAGCCGCCCCTCCTGGCGGAGCTCGCTCCGGCCCCCCGGCACCGTCACCTGCGCCAGCGCGGCGGTGACAAGGAGCTGGAGGCCCAGATCAAGGGTCTGAACGAGGACCTTCTCAGCAAGAAGGAGCGGCTCAAGGCGCTCAAGGAGAAGTACGAGTGAAAGTGGTTTTCGTTGGCGACAAGCCCAAGGCGAAGAACAAGAAGGCGTTCCAGGACGCCGGCTGCGCGGAGAAGCTCGGCCGATGGGCCAGCCAGATCGGAGCGCTCGAGGTCCACATGACTAACCGCGTGCTGAAGCGCATGCCGAAGGAAGTGCTGAAACTGATGAAGAAGGAATACAAGGTCGTTGCGCTCGGCAAGGCCGCCGAGAAGGCCCTGAAGGTCCGGATGCTGCTGCAGATGGTGGCCTCGGGGCTGTCGCAGTTGATCAAGGGCGGGGACGAGGTGCTGGCCGG
>Ga0101944_10007987_pt1 | contig 10310 bp, 10 predicted proteins | sample DewCreD2012metaG_FD_75245 | JGI IMG/M metagenome (GOLD analysis project Ga0101944, IMG submission 75245) | Hot spring sediment bacterial and archeal communities from British Columbia, Canada, to study Microbial Dark Matter (Phase II) - Dewar... ...
GACCTTGGGGGAAGAAAATTCTGATTAGGTCTAGACGACAGAGTGCGTTTTGCGGTAGACGAGTCGCGTTTTGTAGCGCCATTGTGAGGGAGGAGTAGACATGCGGAGACGAATCGGGCTTCTCGATGTGTTGGTGGCTGTAGGAACGCTCGCGGCGACGTGGGCGGTCCCATACTCAGCGGCTGGACAAGGCTGTCCGGATCCGCGGCCTGCGCCAGCGGGGCCAGGGGTGTACATCGAGGATTTGAACTTGGATGCGCCTGGCGATGCAGTGATCACGGTGAAGTTGGCTGCTGGTGGGCAACAGATTGCCGGGGTGCAGAACGACATTGAGTTCGATCCCAATGTGCGGGTGAAGGCGAAGCCGAACGGGAGTCCGGACTGTGCGGTGAATCCAGACATCAACAAGCCTGCGACCTCGTTTGCGTTCCTACCTGCGCGGTGTAGTGGGGATGTGTGCACGGGGTTGCGAGCGGTTGTGCTCTCGACGGGGGACGTTGAGCCGATTCCTGACGGGTCGGTGTTGTACACGTGCAAGGTGACGGTGTCTGGCAGCGGCACGTTGAGGGTAGCGAACGCCCGTGGGAGCGATCCGGATGGTGGTGCGATTACGGGCTTCGCTGGCCGCGAAGGGAACGTGTGTATCCCGACGGGTGGACCGACGGCCTGTCCGGATCCGCGGTCTGCGCCAGCGGGGCCAGGGGTGTACATCGAGGATTTGAACTTGGATGCGCCTGGCGATGCAGTGATCACGGTGAAGTTGGCTGCTGGTGGGCAACAGATTGCCGGGGTGCAGAACGACATTGAGTTCGATCCCAATGTGCGGGTGAAGGCGAAGCCGAACGGGAGTCCGGACTGTGCGGTGAATCCAGACATCAACAAGCCTGCGACCTCGTTTGCGTTCCTACCTGCGCGGTGTAGTGGGGATGTGTGCACGGGGTTGCGAGCGGTTGTGCTCTCGACGGGGGACGTTGAGCCGATTCCTGACGGGTCGGTGTTGTACACGTGCAAGGTGACGGTGTCTGGCAGCGGCACGTTGAGGGTAGCGAACGCCCGTGGGAGCGATCCGGATGGTGGTGCGATTACGGGCTTCGCTGGCCGCGAAGGGAACATCTGTGTTGGTGGTGCCCAGCCACCCACTCCGACGCCGACGACTCCTCCGCAACCTACGGCAACGCCGACCAACACGGTCGCTCCGCCCACGGCAACGTTTACCAGCCCTCCACCTCCGACAAATACGCCGACCACGCGAGCGACGGCTACGCCTAGCCCGACGTTGACACCGGCGGTGATCGAGGACGAGGGCGGTTGCCACGTTGCGCCGGCTGGCACCAGCAGCTTGCCGCTATGGCTGTTGGCACCGTTGGGGTTGGCGTTGCTCCGGCGGCGCGCACGGCGGTAAAGCGACTCGGCAGCCGAAGGCGGCCGAAGCGGGGTGCCTCTTTCGTGGGGCACCCCGCTTTTTCTTTGCTGTGAATATGCAGAATCTGCTTGACGTTTGCTGGGTCGAACCCGCGCGACCGAACGCATCGGATATGCACAAGCCAAACTGGTCGAGAGCTGTTCTGTGGCGATAATCGTCTGGGCTTCGAAGGCGGTGGCGAGAGGCGATTGTAACCAACGGGCACCTTCGTCCAGAGGATGCTGATCACGGGATCGTGGGAGCGGTACACCCCCTGAACGACCCTTGGCCGCGACGGTGGGGCGTTTTGCGGGCGTGCGGAAAACGCGCTCTTTCCCGTGTCGGGCGCAACGAAAGGCACAGGCAGGGGGTCAAAGGGTCCCGGTCGAGCGCGTGCGTCGTTCGGCGCTCAGCACTGGTTCAGAGGAACGCGCTGGCGGACCACGACACGAGCACCGTACCGGATTCCCTTGATTCACTTCCGAGGCTCTTCTAGCCACAGAGAACACATGGAGCGGAGTAGACGCCGCGTGGTCATTACAGGCGTAGGCCTGTTGACCCCTCTTGGCTGCAATGTGGAGGAAAACTGGCAGCGCCTGTGTGCAGGCGAGTCGGGCATCGGGGTGATCGAAAAATTCGATGCCTCGTCGCTGCCAGTACGGATCGCTGGCGAAGTGCGTGGCTTCGATCCCTCCGTGGTCATGGAACGACGCGAGTTGAAAAAACTCGACTTGTTTTCGCAGTACGCGGTGGTGTGTGCGCATCAAGCATTGACCGATGCCGGTTGGTCGTCGCCCCTGGCCGATCCTGAGCGCACCGCTGTCATTATCGGTGTCGGCATGGGGGGAATCGCCTCGATGGAGGAGGGGGTACGAGACTTCTACCAAGGCGGCATGAAGCGCGTGAGCGCGTTCTTTATTCCGCGCTTGATCGCCAACATGGCTCCCGCTCACATCGCGTTGAGGTTTGGGCTTCGTGGGGAAAACTTCGCCATCGCCAGCGCCTGTGCTTCCGGCGGGCACGCAGTGGGGGAGGCCTTTCGGCGCATCCGTGCGGGGTTTCAGGATGCTGCCGTTGCAGGCGGTGTGGAGGCACCCATTACGCCTTTAGGGGTAGCCGGTTTTGCGTCGATGAAAGCCTTGTCGACTCGTAACGACGAACCTGAACGGGCTAGCCGTCCTTTCGACCGGCAACGGGATGGCTTCGTGATCGCGGAAGGGGCGGGCATGCTGGTTCTCGAGACTCTAGAGGCGGCACGTGCGCGTGGAGCTCGAATTTACGCGGAAGTGATTGGTTATGGGGCGAATGACGATGCGCACCACATGACGAGTCCAGCCCCCGATGGCCGGGGCGCAGCGGAGTGCATGCGCCGAGCACTTGAGGACGCCGGCATCGAACCCACCGCGGTTGGCTACATCAACGCGCACGGGACCTCTACGCCGCTGAACGACGCTACGGAAACGTTGGCCATCAAGAGAGTCTTCGGTGGTCATGCATACCGTCTGGCGGTGAGTTCGACAAAGTCGATGACCGGCCACACGCTGGGCGCTGCAGGCGCAGTGGAAGCAGTGTACACTGCGCTGACCTTGCAGCGCCAAATTTTGCCCCCGACGATCAACTACGAAGAGCCGGATCCGGAGTGCGATCTGGACTATGTTCCCAACCGCTCCCGGCCAGCACAAGTAGAGGTCGCTCTTTCGAATGCATTTGGATTCGGTGGAACGAACTCGACTCTGGTGTTCCGGCGCTTCGATCCAGAAACACAAAGTTAAGTTGTCCCAAGGAGAATGCTGAGGGTTCGATGGAGAGCGAGAATCCCGTACCGTTTATCGACCGGCGACTCTGGATCGTCGTGGGAAAAGGCGGGGTAGGAAAAACGACCCTCAGCGTTTTGCTCGGCATCTGGGCGGCGGCACAAGGGAAGCGTGCTCTCGTTGCAGAAGTAGACGGAGCTGGGCGTGCAGCGTGGCTCCTCGGATTGCAACCGGCTCCAGTCGGGGAAGCCAAGCTCGCCCAACCGAACTTGGCAGTGATGTCCGTGGAAGGAAGCGCGGCGCTGGCCGAGTACCTTCGCTTGATCCTTCCCGTGCGCCGATTGCTGGACGTGGTATTCGCCAGTCGGATCTACCAGTACTTTGTTGCCGCGGCTCCGGGTCTCAAGGAACTCATGACGGTCGGGAAAATTTGGTACGAAGCCGAGAAGACAGATCCGACCACAGGCGAACGGGCGTGGGACCTGGTGATCATGGATGCTCCTGCAACTGGCCACAGCTTACAGTATCTTGGCATGCCGAAAGCGGCTCACGAAGTTTTTCGAGCAGGCTTGGTGGGGCGGGAGAGTCAGCGGCTAATGGACCTGTTGACGGATGCGAGAAAAACCGCGGTGCACCTTGTGACCACGGCGGAGGAGATGCCGGTCAACGAGAGCTTCGAAATGTACGACCGCTTACGCAACGAACTCTCGATGCCCTTGGGGTACTTGGTGGTGAACCGCTTGCACCGACGGAGGTTCGACCGTACCAAGCTGGCGGAGCTGCGACAACGCAGCTCCGGGATGTCGGAGCGCGAACGCGATCTCGCGGCAGCCGTACTCGATCGTGCATTGGAAGAGGACGGTTGGAGCGCCATCCATGCCGAGAACCTTCAAAGGCTGAGCGAGAGGATTCCACTGCCTCGCTTGGAACTCCCGTTCATCTTTGCGGAGGAGTTCGGCCCTTCCCACCTTCAAACCTTACTGCGTGCCATGGACGCGCAAATTGTTCGTGGCCCGCGCCGTTGGCAAAGCCATGGATTCCCCGTTGGATAGTGTGTTGGAACGCCACCGGATTTTAGTGTGCGCTGGTTCTGGTGGTGTGGGGAAAACCACAACTGCAGCCGCGGTTGCCCTACGCGCTGCTCAGCGGGGGCAGCGGACGATCGTGATGACCATCGACCCAGCGAAACGCCTCGCCGATGCGCTTGGCGTGAGCGCCATTGGTGACGAGCCCGTGGAGGTGCGGTTACCCCATACGGCTCGAGGGACCCTGGCAGCCATGATGCTCGACCAAAAAGGGGCGTGGGATCGGTTGGTGGAACGGCATGCCCCAAGCGACGAAATCCGGCAGCGCATTTTGAACAATCGATTTTATCAGCACCTTTCACAGAGTTTTGCAGGGTCGCAGGAGTACATGGCCATCGAGCAGTTGCGTGCGTTGCACGAAAGCGGCCAGTACGACCTGATCGTTGTCGACACCCCACCGACACGCCATGCCCTCGACTTTCTAGAAGCTCCGCAGCGGCTTGCGGATTTTCTCGATCGAAACATCGTGCGCTGGTTCGTCAAGCCGTACTTTTCCGCCAGTTGGGCTACTGTGCGCCTGGTCAACCGTACCGTCGGTTTTCTCTTCCGGCGACTCGAAGAGGCCACGGGTGTTTCTGCATTGGCAGAAGTGTCGGAGTTCTTCACTTCGATGGCCGGTTTGTTCGAGAATTTCGAGCCTCGCGTGCGCCGCGTGTACGAGCTCCTGCGCGCACCGGACACGGGTTTCTTGCTCGTCACGTCTTCCGAAGAGCAGGTTTTGCAGGAGGCCGAATTTTTCCTGCAGCAAATTCATCGCCTCGGCGTGCACCTGAGAGCGATCGTGGTCAATCGCGTGCATCGCGAGTTCTTAGTGCGGGGGAAAGCGCCGTCGCGTCAGGCGGTCATTCGGATCATGCGCAAGTTAGGTGCCGACCCGAACTTGGCTGAAGCCCTGGCGGAGAACTTCGAGCTGTACCAAGCGCTCGGCCGCGGTGATGTGCTTCGACTGGAAGCGTTTCAACGTTTGGTTCCGGCGGAAACGGCTGTCGTGTTGGTGCCCAATTTGGCCACAGACATCCACAGTTTGCAGGGACTCGAGTTGCTGCGCGCTCATTTGTTCGCATCGGACCTCGACGCCGCTGCTTGAGAACGGCGTAGCCGGAATTTTCAGCTTGAGCTAGAGCAACGAAGCGGGTTATGAACGTTCCGCGACATCGGAGATGATGTCTAGGCCAAGGAGGGGACGATGCCGAGGGAAAGAGCGTTGCGGATCCATCCTGACCTGCGAGTTGCCGACCTCAAGCGCCGCCATCAAAGCGCTGCGCGACTGATGAACGTGAAGGTTCCTGCAGAAATAGGCGATGCGGTCCAGGAGTTAGCGGCTGCGTTGGGAGTGACCAAAACAGAAGTAGTCATTGCACTACTGAACCATGGTCTCGAGGTTGCGTCGAAGGCGCTGAAAGATGTCCGGCCCGGTGGCGAAAGTCCCACGAGACGGTCGCGGCGGGCAGCGGCGGGCCGGTCCTAGCTGTGGCTCAGCAGTAGTGGCTGCGTCGTTTTACCGCGATTTCTCGCTCCAGGTAAAAGATCTCGACGCGTTTCGTTTCGCCTCCCTCTCGCACGAATTTGTGCCCGCGTAGAATCGTATCGACGATTCCGAGGTCGGGCCGCCCCGGAAAATCTCGCTTAGCCTTGATTTCCGTGGATGCGAACACAGTGTCGCCGGCAAAAACGGGTGCGGTGTGCTTGCCAGACTTGTACACGATGTCGTACAGCGCGTTGTCGGCTACGTCTGGGCAGGACAACCCGAGGCACAGGTTGAAGGGAATCCCACCGTACACGATGAGCTGGCCTCCCAAGTAACGTTCCGGGTTTTGGTCGATCATGAACTGGTTGCAATGCACCTGGGAGGTGTTGTCGAGCATTGCCGTCCAAGCGATGTGTTCCGTTGTGATGACTCTCCCTCGGGAGTGTTCGAGGATGTCACCGGGAGTGAAATCTTCGAAGTACGTGTCGGGGCTCGTTAAGTGGGCAAGGTCTTTGTACCCGCGCGAAGGATCATAAGGTGGGAGCCGAAGCTCACAGGGAACCACGGGGGCTTCGGCTAGGGAGGCTTCCTGGACCACGGCATCGGGGCGACTCTTCCACACCTGTACCTTACGCTCGTAGGTCAGGACCACCTCTCCGTGCTGGTTACGGCCCGTGGTTTGTACGTGCACCACACCCAGATCGGGCTCTCGGGATGACGGCCGCACGCCGAGGACGAGCGACTCGACCTCGATGGTGTCTCCAATGTACACCGGCACACCAAAGCGCATGTTGATGTACTCCAGGTTCGCGCGAGCATTTTCGGAGATGTCTTCGACGCTTTGGCTGAAAACGACCGCCATCACCAACCCCGGCGGGAGAATCATGTCGTGAAAGCCATAACGCTGCGCGTAGCGACGATTTTTACTAAGAGGGTTGGTGGTCATGTCGTACTCGGTAAAAGCGTTGAACAGCCCCTCCGTGATCGTCTTGCCCACCTTGTGACGAAACACGTGGCCAACCCGGAAGTCTTCGAGGAAATTTCCTTTCCGCTTGTAAATGACTGCCATTCTTCACTCCTCGCCTTCATCAAGCCTTGCTTGGTAAGCAGCTCCCCTTGCAGCGGAGCTACGAGGGCCCTTTCATCGCGAGCAGGAGTGGGCGAGTCAAGGGAACAGGCGTAACGATGTCAGGCAAGCCAGGTATGCAGTACCCGAGTTCCGCCGGGGACATTAAAGACTCCGCTGCACTTGCGGAAGCAATCGAAGGGGTTGCGAAATCCTTGCGGTTGGAGATGCCTGCGCCCAAAGGGTCTCCGTTCTACGGACTCGACCACGGCGTGCCCTACGCGGTGGAGCTGCTTCATCTTCTTGGCTCTCAGGGGATCTTCCGGAAGTACGAGTTTGTCCTGGAAGTGTTTAGTGGTTTGGGTGGACGCGTTCGGTGGGCCACACGCCAATTCGGCTGCCGGGTGCTCGGTCTCGAACCAGACCTTCACGCGGCACAGATTGCCACAAGGCTCGGTGAGTCTTCAGGGACGCTTGGAGAGGCTGTATTCTGCGGAGGAGCACCGGAGACCTTACCGTTTCGTTCTGGCGCGTTTACGCATGCTTGGTGGCTGGACCCCCGGAGAGGTATGCGCGTGGAGGACTCGCTCAGCGAGATTAGCCGAGTAGTGCGGGACGGCGGATACTTCGCATGGGTACTCCAGGAAGACAAAGATTCTCCGGAATGGGCGCGTGAACAGCTACGGGCGACAGGATTTGTGGTTACGGAGGAGCGTCGCACTCGAGTTTTGGCGCCGGACACGACCCGTCGCGTGGCGGAGCAACGGCTCGAGCGCTTGTTACAAGCGCGTGCACCGTTGCTCAAGATGTGGAAGGAACAAACAGGGTGGGACTCGCGGATGCCAGAAAGCTTGATGTTGCTTTTTGCACGACGGGAGGCGAAACGAGTGGCGGGATGATGCATGCCCGAGGCGGAGCTGGCGGTACGAGCCTGACTCCACAAGCAAAGCACGGTTCCCTGTGGTGGTGGCTCGGAGCGTTAGCAGTGGCGCTTACGCTCTCGATGCTTGTATGCAGCCGAGCGAGCTATGGCGGTGGCGTCTCGTGTGTGGAGGTCTTAAGGGAGGCAAACCGCATGACCCGTCAAACCACGGGGCAAGTACCTACGCTGGGTCAACTCGCAAAGCGAGTTGGAGCACCCGCGGCCGTTGTGGAACGCTGCCTACATTCATACGGACGGCGCGCACGTCGCGAAGGTGCAGAAACGCATGAAAGTGCCGAAGCGTTGCTCGAAGAATTGGAAAGCGAGGAGGCTGAAGAGACGTTTGCGGAGGACGTAGAAGAGCCCGGGGCTCGCGAGCGGCCGGTGCGGGAGCCGCAGCCGCGGTACCTGTCGATTCGGCCAACACCAGGGGCGCAGCCTGGATTGCCCGTCGCACCAAGCGAATCAGAACGGCTGGAGGAGGACCTGCAGCGCGAGCGCTAACGTCGATCGCCCTAAAATTGGTGCGAATGTCTTCGAGTTGCCTTTTGCCTGGAGGCTGGGAAGCGCGGGTTCGCGGCGGTCAACTCAATGCGAAATGGAAAAGGGACGAGCCAGCAATACCTCGCCTTTGTTGCCAAACACATACACCGTGACCGTGTGAAACGTCGTCGGGCCATTCGGCATCGGAATCGAACCAGATACTTTTTGCCAGCTTGGCGTGAGGGTCAGTGGCGCCCCGGACGAGACGCTGCCGCCTCGGAAATATCCAGCGGAGCTAAACGGGCCGCTTGGTGTGAGTGTCGGCCACGCGCCCACAAATTTCTGTTCGGCTTGCTCTCCGCGAGCGACCAAAAAGAGCTGGCAATCGAGTGGCCGAGTTGTCGCTGTACGCAGGCGCAGCGTAATTCGCAGTTGCCACTCGGTTCCCACCCTCTCTGGACGCGCGCCGAACCCTTCGAACTCGATCAGAGCGGCCGGGTCCGACAACGGTTCCGGACCCTCGCTTCGAGGGGACTCGACGATCTTGAGGGTGAGGTATCCAAGCGCCGCGACAAGGGCCACCAAAGCGGTGTAACCCAGAGAGCTGAGAAGCCGCTTGCGTTCGCGGAGAATTGACCAATTCAACGCCGTGCCTCGTCTTGGCTGATTAACGACCGGTACGGTCCCCCACAACGCACAAACCCCTAGCGGAGAAATGCCTCACGTGCGTCAGCGAACACTCGAACTCGAAATGTGAAGCCCGATCGCAAAATGTGGGGACGACGAGTAGGACCGCTGCGCGTTCTATGGTATCGTGACTCGACGTTGAGCGAGGAGGACCACATGGAGCTTGGTTCGGTAGCTACAGTACTCATTATTGGGCTCGCCCTATTGGTGTCGGGCGTAAAAATTATTCGAGAGTACGAGCGGGCGGTGGTATTCCGGCTGGGACGAATCACCCCCGCGCGTGGACCCGGGATCATTTACGTGATCCCGCTCATCGAGCAAATGTATCGAATGGATTTGCGGACGGTGACCTTGGACGTTCCGTCGCAGGATGTCATCACGCGCGACAACGTGTCGGTCAAGGTGAACGCAGTCCTGTATTTTCGCGTGGTCGACGCCAATCGAGCAGCGATCGAAGTACAGAACTATTTGTATGCTGCCTCGCAGATTGCCCAAACGACCTTACGGAGTGTTTGCGGCCAAGCGTACCTCGACGAACTCTTGGCCGAACGGGAGCGTTTCAACGCGCGGTTGCAGGAAATCATCGATACACACACAGAACCTTGGGGCGTGAAAGTGGTTGCGGTGGAGGTCAAGCACATCGACTTGCCCGTCGAAATGCAGCGGTCGATCGCCCGTCAAGCAGAAGCGGAGCGTCTGCGACGAGCGAAAATCATCAACGCTGAGGGAGAATACCAGGCGGCGCTGAAACTCACCGAGGCGGCTAGCATCATGGAGAAGGAGCCGGTGGCCATCCAGTTGCGGTTGCTCCAAGCCTTGGCTCAAGTGGGAACGGAACGGAACAACACAGTGATTGTTCCGGTGCCTGTAGACTTGGTACGCACGCTGTTGGAGCGTCGGCAGCCACAAGCTGCTAATTGAGCCCATATGCTACAGATTCCGCGGGTGGAAACGAGTCCGCCACCCCTGTTGTCTCTGGAAATCTACGCGCAGCGGCGGCGGCAGTTCATGGATCGTATCGGTCATGGTGCTGCCGCGTTGTTCGTCGCAGCGCCGGTTGCAGTGCGTTCCAACGACGTGGAATTTCCGTACCGGCCAGACAACGACCTGCTGTACCTCACGGGTTTCCCGGAACCTGAGGCAGCTTGTTTGCTGCTCCCCGGCCATCCAGAGCACGAGTACGTGTTGTTCGTGCGCCCATTCGATCGCGAACGGGAAGTTTGGGTGGGGCGCCATGCCGGAGTGGAAGGTGCTACCGCCCAGTTTGGTGCACAGCGAGCGTTTCCGATCCACCAAATCGATCAGGTTGTTGGCGAGCTCGTGAGTGGTCGAGACGAACTCTACTTTCGGTTCGGGCGTGACTGGGAGTTCAACCAGCGCGTTGTCGGTTGGATGAGGCAGTGGCAGCAACTCCGCCCTCGGAGCGGGCACGGTCCGGTCGTG
>Ga0101944_10007988_pt1 | contig 10309 bp, 7 predicted proteins | sample DewCreD2012metaG_FD_75245 | JGI IMG/M metagenome (GOLD analysis project Ga0101944, IMG submission 75245) | Hot spring sediment bacterial and archeal communities from British Columbia, Canada, to study Microbial Dark Matter (Phase II) - Dewar... ...
GAGACTGGATTTACAACCGGGCGAGTGGCTGGGATTCGGCCACGCGGTCGAGGGTTCTGGGGATGGAGTACGGCGGTATGAACGATGTGCTTTACGAGTTGTACAAGCTCACCGGCGTGACCAATCATCTGACGGCTGCGCATATCTTCGACGAGACAAACCTGTTCACGACCACGGCAGCGGGGACCGACACTCTGAACGGCAAGCATGCGAACACGACGATTCCCAAGTTCATCGGCGCCCTGAATCGTTACCGGACCTTGGGAACGAGTGAGCAATCTTATTTCACGGCGGCCGATCAGTTTTTGGCCATCGTTCTGAAGAGTCACACCTACATCACCGGAGGAAACAGCCAGGATGAACATTTCCGCGCACCAGGAAGCCTGAATCAGTACCGTGACAACGTGAACAACGAAACCTGCAATGCCTACAACATGTCGAAACTCGCGCAGTCCCTGTTCCTGGTCACGGGTGACGTCAAGTACGCGGATTTTTACGAGAGAATCCACATCAATGAGATCCTGTCGTCCATTAATCCCGAGACAGGAATGACAACGTATTTCAAGGCCATGGGGACCGGGTATTTCAAGGTGTTCGGATCGGCGACGAACCACTTCTGGTGCTGCACCGGTACGGGCATGGAGAACTTCACCAGGCTGAACGACAGCGTGTACTTCCACGATGGCAAGGATCTGTGGGTGATCTACTATGTGAGTTCGACCCTGGATTGGAAGGACCGACGACTCTCGCTGACCCAGACGACGGATCTTCCCCTCACCAACAAGGTCACCTTCACCATCAACTCCGCTCCGACCGATGCGGTCAGCATCAAGTTCCGGAAACCCTACTGGGCGGGCACATGTCCGATCGGAGTCGCTGTCAATGGTCAGGCGGTCGCTGTGACCGCCGATTCCAGCGGATTCCTTTCCGTGAGCCGCGTGTGGCAGGCCAATGACAAGGTGGAGCTGACGTTTCCCCTCTTCGTTCAGTACTCCCGACTACCAGACAACCAGAACGCTGTGGCCTTCACGTACGGCCCGCTGGTCCTCTCGGCTGGTCTTGGGACAGTCGACATGACCACAACATCCCACGGCGTGCAAGTGCTCAAGGCGACCAAACCTTCTGGCCTTCAGGAAAGCATCGCCATCAACAGCGGCACCACCATCAACGCCTGGAATCTCTGGTCCATTCAGGGAACTTTCTGGGCCCAAGACAATATCCCAATACTCGGCGTTACCGCTCAACAGCTAGGATATCTACTTTTTACTCTTCTTGCCTTACGTATTCTATATCGCTGGTATCAAGGTGGTTGGAAAATGGACGAGGCAATAGTCACTGCTGGCCTTCTTCTCCTTTCTTTTTACACCGTTACCACTCGTATGCATGAGCGACATCTTATGTTCGCTCTCCCCCTCTTGCTTATTGCAAGTCGCGACTATGTGTCACGCCTAGTCACAATAATTCTCTCCATTCTATATTGTGGCAACCTTGTGTCCGCTCTATATTGGGTCAATCACAACCAAACCTGGCCTTTCCCCAACTTTATTCTTGCTTTTTTCTCTTGGATAATTTTATTTTGTACTCTATACCTAATCTTTCGTCCCAAGCTTCCCAAAAAAACTGCTATACCTATAGCTTGCCTAGTGTTTTTTGCTCTTTTTCTTAGAGTTGTCAATCTCTCTCACCCTCCCTCAATGATGTTTGATGAGGTTTACCACAGCTTCACGGCCAAAGAATACTTGCACAACAACATTGCGGCCTGGGAATGGTGGACTATCCCTCCCGAGGGGTTTGCTTACGAATGGACACATCCACCTCTTGCGAAATATGGGATGGTTATTGGTATGCTCATCTTTGGTGAAAATAGTTTTGGGTGGCGTATCGGCTCCGCAGTTATGGGAGTGATCAGTCTTCTTGGAATCTCGAGTATCTCCTTTCTTCTAACCAAAAGTCGAACAATTGCTTTATTAGTCTTGTTTATCGGCGCCATCGAAGGACTTCATCTTGTTCAGTCTCGAATTGGTATGAACGACACCTATATGCTCGGTTTTTACACTTGGTCGCTGGTTATGGCTTTGCGCGGCAACTGGAAGAAGGCTGCGATTTTTTTTGGTCTTGCTCTCGCGAGCAAATGGAGCTCTCTTTACGGCATCTTGCCTCTTGCTATTGTTTATCTACAAAAAAACCCACCTCAACTAACACTCAAGGGGATTTTTCGAACTATTCTCAATCCCATAAGACTTATCTTAATTGCTACTATTGTTTATCTTCTTTCTTTTACACCCTTCTTGGTTGCTGGTCACACAACAAACCAACTAATAGAACTCCACAAACAGATGTGGCACTATCACACTCACCTCGTTGCGACACACGACTATCAGTCGACCCCTATAGAATGGATAACAGTCACTAGACCAGTTTGGTATTGGGTCAGCTACACATCGGCAACTCATCGTAGCAATATCTATGCTCAAGGTAATCCAGCCATCCTTTGGTTTGGACTTCTTTCGCTAGTTATTCTGCTCAAGAGTTTTCGTCGCTATTTCTTAATTATCCTTATTCCAGTTATCTTTACCCTTCCTTGGGTCTTTTCTCCTCGCATAATGTTCTTCTATCATTATCTCCCCTCTGCCGCTTTTCTTGCTATTCCCTCTGCAATCGTCATCTCTCGTCTCTCTTTAACCTCGCGCTACACAATTCTTGGAATCTTCGTGCTAACTTTTCTTCTTCTCTCGCCACTCTATTATGGTTACCCAGCTCACAACCTCTACTGGGAAACTCTATTCAGCCTTATCCCCAGCTGGAAGTAATAAAATGGGGAGATCAAAGAACCAGAAGCCCAATAGCTCCAAGGATCAAGAACAACAATCCCGCTCCCAGTGTCCCCGCTGTTACTTCAAACACTCCAGCCGTTGGTAGGCTTGTCGCTGTCACGACATTTGCGGTAGGAGAGGGTGGAGCTGCTACTCTACCTGCCGCATCAACTGTCACGCTACAAACATCCCGCTGTCCATTTGTCGAGAACACATCTGCTGTATTAACAATCGATGCGCGGCCAGACACCCCAATTCTTACACGGATAGATCGCGCAGTCTCAACCCCCGCCGCCAAATTTCCAACTTCACAAGTTACCACTCGACTGCTTGCCTCATAACTACATCCATTATCAGCGTCCACAAATGTCAAATTAGATGACAAAGTATCAGTGATCCTCACATTAGGCGCCGATACTTGTCCATGGTTCTTCATCCCAATACTATAGACAATAGTCTGTCCATCTTGTAGGTTGCCAGTATTAACAACTAGTCTTTCAAGATAATAAAACCCTGCTCTGTTTCTTGAGTCGTCCTCGTAAACTCTTTTATACAAACAATCCAAGTTTGAAACCAAAGCAGAAGGCGATGGCGAAGGTGATGGCGAAGGTGATGGCGAAGGTGATGGCGAGGGGCTACCAGAAGCCGCTATTCTCAGCGGCACCGCGCAAGTCGTGACTTGACCAACCGAAGGAGTAAGGGTTGCTGTATTCACAAACTCTCCAACTGTCGCTGGATTTCTCACTCTCACCCGAAAAGCCACGCTCCCGCTTGCGCCAGCAGCCACATTAGCAAGCGTGCAGGTAACTGTTCTTGTTGTTGGCGCATAACTACATGCTGACTGTCCATCCACATACTCAACAGTCGCAGGTAGTACATCAGTGAAGCTCGCCGAAGCAACAGTTGTATTGCCAGTATTTTCATAATTTAATCGATAAACCAAAACTTGTCCTTCAGCAACAACTGATCCAGATGCAATTAAGCTACTAAAGGCATAACTACCAGCCGTATTGCTAGTTGCGTTTTCGTATGCTTGTTTATTTTTGCAAACCAACCCTGGCGTGCAAGGAATCTCAAAACTTAACGAACACAAACCTCCGCTTGTTACCTGGAAAATAGGCGCCACAGTCGGCGTGACCTGTTCAGAAGACTCCTCAGCCGGGCTTTCAGTAGTTGGTTTCCCTCGCACCAAATAAACCACCAAAATCGCCGCCACAATCGAAGCGAAGATTCCAAGCGACATCAAGATTGTTTGTTTATTTATCTTCATATCTACTGCGTTCCTGCGGCGATCCAGTTAGGATCACAAACTAACTGTGTGTTGCCCAGTATATCAACTATAGTTCCACACACCCGACACTGGGCGGTATATCTCCCACATTGATCAGGCACAAGCTCAGCTGTTGTCGGTGTTTTATTAATCAAAGGCGTCCACCTGCCTCCATTTATGTTATACCGGAAACTGTAGGACAAACTCGTTGCTCCAGCAGGGGTAACCGTGCCCGAACAAGTAAGCGTAACAACGGTTCCTATCGAGATTTGCGCATCACTCTTGTCTTTAGTAAGCGATCTACACGCCAAACTAAAGCCAGGCGAAGGACTCGGGGTGCTTGTGGGGCTAGACGACGCGCAAGGTGGGTTTATCCTAGTTCTTGACGAGATATACTCCCCATTACACATTAAATCAAGTTGTTCCACAGTTCCACATCTTCCAAAAAAGTCTCCATTGAAACCATGCTGTCCTAATAATTTTTCGTTACTAGTACACGATGCTCCAGTTCTCGTTCCAAGACAATCGTAATGAACTAAGGTACAAGTATTATTATCACAAGTGCTTTTCAAAGCACACCCAGTCGTCACCCCATTGCTATCAACTTTACAATCAAAACAATCACTACCCAATTTGAAAAAATCTTCATTGACCTTGATACTACTAGTAGTAGGGTTATAACTCGAAACAAGCCCACACAACCCCATGTTCACGATCTCTCCATTTGATCTCGTGACATTGTTTGGATTATTGCCATTAGCATAATCACTCACTACTACAGTTTCATTATTATCTTTCCCCAAGAAACAAACCCCCCTGGTATTGAAACATACATTACCCCTCCCACAATTGCATTGAGTCTGTAGACCACTACTTACCTTACTCGCTTCACAATTACCCTCAAAAGCACTCGCTCCAAAAGTTGTCGGGATACCATACACTCTCTCTCCATAAGTATTACACCCTCCTCCGTTTGCTGCAATCGCGGCATTCGATACGCACTTATTGATCTGACCACCACAAAATACATACCCTGCACCACAACAAGTTTGAGCACTACTACTATTACACCCACTAGGTGGAGCCTTCTCATTTTCTTGCCCAGGTGGAGGAGTGCTTGGATTCTCTGTGTCTTTACCAGGCACACCGCTATCACAAATCCCCGTCACCTTGCACTGTCCGTCTCTCCATACCAACCACCCGCCATTATAACAACCATAACAATCATTTTTGTTAGTAACATCTTTAGGTGGTTTTTTAGCAGCAGGAGCTTTCACCGCCGCAATCCTCGCTTCTTCACCCGCATAATTAAGGTAGGCATACCATGCTCCAGCCACGATCGAACCAAGGATCGCAAGTCCAACAAAAACTACCAATACCTTTTTAATCGAAAACCCACCACCTTTGGGCTTTTGGGGTTCAATAGCTGGGAGAGGCGCAGGAGCAACTGGGGGCAGGGGACTAGCCGTTTGTGACCCAGCAAACCCAGAGTTACCCGCCACTGCAGTCGCAAACCCAAGTGGTAAATCTTCTCCATTAGCTGGCGCCACTGGGATACCATGAGGCGACATCGGCAATACCGGCGCAACTGGTATCTCGCTAGCTGGCTTTTCAGTACCAACCGATCTCGCCACCCCTCCACTCTCATCCAGCCTAATTGGTTCGTCAGTAACAGGCAACTCCGAACCTGCGCTTGGTTCTGGTACTTGAGTTGGATCTAGAGTTTGATCATTATCATTCATAAAACCTACCTAAAGCGCTAAGAAAAGCGCTCCACTTATCATAATGACAGTTGCGAAAACTACTGTCAACACCGTATTTTCAATTACACCTGTAACTGGTACCCCCGAATCAGTTGCTGGGATCGCCGCTCTGACGGATGGACTAGGAGAGGGACGTGGCGTAGAACTTGTCTTCGGAGTAGTTGTTGGTACGACACTAGCCGAGGGCGTTGCAACAAACGCCGGTTGCGCAGACAAGGTAGTATCAACCACAAACCCTCTCTTGAGTGTCTGTTCTTTACCACCTCCGTCAATATAAGCCAGAGATAGGTTATGACTGCCATTTACAAGATCGCTAGCTGGAGTCCACGACCAGTTTCCATCACTTGCGATCGCAACTGTATCTTTGTAAGTTTTTTTTGTCGAGGTAACAACCAGAGATAACACCGTCCCCTTTGGTCCCTTACCCCGAAACTCAGGTCTCGCTGTAGACAATTTCTCTCCCTCTTCTGCGGGGTTAAGTATCGTTACCGCCAAAACTCCAGGCACTTGCCCAAATGGCTCTACATTAAAAACTCCGGGTATGTTTTTCTCATCGTTTTCTTTTTCGGGTGGCACAGCTGGCTCAACTTTGGCAATCACCGGCTGTTCTGGTTTTGGTTCAGTTGCTGTTGCCCGAAAATCATACGTCTCACCCATCGTAATGAGAGGCACCGGGGCGGCATTGACACCACTTACATCTGCCGACGCTTGTTGTCTGCCTTGCTCAATCAGAATCGAAAAAACAGTCGCTTGCCGATCGTACTTTACATAACTTCTTAGATCACTCGTACGCAGTGTCGAAACCGCAAAAGTATATGTTCCAGAAGCCTTCACCAAAGTTGACGCAGGCGCTCCCCCAGGTACCGTCAAATACACAATTGCTCCTTCCGCTGGAAGAGTAGACGCTTGTGCAACTTGACCATAAATCGTCTCAGCGTTAGGCGTTTCTGCAATCGTTGGTCCAGTCGTCACACTATAAGGCGATCCATTATTGTCATACATTGCATTCTTTGTGCCAGAAACAATTCGAAAAGCATAAACCGTATTTGGTTGTAATTCATCAACTGTCACATGATGTGTAATATATTCATTCGCAACTCCACTCTCGATATCTCTCTCATCAAGCTTCTGTGTCGTCAATTTTTCACCTAGTTTCCCATAAACCACCTTCCCAACGCTAGCCACTTCAGTTGTCCAAGAAACAGTGAACTTGTTGTCGTGAACATTGGTAATTCGCACATTTAAGGGTTGTGTATCGCTGGCAGTATCAACCGTTTTTGAATTAACATAAAAAATCCCAAAACCCACGCCCAAAACAAGCACCAATAATCCCAATAGAGTTGGAAATCTCTTATTTAGTAATGCCACAACTCCATACTAGCACGAAAAAAACACTAGTCACAACTACCGAATTATCACCGTATGATCGGCTTCGAGCTCGGGCTTGGTGTCGGAACAGCTAAGAAAAGCTCATCCACTTCTTTCGCCAGCTGTGCTCTTGTGGTAATCTCGTCTAACAACGCAAGATCGAGATCAGGATTAATTGATTCAAGTAGTCTCTGTTCGATCTCAACTTCGGGGACAACTGATAAAGCCTGATAAACCGAAAATCCCACCCACACCACCACTCCAACAAGAGTCGCCATCGCAACTTGATACAATGTTTTCGAGACTAGAATCGATGTTCTATTTGTCATATTATTGCCCTCCCTTCCCGCCAACATCAATAAACTTCGACAACTCGTTTGTATTAGCCAGATACATAATCTTCCCCGCAACATTCAACGACAAAGGATGGGTATTATCTTTTTTGTTGAGTGTCTCGGGAGCAAAGTTAATACTCTCTATTTGTATAACTCGATCAGTTTTAATCATCGCATTTAAAAACCCAACTAACTGCTCGTATGTTCCACCCACCCTTACCGAGTAATCCACCTTTACAATCCCCATTTCTCTTTCGGGTTTATATGGGTCGGCAAGTCTTGCATATATCAAAGCTTCACCGATATTCAAATTGCTCAAATCAACTTCATATTGATTGGCAAGTACCACAAACTCTTTATGAAGAGTTCTATAATCTGGACCAAAAGGCAATGCTCGACGCAAGAAGGGTAGTTTTGCTTTAATTTCTTCCCATTGTGCCGCAATTTGCCCCAACGTCGTGGCTTTGTTACTAAGCTGTGCCAAAGTCTTCTCTGACTCGGCAATCTGAACTCGTAGCTCAGCAATCTTGACGATCGTTGGTTGAATCGCAAAAACCAAAAAAACGACAACCAAAGACACAGACAACAACACCGTCAAAGACTCTTGTACTTGAGGGCGCTTAGCATAACGTGTTAAATCAAAGCTGTATCTCTGCCTTCTTCCTATCTGACTTATGATATTCTCACTCATTGCTTTTTCTCCGTCCCATATGTAAGAGACATATCAAATTTAAACCTGGCTCCCCGCTCAACTCCATCTTGGAGACTATTAATCGCAACCGAGTTAAACGCCGCCTCCTCCGCCACTTTTCTCACCAATTGACTAAAACCAGGGAGCGATCCCGCATTTGCTACTATCGAAGTCAAGTTAGGGGTTATAGTCAGTTTCTCAAACCAAACATCTGAGGGACTAAGAGTCTGCAACTTATCAATCACAGTCAACATCTGTTTATGTTCTACAAGTACTGGTCTTATATAACCCAAACTTCGTTGAGTAATTATGTAATCTCGCTCCATTTCGCTGTACGAATTAACAATCGCCGCTTGCTTAGCGATATTCTTCCTAAGATCGGTCAGTTTTCTATCATACCCAAATCTTGCCAAAAACACTCCCACCACAATCAGTTGTGTCACGATGACCGCCCACTTTCCAAATGACAATGCCCAACTCAAGATCACTCCAAACACCGAACTTTCAAACTGATCTTTTGGAAGAAGATTAACCTGACGCCTTCTTTTATGACTGATGGGCAGCTTCATATACCATCAGTATAACAAAAACTCCTAGGCTGCAAACGGGTTTGTTTTGCCCTTGACCTTTGCCATCCTGACAAGTCTTGACTTAAGTCGAGAGACCGTATTTCTCGACATTAACTTTTTCTTAACAGCTTTATCAAGCGCGCTATATGCTTGATTTATTGAAACTTTATCCAAAGACGATCTTGCTATTTTCAGTGCTGACTTTGCTTTCGAACGAAATGGTAGGTTAGCTGCGGCTCGTTTTTTATCGACGCGTAGTTTTTTGATAGCTGACTTGATAATTGGCATGGATCTCCTATTTCTTTAACTGTTTTATCTCTCAAATTATATCACACAACATTCAAAACGCGGGATAGCTCAATAAGGCGAAGTGGGGTAAACTAATAACCATGTTTAATCGCCTAGTTCGAAGCAGTAAAACCTTTATCTCTCGCGAAAACAACTCCATTCTCTCAGCAGCCGTTGTGATAATGGCAGCCACCTTGCTTTCAGCACTGCTTGGAGTCGTTCGCACTCGCCTGCTTATTAGTTATTTCTTCGCAGACAAAGCCGTCGTAGATGTTTTCTGGGCAGCATTTCGTCTCCCTGATCTAGTCTTTCAGATATTTATCGTCGGCGCCCTAAGCTCTGCTTTTATCCCTGTTTTCACCAAATACTACACCCAAGATGGCTCAACTCAAGCTAGTCGCATCGCCTCCACTATGATCAACTACATTCTCGGCTTAATGATGATAGTTGTCGTTATGATGATCATCTGGGCCGAACCACTCTCTCGCCTGATTGCCGGCGGGTTTTCGAGTGATCAAATCACGCTCATGACCAAGCTCATTAGGGTAATGGGTATTGCTCAAATCCTCTTTGGTTTCTCTTCTTTTCTCACAGGTATTATTCAATCTCATCGACGCTTCCTTATTCCCGCGCTCTCTCCAATTCTATACAATCTTGGCATTATTATTGGCATCATTTTTCTAAGTTCTTCTTTTGGTATTATCGGCCCTGCTCTTGGCGTTGTTTTGGGAGCTTTACTTCACTTGTTAGTCCAGATTCCTCTTGCAAGACAACTAGGTTTTTGTTATTACCCGATTTTTAGTCGTCATCCTGCGGTAGCAGAGATGGGTAAACTAATGTTCCCGCGAGTTCTCACGCTTTCTCTTGTCCAGATTGAAGCTACCATTATCGTAGCTTTTTCATCCTGGCTCTCTGTTGGGACAGTGACTATTATTTCCATTGCTCAACAACTCGCCGGAGTACCCGTGCGCTTAATTGGAATTCCCATCGGTCAAGCCTCACTGCCATTTTTCAGTAAAGAAAGTGCCAAGAAAAATCTTGGTAGTCTCGCAAGTATGGTCAACGACACCATCCTGCAAATGCTATACCTTGCGCTTCCTGCTAGTGTCCTCATCTTAATTCTTCGCATTCCTCTAGTACGCCTTGCCTACGGAGCCGACTCCTTCCCTTGGAGCGAGACTGTTACTACTGGCAAACTAGTCGCCTTTTTAG
>Ga0101944_10007989_pt1 | contig 10308 bp, 20 predicted proteins | sample DewCreD2012metaG_FD_75245 | JGI IMG/M metagenome (GOLD analysis project Ga0101944, IMG submission 75245) | Hot spring sediment bacterial and archeal communities from British Columbia, Canada, to study Microbial Dark Matter (Phase II) - Dewar... ...
ATCCTGGCAGAACGTTCAACGGAAAGATCGTCCGCCGGTATCGAAAAATGCCCCAAGAGGCCCCCGGCAGACGTCGACGATATAAAGGCCGCAGCAAAGAACTCCTTAGCCCATTCATTGCGGTTCAAGGTGCCTCCTGATGCCTCTAAAGTCGAAATCAGCCGCGCGGCACTTTGAGTCGGCTGCAAGCGCCGGGTTGGGTGGTTATCCCCCCGTTCTCTCACCTCATAGAACTTTCAGTCATGAACAAGAAGGCTGAGATCGTCGTACAGAGCCATTCGGTATCATCATTGTCAAAATCGTAATGACTGAGTACGTGACGAGCTATTTGGCTTCGAAAACCACAAGCCCTTTTTCCGATTTTGGCTTGATCCCCTCGAGCTATGGCACGGGTTACTTCCTGAAATTCATATGCCGAGTACCTTGGAAGTCGAGATCTGGCATCCTCCTCAGCGTACTTGAACGCTATCGCACAAAATGCGGTGCAAAACTCATGTGCCTGCATGCATCGCGGATCCATGGCAACATCATCTATGATTCCACAAAAATCGGGTTGCCGCCTATGAAGCATTGCAGACAGCGCTCTGTGTTCCCGCTTGCTGAGAAATGGAACCAGTATGGATAGATACTTGAGTTCTGAAACAGCAAATTTCATTGGCTATGGTGATCCTTCCATCTTTTCCACCCAACGTACAACTCAGCCGCGCAGGTTTCGCGTCGGCTGAAGAGAGGGGTTCGCGGGAGATGACTTATTCCACCGCCTCGGCGATCTTGATATCGCCCCTGAGCAACTCGTTCACTACCGAGGACCGATCCATCCTCTTCTTCGACGCGATCTTGTCCACGAAAGCTGAAACCTCGTCATCAAGATAGATCGGAATGTTCAGCTTCATGTCAGCACGATAAAACTTGCCTCTTTCGCCTTTTGAAAAATCATACTCTTTTCTCATGTTCATTCACCATAGGATGCGGTTTCGCGTTTTGTTGTTTTTCGGCTTGAGATGACTCTGATCGTGATAGCCTCTTCACTTTCCTTCCTGAAGGTGTGGTTCACGATCAGCAGCCTTCCTTTCTCCGAAATGCCCATGGTTACCCATCGGTCTTCTGTTTCGCCGTGGTCTGGATCGAATATAGAAATCGCGTTTGGATCTTTGAAGACCGTTGCAGCCTCGTCAAAAGCCACACCGTGTTTATCCAGATTATCACGAGCTTTTACGGGGTCCCACTCGAAATTGTAATTGACTGCCATTCTTAGCACCTATTCGGTTTCATGGCGAAGCTGAGTTTGGCGAACGTTGAAATCAGCGGCGGCCTCCTTACAGGCCGTCCGCTGGATTGAGTTGTTGGCCATTTATTCGATATGCAAGGCCTCAAGGACAGCGCTGGGATTCTTCGACGCAATCCGCAACAATGCCTTCGCCGGCCCTTCGGGTTGTCTTCTGCCTTGCTCCCAATTTTGCAGGGTGCGAACACTGACTCCAATCATAAGTGCGAATTCATTCTGTGAGACATTAAGATTTTCCCGCACCATCTTGATTTCAGGCGGCTTGATTTCGTGCACACGGCTTGGCGCCTTTCGTCCAGCCTTGATCTGTCCAGCTTCCTTAATGCTCGCAACCAGCTTTTCGAAATGTTCCTTTTTCATGATAACAACTCCTTCACCAGCCGACGGAGCACTTTGAGTTGATCCATCGTCGGGTCTTCTTGCTCAGTCTTTCGATAGGGAAAGAGCATAAAGATGGTATCTGGGGGACTCCAAAAGTAGATGACTCGCAATGCCCCCCGCTTTCCGGAACCTGGAACACTCCAACGGATCTTCCGTAAACCTCCGCTACCTCGAATCACGCTTCCTGCATCTGGGCGCAGCATCAATACCGACTGGAGCATTCGATAGCTTTCATCTGGAAGCAGGCGCTGAATTTCTTTGGTGAACAGGGAGGTTTCGACGAAAATCATATAGGAATTATGCGCCAGTGGCGTATTTTGTCAAGAGGAACTTGTCTCCGGGCCAACGGCGAAATCAGCCGCGCGGGTTTCGCGCCGGCTGAAGAGAGGGATTAGCAGCTACTGAATATCTGGAATTCCTCTCGCAGCATGCCAAACCCTCGCAATCTCTATCACTCGATTTGTGGTGTGCACTCTGTAGACGATTCTGCATGGCTTACGGATCACTTCACGGATAGCCGGGTCACCGAACTCAGGTACCACTCGCCCCGATTGTGGAAAATCCGCCAGCCTTTCCACAGCCTGAAAGACGCTCTCGACGAATCGTTGCGCCGCCGAGAGATTATCCTCTGCGATAAAGGCAGCAATGTCCTTAAGGTCAAGCTTTGCGCTGGGAGACCATTTCAGCTTAAAAGCCATTCCTTGAACTCCTCCCGGACCCGCTCGTGGTCAATACCCTTGCCCTCATCGAGTTCACGAAGCCCTTTCCGCACACCGGCAATGAAATTAATCCTCTCCTGGATATCTTCCCATGTAGCGTTTTCCGGAAGTTCCTTGATACTCCTTATGGCTATTTCCTTAGTCGTCATGTTCAAACCTCATTTCTCACAGTGTTTACGTCTCTATGTGGGTCGATTCCTGCTAACGGTCGCGCTCAGCCGCACGCGGAGCGCAGCGAAGCGTGCCGGCTACAGCGCATGGTTAGACGGGCGTTTCGGCAACAGTTAGCACAATCTTGCCCTGTACCTCTGCTTGTTCGATAAGTTCATGAGCCCGCCTGACCTCGGCCAATGGCATACGCGCTGCAATGATGGGTTTTATCTTGTTCTGGACTAGCAAATCAAACAGTGTGGTCAAGTCCTCGACGAACCAGTCGGGCTGCTTCTGTCGCAATGCGCCAATCGAGTAAAACGCTGTTGACCGTCCATTTGGCAAGAAGTTCCATAGCTGAAGCCGTATAAAATCAAGCGGAATGCTACCGCCCTTTCCCAGGACGGCATTGTAAAAGCCATACGCCACCAGTTTCCCACCTCGCCTCAGCGTACGAAATGATCGCTTGAAATTATCACCCCCTATCGGATCAAAGACTGCGTTAACACCATCGCCTGTTCGGCTATGAATACGTCCCACAAAATCTTCACTCTTGTAGTCAATAGGCGTTGCGCCCAGTTGTTTGATCAGTTCATGTTTAGACTTAGAAGCCGTCCCATACATTTCCAAATCCAATAACTTGCCCAATTGCAGCATTGCTATGCCAACAGCCCCACCAGCACCATGCACCAAGATGCGCTGACCTCGTTTCACTTTTGAAACTCGATGGAGCATTTGATATGCTGTGACATACGACAGTACAAGGCTGACGGCTTCCGCTGGATCGAGCCCCTCGGGCACGGGCGTTAAACTGCTTTCAGGTAGACAGAGATATTCCGAATATGCACCAGTGATCGTGAGGTCTGCTACACACTGTCCCACCTTAAGACGGGTGGCGCCTTCGCCTAACTTGTCTACAACACCGACCATATCATAGCCTGGAGAGAAGGGCGGTTTCTCTTTCACATCAGGGTATTTGCCTTTACGAATCATCACGTCTGTGAAAGCTGCGCTTGTAACCAGTACCTTGACTCGCACCTCGCCAGATTTTGGCTCTGGCAATTGAGTGTCCTCGATCATCTTGAGCACTTCTGGCCCGCCAAACTCGGTAATGACAACGCGCTTATAGGTCATTTCTGTCTCCTTTGTCTTCAAAATTATAGCCTGCCTAACAGAAGGGCTAACAGGCTGGCTTTGCAGCGCCAGCGGAAAAGCCAGTCCTCGTTCAGCCCCTGGTTCGGCCGGCCCTTTCCTTGAGTTCTTTGAGGCGACTTCGCCAGTATCTTGGCCGTCTTTTGTGGTGGGCTACCGCAACGATCACCACCAATCCGGACTCAACAGCATACAACAGGCTGTACGGGAAATGGTTCAGGACTTTCCGCCTTATGCCACTTCCAACCTGCACTGCGGCAAAAGGGTTCTTGGTGATGAAGGTGACACCCCTTCGAACTTCTGTTACAAACCGCAGGCCGACTCCTGGTGCTTCGTTTTCGTAGTACCGAGCCGCCTCGCGGAACTCCTCATCAGCTTCGGGAAGGAATTCGGAGTTCATGAGATGTCTGAGATTGCTCGGGTGAAAACCTCTTCCGCCGGAATGCCCTTCACCTTGCCCTCTCGGTACTCCTGAAGTCGACGCTCAGCCTCCTCTAGCCAGAGGCGCTCAACCTCAGATTCCGATGCTTCGTCAAGGCTGGAGAGAAGCGTGCCAGCCAACTGAGCTCGTTCTTCCAAACTTAGTTCCATTACTTCATTGATGATTTCTTCAAGTTTTTTAGACATCTCTCGCTCTCCTTTGTTTCTTTGGGCCGAACGTTTGAGCTCAGGCCGCGGCCCGTCAGGGCCGTCGCGCCTGCAGGGAATTGTTAGGCATCAGTGCGCAAATGCCGGTGATGGGTCGATGAATATCCTGTAGTCAGCAATCTTCTCATCCTTCAGCCGAAGTGTGCTGGTGCACGGGATATTTACGATTTTCCCGTTCGGAAGTTCATATGTGACGATAGCCTCAACACTGACTACCTCACCCGACTCCCACTCGCCGTTCCAGATACCCTGAATGTTGTGATTAATTGATTTGAAGCGATCTGCCGCCTTTTGAAATACGGCCTTCAGCGCCGCGACTCCCACCGTCGGCTCCATGTTGGCCATTTGTAGACGAACATCGTCAGTCATATATGCGGAGATCTTCTCGGGTTTTCTGGAGTCGACAGCAGCAAAGAACTCCTTAGCCCATTCATTGCGGTTCAAGGTGCCTCCTGATGCCTCTAACGCTGCAAATAAGCGGCGGCGCTGTTTGCCGTCCGCTTGGCTTGCTTGTTATGCCATCATTGATGTGCAACCGGGCGGAGCTCGTAGATTCGCCCATACTTCGCCGCCGATTCCAGATCACCCTGTCGGAGGGCATCCCTCACGTCGTCAAGTTTATAGGCATCTTCAACGCTGAGATAAGGCGACCAACCGGTGTCGTCTTCCAGCAGTTCAACATCAATCTCGGCCACATACCGGCCCTCATGTACATACTTCGATTTTTTACGCTGTTTCATCGTTACCGCCTCCGCGTTAATGTCTGATCCCATCGCCCCGGATCCGGGCGATAGGCGGTGATCAGAACCACTAAGTTATCATGACCTCTTGGGATACCCCATACAACATGAATCGGTGCTCCGCTTCTATCCTTTTGCAAGAATAGAACACATGGCCCTTTCCAATAATTCGGATATTCCTCGACAAACACCGCACCTGGAACGCCACTCAGCACATCCCTCGCTGTCAGCCCGTCCTCCGCCAGTTCATCGTATCCGTGCTCGGAAATCCGAACATCGCCAGCGTGTATCAACGCGCGCACTTTCTCAACGAAATCACTCAAACCCCATTCTCCATTTCGGTTGGGATGTTTTCAGGGCATAACGCGGGCATCACCTGTTGCCACGAAGCGCCTGCGCAGTGGCAATCTGGTGCATGCCCTTGTTCGGCACTTACTCGTTGTTGTAGTCTTCCTTGTCCTCCCCGCGGCCATATCTCTCCTCCAACTGCCGCAGAGTTTCCTTAAGCACAGGAATCCGCTGCTTGTCTTTGGGATCGGTCGAAGTCTTCTTGAGTTCGATTAGCGTCTTTAGGTCCAGCACTCGCAGGCTATGTCCCCTGAAATCAATTTCCACAGTGTGCTCCAGGAGTTCCTCATAGGATCTTCCCCCCTCAATAACAGCCAATATGTCCAGCGGGCCGAGCCGGGTCGTGAGAAGCACGTGACCCTTCCCCGATAAGTCGCGCTCCCTTGGTTCAATCAACCTGTCGTCCAAGCGACGATGAACAGCGCCAACCGATTTTAGAAAGTAAAGGAGTCTGGCGATGTTCTCGGGAGACTGGCTGTGAACAACGTCCACATCCATTGTTGTGACAGGGGCGCCCTGGATTACGGCCGCAAGGCCTCCGACCAGAATAAAATCGACCTCTGCCTGTAACAGTCCCTCCAGAAGTTCACCTAGGCTTGCGCTCGTTGGCTTTCTGCCGCCTGAAGGCATCTCTCAACTCCAGAATTGTACGGAAAGCGTTGTCGTTGGCCCGCAATCGCTCCTCGGGCGACATTTTCAAAAACATGGCGACCAATCCCTTGTCCACATCGGATTGCTTATCAATTCTTGTTTCCTCAGACATGCTATGCCCTCTTTTGAACCATGAATCCCATTACCCGAACGTTTCCGCTTGAGCGGCGGCATCCGCCGTCCGCTCTAAGCGGTGGTTAGCCTGATTTATGACTGACCTGTGGTGGCCCGCAACCTGAGGCCAAGCGCCTTAACGACCTTCAGCACAGTGGCGAACTCAGGGTTGCCTTCGGGCGACAGCGCCTTATAAAGGCTTTCGCGTCCGAGACCTGTCTCGCGCGCGATATCCGCCATTCCTTTGGCACGCGCGATGTCACCCAGAGCCGCTGCCACCAGGGCAGGATCACCGTCTTCCAGGGCAGCTTCTAAATAAGCAGCCATGTCCTCTTTTGTTTCTAAATGCTCTGTAATATCCCAGGGTCGGGTCTTGGTTTTCTTCGCCATATCAATCTCCTAGAGTTCTCTCGCCAGTTCCAGCGCTGTCCTGATATCTCTGTTCTGCGTGCGCTTATCGCCTCCGGCGAGCAGGATCACGAGCGTCTCCCCGCGCTGAACGAAATAGACTCGGTACCCAGGACCATAGTCGATACGCAGTTCCGAGACTCCTTCTCCCACCGGTTTCACATCGCCAGGGTTGCCGAGCGATAAGCGACGGATGCGCGTATTAATGCGAGCCCGCGCTTGCCGATCCCGCAGGCTCTTGAACCATTCGGCATATTCATCGGTTTGCCGGACTTCAATCATAGGTTGAGAGTATCTTGTGGGATACAAAAAGGCAAGAAAAATCTTAGGGTCACTGGAAAGACCCTCCCACAGTGGTCTAGCACGCTAACGTCAGGAGTCAGGCGCGCGGCTTATCGCGTCGCCTGAACTCCTTGGTTGGGGTTTTGTTTTCCTTTTGCGCCTTCCATAGGTTAGCGATTTCACCAAAATCGAGCCCTTCAAGACGCTTCTTCTGACAGAAGGCCTGCCATGCGGTGAGTTTCTTTTCTGTCTTTATCTGCATGTCAATCTCTTCGGCATCACCGAGCAATGTCGAAAGTTCGATGATCTCAATTTCTTTAGGGCAATCGAGCCAGTTGTGTTTCCAGCATACGATCGCATCGGCGCCGGCAGGATCGTGCTCGTGTGCCACGAATGATCGACTGTCATATTCGAATTCTATCCGGACCTCTTCCCATCGGTTCGGCCCAAGCCGACGCCGGGCGATGCAATCTGGAAATCCGGCTTGGATCGACTCGATCTTGAAATCGAAGGTCTCGTGTAATACGCCGAAAAGGTAAACAACCCCAAGTTCGTTAACAGGTGCGCAGGACAAGGACTTAAACTGCATCTTGTCGCCGAAAACCCGTCTACGATTCGTGCTCGTCATCGTTTTCCCTTCTACCCCAACGTTCCGGTTCAGCGGCGGCGGACCGCCGTCCGCTGCAACCGGTTGTTAGGCAGGGATTCGACTTGGTTCAGTCATTGTGTGAACTCATAATTGAGACTTGTGATGCGACCACGCCAGTAGGGTTTCGGCCCTCCGGGAAGAATCCATGCCACCTCGCCTTCAAGGGGAATGAGCATCCCGTAACGCAGCTCGTAGTTGCTCCATCGGCCTTCCCACGGTGTCGGAATCACCGTGCCCGCTACGGTGCGTCCGCGCGCCTCTGCACGCACCGATTCAATTAGGGTGTCTTCATTGAAGCGGAACAGCATGGTCAGTGTAGTTTCGCCATCCTTCAGAGTTGCCTTGGCTGAGGTGTCGTCTACTGATTCCCATTGCACACCCTGGCTTGGCAGCAATGCCGTCGGATACCAAGCAGCTTCGGCAAAGAAGCGCATCAATTCACCCTGCGCAACCTCAGGCGTTCCACGCAGATTCACCAAGGAGACCAGTCCAAACAGTGATGCATGAAGAATCCCTTCTCCGGCGATGTAAGCATCATGCACGCGCACCGTCAGGCCCGGCATCATCGCGACACGAGCTTCCCAGTCGAAGCCCGGCTGGCGGGTGATAACTCGCTGAGTCGAGGTAAATGGCCTCCATTGTTCTCCGGTTTCGCTCATGTTGAAAGTGCCAGTGTGCTCCACGCTGACGGCCAAGATCATGGGTTGTCCGTCCTTGAGTACGGCGCGAAAGTAACGCTGGACGGGCGCGGGCAATCCCTTCAATTCAGTAGAGTCGTATACTCTGGGCCCGATGGGGAGGCGTGCTGCCTCCAGCTTTTCATGCATTTCTCTCGTGGAAGATTGCCAGCGACTAATACCGTATAGGAGTGCAACGGTAATGATTACCAACAACCCGAGGATTATGAGTAGGATCATCTTCCACATTTCGTTGGTCCTTGCCGCCTAACATTGTCTTTATCTTTATTCTACTATTGTCATCCTAATATTAGTAAACATATTATATGTCAAGATTTTATAGTAGAAATTCTTTGTAACATTTATCTACAATTACACAATATAATTATATTAACTTGGTTATACCGAATCCATATAGTTTGTGGGTTTGTTATGCTCAATGCATTCAAAGAATATCTTTCAAAAAAATAGGGGCTGTTAACTCACAATATATCCCCTTATATCTGAAACGAATAGCTGCCTGTTATTCATTTCTTGACGTTCATGATCCGACTCGCATTGACAGCGACCGGAAAAAACAGTTTTTAACCCATATGGCAAAAACACACAAAGACTGGCAGGTAAAGCAGACTTACGCAGCGCGGAGGCTCAATTTTGGTATCTGCAGTGCAAAGCGCGGCAATCAATTGGGATTGTGCTCAAAAGGGTTTGCACTTCGTCCAGTAAGTGCGACCAGAAAAATTAAGCACTTAGCAAATCAATTAGTTATGTGCTTTTTTGTTGCGACAGGATAATATTTGTATAGCAATCGTTAGAGGGTTTGCCGGTAAAATGTAGTTACAGAAAGACACCGATAGTTTAATTAATCTTATTAAGCAGCTTAATACATGCGGATACTTATGGCGAGTACAAAACGGCGGCGGCATAGGACACAGCAGAACGCGTTTGCGTCTCATGCCAGATCTGGTAGTCCAAGACTTGTCCTGTTACACCCGGCAGCAGCTCAAGGAGACAGGCAAGAGCGGAAAATCCGCACACGTGATACCGATCCTCTACCCTTTTCCCCTCAGCCCAGAATGCCTCGGCGGATCCAACGCACAACGCAGCAAGAAGCGCGCGATCATGGGCGTTGAATTCCTGCTGGTAATACGCGGCGGAGTTCGGATGGCCGAACTTAGGCCCCACGTGAGACATATCTACACCGGCAACTATCAATGTTTCTTCATCTATCAATTCTGCAAGACACTTCAGAAACCGGCCCACGTCTGGTATATCGGCAGGGCGGCTGGCTGCAGCGAGATGCCCGTTAAATGACCCGCACAGAACAGGCACCACTGCAACATCCGCGGCAAAGAGCTGGCCATGGTGTTTCAGGATCCCATGACCGCCCTCAACCCAGTCTTGACCATTGGGCGGCAGATTTCCGAGCCGCTGCGTGTTCATCTGAACATGGATCACGCTGCTGCTCAGCAACGTGTCCTTGAACTGCTTGAGCAAGTGGGCATTCCAGATCCAAAAAACCGGATGAATGATTACCCGCACCAATTCTCCGGCGGCATGCGCCAGCGCGCCATGCTGGCGATGGCTCTGGCCTGCGCCCCCAGCGTTCTGATCGCCGACGAACCGACCACCGCCCTGGATGTCACCATTCAAGCGCAAATTATCGAATTGGTGACCCGCCTGAGAGACGCATTGTGTATGGCGGTGATCTGGATCACCCACGATTTGGGAATCATTGCCGGCCTGGCACAACGCGTTGCAGTCATGTATGGAGGTTACATCATTGAAGAAGCTCCGGTCAAAGAGCTGTATAAAAACCCCCAACACCCCTATACCATTGGTTTATTAGGGAGCCTGCCGCGTTTGGATTACAAAGAACGCCAACGCCTGACATCCATTGACGGCCTTCCACCGGTACTCTATGAAAAACCCAATTACTGTCCCTTTGCCCCGCGTTGTAAATACGCCATTGACCGCTGCTGGAATGAAAATCCTGCCTTGGAAAAAGTTGACAACGGTCATTTTCTGGCTTGTTGGGTGAACACAGAAACAGGGAGTGCACGGTGATGACCACAAACAATGTCCTGCTTAAACTCGATAATTT
>Ga0101944_10007990_pt1 | contig 10306 bp, 8 predicted proteins | sample DewCreD2012metaG_FD_75245 | JGI IMG/M metagenome (GOLD analysis project Ga0101944, IMG submission 75245) | Hot spring sediment bacterial and archeal communities from British Columbia, Canada, to study Microbial Dark Matter (Phase II) - Dewar... ...
CGCCTCGGCACCCAATCTGTCGATGCTGCTGCGCCGGAGCATGGCCGATGCCGGGGTGGCGACCCAGGCCGCCAAGCGTGCGCACGGCCGCGCCCGGCCCTTCATGGTCATGGGAAGCCAGACCTGTTCGCCGCAGGACGAAGCCTATCTGCGCACCGACGGCAGCTACCCGTCGGGACACGCCGCGATCGGCTGGATGCTGGCGCTGGTGCTCGTCGAGCTGGCGCCCGACCGGGAGAATGCGCTGCTGGCACGCGGGTTCGACTTCGGCGAAAGCCGGGTCGTCTGCCGCGTCCACTGGGAGTCGGACGTGGAGGCCGGGCGGCTGGTCGCGTCGGCGACCTATGCCCGGCTCCAGGCCGATCCGGCATTCCGCGCGCAGGCGGCGCTCGCGGCGGGCGAGCTGAGGGCGCTGCGCGCGGCCGCGCGCGGGGTCAGCTCAGGCGGATGAGGCCGTCGACCAGCCGCACTTCCGCCGGCCGGACGAGGCCCGAATGGGCGATCCGGATCGAGTGCAGCGTCGCCTCGATCTCGCGCCGCCAATGGTCGAGGAAGCGCGACAGGGCGGGAAAGCGCGGGGCCTCGTCGAGCGTCTGCCAGACGAACAGCTGGAGGAGGCTGGGGTGATCGGGCAAATAGTAGCTGATCTCGGCGGTGAGCAGGCCGCTGCCGGCGAGCCGCCGTTCGAGATCGCCGGGGTTGGTCAGGGGGCGGGACGAACAGGTCATGCGCTGCAGTTCCTCCGTGTCGGGCCGGCCAATGGCCGGCGGTCCATTTCGGGCCCTTCCCTGTGCCTCGTCGCTTCGCGCGCTCTGGAACCGGCAGCTTGACGGATTCGTGACAGGCTGACAAGCGCCTGAAATGACGCAGCTTTTGTTAGCACTCTCGGGGGCTGAGTGCCTGCGGCCCGGCCCGGGGCCTCGACATCGGTGGCGCGGCTCGGGCAGGGCGGGCCGGACATGCGAAGGAATGAGACGATGCGTAGCCTGACCAGCCTGCTTGCCCTTCTTCTCGCCGGGCCGGTGCTCGCCCAGGCGGCGGTGCCGCTGCCGGCGGCCGTGCCCTCGCCGGTGCGGTCGGCCAATCCGCTGCTCGGCGAATGGGCGCCGCCCTTCCGCCAGCCGCCGTTCGAGTCGATCCGCACCGACCAGTGGCTGCCGGCCTTCGATGCCGCGATGGGCGAGACTCGCGCGGCCATCGACAGGATCGCCAACAACCCGGCGCCGCCGACCTTCGCCAACACCATCGAGGCACTGGAATGGGCAAGGCTGCCGCTCGCCCGCGTGTCGGGCGCCTTCTTCACCCTGACCCAGGCCGATGGCACGCCCGAGATCGGCGCCATCGAGGAGAAGATCAGCCCGAAGCTGGCGCGCTTTTCCTCGGACACCTGGCTGAACGCGAAGCTGTGGGGGCGGGTGAAGACGTTGTGGGACGCGCGCGCGACCTTGAACCTGACGCCCGAGCAGGCCCGCCTGCTGGAGATCACGCAGCGCAATTTCGTTCGCGGCGGCGCGGCGCTGTCGGGTGACGCGCGGGCCCGGATTGCGGCGATCGACGAGCGGCTGTCGGGGCTGGGCGTCGAGTTCTCGCAGAAGCTGGTCGCCGACCAGAAGGCGAACGAGGTGCTGCTGAGCGAGGCGGAAGTTGCCGGGCTTCCGGCCGATGCGCGCGCGGGGGCGGCCGAAAAGGCGAAGGCCGCCGGCAAGGCCGGCTATCTCGTGGTGCCCACCCGCTCGGAAGTCGAGCCCTTCCTGACGCTGGCAACGAACCGCGCCGCGCGCGAGAAGGTGTGGCGCGCCTTCGTGATGCGCGGCGACAATCCCAACGCCAACAACAGCGGGGCGGTCATCCGGGAGATGCTGAAGCTGCGCCTCGAGCGGGCAAAGCTGCTGGGCTACAACAGCTACGCCGACTATGCGCTCGAGAACTCGATGGCCAAGACCCCGCAGGCCGCGACGCGGCTGATGATGGAGGTCTATCGGCCCGCGCTGGCGAAGGCCCGCGAGGAGGAGGCCGACCTGCTGACCCTGGCCGGCGCCGACGGCCTCACCCGGCTGGAGGCCTGGGACTGGCGCTACTATGCCGAGAAGGTCCGCCAGCAGCGCTATGCCTTCGACGAGGGCGAACTGAAGCAGTATCTGGCGATGCCCAACATGGAAGCGGCGCTGTGGGACACGACGCAGCGGCTGTTCGGGCTGAAGGTGACCGAGCGGCCCGACATCCCGGGCTATGTGCAGGGCGTGCGCGTGTTCGAGGTGAGGGAAGCCGATGGCCGCCATGTCGGGCTGTTCTACGCCGACTGGTTCACCCGCCCCACCAAGCAGCCCGGCGCGTGGATGAACGAGATCCGCGAGCAGAACGGCATGCTGGGGCTGGCGCCGATCGTCGCCAACAACTGCAACTACACGCCCCCGCCGCCGGGGCAGGTGGCGCTTCTTTCGATGGACGATGTCGACACGCTGTTCCACGAGTTCGGCCATGCGCTGCACGGCCTCTTGTCGAACACGCGCTATGCCTCGCTGTCGGGCACCAACGTCTATCGCGACTTCGTCGAGTTTCCGAGCCAGGTCTATGAGCACTGGACGACCAACCCCGACATTCTGGCGACGCACGCGAAGAACGCGGCCGGGCAGCCGATGCCGGCCGCGCTCATCGACAAGGTGAAGGCCGCCTCCACCTTCAACCAGGGCTATCTGACGGTGCAGCAGCTGTCCTCGGCGCTCGTCGACATGGAAATCCACTCGCTGACCGAGATTCCCGACACTTTCGACCCCATGGCCTTCGAGGCGCAGGCGCTGAAGCGCATGGACATGCTGGAGGCCGTCGGCATGCGCCACCGCCTGCCGCAGTTCAGCCACCTCTTCTCCTCGCCCGAGGGCTATGCGGCGGGCTATTACAGCTACACTTGGTCGGAAGTGCTGGAGGCCGACGCCTATGAGGCGTGGCTGGAAGCGCGCGGGCCCTGGGACACCGACGTGGCGGCGCGCTACCGGCGCGAGATCCTCTCGGTGGGCACTACCCGCCCGCCGGAGGAAAGCTATGTCGCCTTCCGCGGCCGCATGCCGACGGCTGACGCCCTGCTGAAGAACCGCGGCCTGCTGCCGCCGGGCAAGGGCGCCCCCGCCGCCGCGCGGTGACGGAGGGGTGACGGGGGCGGCCGCGGGGGCTCAGCGCCCGCGGGCTGGGTGCGGCGCGAGCCGCGCGAAGATCCACCAGGTGCCGGCCGCGTACATCGCGATGTTGACGAGGGCGAACACGCCCCAGAACAGCAGCGGCTCCATTTCTGGCGCAATCCCGAAGCGCGGGTTGACAAGGACCTGGCTGACCCCGGCCATGGCGAGGCCCAGCCAGCTGTAGCCCATGTCGATCGTGTGACGCCGGAGGGCCGCCGGATCGCGCGTGCGGAACCAGCGCCGCAGGTTCCACATCCCCGCGCCCAGCGAGCCGAGCCCGACCAGGCCAAGGATGTAGAAGAGCAGAAAGTCCCGGTCCGGCCAGGTGAGGAGCGCCGAGACGATCGCCACCAGCATGGCGACCACATAGACATAGCCGGCCACGCGGTGTGCGCCCGTGCCCTTGGGTGCCGCCAACTGGACGGCGCCGAGCGGCAATGCGACAAGGGCGGCGGCGAAGTGGATGGCAATGAGGGGCGGCAGGTCGGCGAACACGGGCACTCCTTCGGCAACCGGGAAAGCCGGCCCGATGCCGCCGTTCGCGGCCGGTCGCGAGGCCGGATTCGCGAAGCCGGCTTGTGTCTTCGTGGACCGGGCCGCCTGCCGGACTCGCGCGTCGTGACTTCGCACGGCTCCTCGCCCCGATTCCTGCCCACGGTGGCGCTGGCGAGCCTTGCCGCGATTCTGCTGGCGATTGCCGCCGGGCCCTTCTTCACGGGCGTGCTGCCCTTGCCCTCGCGCACGCTCTTCTGGGCGAGCCTCATCAGCTTCAACGCGCTCAAATGGCTGCTGTGGTACGCGCTGCTGCCGCCCGCGCCTGCCCGAAGGGCGCCAGTGGCTGGTGCCCGTCGCCGGCGCGCTGCTGCTCAATGCCAGCCTGCCGTTCGAGGTCGCCTTTGCCTACCGGGCGATCGGGGTGGCGTGGGCGCCCGATCCGCTGGCCGTCTATGCCATCGCGGTCCTCATCTCCGGCCTGATCAGCGCGCTCGTCCGGGTTGCCGCCGCGCGGCCGGCGCCGCAGGCGCCGCCGTCGGAAGCGCCGGCGCGCGGCCTGGCCGCCCGCGTGCCAACGGCGGCGCTGCTGGCGGTGACGGCCGAGGACCATTACATCCGGCTGCACCTCGCGACCGGCGAGAAGCCGCTCATCCTCTATCGTTTTTCGGACGCAGTCGCCGACCTGGCGGCAATCGATGGCCTGCAGGTCCATCGCGGCGCCTGGGTTGCAGCCGCGGCCGTCGCCCGCGCCACCCGCCGGGGCCGCCGCTGGACGCTGACGCTCGCGGACGGGACCGAAATTCCGGTGAGCGAGGCCCGGACGGCCGCGGTCCGCGCCCGGGGCTGGCTGCGGACCTGACGCGCGCGCTTCAGGGCGCGATCACGAAGGCGACGAGGGCCCCGGCGTCATACTGGCTCTGCCGGCCCCAGCCGTTCTGGATGGTGGTCGCCACGTGAAGCTGGGCGGCGAAGCCCGCCATCGGGCAGCCGCCGAGCAGGGTGGCGACGCTGGCGGTCACTTCGGACGCGCTGGTCGGAAGCGGGCCGCCGGTGGAGAGCGCAGACGTCGCGCCCTTGACCACGCCGAGCGACCAGTTGCCATAGTCGCGCGGGTGGCTGGCGGTGAACGGCAGGGTCAGCGTGCCGCTTGTCGCATGGAGCACGCCGCAGGCGTCTGCGGTCGCGCCGCCGATCGAAGGTGCGCCGAGCGTGCCGATGCAGGGGCGGTTGTCGATCCTGAGCGTGACGGGGGGCGTTGTCGCGATGACCGCGCCGGCGCCGTCGCGGAACTCGACGACAAGGCTGTGCAGCGCGTTGGGCAGGGTGGTCGAGGGCAGGATGAGCCCGAGCGAGGGGTTCATCCAGTGGAACAGCTCGGCGGCCGGATGCACGGGGTAGCAGTTGGGGACGGCCCCGACAGCCGCCGGCGTGGTGGTGACCAGCACATATTGCGAGCCGTTCCAGCGATAGTCCTGCCAGCTGTCGGCGCGGAAGCTGCCGTTGATGAGCACGCGGTAGTGGGTGGCGCCGATGGCGCCGGCGCGCTGGTGGTTGACCATGATCGGCAGGCTGCCCCCGAAGGGCGCGCTGGTGACGGGGTAGAAATAGCCCGCGTCGGTGGTTGCAAGCCCCGTCCCCGAATCGATCTTGTCGAACGGCACGAAGCCGATTCCCATCAGCAGCGGCCCGCCCGGATCGAGCGTGATCGCGGGATAGTCCACCCGCGCGATAACCTGGTCGCTGCACACCAGCATCCGCCCCGGGGTGACCATCGCCGCGCTCGACGGGCGGTTGGCGAGCCCGGTGGCGACGGCGACGGCCGACCCGCCGGCGACCGGCACCCGGCTGACGCGGTTGGCCGGGTCCCGCTCGGCGACCAGGATCGCCGTCTGGCCGGGGTCGGCCCATTCGAGCATGAAGGGAGCCTGGAGGCCGGTCGCCAGCACCTCGACCGAGGCGGAAGCGAGCGTGATCCTGATGAGCCGCCCGCCATTGCCCTGTTCGCTGACATAGGCGGACTGGCGGTCGGCGCTGAGCAGCAGGCCGACGGCCTGCTTGAGGCCGGTGAACAGCGCCGTCTTGGTGCCCGAGGCGAGATCGACCGACCACAGCCGCCCGGAGGGCGCATGTTCGACGACCAGCGCGCGGCCATTGACCTCGTCGAGCGCGATCTGGTGCGGGGCCGTCATTCCCGAGGCGACGACGGTCGCGGCCGCGCGGTGCGCGGTGGCACCGGTGATCGGCACGCGCAGCAGGTTCCCCGGCCGCTCGGTGACATAGGCCTGGGTGTTGAAGCCGTTGACGACGACGTCCTCGGGCTCGGTGTAGCCGGTGCCATAGACGCTGTAGGCGGGCTTGGGCTGGTAGGTGACCCACTGGATGCCCATGTTGTAGCCGTAGCTCGTCACCCGGACCTTGGCATAGTTGCCCGCGCCCGTGCGCACGGCGAAGACGGTGCCGGTGGTCAGCTGGTTGCTGGCATCGTTGTTGCCGGGGATCGAGGCGGTGCCATAGGCGAGGCCGAGCAGCGTCTCGATCCCGATGGAGCCGAAGGGAACGGCGCCGAGGCGCACGATTCCGGCGCCGTTGCGCGGCGTCATGCTGCGCTTGACCGCGGTGTGCTGCTGCCACCAGATGTCGCCCGCGGGCCCGACTCCGCCCTGGCTTCCGGTCTCGAGATCGAAGACGAAGGTGCCCTTCAGCGTGGCCGAGCCGCCGGAGACGACCGTGGCGCCGGGGTTGAGGTCGAGCTTCGAGAGCTTGCCGCCATATTCGACGAACAGCAGCTGGTTCTGCGGAACGCGGAAATGGCAGCCGATGGCGCCTGCAAGTCCCGACGCGAGCTGGACAATCGTGGTCATGCGGCCTCTCCCTGCCGAGGCCGCCAAGGTACAGTTAACAGGCGTCCACTTCAATCGGCCCGGGCCCCGGGGCTGCGCTTTCGTCGATTCCATCCAAGTTCGGACGCGCCAGGCCGGGCGGGGGTTGCCTGGCGATGCCCTGCCGTGGGAGAAGGCGCCATGGCCGGTCGGACTGGGGGGCGACGGTGAGCGATCCGACGGGCGCACTGCTGGAGCGGGTGGCCGCCGGCGACCGTGCGGCCCTCAGGATGGTTTACGACGGCAGTGCGGCGAAGCTCCTGGCCATTGCCCAGCGTATAGTGGGTGACAGGCAGGAAGCCGAGGATATCGTGCAGGACGTGTTCGTGACCATCTGGCGCAAGGCGGCCGAGTATCGGCCGGACCGGGCTCCTGGCCTGGCCTGGATGGTCGCGATCACGCGCAACCGGGCGATCGACCGGGTGCGTGCGCGCGGCCGGCGCGAGACGGTGGCGCCCGCCGTGCTGGAGAACCTCGCCGATGCCGAGGCCCAGGCCGATTCGGAGGCGCTGGCGCAGGATGCCGCGCGCGGCGTGGCCCGCGCGCTGGCCGGGCTCGACCCGCGCCATGCCGCCGTGATCCGCGCCGCCTACCTGGACGGCCTGTCCTACGAGGAGATCGCCGCCCGCGAAGGGGTGCCGATCGGCACCCTCAAGACTTGGGTGTTCCGCGGCTTGCGCCGGATGCGCGAGGGGCTGGGCGAATGATGACCGACCCGCTTCCCGACGACATGAGCCCCGACGAGCTGCTGGCGATGGAGCTCGCACTCGGCCTGCTCTCGGGCGCCGACCGGGCGGCGGCCGAGGCCCGCCGCGCGACCGACGCCGGCTTTGCCGCGCAGGTCGGCGAGTGGGAGCAGCGGCTGCTGCCCCTGTCCGACACGCTTCCCGCCGAGCCGCCGCCGCCCGTGCTGTGGCAGCGGATCGAGGCGGCGGTCGCGGCCGAGGCACGCCTTGCCCCCGAAGCCCCGCCCGCCGCCGCGCGCGCCCCTTCATGGTGGGATCGGCTGCCGCTGTGGCGCGGCGCGACGGCGGCCTTCGCCGCGCTGTCGCTCGCGCTTCTCGTCACCCGGCCGTCTCCCGAGGCGCGCGCGCCCGTGCCGGCGCCGGCGAGCGGCACGCTGCTGGCCGCCACGCTGGCGAGCGAGGGCGGTGCCCCGCTGGTGACGGCCGCGCTCGACCCCGAGCGCCGGGCGGTGGTGATCGCACCCGTCGACCGGCCCGCCCTCGACGGCCGGGTGCCCGAGCTGTGGCTGATCCCGCCGGACGGGCGGCCGCGCTCGCTCGGCCTCATCGACCTAGGCGGCACGCGCCGCATCAAGGTGCCGGCGACCGTGCTCAGGCTGGTGGCCGAAGGCGCGGTGCTCGCCGTCAGCCTGGAGCCCGCGGGCGGCTCGCCGACCGGCCTTCCGACCGGGCCGGTGGTCGCGACCGGCAAGCTCAGCCCCGTCTGAGGGCAAGCGACAGGCAAGGGCGGGCGGGCCCGCGAACGGACCCGCCCGCCCCGGCGCCGCCGTCCCGGTCAGGCGTTCACGACGGCAGGCCGGCGGCGGCGGGCTGCCGCCCCGACAAGGCCGAAGCCCGCGATCAGCAGCGCCCAGGTGCCCGGCTCCGGCACCACGGCGCCGGTGGCGATGGAGCGGAGCGGGCCGGCGCCGACGATCCCGAGCGCCGTGCCGGCCCCGGACATCAGGTCGATGCGCCACAGCAGGCTGTCGATATTGGCATAGGCCTTGCCTGTCCGGCCGCTGATGTCGAAGCCGACGGAGTTGTCGGTCGTGAAGGTGAAGCCGAGCGGCCCGAAGGGCATGCCCATCAGGTTCTTGCCGGTATAGAGGCCGGCATTGGGGCTGGTCGAGCGGACCAGCCGGTCGCTGACCGCGTCGATGGCGTAAAGCGTGGTCGATGTCGCGCCGGCGACATTGTTGGTGTAGGCCGCCGCCACCAGCATCGCCGGGCCGGTGTCCGACATGATCATCCCGTCGACGGCCGTCATCCCGGTGTCGGCGTTGATGCGCAGGTTCTGCCCCGAGCTGGAAACGACGCGGAGCCGGTCGGGCACCGGGTTGAAGTCGAAGCCGAACGCCTTGCCCATCGGCATGGCCGTCAGCATCACCGGCATGGCCATGTAGGAGGCGCCGCTGCGCTCGAGCCGGTAGAGGTTCCCCGACAGCCCGAGCGTGTAGAGCATGCCGGTGGCGGGTCGCCGGTCCAGACCGACGAGCGAGTCGCCGGGCATCAGCCCCATGATCGGGCGCGAGGACAGGATCATTTCGGGGTTGGACGTATCGAAGGTGACGATCCGGTTGCTGAAGGTGAGGCCGTAGAGATGCTCGGCGCTGGCCGGGGCGGCGGCCGCGAGGGTTGCGGCGAGAAGCAGTGTGAGACGCATGCTGTCCTCCTGTAGTGGCGGGACAGAAGCGCCCCGCACCCCCAGCTACGAGGGCGCCGGCGTCCGGGTTTCAGCGGCCGGGGAAAAGCTGGATCCGGCCCCGGGCCGGGATCGGCGGGCTACACCCGCCCGATGATGCCAGCGGCTGGCTACGGCCGTTCAATGATGATCGCAGGCGCCATGCCGCCGGCGGCGCACATGGTGACGAGGCCGCGCTTCAGATCGCGCCGCTCGAGCTCGTCGAGGAGGGTGCCGATCAGGATCGAGCCGGTCGCGCCGATCGGGTGGCCGAGCGCGATCGCCCCGCCGTTCACGTTGACCTTGTCGCGGTCGAGCTTCAGGTCGCGGATGAACTTCTCGGCCACCACGGCGAAGGCCTCGTTGATTTCGAACAGGTCGATATCGTCGAGCGTCAGGCCCGCCTTTTCGAGCACCTTCTTCGCCGCCGGGACGGGGGCATTGAGCATGAGCGTGGGGCAGTCGCCCATGTTGGCGATGGCCACGATGCGGGCGCGGGGCTTCAGGCCATGCTTCCCGGCATAGGCCTTGCTGGTGACCAGCACGGCCGCCGCGCCGTCGACCACGCCCGAGGAATTGCCGGCATGGTGGACGTGGCTGATCTCGAGGTCCGGGTATTTCTGGTTGATGAGCCTGCGGAAGGTGGTGCCCTGCTCGTCGAGCGGCACGTCGGCGAGACGCGCGAACGCCGGCTCGAGGCCCGCGAGGCCCTCGGCGGTGGTCTGCGGACGGGGATATTCCTCCCTGTCGAGCGCGATGCTGCCGTCCTCGTTGAACACCGTGACCAGCGACTTCGCGAAGCGGCCTTCGGCAATCGCCCGGGCGGCGCGCTTCTGGCTTTCAAGGCCGAGCGCATCGACATCGGCACGGCTGATTCCTTCCATGCTGGCGATGGCATCGCCGCACACGCCCTGGTGCGACTGCGGGTGGAGCTTCTGGAGATGGGCATTGCCCGAGCCCATCATCATTGGCGGGAAGCCGGCGGCGCGTTCGTCCTGCGCCATGCTGGTGGTCAAGGACATCATCTCGGTGCCGCCGGCGACGACGCACTCCTCCATGCCGGACATCACCTGGGCGGCGGCGAGGTTCACGGCCGTGATGCCGCCGCCGCAGAAGCGGTCGAGCGTCATCCCCGAGGAGCGGATGTCGTAGCCGGCGTCGAGCGCGGCCATTCGGCCGAGGTCGCCGCCCTGCTTGCCCTTCTGGGTGCTGGTCGACCAGATGACGTCGTCGACGGTTCGGGTGTCGAGCCCGTTGCGCTCCGCGATCGCCTTCAGGACGGTGGCGGCCAGATGCTGCGGGTGGAGGTGGGCGAGCGCCCCCTTGCCGGCCTTGCCGACCCCGCGCGGG
>Ga0101944_10007991_pt1 | contig 10305 bp, 9 predicted proteins | sample DewCreD2012metaG_FD_75245 | JGI IMG/M metagenome (GOLD analysis project Ga0101944, IMG submission 75245) | Hot spring sediment bacterial and archeal communities from British Columbia, Canada, to study Microbial Dark Matter (Phase II) - Dewar... ...
CAGTAAAAAACAGGGACTGGGAACGCGGCGTTTTCCGCGTGCCTGTACCTGCTTTTTACGGCCGCCGGGCTTTTTCAACACACCCACTGGAACGCTTTCCGCAAGGAAACGAAGCCTGTTCCCAGCGTTTTTCCGCCCCCGCTTTTTTCAACAGCCCCACTGTGTTTACATTCAGGTTTCGGCGTGGAAAACGAAACGCGCCGGGCGCTGACGCGCCCGGCGCGCGCGGCTTCAGTCTTCGGTGAACATGCCGTGATCCGTGTAGAAGTTGTAATAATCCTCGCAGTACGCGGCATGGCCCTTTTCCCAGTCGGCGAGAAGCTCGAACAGCTCCCGTTCCAGGGGGTCCTGGGCTTTTGCGGCAAGATCCAGGTACATGGCCTTGCCCTTGTTCTCCATGTCCACGGCGTGGCGCATGGCTTCCATCTGGTCCGTTGACACCTTGATGTTGGTGTCAATCTGTTCACGGGCCTTTGCAAAGATTTGATCGAAATCCTTATCCAGTTTGATGGTGATCTTCTCGGGCCATTTGTCGTTGGCTTTGAGGTACTCGTAGAGATTGAGCAAATAATTGAGATGGTTCTGCTCTTCCTCGACGAGCATGTTGAACAGCGCCTGCGTGGCCGGGTCCTGGGCTTTGGCCGCGGCCTCGGTGTAATACTGTTTGCCGTTCTTCTCGAACTCGAGCGCCTGCTGCAACGCGCTCAAACTGGCTCCCGTGGTCATGATGCGAACCTCCGTGCGAATGTTTCGTTGTTCTGGTGATTTGTCAGACTTTCTCGAAATCGTCCTTGGACGCGCCGCACACGGGGCAGGCCCAGTCATCGGGCAGATCTTCGAACGCGGTGCCGGGGGCGATACCGCTGTCCGGGTCGCCTTTGGCGGGATCGTAAATGTAGCCGCATGCCTGACATTCGTACTTGCTCATGGTTTTCAAGCCTCCGTTTTCTGTGTTTTGTCCCCGATGGGAGCGCGGCCCGCGGGGGCCGCAGTATCCAAACCCCTTGCGCAAGCGCGGGGTTCCTTGATAGCTGAAAATGTTCAGAGAGTGAGCGACATGCCTTCACGCGCGGACACGCAGCGCGCGCGGCTTCCCATTTTCTTGAGAAGAATGCGGGTCTTGTCCAAAATGGCGTCCACGGCGCGGTCGTCGTGCTCGGGGTCGTGATGGAAAAGAACCAGTGTCTTGACTTGCGCCATGGCCGCGAGGTGTGCGCATTGCTCGTAAGTGGAATGGCCCCACCCTCTGGTCCGGGTAGCGTATTCCCTGGGCGTATACTGCGCATCGTGTACCAGAATGTCTGCGTTTTTGCAGAACTCCGCAAAGGTCTCCATGGCTGTGGCGTCGGGCGCGTCGCTGCCCAGTTCATTGTCCGTCATATAGATGAATGATTTCTTTTTTTCGACGATTTTGTACGAGATGGATCCGCCGGGGTGGTTGTTGCCGAGCGAGAAAATTCTGGCTCTCCCGATTTTTATGCTGTCGTTTTTTCCGCAAATGTTGCAGTGGTTCACATATTCGCGCCGTGCGGGCAGCCCGTCGAATTCCACTGGAAAATAGACATCGCCCATCTGGCGGGACAGAAAATCCGCCACGGTGCGGCCCGGCGCCTGGGGGCAGCCGTATATGGTGATATCGTTTTTGTTGATGTATGCCGGGGCAAAGAATGGAAATCCCTGCACATGGTCCATGTGCCCGTGGCTTAACAGCAAGTGCATGTGAAGGACTCTGTTTTCCTTCATGAGTTTCACACCCAGGGGGCGGATGCCCGTGCCCGCGTCAAGGATGAGATATTCGCCGCTGTCCAGGCGCACCTCGGTGCATAATGTGCTGCCGCCGTATCTGACATACTTTTTTCCGGAAACGGGGATGGAGCCTCTTACGCCCCAGAAGGTAGCTTTCATCGGCGGATCCTTTCGGCAGAATGGGGGCGGCGCGAACGCGGCCGGTTATGCTGCGCCCTCGGAAGCGGGCGGCACAAACACTCTCTGCCCGAGCAACCGGTCGAGCATGAGAAGTCCGTTGCCCTTGTCCCCAACCAGCTTGAGCTGCTGCACCACATCGTCCGCGCTGGCCTCTTCCTCAACCTGCTCCAGCGAAAACCAGGCCAGAAACGACTCTGTGGCGTGATCGTTGTGGTCACGCGCAAGTGACACCAGATCCCGGATGTTCTTGGTCACCTTCTGCTCGTGCCGGTAGGCCTGCTCGAAGATGTCCAGCGGGGACTTGAACTCGCTGGGCGGTTGGTCCAGTGCCTTGAGATCCACGCGGTTGCCATGCTCCAGCACATAATCGTAAAACTTCATGGCGTGCAGATCTTCTTCTTTGGCCTGTATGAGCATCCATTGCGCCATGCCTTTGAGATCGTTGGCGCTGAACCACGAAGACATGGCGAGATAAAGATAACTCGAATAAAGCTCGTTTTTGATTTGTTCATTGAGCGCTTTTTCAAGGGGTTTGCAAAGCATGATATATTCCTCCCGACCCGTGATTGCGTTGGATCACTTGTGGATAGTGTATCACTATCCCGATCATTGTGAAAACCCGGTTAAGTGAAAAAAAGTTTCAGGCCCGCAACACGCGGGCGGGATGGAATTGGCGAGGCAGTTGAGTTATGGCGCGTTCAAGGCAATAATTTTCTACAGCAAGCGCGAGGCGCGCAAGAGAGGCAAAAACTTAAAGCAAGGATAACCACGGAGGCCACGGAGGGCCACAGGGTGCGCGGCCGAGGGCCGCGCGGAAAAGATCTTCCTCCGCGTCTCCGCGTCTCTGCGGTGTCCTTGAAAAAATTGACGCAGAGGGCGCAAGGGTTCGCAGAGGGCGCAAGGAAAGGCGCACGATTTTCTTTGAACTTCAAAGCATGTAGGGCGGCATCGCCGCCGCACTCCGTGTTCTCCGTGATTATACCCGCGGACCCGCATCCCTCTCCGCGGCGGCCTTTCGCACTGCATCACGGCATCGGAACCATCAACAAATCAAGGGAGCCGCTCACATGTCCACAAAAGATTTCGCCGCGTCCACGGGGCGCCACAAATACTGGGAGCTGGTGGAAAAGGAACTCAAGCTGCTGCAGGACGAATGCGGCATGCTCAAGAAGGAACTGCGCCGTCCCGTGGATTGCGCGGTGTGCCGCGCGGACCATTCGGAAACGGTTTTCACCAAGGAAGGGTTCACCTTCGTGCGCTGCCGCAAGTGCGGCCTGGTGTATGTGAACCCCCAGTGCGCCACGGAAAAGCTGCTCGAATCCTATGAAATGAACGCATCGCTCGATTACTGGGTGGATGTGCTGTTGAGCCAGGGCGAGCAGGAATACGACATCAGCAAATTCACGCGCGCCTGCGAGGAACTGGAGGAACTCACACCGGGCCGTCGCGTGCTCGATGTGGGCTGCTCCATCGCCCTGTTCCTGAAAATCGCCAAACAGCGCGGGTGGGACACCGTAGGGCTGGAGTTGAACCGCAAAGCCGTGAAACACGCCGTGGAGGAATACGGCCTGGATGTGCGGCCCCAGCTTCTGGATCAGGCGGATTTTTCCCCCGAATCATTTGATGTGGTGACCCTCTGGGAAGTGCTCGAACATGTGTCCGACCCGCGCGATGTAATTGAGCAATGCTCACGCGTGCTCAAGCCCGGCGGCGTGCTCGCCATCCTGGTGCCAAACCGCGACGCCCTGTCCGCGCGCGTCATGCGCTCCCACTGCTCCTGTTTCGGCGGCCGCAACCATTTGTGGTATTTCGACATCCGCACCCTGTCCGCGCTGCTCGATCAGACCGGCTTCGAAGTCGTGCGCGCCGAAACCCATCTGCATCAGGTTCAGGAAATCCTCACCTACCTCAATTACAAAAACCCCTATTACGACGAGCGCGGGGGCGACGACCTGGATCTTCCCGACGGCCTGCGGCGCAAACTCGAAGACTTCATCATGGACAACATGCTGGGATACAAGCTGCTGGCGTACGCGCGCAAGGTGTCGTAGTTTCTGCGATTGTAGCCTGTAACCCGGCTGATCAATTCGCGTCGAACACGATTTTCACGCCGCGCGCGTCCAAACAAACCGTGCTGCCCTCGGGGAATTCGCCGGAGAGCAGGCGCACGGCCAGCGGGTCCTGCACCTCGCGCTGGATGAGCCGCTTGAGCGGCCGCGCGCCGTACACCGGGTCATAGCCCTGCTCGGCCAGCAGGTCTCGCGCCGCGTCCGTAGCCGTGAGCGTGATCTTGCGCTCCAGAAGCCGCTTGCGGAGCAGGTCCAGTTGCAGGTCCACGATGCGGCGCAGGTCCTCGCGCCCCAGACGGTTGAACACTACGATGTCGTCAATACGGTTTATAAACTCTGGCCGGAACGCGCGTTTGAGCGCATCAATCATGTGCTCGCGCGCGGCCTCGCCCCCGTTCTCCGATTGGTCCAGATACTGCGTCCCGATATTGCTGGTCATGATGATGATGGTGTTTTTGAAATCCACGGTGCGGCCCTGCCCGTCGGTGAGCCGCCCGTCGTCGAGAATCTGCAACAGCGCGTTGAACACATCCGGATGCGCTTTTTCAATTTCATCGAACAGCAACACGGAATAAGGCCTGCGGCGCACGGCTTCTGTGAGCGCGCCGCCCTGGTCGTAACCCACATAGCCCGGGGGCGCGCCGATGAGGCGGCTCACACTGTGCTTTTCCATGTACTCGCTCATATCCAGCCGGATCATGGCGCGCTCGTCGTCGAACAGGAATTCGGCCAGGGCGCGCGCGGTCTCGGTTTTGCCCACGCCGGTGGGGCCGAGGAAAATGAAGCTGCCGATGGGGCGCGCGGGGTCCTGCAATCCCGCGCGCGCGCGGCGCACGCTGTTGCTCACGGCCTCGAGCGCAGCCTGCTGCCCCACGACGCGCTGCGACAGCGCGGACTCCATGCGCAGCAGCTTCTGCGTCTCGCTTTCGAGCATGCGGGACACAGGTATTCCGGTCCAGCGGCTCACCACTTCGGCCACATCCTCGTCGTCCACTTCTTCCTTGAGCATGGATGATTCCTTCTGTAGCGAAGCCAGGCGTTCATTCAATTCCTGAAGTTCGCGTTCCATGCCGGCCAGCTCGCCATAACGCAGCTCGGCCACGCGCTGCAGATCGCCCGCGCGCTCGGCATTCTCGGACTCGGTGCGCGCCCGGTCCATGCGTTCCTTGACCGCGCGGATTTGTTCGATGACGGACTTCTCGTTGCTCCAGCGCGCGCGCAAGGCGCCGCTCTTTTCGCGCAGCCCGGCCAGCTCAACCTCGATGCGCTCCAGGCGCTCTCGGGACGCCTCGTCCTTTTCCTTGTTCAGCGCCTGGCGCTCGATCTCGAGCTGGCGCATGCGCCGCTCGACATCGTCTATATCGCGGGGCATGCTGTCTATCTCGATGCGCAGCTTGCTGGCGGCCTCGTCAATAAGATCAATGGCCTTGTCCGGCAGGAACCGGTCTGCGATGTAGCGGTTCGACAATACCGCCGCGGCCACGATGGCGCTGTCCTTGATGCGCACGCCGTGATGCACTTCGTAGCGCTCCTTGAGACCGCGCAGAATCGAGATGGTGTCCTCGACCGAAGGCTCGTCCACGAGCACGGGCTGGAAGCGCCGCTCCAGAGCCGCGTCCTTTTCCACATATTTGCGGTACTCGTCCAGGGTGGTTGCGCCGATACAGCGCAGCTCGCCGCGCGCAAGCGCCGGCTTGAGCATGTTGCCCGCGTCCATGGACCCCTCGGCCTTGCCCGCGCCCACAATGGTGTGCATCTCGTCTATGAACAGAATGATCCCGCCCTGCGCTTCCTCGATTTCCTTGAGAACGGCCTTGAGCCGATCCTCGAACTCGCCCCGGTATTTGGCGCCCGCAACGAGCGCGCCCATATCGAGCGCGAGCACGCGCTTGCTCTTGAGGCCCTCGGGCACATCACCGTCCACAATGCGCCGCGCCAGCCCCTCGGCGATGGCGGTTTTGCCCGTTCCTGGTTCGCCGATCAGCACCGGATTGTTCTTTGTGCGGCGGCTCAAAACCTGGGTCACGCGCCGGATCTGCTCGTCGCGGCCAATAACCGGGTCGAGCTTGCCGCGCCGGGCCAGGTCCGTGAGATCCACGCAATACCGGGTCAGCGCCTGATACTTGTCCTCGGGGTTTTGGTCCGTGACGCGCTGGCTGCCGCGCACACTGGCCAGCGCGGCCAGCGCCGTGTCATAAGTTATCCGGAATTGTTTCAAAACCGCTGGCAGCGCGCCGGAATTGTCCGACGCAATGGCCATAAGCAGATGTTCGCAACTCACGAAATCGTCGCGCATCTGTGAGGCATGCTTGAGCGATTCATCCAAAATTCTTTTCAGATTTGGGGATATATATGGTTCCACTGCCGCGCCGCTCACCTGCGGGAATTGATCCAGCAAGTCCGCCACACGGGACCGGAGATCGGAAATGTTGACCTCGAGCTTTTGCAGCAGCGGGCGCACAATTCCATCCTCCTGATCAAGCAGCGCCATTAATAGATGTTCTTTTTCAATTTGCTGGTGAGCGCGTTCCGCAGCCTGGGATTGCGCTGCGCCCAGCGCCTCCTGGGATTTGATGGTGAATTTGTCGAGTCTCATGGCTTTGCAGTCCTCCCGCTTATGCCGTAAACAACCCGGGGCAATCTGAAGCATCTTGAGCAAAATGCTCTATTTCTATTTTTATTATATTAGTTGCGTGCTTTGATATCAAGTTAATTGTATATTTTTTTTAGCCAAAAGAAAAAAATCCTATTCCGGCATCGTTTGACAGAATTATAATTAATGGATATCAATAAATAATCGACTTGTACCGGATGCAGGTCTATTCCGCACAATGCACAAAAAAAACCGATGGGAGAACAAGTCATGTTTCAGAAGAAAACGGACCAGGGATTTATAAAAGTATTTGAAGGCGTGGAGCGCAAGACCCCGGTGTACGGAGACAAGACGCTCATGACCGAATTCCGGTTGCGCGGCGGCTGCGAGTTGCCCCGGCACAGCCATCCTTACGAACAAACTGGTGTTTTGGTTTCCGGCCGCATTGTGCTTGTAGTGGGAAAGGACGAGTTTGAAGCAGGCCCCGGCGACACCTGGTGCATTCCCGGAGGCGTGGAACACGGCGCACGGATCATCGAGGACTCGCTGGCCGTGGAAGTTTTTGCCCCGGTAAGGCCGGACTATCTTCCGGAAACCCAATAACCAGCGCCAGAAAAACGCCCACGGAATCACTGGATTTTTACGCAAGTGTGCGGATTCCGCATAATGCGAGACAGATTTTGAACAATTCACTTTAATTAAATTTTACTTCAATGAAGCGATATTTTGCGCATCCCGAGATTGCGGCGCTGTTTTTTTGTGGAAAAAGCTAAAGGTTTGGGACAAATTTGACGATGTATCCAGTGAAGTCATAGACGACTCAAGCATGGTACCGGACATGGAGGTCCGGAGCACTCCAATCAGGGAGGATTAAGAAAATGGCAATCATCAACACAAACATCTCGGCGCTGATCGGTCTCAACAACTTGAGACTGACCAACCTGGGGCTGAAACAGTCCCTGGAAAGGCTGTCCTCGGGTCTGCGCATCAACAAGGGCGCGGACGACCCGTCCGGACTGGCCATCGCCAAGGGCATGGAGGCCCAGATCGGCGGCATCCGCACCGCGGTCATGAACGGCGAAGACGGCATCAGCCTGATCCACACGGCGGACGGCGCCCTGGCCGAGACCCACGACATCCTGATGCGCATGCGCGACCTCGCCGTGCGCGCGGCCAACGAAGCCACCCTCACCAGCCGCGACATCATGCGCATCAATCAGGAACTGCGCAGCCTGAAAGACGAACTCCAGCGCAAGGCGCAAGCCGTCACCTTCAACACCAAAGTCCTTTTCTCGGGCGGCTACATGAGCACAAATGCGCAGATGCTTCAAATCGGACCGGACAATGGAACCAACTACCGGCTGACCATCGAGATTGACATCGTGAACAACAGCGGACTGTTCATGATCAGCGGCACCAGAGGGGCGAACTTCCTCGGCGCTGGCAGCCTCATGATCAGCAACCACGCCGGCGCCGGCGCGCTGTCCATGGCATGGATCGCCATTGATTTCATCAACAGCGCAGTCAATTATGTCAGCGACATCCGGGCATCCCTGGGCATCCAGGAGCGCCGCCTGGGCCACATCATTGACGACCTCAAGGCCGAGGACATCAACATTTCCGCGGCCAAGAGCCGCATCTGGGACGCGGACATGGCCACGGAAATCTCCGAGTTCACGCGTCTTCAGATCCTGCAGCAGAGCGGCACCGCCATTCTGGCGCAGGCCAACGCGCAGCCGCAGAGCATTCTGCAGTTGCTCCGGTAAGGGCAATCCGGCGGGCGCGGCCCGGCGCCGGAGCAGGCTTCACGCCCCGGCGCCCCGCCGCGCACAACCGCCGTTCAACATTTTTATAAACGGGCCGGCAAGCGCATGAATCCGCCGTAGTTTCGCAAACCCGAACGCCGTTGCGCCGCAGGGCGCGGAGCGATTTTCCATGCTCTTTGCTCCATGCGCGGCGCGCGCGGTTTCGGGCGCGGGCGCAATTCATGAGCTTCAACCGGACCGGCCGATGCGCAGCAACGCTCCGGCGATGCGGGCATTGGCATATCCGCCCATTGAGGAGGCGCGATACACGCATCCCGGCCACGGCAGGACGCCGCGGGCCGCGCATGCCGGCATGGACGCTGACAAACAATCATCAGGGAGGATGGTTCATCATGACAGTAGTCAACACAAACATTTCGGCCCTCATCGGTCTCAACAACTTGAGGCTGACCAACCTTGGGCTGAAGCAGTCCCTGGAGAGGCTGTCCTCGGGTTTGCGCATCAACAAGGGCGCGGACGACCCGAGCGGCCTGGCCATCGCCAAGGGCATGGAAGCGCAGATCGGCGGCATCCGCACAGCCGTGATGAACGGCGAAGACGGCATCAGCCTGATTCACACCGCGGACGGCGCCCTGGCCGAGACCCACGATGTGCTTATGCGCATGCGCGACTTGGCCGTGCGCGCGGCCAACGAGGCTACCCTCACCAGCCGCGACATCATGCGCATCAACAACGAACTCCAGTCCCTCAAGCAGGAATTGCAGCGCAAGTCCCAGGCCGTGACCTTCAACACCAAGGTCCTGTTCTCGGGCGGATACTCGGGCACGAACCAGCAGATGCTCCAGATTGGCCCGGACAACGGGACCAACTACCGGCTGACCATCGAGATCTGGGCCATGACCAACAGCGGCCTGTTCATGATGAGCGGCACCAAGCAGGCCAACTGGCTCGGCGCGCGCAGCCTTATGATCAGCAATCACGCGGGCGCGGGCGCGCTGTCCATGGCCTGGCGCGCCATTGATTACTTGAACAGCGCCATCAATGTGGTGAGCGACTTGCGCGCCTCCCTGGGCATCCAGGAGCGCCGTCTGGGCCACATCATTGACGACCTCAAGGCCCAGGACATCAACATCTCTGCCGCCAAGAGCCGCATCTGGGATGCGGACATGGCCTCGGAAATCACCGAGTTCACGCGCCTTCAGATCCTGCAGCAAAGCGGCACCGCCATTCTGGCGCAGGCCAACGCGCAGCCGCAGAGCATCCTGCAACTGCTGCAGTAACCGCAGGGCATGCCGGGCGCGCGGAGCGCGGCCCGGCGAACAAAACCTATAGATCAGTCCGGCCGCGGGCTGGCGGATCCGCAGGGATCCGGGCCACGCAGCGGCGGTCAAAGGGAGCAAGGCGTCAGGCTTCGTCTTATGCGCGCATGCGCCGCGCATTGCGTTGCCCGGCTCCTGCCATCAGCAGCGAAAGCGCCGCGCAAGCGGCTTTCGAGTGATGCATTGCATATGAACACAAACTCTGCGGGGAGGTGATGCAAACTCAATCAGCAATTCAGGAGGATTGGCGCGGGATGCGCCCGCGCCAGCCGGACATGGATGACCGGTTACGGCTAAAAACATGGAAGGAGCAACACTCAAATGTCAGTCATTAACACTAATCTTAGCGCACTGATCGGCCTCAACAATTTGAGGCTCACAAACCTGGGCCTGAAACAGTCCCTGGAAAGGCTCTCCTCGGGCCTTCGCATCAACAAGGGCGCGGACGACCCGAGCGGCCTGGCCATCGCCAAGGGCATGGAATCCCAGATCATGGGCATCCGCACCGCGCAGATGAACGGCGAGGACGGCATCAGCCTGATCCACACCGCGGACGGCGCCTTGGCCGAGACCCACGATGTGCTCATGCGCATGCGCGATTTGGCCGTGCGCGCGGCCAACGAGGCCCCCCT
>Ga0101944_10007992_pt1 | contig 10302 bp, 8 predicted proteins | sample DewCreD2012metaG_FD_75245 | JGI IMG/M metagenome (GOLD analysis project Ga0101944, IMG submission 75245) | Hot spring sediment bacterial and archeal communities from British Columbia, Canada, to study Microbial Dark Matter (Phase II) - Dewar... ...
GCTCCGCCGCCCGCCCTCCGCTCAATTGTCGGCCGTGGCCGCCAGCCGGCGGAGCTGCCGGCTCAGGCCGATCCGGTCGTCCACCCGCGCCGGGAATTCCGGCAGGTCCGCGCCCACCGGCAGGCCGTACTCCTCGCCCCCGCCCTCCCCCGGCCCCGGGGCGCAGCGCAGGTCCGCGAACACGCGCGCCGCGGGCGCGTTGCGCGCCGTGCGGACATAGCGGCAGACCAGCCGCTCCAGGCCCGCCTCCGCCGCGGCGCGCAACAGATACGCCAGATAGGCATGCTCGATGCGCTTGCCCTGAATGCGGCAGGACAACATCAAGTCGCGCAGCACCGCCGCCCCGCCGCCGACGCTTAGCAACGAAAAGCCGACGATACCGTAACTGCCGAACCGGTCTTCGCAGCGCAGCACCACCGGCGCCGGATTCCCCCCCCGGCGCAGCGCGTCCAAAGCCTCCCGTCGGTAGCGCGTCCCCGAAAAATTGAGCTGGTTGGTCCGCTGCACCAGCTCGAAAACCCGCTCGGCGTTCTGTTCGTCCAGCGGCTCCAGCCGCAGCCGGATGTCGCAGGAGCGCAGGAAAGCCTCGTAATCCTGCGCCGAGGCCTTGAACTCGGCCTGCCGCCGCCCTTCCTCCCGGTACAGCCGGCGGCGCTGGCGCGAGTCCTCGGTCACCGGCACGTCGAACTCCGGACGCGCCGGCAGGCCGGTCAGTTCGCCGGCATCGTAGACGCGCACCTCGGGCAGCGCGGCCTGCACCTCGGCCCGCTCGAAGGCCGCGTCGTCCACGAAGGCCGCCGCGTCCGCCCCCAGGTTCAGCTCGCGCACGATCTGCGCCAGATTGGCGCTCTTCGGCTCCCAGTCGATGCGCGGGTGCAGGAACAGGTCCCAGATGCCGAGGCGTTCCAAAACCCGCCGCGCGTCGTCGAAATTGTTCTTGCTCGCCACGCTCATGAGAATGCCGCGCTGGTCCAGCGTCTCGAGCGTCTCGCGCACGCCCGGCCGCAACGCATACTCGCGGTCCGGATTCTCGATCAGGATGCCGTCCCACAGGGTGTTGTCCAGGTCGAAGACGACGAGCTTCACCTTCCGCGCCGGCGCCGGCGCCGCCGGCCGCGCGCGCCGCACCCAGCCCAGATACAGAAACTCCAGCAGCCGCGGAGCTTCGATCAACGGCACCAGGCAGACGCGAAACAGCCGGCGCCGGTCGATCACCGCCCACACCGGCGCGGCAGGCAGGTCCAGCGTGTTCCAGCCGGGCTGCAACTCGGCGACGGTCCGATAACTCCGGCCGCCCTGAGAGGCGCCGAAGCCCGAAACGGTCACTTCCAGGCGGAGCGGTTCGCGATGCGGATTGCCGACCAGGACCAGCAGCGCGTCGGGCGCGGGCTGGCCGGGCCGCGCCGCCCAGCGGTTCAGCAGCCGCGGCAGGCGGTTGCCCGCGCCGCGGATCAGATCCGCCGCCCGCCACTGCGCCCGCGCCGGCAGCCGGCGCCCCGCGCTCTGGAGCGCGAAACTCAGCCGCCCCAGCCGCGGAATCCAGCGCGCGCCGCGCGCGTAGCGCGAGCGCGGCACGCACCAGGCGTTGCCCACGCAGATGATCTGCCCCCAGGGGCGGAACAGGGCCTCGACGAGGTAGGGAAACAGCGGATGCCGGAGCGGCCGGACCACCAGCCCGTCCTCGAAGCGGCGGCAGCGGCCGACCGGGCCGCGCTCGAACAGCGCGCAGCTCGCGTGGCAGTCCGGCGCGGCGCACTCCGTGCAATGCTCGCCCGGAAACTGCCAGCTCAAGTGCGTCACGGACTCCAGCGCCGGCAGCGCGTCCGGAACCTCCAGCCGCGCCAGTCCCTGCGCGGCCCGAAAGGCTTCGTGCACGGCGGAAACGCCGATCTGTGCCACTTCCATCATCGCGCCGCCATCCGTTCCAGCGCTTCCTTGAGGTAGGGCGTCTGGCGCCGGTCTTGCGGGTCCAGCGCGCCGCCGCGGCAGCGCGCGGCGGCTTCCAGCAGCCGCCGCCCCTCCTCGCAGCGCCCCTCCAGCAGCGCCAGGCTCGCCAGGTTGGCATACAGCCGCCAATCCCGGTCGTCCAGCGCCAATCCTCGCTCGAAATACATGCGCGCCGCGCCGAAGTTGAAGAAGGGCGTCAGCATGGCGTAACGGCCGGTCTTGAAGCAATACTTGCTTTCCAGCGCCCGGCGCTGCGGCGGCGTCAGGGTTCGGTTCAGAAACACGGCCAGCCGTTCGTCCGGATCGGCGGGCGCGGCAACGGGCGCCGGCCAGAGCTTGCGGGCGGCCAGACCGCGCAGCAGTTCCTGGGCGATGATGGCCTGGCCCCGCGGCGTGGGGTGGCAATTATCGCAGATCAGGTCGAACCCGACCAGTCCGTGTTCCGCATGCGCCGTCAATGCCGCTTCGGCATCGACCAACACCGCGTCGAACTCCGCCGCGGTTTCGCGCACCGCGCGATTGAACTCGCTCAGGGCGCGCCAGGGCACAGGATCCAAATCCCGGGCGCGTTCGAAAAGAGCGCGCGCGGCCTCGTAGTCTGCGGCCGCGGCGCGCGACCGGGCGCTTTCGAACAACGCCGCCGCTTCCGGCGCGGCCGTCCCGGCCGGCGCGCCGCCGAGCGCGGCGGGCGGAGTTGCGCCCGCCGGCGGCCAGTCAGCCAGATTCGAGGGCGCCGTCAGCAGCACCAGCGGGACGCCCCGGCGCTGCGCCAGCGCGGCCATGGCGCGCAGGTTCTCGCGGTACACCCGGGCTTTTTCCCGGAAGAGCGCCGAATCGCGGTCGTAGGTCCGCGGCGCGCTGAAGGGGTTGGAACCGAACCGCGGCCCGAAAGCCTTCCCGGCCACCCGCAACGCCGAGCGATACAAGGCGCTGTGCAGCAAGCGACGGTAGAGCCGACCCTCGACGCGCGGATGGAGATACTCGTTGTGGCCGCTGAGCACAATCAATACGTCGGGCTCCCGGCGGATCGTGCGCTCCAGGGCCCACAAGGCCCGCGTCGAGGAACCGCCGGGAACCGCCAGGTTGAAAATTTCCAGGCGCTGGTCCGGCCGCGCCTGGCGCATCCAGAATTCGAGCTGCGCCAGGAACCCCCACTCGGGGATCGGCAGGCCCGCCACCGTGGAGCCGCCGTAGGCCAGCACGCGAAACGCGCCCGGCGCTTTCGGCGGCAGGCGCGTCTGCGCCGTCGCCCGGTCCGGCCGCAGGCGTTCCAGCGCGCGCGCCAGTCCTTCCAGCGCGGCCAGCGCCACGGCCGCGGCGCACAGGGCCAGGCCAAGCTTCAGCGCCGCGCGCCGCCCGCGGCGCGCGCCCCGTGCCGGCGGAACCGTCGACGTCATCCCAGCACCCACGTGACTTTGTGCGGCAGAAACGCGAACTTGCGTTTGAACCGCCGCAGCGTTTCGCCCGCCCCGAAGTACATCTCGTTGAGGTAGTACTTCGCCCGCGGATACCGCTCCCGGAGTTCCCGCGCCATGCCGCTCAGCAGCAGCGGCACCACCCCGTCGGCCTGGCGCGCCGCGTGGCCGTAGAGCTGCTCGATCATGAAGGCCTCGCCGCACACGAACACCCCGGCGTAGGCGCACAGGACCCCGTTCTGCAGCACGCCGAAGTACGGATAGTCGTGCACGTTCGTGCGGCTGGGCGGATCGTCGCAGGGCTTGACCTCTCCGCGCAGCAGGGCCTCGGGCATCCGCCCCTGCCGCACCTCGGCGGAGGCGTGAATCGCCCGCATGTCGGCCAGATAGTCGTTGTGCCGGATGCGCTCGAACCGGTACCCCAGCCGCTGCGCCTTTTTCAGGTTCCGCCGCGCGGCCGGCTCGATCCGCGCCAGCCAGTCCTCGAAGCGCGGCGGCATGGGGCACAAGGCCACGCCGTAACGCCAGTTGCGCAGCAGCGGGCACCAGCGCTTGCGCGAGCGGGTTTCGGCGTAAAACGCCCGCGTCAGCCGCTCGTAGAACGGATCGTTGTCCCGCGTCTCGCGCAGCATCAGGTCGATCGTCACGGCCGGCAGCCGCGCCAGCGTCAGCCCATCCCGCCACAGGCGCCCCAACAACGTCATGGCCGCACCCGCAGCACGTCGAAGATGTCCGAAGTGAACACGGTTTCCCCCTTCACGTCCCGGCCGTAGCGCTCCCGCAGGTAGCGCTGGTAGAGCGGAAACTCCTCGCGCGGGTCGCAGATCAGAAACAGGTCCTCGCGCTCGGCCAACGCGCGGTGCAGATCCTCAATCCCAAATTCGCGCAGCCGCCGCTGCGGGCCGGGCAGCCGTTGGGCGCTGCTCAACGGAAAAATCCGGAACGCCTCCAACCGCCGCGCGTCCGCGGCAGGGGGCCAGTAGGGCCAGGGCAAGGCCCAGCCCCACACGGCATAAAGTTGCCGCGGCTGCGGATTCAGGCGCGCCAGCGCCGCGGCCAACGCCGCCTGATCCCGCCGATTTTCGCGCGACTGCCAACGGTAGGAGGCCAGCGCCCAGCGCGCCGCCCACAGGACGCACACGGCCGCCGCGGCAAGCGCCGCGAGCCGCGCCCGCCGCGGCCAGCCCGCCCCCGCCCGCCCCGCCGCGGAGGCGCTCCACGGCCAGACGCCGATCCAGGCCACGGCCGCGAACATCGGCAGATACACCCGCGGCGGCGGCGGTTTGCGGGCATAGATCAGGTAAACGGTCAGCACCGCCACTGTCGCCAAACCGACGACCAACTCCAGCCAGGCCCGCCGTCCGGCGCCGGCGAGCAGCAGGCCGGCCACGGCCGCCAGCAGCGCATGCCGCGCCCAGGGCGTCCCCAGCGCGCGCCGCGTCTGCCGCGCCACCTGCCGCCACGGCAAACCCGTTTTGAGCGGCGGCACCCGCTCCAGAATGGCGCGCAGCCGCTCCGCGCTGAACACCTCCGGATCCAGAAACCAGTAGCGCCGCAGCATGCGGTAGTCGTTCGCCGACCAACCGGCCGGCGCCAGCGCGGCCCGCAATCCGGCTTCGTCCAGGCCTTCCAGCACGTCGTCATCCACGAAGCGGCACAGCAGCGGGTCGAATTCCACAAACTCGCGCCAACCCGGCGCGCGCTCGCGCGCCAGCCGGTCCGCCTGGCGCAGCCCGGCGCTGAGCGCCAGCGCCGCCGCCAGCGCCAGCAGCGCCGCGGCCCGGCGTTTCGCAGGCCAGGTCCAGAGCCGAACGGCCAGCAGCGGCAGCAAGAGCAGCAAGGCCAGCGCCAGCGACAGCCAGCGCACCATGCCGCCCAGCGCCACCAGCAGCACGGCCGCCGTCCAACCCCGCCGGCCCAGCGCTTCCCCGCCGGCGATCAGCCACAGCCCGGCCGCGGCGGCGAGGCAGCCGACGGTCGTGAATTGCAGGTTCAGCAGCATCTGCGCGCCCAGCAGCGCGAAGTACAACACATAAACGGCGCAGCCGCGGCGCCAATCCGCGCGCCGCAGGACGGCCCAAAGCACCGCCGTCTGCGCGGCAAACAGGACGCCGACCAGATACAGCGCGTACCACGGCCAGCCCGGCGCGGCGCGGTAGAGGGTCTTCAAAACCCAGCCCAGGCCCACGTGCGTCCAGAGCAGAAAGGCGGTCGGCGCGGGGTCGGTGCAGACGCCGGCGGCCTGGAACAGCATGGCCACGTCGTCGTTCGTGGCAAACCGCGCCGTGCCGGCCAGCCACACGGCCAGGAACAGCGCCGCCTGGAGCGCCACGGCCGCCAGCAGGGGATATCGCCGTTTCATCGCTCAGTACCGCACCCAGCGCGGAAACAACACCTTGGCCCGGAAGCGGTCGAAATCCGTCCCCACTTCCGCCTGGATTCGCCGCAGCCGGTAGGGATCGAACCCGCGCCGGGGATTGACCCCGTGCTCGTAGAGGCAGGCGTAGCGGTAGCCGGCCGCCCGCACCCGCTGCGCCAGCGCCTCGGTCACCGCGCCGGCGCGGCCCACCGGATACGCCAGCGCCATCACCGCCGCGCCGCTCTGTTCCTCGATCCGCCGCCGCGCGCCGGCCAGTTCCGCGTCCAGCGCGGCGGCCTCGGCCACGCGCTCCAACAGCGGGTGGCTCTGAGTGTGGCTGCCGATTTCCATCCCGGCCGCGACCAGCCGGCGCACGTCGTCCCAGGTCATCATCAGCCCTTCCGCCAGCGCCCGCGGCGGCGGATCGGACTGCGCCCGCAGGTCCTCCAGCAGGCGCCGCCGCGCCTCGTCCGGCAGGGCCTTGGCCAGCCGCAGCAGGCGCTGCTGCGCCTGCCGCTGCTGCTCCGGCCCGGCCACGGGCAGCGTCTCGCCGCCCGCCTCCGGCCCCAGGCGCAGCGCTCCCGCCCGCGCGTGCCGCACGCGCCAGGCCGCCTCGTCCCACCACGGCAGGATGCGCTCGTCGAGGTAGCCGGAGGTGACGAAAAACGTCGCCGGCACGCCGTAGCGGCGCAGCACGGGCAAGGCCAGGTCGTGATTGTCTTTGTAGCCGTCGTCGAAAGTCACGATCAACGGCCGGCGGCGTTCCCAACCGCCGGCGGCCAGGTCGGCGAAGGTGAGCGGTTCGAAGTGCCGCGCCACGAACTCCATCTCGCGTTCGAACTCGGCGCGCGTGCAACTGAGCACGCCGCTGTCGAGCGGATAGTCGCGGGGCCGCCGCTCGACCACCCGATGATAGGCCAGGATCGTCAGGCGCGGCAGCGCGCGGCGCCGCAGCCCCCAGGCGCCGGCGGCCAGAACGCCGCCGGCCTTGAGCAGCCGGCAGAGGGCGTCGGTGCGCGTCATCGGCGGGCCTCCCGGCGTGCGCGCCGGCGCCAGGCTCGCCCGGCGCCGGCGAGCGTCTCGCACAGCGCGCACCACCGCGCCTTCCAGCCCGGACGCCGCAGCCGCCAGGAGGAAACCGGCGCGGCCCGGTCCGTCCAGTGGTACTTGTAAGAATCCGGCCCGGCTTTGAACAGATGATACTCCTCCAGCCCTTCCGCGATCGCCTCCTCGATGATGAACCCCTGGCAGACGCTGCCGGGACTGTACTCCGCCCAGCGCCCCGCCGCGGCGCCCGAGTTGTAGTAGTACAGACGCGGCCCGTGGCGCAGCAGATGGTACAGCGCCAGCGGCTCGTCGTTCAGGGTCAGCAGCGCCAGGCGGACGCCGCCCGCCGCCGCCAGCCGCGCCGTGGCCTTTTTCAAAAACGTCCCGAAGGTCTCGCTGGCGAAACACCCCGCCCGGCCCCGCGCCGCCCAGGAGCCTTGATGGAGGCGGACGAACTCCGGCCATAATTCCATGACGGCGGATTCGGACTCCGCCAGGCGAAAGGCCAGCCGCCCGGCCTCCGCCAACCGCTTGCGCTTGTAGCGCGCCAGCCGCCGACTGTTGCGCGAGAGGCTGGCGAGGTATTGCTCCCAGGTGTCCGGCAGCGGGATGAACGGACAGCGCGCCCGGCCGAACTCCGCGGCGCGCCAGCCCGCCGCGCTCCGCCGCAGCGCGTCCAGACTGGCCGGCCGATCCGTCCGCACGTCCCGGGCCACGATCTCGTCCCAGCCGGGGTCCGCGGCCAGCGCGGCGGCCAGCGCCGGAACGCACGCCGCTTCGCGGTCGGCGGCGACGATCAGGTCCAGAAACTCCGAACAGGTTTCGTCGGCCTCCGCCTCGCCGGTGCCCAGGAACTCCAGACGGCGCAGCCACACGCCCCAGGCGCGCGCCGTCCGCCGCACGAACGGCGCCAGACCGATCAGTTCCCCGTCTGCCGTGCGCGCCGCCAGCACCTGCAGCTCGCGCGCGGTTTCCGCCCGGCGATAGGTTTCCCACCAGGACCACAGCCATTCCCAGGTCAGCATCGGCCCGGGATTGCGGCTGCGCTCCAGCAGCGCGTTCCACTCGCCGCGCAGGGCGGCGAAGTCGGTCTCGGCAAGCCGAACGACGGAGATCATGGACTGCCCTGCATGTGGAAGGAACCCGCTCCGTCCGGTCCGTCGGTCCTCACGGTCGCCACGGCGGGCGACCCTCCAATCCCGCAACCTGGTGGGACGGCCGCCGCGCCGTCCGCCGGCTCCTGTTTCCTACAGCTTTCGCGCCACGTAGTAGAGGAACGAGGAGCGGCGATCGTCGTCCTGCGGCCCCAGCCGCGCGCCTTGCTTGTCGTAGGTCTCGAGCAGGGCAAAGCCCGTTTCCGCCAACTGCGCCGCCTGCCGCCGCCGTTCGATATAATACGACAGCAGCCGAAAGCCGTGCCCGCAATCGTTGAGCACCGCGTAGCCCTCGCCGAACGTCTGCGCGGAACGATAGCGCGCGTGGTTCCAGGATTCGACCAGCCAGACGGCCAAGTTCCGCGCCAGCTTCAAGGGATGGCCCGTCCAGGCCGGTCGTGGCTCGGCCCGGGCGCCGGAAAAGTTGAGGTTGTGCGACGAAAACACGAACAAGCCGCCGGGCGCCAGCACGCGGCGAATCTCCCGCAGCGCGGCCAGCCGGTCCTCGTGCCCCACGTAATCCAGCGTATTGAACGAGCAGAGCGCGACATCGAACGCGCCGTCGGCCAGGCCGGTCATGCGGCGCATGTCGCCGACGACGACCGGCACGGCCGGAAACTTGCTTTGGAACCGCTCGACCATGGCGGGCGAGTAATCCAGGCCCAGATACTGGCGGCTGTACGCCAGCAGCGCCGGCGTCGTGCGCCCCGCGCCGCAGCCGATGTCCAGAATGCGGCGGTCCAGCAAATCCGCGCGGTAGCGCTCGAAGATCGTCTTCTCGACGGTCCAGACCGCGTCGCGGCCCGCGTATTCGCGGACCACGTCGCGGCGTTCCCATGTCCGCCGGTTGAGTTCGTCGGGTTTCATCGCCGCTTCCGCTCGCCGCGGCCTGCCGCCGAAGCCTTGGCCCGGCCAGGAAGACGACCCTTGGTTTCCCTGTCCTGGAGACGATCTCCGTGTCGTCCTTCCGTTACGCGCCGGCGCGCCGCCTACGTCCGGTTCAGCAAAATCTTTCCCAGCAGGAGCAGACGCCATTCCGGCCGGCGTTGTTCCACCTTCAGGCGCCCCGGCCACAGCCGCCAGGAGCGCAGCAACAGCCGCAAGGCCCGGCCCCGCCGGCCGCAGGCGGCGTAGGACCAGGCCGCGGAAACGCAGCGGCCCGCCAGGGCGCGCCGGCGCCAGCGCCGAAACGGATACAACACGCCGTCGGGCGCGAACGCCTTGGCGTACACGGCCTCGATCTGCGGCAGGAAGCGGTCCTGATCCATGCACAGGCTCCCCGGCCGCTCGCGGTAGCGCACCAGCGGAACCTCCAGCTTCACGACTTCGCCCGCTGCCGCCACCCGCATCCACAAGTCGATGTCCTCCGGCCCTCGGAAGCGCTCGTCGAAGCCGCCGACGCGGCGCAGCGTTTCGGCGCGCGCCAGAACGGTCGATGTGGGCACGGGGTTTCCCTCGACAAATTCCTCCAGCGCGACTCGCCGCTCGCGCGACGGCAGGTCCTCGGACCGGGGGCGCTTCCCCGCGTTCTCGCCGAACAGCACCACGCCGCCGCAGAGCATCAGCGCCTCGGGATGCCGGGCCAGGGCCTCGATCTGCGTCTGCAGACGCCAGGGCAGCCAGGCGTCGTCGCCGTCGAGGAACGCGATCCACTCCCCGCGCGCCCGCTCCAGGCCGGCATTGCGCGCCGCGGCCGGCCCGCGGTTCTCTGGCAGGCGCAGCGCCACGGCGCCGGGCAGGGCCGCCTGCGCCGCGCGCCAGGTGTCGTCCGGCGAGTGGTCGTCCACCACGATCGCCTCCAGATCGCGGAAGGTCTGCGCGGCGACGGAGGCCAGCGCCTCGGCGATCGTGTCCTCGGCCCGGTAGGCCGGCACGATGACGGAAACGCGGGGCGGCGCGGGGGCGTTCACGGTTTCACGAGCGAGCGGAGTTCCGCGCACACGCGCCAGACGGCGGCTTCCGGCAGTTCCGGATACAGCGGCAGCGACAGCAGCTCCTGCGCCAGGGCTTCCGTGCGCGGCAAACTGCCGGGCTTGTGCCCCAGAAAGGCGTAGCCGCGCATCAAGTGGATCGGATGCGGATAATGAATTCCCGTTTCGATCTCCCGGCGCGCCAGATCGGCGCGCACGGCGTCCCGCCGGGGGGTCTTGATGACATAGAGATGATAGGCGTGCTCCACGCCCGCGCCGGGCGCCACGCGCTGCACGCCGCCGTGCAGGTTGGCGTTGTACACCTCGGCCAGCCGGCGCCGCCGCCCGAGAAACTCCGGCAAATGCTTCAGCTTCACCCGCAGCACCGCGGCCTGCAGTTCGTCCAGCCGGCTGTTCACGCCTTCGCGTTCGGCATAGTAGGCCTCGTCGAACCCGTACATGCGCAGGCG
>Ga0101944_10007994_pt1 | contig 10297 bp, 8 predicted proteins | sample DewCreD2012metaG_FD_75245 | JGI IMG/M metagenome (GOLD analysis project Ga0101944, IMG submission 75245) | Hot spring sediment bacterial and archeal communities from British Columbia, Canada, to study Microbial Dark Matter (Phase II) - Dewar... ...
TAGTTGCGCTCGGGACGGCCGTCCGGCGCGAACGGCCAGATCAGAAAGAAGTTCGAGCCGACGAACCGGGTCACCTGCTTCTGTGGCAGGCCGACGATGTTCTGGGCGTGGTCGCGAACGAACGCGTCGAGCTGCCGGTACTGGTCGGCGTCCTCGGGCCTGGGAAAGTGGAACATCGCTCGGACGCGGATGACGCCCGGCGGCATCGTGATGAGGCTCTCGACCCGGGTCTGGAGCAGCCGGTCGAGCGCGCCGTAGCTGTACAGCGGAATCGCCGCGGCGAGGCCGACCGCGGCCACGAGGCCGAGGAACGAAACCGTGAACAGCCGCCAGTTGCGAGAGCTACGCTTGAGCGCGAACCCGAACGCCGAAGCGACGCCTATCGCGATGATGGTCAGTCGATCTGTCAACGCGTCCTGCTTGGTCAGACTGCGGCGATCTTCCCTCTCCTGCTTCGCGGGAGAGCGCGGCGCCGATTGTGCCTTTCGGCCGCGAGCAGCGTCAAGGCTTGCGCGCGATCAGCAGCGTCCGGTGCTCGTTCGCGGCGATGCCGCGTCGCCGCTGCTCTGTCCCTCCCAAGCTAAGACTCGCGTCCTTGATCCGCTAGCGCCTCGTCGATCGCCCGCCGGCTGATACCAGCGAGCACCGGGTTGGTGTGCTGGTAGTAGGGGAGCGCGATGACGCTGATGGACAGCGCCCAGCCGCGACCGCGTGTCCAGGTTGCGTCGTCGACCCCCAGTTCCGCCCGGAAGATCTCGCGCGCCTCGCCGGAGAACAGGTTCCAGGCGACGATCAGGTCGCAGGCGGGATCCCCGATGCCCAGGCACCCGAAGTCGATCACGGCGCTCAGCCGGCCGTCTCGCAGGAGTAGATTGCCGGATTGCAGATCGCCGTGGATCCAGACCGGCGGCGCATCCCAGGCTGGCGCCCGCAGGGCCGATTCCCACGCCGCGGTGAGCGCGTCGGTATCGAGCATTCCTCGGCACTCCGCAATCGCGGCGCGCGTCCGCGAGTCACGCTCTGCCAGCGGAACTCCCCGGCCGGAGTTGTGATCGCCGGGCGGCGGCCCACCGGTCGGATCGACCCGGTGGAGCGCGGCGACGAACCGCGCCAGATCGCGCGCCATCTGGCCGAGATCGGCGACGCACTCGACGGTCGCGCTCCCGCCCTTGAGCCACCGGTAGACGGACCAGCACCAGGGATAGCCCTCGCCGGGCATCCCCATCGCAAGCGGAACCGGTATGTCGAGTGGCAGCAGAGGAGCGAGCTTTGGCAGCCACCGGTGCTCCTTAGCCACCTGACCGACCGCCCAGTGGATGCGTGGCATCCGCACGACCATATCGTCACCGAGCCGGTAGAGCGCGTTGTCGGTGCCGGCGGAGGGGACCGGCTCGATCTTGAGGTCCGCCCATCGTGGATGCTGCGCGGCGAGCAGTCGCCGGACGAGAGCAGAATCGGTATCGACCTCGTCGGCATGCATCCTGCCGGTGGGCATTCTGGCCTCCTGCATCGCCGGGTCTAGCAAGCGTATCGCCATTCTTGACGAAGCGAGCCAGCGCGTGTTATATCCATAGTAAGTTACTGTTCTTAGTCCAGTATCTTGCCTCGACTCCACGACGGCCATCCGCCAGAGGGTACCCGCGCATGGTAGACCGCTCCGCTCTCAAGACCAACCAGGCCAGCATCGTCGTGCTGCTCCTGGCCGCGTTCATCCTCGACCTCCCGCTCCTCGTCGCGCTTGTCGCGGCGGCGATGATCGTCGGCAGCGCCTGGCCGGAGGCTGGCCCGTTCCGCCAGCTCTACCAGCGCGTCCTCCTCCCGGCCGGCATCCTCCACCCCCGCCCGGCCCAGGAAGATCCCGCGCCGCACCGGTTCGCTATGGGCCTCGGCGCGGCGTGCCTCGTTGTCGCCACGGCACTGCTGGTCCTCGGCGCAGCGTTCGCCGGATGGGCATTCGCCTGGCTGGTCATCCTGCTGGCCGGCGTCAACCTCGCGCTCGGCTTTTGTGCCGGCTGCTTCGTCCACTACCAGCTTTGGCGCCTCGGCGTGCTGAGGACAGCCCACCGGGAGGGACACGCATGACCGAGCGCCTCGCGATAGTCCTGGCGATCGCGCTCGCCGGCGCGGCGCTGATGCTCGCCGCGCGCGTCTACCTCAACTGGCGACGCTCGCGCGCCATCCTGCCCGCCTCGGCCGAAGCTGCCGCCCGCGTGCCCACGGTCGTCTACCTGTACACCGCCGAATGCTCCGTCTGCCCCCAGCAATCTCGCGTGGTGGACGCGCTGGCCGCACGCCACGCCGACGACCTGCGCGTGTTGCGGATCGACGCGCTGACGCAACCGGACCTGGCCGACCGTTACGGCGTCTGGACCGTGCCGGCCACGATTGTGGCAGATCCAGCGGGCCGGACCGTCGCTGTCAACTGCGGCCTGGCATCGGTCAACAAGCTAGAGCGGCAGATCGCGGCGGCGGTGGAGGTCGGCCCGGATAGCGAGGCACGCTCATCGCGGGAGCCGGCCAGGGCCGCGTGACGGCTTGCCCGCTCGGCAGATTTTGCGTCATCCTGGCCTCCTCTCCCGCTGCGCGGGGGAGGAGGCCAGGGAGTGGGGGAAGGTCTCTACCTCCCCGGGAATAGCTCGGCCAGGCCGGCCTTCTGCTTCCGGCACCACTCGGCGACGATGCTGATGTCCCAGCCGATGCAGAAGTCCTTCACGCCCATATCGATGAACGGCTTGGCCTGCTCGAAGCTCCCGATCTCGACCCGCGGGCGCACGCCCATCTTGATCGCGGTCTCGATCATCCGCTTGTGCGCGCCCTGCACCTTCTCTCCACGGCCCTCGCCAGCGAGCCCTACACTGATCGAGTAGTCGGTCGGCCCGAACTGCACCATGTCGATGCCAGGCACCGCGAGGATCTCCTCCAGGTTCTCCATCGCGCCTTTCTTCTCGATCATGAGGGCGATGACGGTCTCCCGCATCGCCTTGACCCACTCCTTCTGGTCGCCGTAGACGTAGCCGATCGCCCGGCGCATGCCGGCGCCGTGAGTGCCGCCGTCCTCGGGGGTCTCGGCGCGGACGATTCGAACGCACTCGCGCGCGTCGTCGGCGGTCCGGATGTCCGTGAACAGCACGTTCTGGATGCCGGCGTCGAGCGAGCGAGTCGCGATGAACGCCCGGCTCGGCTCCTCGACCTTCATCATCGAGGACATATGCGGGAAGAGATCAATCGCCCGCCCGACGTCCTCGAGCTGGGGCAGGGACCAGGACGAATACTCGCCGACGTACTCGATGTAGTCGAACGAGCCCTGGGCGCACACGATCTCGAACATCCCCGGCCACGGGCAGATGATGTGCGTACCGATGGTCGGCTTGCCCTCGTTGAGCAGTTGGCGTAGACGATTTGCTCTCATAGTGTCTCCCCCTTGAGTCGTGAGCGTACTCGTGATCGTTCGGCGCCTAGTGTACAGCAGAGGGACATCCCTTAGCCCCCTGTCCCCCATTCCCACTGCCCGCCTTCGGCCAGACGGCGCGGGAAGGGGCGAACGGCAACGCAAGCTCCCGCGCGTGGGCCCCTCTCCCGCTGCGCGCAGCGGGAGAGGGGCGCCGAAAGCGGGTTGAGGGAACCGTCTAGTCCACGTCTCCGATCGTGTTGCCCGGCACCTGGTAGTATCCCAGCTTCCGGGTATTCCACTCGTCGGTCGGGTTGAAGTAGCCGGTGGTCTCCAGGTACTCCTTCCGCAGGTGCTCCCGGATGACCTCCTCGTTCAGGTCGACGCCCAACCCCGGCTTCTCGGATACGGAGACGTAGCCGTCCCACCCCTTATCGCCGGGCAGCGAAGTCTCGAGCCCGGTCACCAGGTCCTTCCACCACGGTAGCAGGTCGACGAAGTGATTCTCGAGGACTAGGAACGACTTCGTGGCGGCGGCGCAGTGGATGTTCGCCATCATGCCGATCGGCGACCCGGCGAAGTGAAACACGCTCGGCATGCCGTACTCGGCGCCGTAGTCCGAGATGCGCTTCGTCTCGCGGATGCCGCCCGCGGTCTCGAGGTCGGGCTGGAGGATGCGAACGGCTCGCCGCTCGATCATCTCGCGGAAGTTCCGCAGGTGGTAGGTATTCTCGCCGTTCAGCGTGGGCGTGCGGATCGCCCGCGTGATCTCGCAGAGGCCGTCGACATTGTAGTCGGGCACCATGTCCTCGAGCCAGGAGAGATCGTACTCCTCGAGCGCGTTGCCAAGCCGGATGCAGTCGTCGACCGAGAGTGGTCCGAAGTGGTCGATGCAGAGCGGCAGCTCGGGGCCGACGGCCTTGCGGACGGCGGCGACGATCTCGCGGAAGTAGCCAATGCCGCGCTGGGTCAGCCGCCCGCCGGACATCGAGCCCTTGATACCGGCTCGCTCGAAGATGCCGATGCCGACATCGAACTTGACCCAGGTGTAGCCCATCTCCTGCCGACCCTTGACGCGGCGGGCGTAGGACTCGGGCGTTGCGTCGCGCGGTGTGGGCGTGTCGGCGTAGCAGCGGATCTTGTCGCGATACTTGCCGCCCATGAACTGGTAGACCGGCACGCCGTAGACCTTGCCGGTGAGATCCCAGAGCGCCATCTCAATGCCGGAGATGCCGCCAGCCTCGCGGCCCTGCCCGCCGAAGCGCTCGATCAGGTCGAAGATCAGGCCGACGTTCGTCGGGTCCTGCCCAAGCAGGAACGCCTTGAAGCGAAGGGCGTCCATCGCGTGGCCAGCGTCGCGGACCTCGCCAAGGCCATAGACGCCCTGGTTGGTGTCGATCCGGATCAGCGGATAGTCGTAGTTGGAGGCGACGACCGCGCAGCGCAGATCCGTGATCTTGAGGTCGGATGGCTTGGAGTTGGTACGGACGTTCTGCAGGGCGGCTTCGGCGGCCGCGGCGCTGCTTTCGGGTTTCCTGCGTGCTGGCATGAAACGGGGCCTCCGGCTGCGGGTGATGGCGCCGTCATCGTGACGGTCGCGTCTGGGGAGCCGCACATATCGCGCGATTGGTGCGTCAGTCGCTGTGCTGGCACCGGCTATGGTACGACGCCGGCCCCGCCGGCGCCAGCCGGCGGCCCGGCCCCGCCCTCGGATCGAGCGGGCGCCCGTGGCCCGCGTCCTGCCACGCACGTGCCCAGAAAACTGACTGACTCTGCGCGGCGGCTCCCCTTTGTGGTGTCCGTGTTCTGTAGTACCACGCCTGAGGACCGCTACCTCAGAACCCGCAGCGTCTGACGACCAATGGTGTGAGGCAGAACCGTTCCAGTTGTCTGCTAGGCCTTTCGTGTCAGCCGGTCGGCGTGCTCGTCGTAGTGCCAGAACGTGTTGGCGGCAACGTTCCAGGCCAGGGAGTTCCCACCGTTCCACGGCACGCGCGCCGGATCGAAGAGCAGCTCGTCGGGTGTGCGATCGACCCAAGCCATCGAATCCTCGAAGGCGGTCTTGAACTCGTCGAGCACTTCGGAGAGCGTCTTGTCGCGGTTGCGCTCGTGAGCGGCAGCGTTGAAGCGATCGACGTCGGCGCTGCCGGAGATCCTGTCGGCTGGCGGCTGCCCTCGCGATGCGCTCTCCAGGATGGCGCAGGTGCGGCGGTCCCAGGCTGCGATATGCGCGAGCGTATCCTTGAGCGACCATTGGCCGGGCTCGGCGGAGAGCATCTCAGCCTCGGTGAAGCGGGCGACATCGGCCTCCAGCCGGGCGCGGCCCTCTCTGACGAGACGCAGTAGTTCGTCTCTGGTGGTTGGCGCGGGCATCGGATGCCTCCGCGTATGCGGACTCGTACGGGAAGCATATCGCGGGTGGGTAGCCGCTGACGAGGCGGATTCGGCCTTCAGGAGTATTGACGCAGTCGGATGGCGTCCGTACAATATCGTCGAAACGATTGCGTAAACCTTTCGATGGCGGAGGCGTGCCGTGGCCGACATGCGCGACGTCGCTCGCGCTGCCCGCGTCTCCATCTCTACCGTATCCCACGTCCTGAACTCCACACGCTTCGTCAGCCCCGAGCTCCGCCAGCGCGTCCTCGACGCCGCCGAGTCCCTTCAGTACTCGCACAACGCCGTCGCCCGCAGCTTGCGCACCCGCCGCACCCAGACTATCGGCCTCGTCATCCCCGATGTCACCAACCCCTTCTACCCAGAGGTGGCGCGTGGCGTGCTCGACGTGGCCGACCAGGCCGGCTACACCGCCGTCCTCTGTAACAGCGACCGGGACCCAGCGAAAGAGATACGCCTCCTCCAGGCGCTCGCGCGCCGCCGGGTCGATGGCATCATCCTCAGCCCCTCGGGCGCCGACCCGGCGCTGCTGGCCGCGCTCGAGGCTCCGCTCGACGACGTGCTCGGGCAGGTCATCAACCTCGGCACCGGCAAGGCCGTCAGCGTGGCCGACATCGCCGCCAAGATCCTCGACCTGACCGGCCGCGACGACTCGGCTTTGCAGGCGATTCCCGATCGGCCGGGGCAGGTGCAGAAGCACATCAGTTCGACCGAGAAGGCCGAGCGTGTGCTGCGCTGGCGGGCCACGACCGACCTGGACACGGGCCTCGAGCGGACGCTCGAGTGGTACCGCGAACACGAGGATTGGTGGCGCAAGCACCTGTGGATGAAGAGCGTCGAGTTGACGCTGGCGGACGGCAGCATCGTGCAGCATTGAGGCTCCCCCGCGGCGGCCGGTCGCCCTGTGCGCCGGCCGCCGCAACCTCTCGCGGCGCGTGGAGCAACTCATGACCGTCGCCTCGGCGGCCCAGGCATCCGAACGCCGGCGACTGCAAGAGATCATCGCCGCGTTCGACCAAGGCGCGCCCGTGCCGTTGGCGGAGTTGCGCGAACTGGGGACGGCCGCCGACCGCGGCACCCGGGGGCTGGCGCGGCGGCTGCTCGCCCACGCCGGCCTGCGCCAGGCCCAGCAGGATGCCGCCGAGCTCCTCGCAGCCTCGTGCGCCGACCTCGATTTCCGTCACCCGGCGCTCCTGCTCGAGGCGCTCCAGCACGCGGACGCGCTGGAGCAGCACGACCGCGTCTTCGAACTGTGGCTCGGCTACGCGGACGCCGCGGCCCGGCGGGGGGAGTTCCTGCCGGCGCTCATCTCGCTGCTGAACGCCGGGAGCTATGACTTCCGCCACGGCGCCCGCCACAGCGCCGCGCCCGCGAGCCTGCGGCGCACCGTCGCGATCTACGAGCGCATCGCCGCCCAGACGGCCCGCCGCCTGAACCTGCCGGACGTGCCGCGCGGCGTGCGCCGGTCACCCCCGGACGGCCGGCTGCGGATCGGACACGTCATCGCTCAACTCGTGGACGGTCCGCACTCGCCCTCCCGGGTCATGTACACGATCCTGCGCAACGCGGACCGCGCGCGCTTCGAGACGACGTTGTTCATCACCGAAGCGCTGGCGGCCCATACCGACGCTCCGCTCCAGGAGCTCGCCTCCGACTGGAGCGACCGGCGCGCGCCGCACCTGATCCGGACGCTCGAGCAGGACCTCGGCATTCCCGTCGTCCGGCCGCGCACCCGGCAGTCGCTCCTCGCGGCCGCGGTGGACCTGCGCGCGCAAATGGCCGAGCGCCGGATCGACGTCGCGTTCTTTCACGGGTCGATCGCGACCCCGACCGACTGGCTGCTGTGCGCGTGGCGCAGCGCGCCGTGGGAGTTCGACTACGGCATGGGCGTGCCGCTCTTCTGCCCGGCGGTCGACTACCAGTTCTTCGAGTATCCCGAGTCCATGGAGCGGCTGGCGTTCCTGTGCCGCGAACGCGGCGTCCCCTACGGCAGCACGCCGTACGGCGGCACCGACATGTCGTACCTCGACGAGTTGCCGCCGCTGCCGCGCGCCGACGTGGGCCTCGCGCCGGAGCACGTGGTCCTCGGCTCGATCGGCAACCATCTGCCGCGGCGGATGAGCGAGCGGTTCTGCCGCACGGTCGCCGGCGTGCTGCGGCAACACCCGCGCGCCCGCTACCTTGTGATCGGCCCGGGCGACTTCGCGGCGCAGCGGGCCTGGTTCGGTGAGGACCTCTGCGGCGGCTCCGCCCCGGTCGTGCGCTTCTGCGGCCCGACGGGCGAGCCCGGCCGCTGGACCCTCCTGTTCGACATCTATGTCAACGAATACCCAGCGGGCGGCGGCGTCGCGGTGTGCGAAGCAATGGCGGCCCGCAAGCCGGTCGTCGGCATGGCCTTGGACGACTCGAGCCTCGCGCTCGTCGTGCGGAAGTACTTAGGGGCGGAGAACCTCGTCACACCGGCCACGGATGAAGCCTACGCCGCGCGGCTCGGGCAGCTCATCGCGGACCCCACGGCCCGCACGGAGTTGGGCGCGCGGCTGCGGGCCCGCTACGAGACGGACTTCGACGGGCGGCGTTGGACGCAGGACGTGCACGACCGCATCTGGGCGCTGGTGCGCGGCCCGGCGAGCGCCGCGGCCGCGCCGCCGCCGGGCGATTGACAAGACGAGCGCCGAGCTCCCCCCCGGCTCGGCGCTCTCAACTCGCGCGGCACGCCGTCGCCGGCCGGAGCGGGCCCGGCCCGCACGGCGCTACGGCGTACCCGGCTCCACGACCGGCTTGACACGCACCACGACCGCGAGCTTCGCCAGGTCGTCGAGCTTGCGGACGTCGATCGCGCCCGTGAGCAGCCGGGTCGCCTTGCTCTCGCCGGTAACCCGGAACCCTAGTTCTTTCAGCGCCGCCGTCGTCTTCTCGCCCAGTTCCGCGAGGACCACGATGACATCGACATGCCACGCCTCGATCCGCATGGCGCCGATGGTAAGCGTGCCATCGTGCCCGTCCTTCGTGACACGGGCCGCCAGGTCCCGCAGGACCGGCGCGAGCTTGTCGCGCGGGGCGGGCGCGGGCTGCAAAACGGGCATGTCCGGGGCGCCGTCGGCGTCTCTCGCTTCCGCCGGCCGGCGCGCCTGCTGGCGCGGTGCGTTCGCGGCAGGCTCGGCCAGCACCGCGCCGCCCATGCTGGCGGGCGGTGGCGAGGAAGGGGTGGCAGCCCGCAAGGAGCCGAGGGTGCCGCCCGCCAGCGCACCCTGCGAGAGTCCGCCTGCGAGCCACAGCTTGTCCGACCCGAACACGCCCTCGTAGCTCACGCCCTGTGGCATCTCGACGGGCACCTGGACCTTCACCGGCACGCCGCCGGCGGTCACCGTCAGCTCCTCGACCGCCACGAAGCTCGTGAACTGCGTCATCAGACGGTACTCGAGCCCCAGCGCGACCACCTGCTTCTTCAGCTCGTCCGGGAACGCGCCACGCTGCGCGGCCGCGAGGTCGCGATTCATCAGGTCCTCCACCTTCGCCCGGGCCCACAGCGACGGCAGCGCCGCGTGGTCCGGCGGGGCGTCCGTCGGCGCGACGTGGATCGTCTCGGACCACGGCCCGGCCCCCGTGCGGCCGCGAAGCGTCACCGTGCCCTCGGGCAGCCCGGCGAGACGGCCGTGCACGACGATCGGCTGCGCGCTGAACAGGTCGGGCACCGGCGTCGGGAACACGTCCGCGACCGGCAGCGTGCCCCAGTCGATCGTGATGTCCGTGAGGACGGGCGCGAGAACGCGCTCGTGGAACCGCTCCACGGCGGCGTCCGCTTCGCCGGCGAGCGTGACGTACTCGACCGCACCGCGCCCGGCCCGCGCCATGCCGTCCAGCAGAAAGCGATTCACGCTGTTGCCGATGCCGAAGCTGAACACGCGCGTCGTCGCAGCGTTCTTCTCCACCGCGGCGATGATTTCGAAATCGTTGCCGACATACCCGTCGGTCAGGAAGCACACGACGCGGATCGGCGCGTGCGGCCCGCGATCGGCCTTCTGGGTCTGCACCAGCGCGGCGTCGATGGCTTTCATCATCTCGGTTCCGCCGCCGCCCTTCCGCGCGGCCAGGAATTTCTGCGCCGCGGCGATGTTCTGGGGGTTCGCGGGTCGCGGCTGCTCCCACAGGATCGCGGTGTCTCCCGAGAACGTGATCAGGTTGAACGTGTCGTGCGGCCCCAGCGTGTCGATCAGCTTCCGCATGACCTCCTTCGCCTTCTCGATCGGAAAGCCGCTCATCGAGCCGGACGTATCGAGCACGAGGATCAGCTCGCGCGGTACGACCGTCGCCGGCACGACCCGCCGCGGCGGCTGAAGCACCAGGGTGAAGAAGCCGCCGCGCTGGTCGAAGTGGTACAGGAACGCCTCGCCGGCCTCGTCACCGCCCAGCCGGTAGCGCAGGACGAAGTCGCGGTTCGGCAGCTCGTCGGCGTTCTTGAGCTGCACGGTCGTGCTGCCGGGATCGCGTCCGGGCGCCGTCGTTACGTCGTGC
>Ga0101944_10007995_pt1 | contig 10297 bp, 8 predicted proteins | sample DewCreD2012metaG_FD_75245 | JGI IMG/M metagenome (GOLD analysis project Ga0101944, IMG submission 75245) | Hot spring sediment bacterial and archeal communities from British Columbia, Canada, to study Microbial Dark Matter (Phase II) - Dewar... ...
CTTTCAGGTAGTGGCTGATCAGAGCCATACTGAAGCGTATTGGGTGACGGCATTGTTTGGACGCTCCTCTTCAATCAAGAAACCAGGCTTTGGTGAAAAGCCTGGTTTCCGGGGACAACTGGCTAATCGTGCTGGGCGTCAGCGGCGCGGACGATCCTGTCCAGCTCGCGCAGCACTGCATCCGGCAGCGGTGGCACCTGGTGCTTCTCAAGGATGCTGAGGGCCTTCTCGTGCGCCTTCTGCGCCGGGCTCTTGCTGCCTTTCATCTCCCATACATCGCGTCGGTCGCGATCAAAGATCTTCGTATCTATCAGCTCACCGCTGCGAACCAGCTTGAGGGTATGCTCCTCCATCAGGAAATGACCGCGCGGCCCGACACGATGAATCACATCCACCGCCAGCGTCTCATCGTCCACGCGCATGCCGCGCGTCCAGCGGCGAGCAATGGAGAGTATCTCGTCGTCAATCACGAGTTGCACCGGATCGAGCGCCATGGAGGCTTCGACCAGTCCGGCGCCGATGATGAGTTTGCCACCGGCGAGAGCCTGGAAGACGGTATTCTGGCATTTCTGGAACACGGCTTGCTCGACGGTGAAGCCGTCACTGTCCAGCCCGATGCCTTCCGGCGGCATGGCGTAGACCTCGCGGCCTAACTGGGAGATGGCGGCCACCAGGATGCCGATTTCGGGCGCAGCGAACAACGGATTGCCGGTCTTCATGTCAGCAACCACCGGATCGACGAAGAAGGGCATGATATGGCCTGGCCGCGCCGTCTGTGCCAGTGTCATCGTGCCCAGGAATTCGGCGTTAGCGAGCGCCAGCGTGCCCGCCAGCGTGATTGGCCCGGTCGTTCCGGCGGTGGGCATGATCGGAATATCGGTGGGCAGGCCGAACTCGCAGGCCATCAGCAGCTGTTCGGTGTCATCGGCGTTGAGATACAGCGGCGAAATGGGCGACAACATCACGTGCATCTGCGGCCGCTCTGCCACCGCTTCGCGACTGCCGAAGACGGTCGCAAGCATATCAAACATGATTCTCAGATTCTGAGCGCTGAAGGCATTGTGGACGATATTCTTGCGTTGCGAGGTGAGGAGCACGTGCAGTGAGTGGATGTCAGCTGTCTTCAAAGACACATCACCGCAGTGCAGGGTGGCCACGACATTGACATTGGGCAGGGCGTCGACCAGCGTCGCGAACTCACGCCAGTCGGCCAGTCGGGCACGGCGGTGCTTTCCGGTGTGGAGGTCAATGTATCCGGTCGCGCCACCGGCCACCCGGCCGTAGATGTCGCCGTCGAGCGTGAGGGCAAAATCGAAGTCGGGCGTACGACCGTGATAGGGCGTAACGCGTGGCACCAGTTTGAGCTTCTCTTCCACCAGCTCGGGCGGAAAGCGCACCATCTGCGCGTCGTGGTCAACCTGAGCACCGGCGGCCTCGAGCATCAGACGGGCGCGTTCGTGCTCCACCGTCATTCCGGTCTGTGCCAGGATCTGCAGTGATGCCTGATAGACCCGGCGGACCTCCTCATCGGTCAGCATACGCAGATAGGGTGGGGCGATCATGCTAATCTCCTTTGTTTCATTGTGAGTAGTTCGCTGGCAAGTGTGACTGGCTTGCCAGTGCATTGTTTGCCCAGCACTTCAGCGGCAGGTAGCGACAGCTATGGTCGGCGATTCTGCGCCGGCGACACTCCGATCCGGCGTGTTGCCAGACGCATCTATCTGGAGTCAGCCTTTCACCGCGCCAGCCATCACGCCCCGAATAAACCAGCGCCGGAATATCAGATAGACGATCACGAGCGGCAGCAACGAGATGAAGACACCGGTGAAGATCACCTGGAAATTGGTCGAGTACTTGCCAGCGAAGCCCTGGATGAGTGGCAAAACCGTCGTGTTTGCCTGATCGAGGTACACGTATGGCTCCAGGAAGCGATTCCAGAAGTCCGGCATCAGGATCACGACCACGGTGGCGATGGGCACCTTGAGCAGCGGCATCAGGATGTGCCGGATGTACTGCCAGCGGTTGGCGCCGTCTATCTGCGACGACTCCTCGATTTCTCGCGGGATGGCGCCGATCGCTGCGGTAAACACCATGGTCGAGAATGCACCACCCTTGATGAAGATCAGGATGACGGTCAGTATCTGGACAACCCAGCGGGTCAATCCCGGCTGATCGGTGCCCGGCAGCAAACCCTGCAAGTACTGCACCATCACGAACTGGGGTACGACGATGAGCATCGGTGGGATCACCATCTCAAGCAGGTAGAGGTTGTAGATGGTTGTCTGGTAGCGTCGCCGCAAGCCAGCCAGCGCGGAGCCGGTCAGAATGGATAGGAAACAGATGCCGACGAGGCTGACCGCAATGATGATGAGTGACCGGACAAGCGCGCTCCAGAACTCGCTGCCCGAGGTCAGGGTGATCCAACCCGTGAAGATACCATACCTGTTGAAGTAGTCGCGGATGGTGTCCAGGCTGATGTTGTTCTTCTCGGCTATATCGCGCAGCGTATCGCGCGGCGCGACGTAGCCCTTGATGCCCAGGTCCTTCTTGACCTGGCGCAAGTCCAGGTTGTAGAAGACCGCCACATTGCCGATCTGGGCATCCAGGTGGATTTCCTGTGAGGGCGGCAGCCACAGGTGAAGGGTGGAAGCCTCCTTGGTGCTCACGAATGTGCGGATGAACAGCACGTAGAACGGGAAAATGGTGGCGATGCTGTAGATCACCATGAACCATGTGGCGACGATCTTGAACAGCAGTTTGCGGCGCGAGATACTGGCCGTCCAGCCACCTCTGGTGTCCGAAGTTATTCTTCCGGTTCGTCCCGATGGCATTGTTCGGTCCCCTGTCTCAATGGTACTCGAGACGACGCTGCAGCCTCTGGAGCAGCACCGCCACCACGACCAGCGGCACGAAGGTCTGGAGCGCCATCGTCACACTGAGGGCCAGCTTGTTGCCGGTGAAGGCGTAAATGAAAAACAGGATGGCCAGGAAGCGCGCCTCCTGGTTGCCGATCAATGCGCCCAGTGCAATCGCCTCGTCGAAGATGCCGAACGATCCGATGAGGCAGAAGACGGTCGCAATGATGAACGATGGCACCATCTGGGGGAAGTAGATTTTCACCAGCCGCTGCCAGTAAGAGGCGCCGTCCACAATCGAGGCTTCGATCGTCTCGGTGGGAATGGACAACAACCCCGACAGAAAGATCGCCATATTGAAGCCGGCCCAGCGCCAGCCGGTCAGGATTGGCAGGATGATGGCCACGCCGCTTGGCTGATTGATGTCCACAAGCCGCTGAAACCCCAGCTCCTTCAGGATCAGATTGATGGTGCCGGTGGACTGCGAAAACAACATATCGGCCATCCACCCGACTGCCAGAGCCGATGCCATCATCGGCAGATAGACCACGGTGAAGAAGGCACTCTGGAAGCCTACCTCGTAGATAAGCAGCGCCAGACTCAGCCCAAAAACGTAGACCATCAGGTAGTTGAGGACGGTAAACACGACTGTCCGCCGCAGCGCATCCACGTACTCACGGCTCACGATGGGATCGGTGAATATGCGCGTGAAGTTCTCAAATCCGATGTAGTCGGGATGCGTATGCTGGAAGTTAGTCTGATTGGTGAACAACATCGGCAGTGCCACCAGAAAAGGCAGCAAGGTGAGGCCGACATACAGCAGCAGCTGGGGAGCGAGAAGCACTACATCCTCCGCCACACGACGCTGCTGCAGGGTTCTGAACAGTGGGATTGCAACCATAATGTCTCCGGAATCTCGCCTTGCTGGACCGGTATCCTCCGTGTGGGGCGAGGCGGTCGAGTGTCCCGACCGCCTCGCCGCTGTCGTCGGTCAGTCGAGCTGGTAGCTGATTTCCCAGTTCTTCTGAGCCATGTCCAGTACTTCCTGAACGGTGATCTTGCCTTCCATCAGGTCGGCCCAGTACTTGGCGTTGTTGCCCGATTCGTAATCCCAGACGCCGGGCGACCCGGGAATGCGCTTGGCAGCCATAACCGATTCACCGCTGGGACGCACTTCGTATTTGACGTTCTCGTAGAGGCCGCCCGGGGTGTCAATTTCCTTGACGATGCCCAGGTACTGTGGCGCCTTGATGTCGGGTGGCGGATCGATCTTCATAGCCGGAACGGCACCCAGCGCTTCCGAACGCAGTCGGACGATGTCCGGGCTATGCCACCAGATGAACAGCTGCTTCACCAAGGGATAGTTGGGACTCTGCTCATTGCAGGAGCGGATGACGAAGGCCAGGGCGCTTGGTGAGCTGTCAATCTCCAGATCGCTGATCCACTGCATCCACTGGGTCTGACCTTCCGCCGGCGGTGTCGAGGGGAAGCCGAGTTGCTGGGCTGTGGCGTCGGTCGCAACAGCTTTGTCCCAGATCCACGGGCCGTGCAGCTGGACAGCGGCCTTCTTGGCCGAGTAGGTGGCCTCCATATCGGTCTCCCATTCGCGCGTCCAGAACTGCCGCGGGATCCAGCCCTTGTCGTAGGCCATCTTGAAGAACTCGAAGACGTGGCGATAGGGGGAATCGGGCGCGTTGAACTTGACCTGGCCGGTCCAACACGCCACCTGGCGATCGCGTTGACCGTCCGGGAACGCCAGCGGGATGTGATCCATCGTGATACTGGTGCCGAACCAGTCGGGCAGCCAGCCCTGATCCCAGAAGTACTCCACACCCGAATCGGGCGATTTCGCCCACTTGGTGCCCTCGTCCAGCCAGAGCAGCAGGTCGTCCCAGGTCTTCACGTTCTTGCGCGGATCAAGCCCAGCTTTTTCCATAAGGTCAACGTGGTAACACCAGGTGTTGACCCAGCCCAGGAAGGGACTGAGCATTCGGGGACCTGGCAGGCCGTACATCTCGGTCCAGCTGTTCTTGGCATCAAAGGTGATCAGATCCCAGTAGGGATAGTCAATGGTGCTCAGATCCACGTAGTTCTGGTAGTTCTCGGCGGTGATACGGGTCTGGTTGTAGATGGCCGAGAGGGTCTCCATCGCCGGGCAGTAGCCGCCGGCGATCTTGGCGGCGTATGCCGGCTGACCGTCCTCGCTGTGGCTCAGGAGGTTGATTTTGACGCCCGGGTTCTCGTCCTCAAAGAGGTCGAAGATCTGGCGGTACGGATTGTCGTACTCAGGTGCGTCGTGAACTACGTCGAGCGTCACCGGCTCTGCAAGCGGTGCCTGCCTGGTCAGGGCATCCATAGGTTGAGACGCTGCGTACGCGTCCGCCAGACCCCAGTGGGCTACGGTCGCGCCGGCGGCTGCCAGCGCACTCAGGCGCAAGAACTCACGGCGACTCAGTTGTTGCTTGCTCATCGAATTTCCTCCTTTTCATTGGTGAGCATACGAAACATCACTGCTCCAGAGGCGCGTACAACTGATCAATGGCGGGGCTGAGAACCTCCTTTCCCAGGTCACGCAACCTGGATCACTGCATTCTGCGCCGCCGACTCATAGGCAGCGTACACGAGTCGCATCGTCTTCAGGTAGTCCGATGCTTCAGTCTCGGCCGGCTGATCACCGCGAATCGCCTGCAGCAGGTCAACGTTGCAATCAACAATACTGGGATGACAGGCGCCGTAGCGCGAGTCGGCCCAGGCATACGACGGGTAGGTGATTTGCTCGGTTGAGACTCCGTCATCCGTGCGCACGATGAGCGTGTCATCACTGCGCAATTCGAGAATGCCCCGCGTGCCTTCGATCAGCAGGACTGGATCCTCGACCCACCCGAGGTCCACGTTGCACGTGACATCGCCCATCGCGAGAACGGCCGTGATGACATCCTCGCCACGTGCACCCTGCCACTTGCCGGTCTTGTGGATCCGACAGTAGATACTCTGGGCATCGCCGAAGAAGAAACGTGCCAGGTCAAAGGCGTGGCTGCCCATATCGGTCAGCGCCCAGCGCTCCAACTCCTTGAGATAAGGTTGATTCTCCAGGAGCTCGATTGCGCCGTGCGTGAGAACGATGCGTCCGCGGTAGGGCTGACCGATTCGTCCGGCCGCAATGGCTGCTTTCGCCGCGCGCATCGGCCGCTGCCAGCGGAAGTTGTCGTGGATCAGAAAGGGCACGCCGGCCTTGCGACAGGTGTCCACCATTTCCACACACGTCTGGTAGTCTGGCGCCATCGGCTTCTGGCAGATCACGGGCTTGCCGTAGCGGGCTGCCATCGCTACCAGCGACGCGTGCGTGACCTCGTGGGTGACGATATCCACGAAGTCGAACTGCTCGTTCTGGAACACTGCTTCGGGGTCGTCGTAGACGCGCGGGATGCCGTATTTCCGTGCCAGCTTCTCGGCCTTCGAACGGGTGCGGTTGTAGAGCGCCACGATCTCGACGCCCTCGATCTCCAGCCACGCCGGTATCTGAAAGGTCGACCAGAATCCGGCACCGAGGACAGCACATTTGATCTTGCTCATCAAATGATTCTCCTCAATGCACCGTTTCCATTACCTCTGCGAAGGCCTCGTCGAGAATCTCGAGTGCCTGATTGATGTGTTCTTTGCGGGCGACCAGCGGGGGTGTGAATCGGAAGGCGTTGCCGACTCCACCGGCGCCGATCAAGAGTCCGCGCTTGCGCGTCGCTTCGAACATCTCGCTCATCGCCTCGTTGAACGGTTCTTTCGTCGTGCGGTCCTTGACCAGCTCGATGCCCTGCATGCAACCCCGGCCGCGGATGTTGCCGATGATCGGGTACTTCTCCGCCAGCGCCTCAAAACCCGCGCGAATCTGCTGGCCGATTTCTTCCACGTGCGAGGGCGGGGCCTCCTCTTTGAGCACCTCCAGAGTGGCCAGGGCAGCGGCCATTGACACGGGATGCTGCTGGAAGGTGGAAATTACCTTGACTTGGAGTGCACTGGCGATCTCCGGCGTGGTCACCGTGCAGGACAGGGGCATACCGCTGGCGATGCTCTTGCCGCACGGCATAATATCTGGCACCACGTCCCAGTGCGCGCAGCCGTACCAGTACTTTCCGGAACGGCCGAACATCGTCTGAACCTCGTCAGCAATGAAGAGGCCGCCATAGCGACGCACGATTTCTACGGCGATCTTGAAGTACTCGGGTGGCGGGGTAATCAGCCCGCTGACGCCGGCAATGGGCTCGGCGATGAATGCGGCAATCCGGCCCGATGTGGTGTTCTTGATGATCTCCTCAATATCGCGCGCACAGGCCACGTCGCACGACGGGTAGGTCAGGTGCAAGGCGCAGCGGTAGCAGTTGGGCTGGGGCGCATGCCGGATGCCGGGGAACTGCAGCTCGCCGGCGCGCCACCCCGGATAGGCGGTCAGATTCATACACAGGGCCGAGAGGCCATGGTAGGCGCCGCGCAGGGCGATGATCTCGTTGCGGCCGGTGTATTGCACCGCCAGTTTGATGGCGTTTTCCACCGCCTCAGTGCCGCTCAGGCCGTAGTACGATTTGGTCAGACCGGGCGGCGTGATCTCGGCCAGTTTCTCGGCGTAGAGCACGGCACTGGCGTGGGGGTAGACGCTGGAGCACTGCACCAGCGTCTGCGCCTGTTTGACAATCGCCTCGGTGACCTTCGGATGGCAGTGGCCGCAGCTGACGCTGAGGATTCCGCCGAACATGTCGAGGTACTTGTTGCCCTCGGTGTCCCACAGGTACAGACCCTCACCGCGCGCTATCGAGATGGGACGCCGGTAGTAGTTCATCTGTCCCCACAGGTACCGCTGCTGCTTCTCCAGGATAGTGCTGATGTCCATGATCGTTGCTCCTTATCGAGGAATTATGGTGATGTTTCAGTGAACCGATGATGATATTGACACATCATCGGTCTCGCTGTATAATGTCCTATGTACTATATAGTATATATCACAATAGGTCGTTTGGCAAGTCCCAGTTGTGAAAATTCCCGACAATGGTACAATCGCCCGGCGACATCTGATTCCAGTCCGGGAACGGGGATCCACCCGGCTCTGGTTGAGATCACGCTGTGTGTTGGGGAGGGCTGAAAGATGGCCGAGGGACTGAAGCTGGAGACACTGGCGCCGCGCGGCCGCCTGGCCGATCAGGTGGCCCAGCAGCTTGAAGATCTGATTCTGGACGGTCGCCTGCAACCGGGTGACAGGCTGCCCACGCAGGCCGAGCTGTGCCAGCAGCTCAACGTCAGTCGTACCGTTGTGCGCGAGGCGATGCAGATGCTGGTGAGCAAGGGCCTGCTGGAGATACAGCGTGGCACGGGGGCAACGGTGCGCCCGCTGAGCCACGAAGCCATTGTCAGCTCATTGAGCCGATTCCTGGCGCGGCGCGACGGCAAGGTCGTGTTCAGAGACTTGCAACAGGTGCGCGCCATACTCGAGCTTGCCAACGCGTCGCTGGCAGCCAAGTATGCAACCGATGCTGAGATCGCGGAGATTCAACGCGTTGTGGCGGAAATGTATCGCACGGCGCGCGATCCGTCCGCCTTTACGCAGCGGGATGCCGATTTTCACCGCGCGGTTGCGGTAGCGACACACAACGTGCTGTTGGTCGCCCTCCTCGACTCGCTGCGCGACCTTCTCCAGGACTATTTCCTGTCAACGTTGCCGCATGTGGACCTCGAGGGCGAAATTCGCCATCATCGAGCGGTTGCGGACCGCATCGCCGCGCGAGATTCCGACGGTGCGCGCCGCGCCATGTGGGAGCTCATCACGTCGGCTCCCTGGGAGCGCGGTCTGGACGAGGAGCTGCTTCACGACCTGACGACGTGAGGGCGACCGTGCCGTCTGGATACCCATTACAGAGCACGTATCAAGACCGGTTGCCCGGTCTCCGCGCTCTCGATGGCGCCAAAGACCATCGCCAGGCTCTTGATGTTGTCGCTGCAGATGGTCTCAGGTATGCTTCCACGCTGGACGCAGTCAACAAACTCGCGGATCACGCCGGCGTGGCCGGAGGTCTTGTGACCTGCCGGGGCGGGAGGCACCGCGACGTCCTCCAGAGTCGAAAAGAAGCCCCCGCGTTGGGCCACCCGCTGTGCTTTGATGGCATCAGCGCCGTCCCACCTGATGCTGCCTGACTCCCCAACTACGCGCCACTCGCTCTCCCAGGTGGTGTTCAGCCCCTCGGCGCACCAGCTGCCGCGATAGGTGAAGACGATACCGCCGCTCATCTCAAAGACCGCGACGGCCGACGCGCCGTGATCGTACCACGATCCGGCCGGGTTCCACTCATGGCAGTACACCCGCACCGGATCGGCGCCCGTCAGCAGTCGTCCCGCGTCGAAGGTGTGGATGGCCATGTCCAGGAGCAGCACGTGTCGCATCCGGTCGCGGAAGCCGCCAAAATGGGCGCCGATGTAGAAATCGCTGTTGACGGTAGTAACCGGACCGATAGCGCCCGACTGCACGAACGCGTGCAGGGCGCGAACGTGGGGCTCGTAGCGCCGGTTCTGGATGACGGCGTAGAGCCGGCCGGCCGCCGTGGCTGCAGCGACCATTTCGCGGGCATTTTCCATGGTGTCGGCCATCGGCTTTTCACCGAGCACGTGGCAGCCGTGTCGCAGCGCCGTCAGGGTGACTTCCCTGTGGGCCTCGGGCACGGTGCAGTCGAAGACGATGGCGGGTCGGAGACGCCGGAGGGCGCTGTCCAGATCGGTGCCGATCAATGCCTGCGACAGCCCGTACTCCTCCGCCCGCGCACGCGCGGCCTCCTCGCGTATGTCAATCAGGCCGGTGATCCGAACCTCCGGGATGGTGCGGAGTGCGTCCAGCCAAGTGCGGGTGATGCTGCCGCAGCCGACCAGGACGGCTGTGAGTGGGTTGGTCATCGCTGTATTGGACTCCTTCCGCCGGTCGCGGACCGGCGGGAGCGTTCTCGATTTGCTCGCGACGGGTCCGCGACCCGTCGCCATATTCCCGCCGGTCGCGGACCGGCGGGAGCGTTCTCGATTTGCTCGCGACGGGTCCGCGACCCGTCGCCATATTCCCGCCGGTCGCGGACCGGCGGGAGCGCTCTTGAATTGCTCGCGACGGGTCGGTTACACCGCGACCCGTCGCTGAGACCGTCGGTCACGGACCGGCGGGAGCGTTATTGGGTCGCCTGTGCTGCCGGGAGCGACGCTGGCGCGAACTGTGTGCGCTCCTCACGGATTGCGGATGGGCAGGCGCGCGCCGTCGCGCAGGTAGAGCGGAATGCGATCAAGCGGCGCGTCGGCGTCAATCCACTGGCCGCCGTCGAGCTGCTTATCCGTCCACGCATCGGTCCACGTCGCGCCGGCTGGCAGATACACGCGGCGGCTGCGCATCCCCTGATGAGTCACCGGCGCCACCAGCAGGTCAGGTCCGA